>Ga0163151_10000864_pt1 | contig 52874 bp, 59 predicted proteins | sample OliLakLV19MP5IB2_FD_145596 | JGI IMG/M metagenome (GOLD analysis project Ga0163151, IMG submission 145596) | Freshwater microbial mat bacterial communities from Lake Vanda, McMurdo Dry Valleys, Antarctica - Oligotrophic Lake LV.19.MP5.IB-2 | ecosystem: Environmental > Aquatic > Freshwater >...
TTCCATGGCAGGTGCTCCTCGTTGTCTCGCGCACGCCCGAGCGCCTCGAGTCGCTCCCAGAGCACACGCCAAAGCGCCGAGGTGAACAGTTCGAAGTACTTCGTGAGGTCGCCGTCGTCGGTCTCGATCAGGTCGATCCGCGCCGTATCGAGCAGCTCGCGCTGCGCCACGGTCGCCTCGGTCAGCATCAAGAGCCCGTTGGCGTCAAGGCGCCCGGCGCGCAGCTCATGGTGCAAGACGACGCTGACATACCGCCAAGCGGGATACAGCAGCTTCAGGCCCCAGTAGAGCGTGGCCGCGCGCAGCACCGCCGACCTGGAGACCAGCGGGTCCTGGTTCGTCCAGTCGAACAGCACCTTCACCGCAGGTGGCACTTTGCTCGCGTTCTTGTGCAGGTCGAGGACCTTGCCCCGCTCACGCATCGAGTACGCCATCCAGCGCGCATCCCTTTGACTGGACGTGCCCTGGCTGGCGCGCTCGTACGCCATGGCTAGCTCCGGCGTGAGCCGGTTGTCGCCGCCGATGCGCGCAGTCGAATAGTGGGCGAGCGCATCCTCGACGACCGCCGCGCGACGGATCGCCTCCGCGATCGGCTCGCGCTTGTCGACGAGGCGCGCGCCGCCGAGCACGGCCTCGACCTCTTCGGGCTTCACGCTCTTCCAGCTCCAACCGACGACCCAGAGGATGCGCATGCGCTTGGCCCGCGCCTCCAGCTCCTTGCGCCGGTAGTAGGAGAGCGGGGCCGCGGTCATCTGGCCCGCGGCGTCGGCGATGTGGGTCAGGCTGTCGACGAGGTTGGGCGTGATGGTGTACCGCCAGGGTTGTGGTGGCAGCTCGGTCGGCCGTGTGAGGAGGCGGATCTCCTCCTCCGTGCGCGTGGACGGAAGGCGCCGGTCGCGCGGGCGCGTCACAGTCCCAACTCCCGGCCGAGCACCTTCGTCACGAAGCGCTCGCCTGCGCCCTCTGCTGCAACCATCTTCCGAATGCGCTCCCGCACCTCGGCCGCGCTGCCGTGGCGCTCCGCGGCCGCGAGCGTGGCGCGGTAGGCGTCCCACACGGCGACGCTCGTGATCTCGTAGCCGTAGCCCTGAACGAGCCAGTACAGCGACAGCAGCCCCGCGCCGACTGCGAAGGCCGGCTGCTTCTCGGTGTAGTCGCGCGCGGCGCGCGCGAGCGTCTTCGGATCACACGGCGTGCGACTCGCGAGGGCGAGCGCCTCGTCGTAGAGGCCCGCGTCCTTCGCCGCCGCGAACCACTTGCCCTCGTCGCCCGGCGTGGTCTTCACGAGGTCGGCCAGAACTTCGCCGGCCGCCTTGTGCGGGTACTTCTTCGAGACGGCACGGAAGGTCGCGAGGTAGGTGCCGCCCTGGTTCGCACGCACGCCGTAGCGCGCGTATGCCTCGTCGCGCATGCCGGACGAAAGGAGGATCTCCTCACAGACGGAGTCGACCTCGTGATCGTTCGCCCAGGGGCTTCGGCACGACTCCGCGTAGCCAAGCGCCTCGGCCTTCTTGCCGCTCGCGGCCATCGCCCGCACAGCCCACTGCTTGTACGGCCAGATCGTGTCGACGCGCAGCAGATCGATGAGCTCGTCGAAGCGTTCAGCGCGGTACAGAGCGCTCAGGCACGCGGAGGTCCCGTGGAAGTGGCCGCGCAGGTTCTTGTCCGGACTCAGGGCCATGCGCGTGATGCCGACGAGCTTGTCCGCCCATGCGGACGCGACCTCCTTCGACGCGCACAGCTCGCCCCAGTGGTCCGCGAGCCGCTCGATGTACGGGATCTGATCGGCCTGATGTGCTTCGAACAACCGCTCGAGCCACGCGTCGCGCGTCGCGCGTCTTCGCGTCGGCCGGTGCGTTCACGATGAGCGGCACCAGCTCAGCGATGGCGTGGCTCACGGCGGTGCCGATCGAACCTGACGAGCTATCGACGTGCTCGAGCGCCGGTGACACAAGTTCGAGGAACGAGATCGCCCCCTCGGCCGCGAGCACCGGCTCCTTCTTCGCGACCCTCTTGATCTCCGTGACGGCCTGCTTGACGCGCGTGATCGCCGGCTGCGACTTCCAGCCGAACGCGTGGCGACGAAAGCGCGTCTTGAACTCCCACTTGTGTGCCTCGGCGCTCGGTGTGGATCGCTTCGCGCTCATCGTGCACCCAACGCTCGATCGAACTCGGCGCGCAGAGCGGGGAACCGCTTGTGCTCGTGCCTGAGCGCGGCAACCCAACGAGCCGTGTCCGTGGATGCGTCACACCCGACGCAGGCCGCGACGAGGTCGGCCGCGTGGGCATAGTGGCGGCGGCGCTTCTGCTCGGTGACTCCGGCGACCCGCGCCTCCGCGGCCTTTTTCATGGCTGCGACGACTGCGCTTCGGGCGGCGGTGTTCGAGATGGCGTCGATGCCTGCTTGGTCCAGAAGCTGGTCGACCTCGTGCGCTGCGAGACGCGGCTCATCCTCGTCGGCCGTCATCGCCTCGAGCTCCTCGATGTCCATTCCGCGATGCGCCGGCAGCTCGGTGCGCCGCGAAGTCGCCGTCTGCTTCCCGCCCAGAAGCCTCGTGAACAGCGGGAACAGTAGGTGCCCGGGGTGCTCGCCATTGGACCAGCCGAGCCCCGGGGCCGCTGCCAGTAGCTTCGCGGCGGGTTCGAACTCGCCCTGGAGCATGTGGAGGAACGCGCGCTGTCGAGCCGCTTGCTTCGGGCACGCTTCGAGCGCCTCCGCGGCGCGCTTCCGCAACGTCGCCTTGCTGCTCGTCGAACCGAGCCAGCGGCGAAGGCGCAGCATGCTGGGACCGGCGCGCCATGCACGAACGAGCCATGCCGAAAGGTCCTTTCGCCCGAGGTTCTGCGCCGCGAGCGCGGCGCCATCGAACAGCTCGCCTCGCGCGTACTCCTTGTCCGCCACAAGCCCTGCGGCCTCCTCGAACGCCGGAAGCGCGGCTTTCCAGTCGCCGGCGTCGACCAGGCTCTTGCACCACGCTCGTAGATCGTCGGCACGCTTCGTCGTTCGCGCGATCTTCGCCAGCCCAACCGAGCCCTCCATGCGTTGCACGACCTCGCGGAGCCATCGATCTTCCTCCGTGTCCCAGTCGCGGTTGCGCTCACCGGCAGGCTTCTGCGAAATGAGAGCACGCCACTGAGGTAGGAAGTCCTTGAGTCCGGGTAGCGGCTCCACCGCGACGCGCTCCAGCTCCCGGATGGCCTCCCAGAAGTGACCGAGCCCCTGCACCTCGTCGATCGCTGCGCGAACCGCAGTGGCGCGCTCAGCGGGAGAAGAGAGCATGTACGTCGACACGACGTACTGGGCTGCGCACGCGGTGAGGTCGGCGCCGAGCACCTCGTCCACCATCTCGTGCTGCCCGAGGTCGATCTCTCCGTCGCCGATGGGTCGTAGCAGCGCACCGAAGATTCGGTGGGCCGCGGAGTAGTCCTTCCGGAGGAACGCGCCGGACGCGCGACGAAGGTGCTCGTCCACGTCGGAGGGGTCCGCCTGCCCAACTCGCTCGGCCGATTTCGCGAAGGCGAGCGCCTCGGCGACCTCGTCATCGCTGACCGCGGCCGGCGCCCATCCGGAGCTGCCGCGAGCCGCACGCTGGATCAAGGAGTTGATCACGCGGCTGTAAGCTTTGTCATCCAGCTCGAGCAGCATCTCGCGCACGACTTCGCGGAGAGCGTCGGCGGACAATGCGGCGAGCGCCGCGTCGACGTCGCTGCGTGCGGGCTCCGAAGTCGCAGGTCGTCGTCTCATCGCGACGACTCCGAGGCCTTGCCATCGCCTTTCACGTCCGCCGCAAGCCGCAGCGCTCGCTCCGCAGCCTCGCGCTCGCGGGCCAGCTCGGCGCGCAGCTCCTCTTCCGTGGGCAGGTACATCTGGTAGCGCGGGGCGAGGATCTGCTCGTTGTTCTCGGGCAGGGTGATCTTCGCCATCGCGTCGTTCTTCTCGGAGCAGAGGACGATGCCGATCGTCTTCGCTTCGTGCTCTGCGCGCTGGAAGCGGTCGAAGAAGTTCACGTACATCTGCATCTGGCCGAGGTCCTGGTGCGTGAGCTTGCCGAGCTTGAGATCGACGAGCACGAAGCAGCGGAGCAGGCGATTGTAGAAGACGAGGTCGACGTAGAAGTGATCGCCCTCGAGCGTCACGCGCTTCTGCCGCGCGACGAAGCAGAAGCCCTTGCCCAGCTCTAGGAGGAAGCCCTCGAGGCGATCGATGATGGCCTGCTCGAGATCGCGCTCGCGCCAGTGCGACCGCTCGTCGAGCCCGAGGAACTCGAGCACGAAGGGGTCCTTCAGCACGTCGGCGGGCACCTCGACTTCGTGTCCGCGCCGCGCGAGCGCGAGGACCTTCTCCTTGTCGCGGCTCTTCGCGAGGTGCTCGAAGAGGAGCGCCGCGATCTGCCGCTCCAGCTCGCGGCTCGACCAGCTCTCGCGCGCGGCCTCGATCTCGTAGAAGGCGCGCGCCGTCGGATTCGCGACGCGCACGAGGAGCAAGTAGTGCGTCCACCCGAGGTACGGCGGAAAGGGTGCGGGCACGCCCGCGGCTTCGGTCAGCGCCGCTGTCCGAAGGCCTCCGCGTGATTCGCTAGGCACTGCCGAGCGAATCTTCGAAGACGCCGAAACGCTAGGCAGCGCCGAGCGTTTCTCGGGGCGACTCGCGGCGCCGCCAAGCGCCACGGGCAGCGCCGAACCCTCGGGATACGTGAGGTAGAACTGCCGCATGTTGCGGAGGTTCGGGACGCTGAAGCCCTTGCCAACGCGCCCCGCCAAGCGCTTGGCGAGCCCCTCGATCACGCGCGCGCCGTAGCCCGCGCGCTTCTCCCCGTGCTGCTCGACCTCGACGATCTCACGTCCGATGAGCCAGTACGCCTGGACCGTCGCCGTGTTGACCGAGCGCGAGACGTGGCCGCGCGCCGCCTCGATGATGTCGACGACGCGCGCGAAGAGCGCGTTCTCGTGGCTCGCGCTCGATGGCTTCGTCACCGCGACGGCCTTCTTGCGAGGCGGCTTCTTCACGACGCCACCGGGCTCGCGGCGGCGCACGCGTGGTGTTCTTCCGGTGCTGGACGGTGCTCGCTCATGCTCTGGTGACCCTATGGAGAAGGCGCCGCGCAAGTCCCCGAAAGTCCGAGCGTTGGGCGTCACTGCGCTCTTTGTTTCTCTCTGATTGGCGACTTTATACGCCACCATAGTGGCGGATACCAGACGTAAAGTACGCGAACGAAGCAGCAGCGGAGACATCGCGCGCGACGACGGAGAGCGCGTCGGCGTTCTCACGGAGGTGGCCAGTTAAACGTTCGCCGACCCGTCCCGCCCGGAGGGGCCGATCTGTTAAACGCTCTCGGTCTCTCTCTCCCCAGTGGACAGCGTTCGACGCCGAAACGCTGTCCCGCGCGGCAAGAACGAACGCTCGGAGGCACTCTCTGTGCTCTCTGCTCGAACGCTGTCGACGAGCGCCACGTGCTCGTCGAACGCGCAAACGCGCGAAACTGTCGGGGAGAAAAAGAAGCGGCCCCGAGGATCGCTCCTGGGGGCCGCTGTTTACTGGCCGGTCACCGCAGTTCGCGTGACCGATGAAATGGCTCAAAAACTGTCTGCCTTACATCACGCCCGCAACACGCGTAACTACTCGAAGTCATTACGGTCATGCTGTTAACCAGCGGGTCACCCACGCCCGCGACGGGCTCGGTGGCGCAGGATCCGGCATCACTGGCTAGTAACGCAATCTTGACTAACGCTGACGACTAGTAAAGGATTCGTTCCTAGCGCGCCGCCCTAGGAACGCCGGCTTTCCCAGCCTGCCCACCTGGTGAAGCGGGCGTTCCGAGCGGAGCCGACGATGCCAAGACGCACCACCGGACGATACGAGCGGACCACCGTGGGTGGGGAGGAGGTCGCGGCCTTCGTCCCGTACGCGCTGCCGCCCGTGGAGCCGCCCCTCGTCGTCGAGGCCGCGCTGGCCGCGCGCCTCCGTGCGGCCGAGCAAGCGCTCGTTCGCCTCGAGCTGGCCGGGGAGATGGTCCCGTCGCTCGACTGGTTCATCTACGCGTTCGTCCGCAAAGAGGCCGTGCTCTCGTCGCAGATCGAGGGGACACAGGCGACCCTCGTCGACCTGCTCACGTTCGAGGCCCAGGATGGCGCTTCGCCGAGCGCCGCGCCCAACGCCGACGTCGAGGAGGTCTGCAACTACCTCGACGCGCTCGCCTACTCGCGCGCTCAGCTCGCCGATCCCAAGGGCCTGCCGCTCTCGATGCGCCTCCTCAGCGAAGCGCATCAGCGGCTCATGCGTGGCGTGCGCGGCGCTTCGATGCTGCCAGGCGAGGTGCGGCGCAGCCAGAACTGGATCGGCGGAAGCCGACCCGGCAACGCCGCGTACGTACCGCCACCGCCGCACGCACTCGGCGAGGTGCTCGGCGCCTTCGAGAAATACCTGCACGAAGATGACTCGCTACCTCCGCTCGTGCGCGCCGGGCTCCTGCACGTGCAGTTCGAGACCATCCACCCCTACCTCGACGGCAACGGCCGCATTGGGCGCCTGCTCGTGACGTTGCTGCTCGAGCACTGGAAGCTGCTGACCAAGCCGCTCCTCTACCTGAGCCTCTTCTTCAAGCGGCATCGAGCGGACTACTACCGACGACTCGACGCCGTTCGCACCGATGGCGACTGGGAGGGGTGGCTCGACTTCTTCCTCGACGGGGTCGCGACGATCGCCGACGAAGCGGTCGCCTCCGCACGGGAGCTGTTCGCGCTAGTGGCCGAGGATCGCGCGCGCGTGCTCGCGCAGGAGGGGATGTCTGTCGTCGCGCTGCGGCTATTTGAGTTGCTCCCGTGCCACCCAGTCGTGACCGTCGCATCCGTGATGAAGTTCGTGGCGACCACCAAGCCCACCGCGGGACGGGCAATCGAGCTGCTCGTGGCCGCGGGCGTTCTCGTCGAGACGACTGGCAAGAAGCGCGACCGCTCCTTCGTGTACCGGGGCTACCTCGATCGACTCCGTGTCGGCACCGAGCTCGACGGCGCACCGCGAACCAGGACGTAGCGACGTAGCCCAGCCCGTCCCACTTCGGTCGCGCATCCCGCGTTTGCCACGTGCGATGCCCGACCAGTCATCCCGCTCCTGTCCGCCCGCGATATCTTCACGGTCTTGGACGCCGAGCCCCCCGACGACCTGCCCCTCATCCGCTGCGCCGTGTACACGCGCCAGTCGTGTTGCGCGCCGGGGAGGATCCCGCCCTCGCGTCCTGCGCGGTGCAGCGCACCCTCTGCACCGAGTTCATCCGATCCCTGGCCTGGCGGGGCTGGTACCCGATCGGCGAGCATTTCGACGACGAGGGCTACAGTGGCGCGACCATCCAGCGCCCCGGCCTCGAGAGGCTCATCGCGCGAATCCAGGACCGCGACATCCAGCGCATCATCGTCTACCGGCTCGATCGCCTCACGCGGAAGCTCACCGACTGGGCGCTCCTCGTGCGGGTGTTCGAGCGCTTCAACGTCGGCCTCACCGTCGTGCACGGCGCCATTGACGCCGAGGCGAGCTCGCTCGAGCGGCTGCAGCTCAACCTGCTCGCGACCTTCGCTGAGCTGGAGCGCGACATGATCGGCGAGCGCCTGGCTGACGCGCGTGCAGAAGGCCCGCGGAGAGCGTGCCGCGGAGCGCGTGCCGCTTGGCTACGCCGCGGATCTGAAGACGAAGCAGCTCGTCATCGTCGAGGCGGAGGCCGCCGTCGTGCGGTGGTTCTTCACGGAGGCCGGGAGCGGCAAGCCGACCGCCGAGCTCGTCACGCGAGCGAACGCGCTCCGGCTCGTGACGAAGAACGGCAAGCGAGACAATTGGTCGGCGCGTGCGGTGCTGCGTCTCTTGCGGAACCCAGTGTACGCAGGTCGTCGCCCCGACGGCGCCCCCGCGGTGCACACCGCCCTCATTCCCGCCGACCTCTTCGAGCGCGCGCAGAACGCGATCGCCGCGCGCAAGACGAGAGCAACCACGACCCGCTTGAAGGTCGACGAGCGCGAGGATCCGTTCCTCCTTCGCGGCCTGCTGCTCTGCCAGCGGTGCGACCGCACGATGACGACCTCGATGAGCACCTCGCTGACGAAAAAGACCGCCGCCAAGGCGCCCCGCTACTACCGCTGCCGCACTGACGGCTGCGACGGCGGCCAGGTCGCAGCGACCGACGTCGAGGGGATGGTCCGCGACGCGCTTCGCCGGCCGCAGTGGAACTGGCCCGACTCGGCGAAGGAGCGGCTCGCCCAGCTTGCCTCGATGTGGGACGTGCTCTGGCCGCAGAACCGCCGTCGCGCGCTCGCGGAGGCGTTCGAGAGGTTGACGTGGAGATCGCGAACGAGGCGACTGCTCGTGCGACTTCGCAGCGAACCGAGTCCCGAAGCGCCTGCAACGTCGTGAGGTCCGCGATCCGATCGACCACGTTGATCGAATCCCGGCGAGCACGCGATCACCAGCGACGGCGCCACTTGTCCCGGTAGCTCGGCGGCGGCGGGATGGACTCGTCGGGCTCCTCGGTGCGCGCGGCGACGAACGTGCTCGAGTCGCCGTCCTTGATCCGGATCGAGCCCTTCAGGCGGCCGTCCTTGCCGAGCGTCACGCGGCCCGAGCCCGACATCGGGTCGTACTCCCACGCGCCTTCCCAGGTGAACGACACGCCCGTTTTCGTCGGCTTGCAGTTCACGTAGGCGAGCAGGCAGTGCATGCGCAGCCGATCGGCGTGCCCCGTCAGCGAGAGCAGCGCGGGTCCGAGCGAGTCGAGGAACTTGCTCGACCACTGCGACGTCTCGGTGATCCTCCACCAGCCGCGGTACTCGGACGGGATCGAGTCGTGCGTGTTCATGAGTTAGCAGCACACGGATGGATCGCTGGTCGTCGTGGCTGACGACGCATCGTTCTTCATGCCGAGCGCATCGAGCCCGCGCACAGCTCTGTGCTTCTTCCAGTCGTGGTCGAGGCGCTGGAAGTCGGTATCAGAGATCGCGCCGGCCTTCCGGAGCGCGAAAAGCGCCGATCTGACGGACACGCCCTTGATGTCCCCTCGCGAGACGCTGCCGCACTTCGAGCACTTCATCAGCGGCGCCTGGATCCCTCGCGACTGTCGGAGATCGGTCCGAAGACCGGTGAGGCGGCCGCACATCTCAACAAGCTCGTCCCAGGTGGTCGAGGGCGACCACACGGCGATGAGGATCTCGAGCATCTCGGGAAACCAGACTCGCTGAGCATCTCCAGCCGGCACGCGAAACGTTGCTCCTCCAAGCGCTGAGGTGCCACGGCGCACTCCCGTCCATACCACAGCCGCACCACCGAGCGGCACACCCAGCCGCGGTGCTGGGCTGGACTCGCCTCGTTCGTGCTGACCTGCTCACCACCCCTGCCACGATCGCTTGGCGAGCCAGGCCTCTGCCGTGGCAATGGAGGCCGAGGCGCTCGGCTTGATCCCGTAGCAACCCCGTCGCCAGGCAGTCGCTCCGCCGCTCGTGCCGGGGTCACGGCACGGTGCAGTCGGCGAAGGCACGCCCTCTGAGGAGCGACCTCCACACGAGCGCGCATGCGCGGGCGAGGCGTGGTGCGGCATCGCACGAAGCGAGCAAGGAGGACGACGACGCGATCTCGATCAACATTCATGACACTGACGCTACTCGTGCTGAGCGCTCCCGCATTCGCGGGCTCGGCCCCCGACGACGCGTGCGAGCGCGATAAGCTGCGCGCGCCCGGCCGCGACGCCATCTGCCGGGCGCGCGCGCTCGCCACTGCGCCGCCAGGCGTAGAGCCCGAACTGGCGCGCTGCCGGAGGATCGCTCGCGGGCACTTCCCTGCCGCCGAGAGCAGCGCGCTCGCCGACGGCCGGACCTGCAAGGCGACCGGCGAGGCGAAGATCGTCGACCGCCTGATCGCCGCGTCAAGCCGCCGGAGCTCCTCCCCGCGCAGGCGGAGTACGTGAGCTCGATCGCGACCGTGCGCGCGACGCTGCCGATCCTGCTGTACCAGGAGCGCGCCGCGGAATGGCACGCCGCCGAGCGTACGCGAACTCGAGCGTGCCGGAAGGACCGACCCGTTCCTCGACGGACAGATCGCCGCGATCGCCGTCACTTCCGGAGCTGCGCTGGTCACCGCGAACCCGAAGGACTTCCGGGTGTTCAGGCGACTGGTCGTTCTCGACTGGGTGTCGCGGCGATAGACACCGTTCGTCGCCGTGGAAGGGTCTCGTTCCGTCGCGTGGAAAGCCGTCCGCAAGCCGCGTCATCCACAGCCCGAGAATTCCGGTTGCCTGGTCGGCGCCGTTGTCCGATACAGTGTGGACCCTGAGCCAGGAGAACCCGACTCCATGCGACTGAGGATCACATTCCTCGCCCTCTTCGCCTTCGCCGCGTCCGCCGCGCACGCCGCGTCCACGAATCAGCAGATGTGCGAGTCGGCAATGGAGCTGGCGTCTGCGAAGTTCGCGCAGTGCCGGCTGAACGCCGAGTCCCGCTTCTCGAAGGACCTCGACGCGACGAGACGCGCGACGGTACTCACGCGCTGTGCGGACAAGCTGCATCAGTCGTACGCCCGGGCCACCGCCCGGTACGGCGTCGCGTGCACGACGGTGCCGGCGGGTGGCTTCGAGCAGTACCTCGCGCAGTGCTCGGACGACGTCGCCGCTGCGTCGGCGACCGGTGGCAGCCTGCCCGCGTGCGGCGACGGCGCCATCGACGTGCCGGGCGAGCAGTGCGACGGCAGCGACCTCGGCGGCGAGACCTGCACGTCGCTCGGCTTCGCGGGCGGGCTTCTCGCCTGCGACGGCTCCTGCGCCTTCGACACCGCGTCGTGCCAGAGTGCCGCGCCGCTGGCGGCGGTGCATCAGGACGTCTCCCCCATGACCAGCCTCCTGGTGCTCAGCACGACGCCGGTCTACTGCGGGCTCGACGGATCGTGCGAGGTCGCCGCGAACGGCCCGAACGTGCAGACGCGTCTCGCCGGGTCGGGGACCTTGACGGGGCTCGACTGTGCGCCGACGGGAAGCACGACCAATCCGATCAAGGTGGAGCTCCGTTCGGGCACGTGCGGCACCGCGCTCGAGGGCGGCGATCTCGACGTCACCATGGGCACCACGGCCTGGGCGCCGGGGACGGCGGGCGGCACGGCGACCACGTTTGCGGGTGGGCAGTGCGTCGTGCTGCGGTTCTCGGCGGCGGCGAATGCCGGTCAGGCGACGGTGCGCTGCAGCGTCAAGCAGTCGGCGGGGAGCTGAGTCGCGCCCTTCGGTGCGGGGGCGCGGATGTCTCGGTCGATCGATACCCGACTGGTGCGTGATCGATATGCCCTCCCGGTGCTAGTTTTGGGCGCGTCCTGGGGTGGCGGCTGTGCAGCTCGTGGCGCAGGGCGTCGGAGAGCTCGGGGAGTCGGGTCGTGCGGTGGACATGGTCGTGGCCTCTCGATCGTCGGGGCTCAGGCGGGCAGCAGGAGCTCGGCGTTGCGGACGAAGAAGGCCTCGACGGCATCGTCGCCGAGGGGTTCGATGTCGGCGGCCATGCGGCCGATCGGGTCGGTGCCGCCTTCGGGGTGGGGGAAGTCGGTGGAGAACGCGTAGATCTCGGGCATGCCGTAGCGCTCGATCTGGCGGGCGGTGCGCTCCCAGAAGAAGGGCGTGACGCGGATCTGGTCGACGAAGACCTCGATCGGACGGCGCTGCAGGCCGTCGCGGAGGCGGCGGGACAGCTGGAGGCGGTCCTCTAGGAGGTCGACGAACGGGCCGACCCACATGGCGCCGAGCTCGATCACGCCGATGCGCAGGCCGGGGTGCCGGTCGAACACACCGCCGAAGAGCATGGTGGCCAGATAGTTCTGTGCGGCGAGGTGCATGGTCGCGAGCATGTGCGGGCCGACCGGGTGTGTCGAGCAGGCGGTGCAGGCCCTACGCGACAACTTCCGCGTGGGCAACGCCGAGACGACCGACCTCGAGCGCCCAGAGCGCACTCGTCGACGGGTCGCCGCCGCCGTCGACTACGCCGAGCGACACCCGCACGCGTTCCGGTTGCTCGTTCGGGCTCCGTACTCGTGGCCCGACGACGACCCCGAAGCTGGTCGCCAGATGCGTCGCCGCCTCATCGAGGTGATGGCAGCCAACTACCGCCGGGAGTCGCGCACCGCCGGTACGCCCATCGACGTCGCTGCCGAGGTCATCGCTCGGCTCTTCTTCGCCATGGCCGAAGAGGTGATCCTGCTGTGCCTCGATGATGCGACCTGGGACCGCGACACGCTCGTCGACTTCCTGGCCGAGTTCATCGAAGCTGGCATCTCGGGGGTGCGGCCCGACGTCTGGGCCGCCATGGAGCGAGCACACCACGCGACTGAGCAGGCGGCTGAGTCACCCGTCGGCCCTCGGCGAGGGGTGCGTGCAGGCGGGCCACCCGCGGGTGCATCCTCCGGTCGCTAGTTCACGGGCGCTGGGCGGATCCGAGCCCGGTAGGCACGGCACCGCCACGCTGCGGCGGGTCGGCACACGTTGCCTTGCGGGAGACCGGGCCGACCAATCTATCCGAGGGCTTCCCCGAGGCGGGGAGCCAAGGCGCCATGCGGTCTGGCCCGGCCGCGCATTCGCGGCAGCGGCCTCGGACGTGTCGGCGATCGCTTCGTTCGCGCACGGCCCTCAGGCGGCCGCGCCTCGGTCGTGCGGCAGCGGTTGGTGAGCACGAGCGCCGAGCGCAGCGCCTTGAAGCCCTGCCTGGTGATCGCGCCCGAGCGCTGGCTCGCCGCATTCTGGTAGGCCGACGGCACGAGTCCGGCGTACGCCGCCAGCGACTTCGCGTCCGGGAAGCGTAGATCGTCGTCGCCACCAGGTCGCCGACGCCGGGGATCGTCTCGAGCCGAGCCTCAGCACGCGCATGTTCGTGTCTTACCCCGACGACCCCACGCCTTCCGTGCTCGGCAAGGCGATGGCCCACGCCGGCACCTTCCTCGAGTTTGCCGCGCCGCTGGCGCTGCTCTTCGTGACTGGACCGGGACCCTTGCAAGTGGTCGGTGTCGCGTTCGCCGTGATGCTGCACGGCTTCATCCTCAACAACGTGCCGGCCGGCGCGGTGTTCGAATGGAATACAGTGAGCCTGTTCGCCGTCGAAGGTCTCTTTCCTGCTGGCGATGCGCTACTACGCGGGCAACTGGGCCTGGAGCGCGTGGATGTTGCGCGGCGACAGCACGCAGAGGCTCGACCGCCTGAAACGCGCCGCGCCACTGCTACGCGAGCAGATCGCCCGCTACTCGCCGGCCGATCTCGACGGCATGGACTCGCGAGGCACCGCCTTTCGTTCCTCGCACCTGCAGGGCCGCGCCCTCGGCCTGCTGCTCCCGGAAACCATCGACGACCGGCCCTTTCCCGACTACAGCTACTTCGACGGCGAGATCATCGCCGCGTCGGTGCTCGGCTGGAACTTCGGCGAGGGCCACCTCTGCGACGAAAGGCTGCTCGCCGGCATCCAGTCTCAATGCGACTTCGAAGCCGGCGAACTGCGCGTGCTGACGGTCGAGTCCCAGCCCCTGTTCGGCTCTGCGCTGCACTGGCGCATCGTCGACGCCCGCGACGGCCAGCTTTCCCTCTCGGTCACATCCGCGAGGCTGAATTTCCAGTTGTTCTCCGGTTCATCTTCCGTGCCGGATCGCACCATCCTTGCCGGCTGCATCCATCCCTTGGAAGATCAGGAGCATCGCGTTGCGGTCGGACGAATAGTGCAGACGCTGCAGCGCGCTCAGTTCCTCCACCTGACTGTCCAGCATGTGGTGATACTGCTTCTTCGACTTGAACAGAGGCTTCACCGTCGTTGGTCGACTGCCGAGATCCACTTTTTCTCCGGGCTGCACCCGAAAGGATTCTGTGACGATGCTTTCGCTCACAATCTTGTCCCTTTCGCCGCGACCGAGGCTGGCACCGGTGGCGAATTCAACGACTCATTGGCCTCGGAATTCCACAGCGCGCTCGCCGGTTCATCGGAGCAATCGTGCTCATCGGAGAGAATACTGATCGAGCGGTGCTGAGCACAAGGCGCTCCGCCTACGGTGATCCGCTCTATGGACTTGCCCCCAGCCGGTGGACACCTCAGATGTGGGCGTGAGCCCACGAGGAGGGTGTTCGGATGCGGAAAAAGGTGGCGGAGACGAGGGTCATCCACGCGCGAAGCGTCTCGACGGATAGCTTCAGCAGCCTGATGCTGCCGCTGACCGCGGCGCAGATCCTGTGGATCAACCTGATGACCGACGGCCTGCCCGCGCTGGCGCTGGCGCTCGAACGCACGCCGGGCGTGATGCAGCGATGCAGCAGCCGCCGCGGCCGCCGGCATCGCCCCTGCTCGACCACCCGTCCCTGCGCTTCGTGGCAGCGGTCGGAGCCATGAAAGCGATGCTCGGCTTGTGTATTCTTGGCGCCATGCCGTGGATCGGCTACTCGCTCGACGAAACCCGCGCCGTCGCCTTTCACTTCATGGCGGTGGGGCAGTTGCTGCTGACCTGTCCGTCCCGGCACACGTGGATGCACCCGCTACCCAACCCGTACCTGCACGCGGCGGTCGCGGCCGGCATCGGCCTGCAGGTCGCGGCGGCAACGGTGCCGGCGGCCTCGCAGCTGCTGGGCCATGCCACCATTTCCGTCGAACTCTGGGGCGTGGTGGCGGGCGCCGCGCTCCTGGCCTGGGCGATGGCCCAGGCCTGTTCGCGGTTTGTCTGGCGCGCGTCCCGGCGCAAAGGCTGGGCATCATGATCTGGATCCAGTTCCTGGCCGCGTCGCTGGTCATCGTGTTCGCCGGCCTGCGCCTGGCGCGCTATGGCGACGTGCTCGGCGAGAAGATGGGTCTCGGACGCAGTTGGGCGGGACTCGTGTTGCTGGCCGCCACCACCAGCGTGCCGGAGCTGTTCACCGGCTTCGGCGCGACGGCGCTGGCCGCGCTGCCCGACATCGCCATTGGCGACGTCCTTGGCAGTTGCATGTTCAACCTGCTGATCCTGTCGTTCATGGATGCCATCCAGCCCGAGCCGATCAGCGCGCGCGCGCATCAAGGCCACGCGCTGTCGATCGGCTTTGGCTTGTTGCTGATTTCGGTCGCCGGCCTGGGCCTGCTGGCGGGCGACCGGTTGCGGGCCGTTGGCGGAATCGGCGTCACGACGCCGGTGTTGATCGTCCTTTACTTCGTGGCCATGCGCGTCGTCTTCGCGCACGAGCAGCACGCTCGTGCGCGCGAAACCCGGGAGGTCGCCGAAGAACTGCACTACGCCGGCACGCCCCTCACGACCGCGCTGCTCCACTACGTGATCGCCGCGCTCCTGGTCGTCGGCGCGGCCCTGTTCCTGCCGGGGCTCGGCGCCGAGATCGCGCGCCAAACCGGACTGGGTGACGCGTTTGTCGGCAGCCTCTTCATCGCCATCACGACCTCGCTCCCGGAGATTGTCGTCTCGCTGACCGCCGTGCGCATTGGCGCCATCGATCTCGGCATCGGCAACGTCCTCGGCAGCAACCTGTTCAACCTGCTCATTCTCGGCCTGGACGATGTGTTCTACCGGCAGGGGTCGCTGCTGGCCGCGGCCGCGCCCAGTCACAGCGTCGCAGTGGTGGCCGTCGTCGCGATGTACGGCCTGTTCCTGACGGGCTTGACCTATCGCGTGCTCACCAAGCGGTTCGTCGTGGCCTGGGACACCGGTGGCATTGCCGTGGTCTATGTGGCCGCGGTCGCGCTGACCTATCTGCTCAGAAGCTGAACCGGCTCTTAACCGTTGGCCTGCCCCCGGCGTCTCATGCTCAGGGGAACACGATGACCAGACGACCACCGAGGAATTTCGCGCGCTGCCGGCACCACCGGTGGATGGGTGTCTGGCTGGCGGCCATCGGCCTGGCCAGCGCACAGCGGGCGTTCGCGCTCGACACGGTCTCGGTCCCGGTCGAGACGACCTCGCTCGAGCTACGCGACGACGTCACGTCACCCGTCAACCTCAGGGCGCGACGGGTCTCGTTCGTCGCGCGGACGAAGGGTGCCGCGAGCGGGGGAGGATCACGCCGCCCAGCCTCGGCAGCGACGGCGATCCGACGGCCATGGGAACCGGCGCAGGTGGTGAGGTCGTACTCTACAACGGCAACGGTGGCGACGACGGCGTGGTCGCCGCGCTGCCCGCGTCGGGCTGGACGGCGCTCGGCACGAGCGCGGCGCCGCCCCGGTTTCGCTACCGGGCCGCGAGTCCCGCCGATCCGATCCAGCGGGTCGAGGTGCAGGGCGACCTGATCCGGCTGCGCGGCGGTGGCCAAGCGTGGGCCTACAAGCTCGACGAGCCGACGCAGGGTCGCGTCGCCCTGCGGCTCCGGCTCGGCACGGGGTTCGTCTGGTGTGCCGAGGTGGCCGCGAAGGAGAGCGGGCGTCCACCCTCCACGGCGCGGAACGATCGGCCGGGACGGTTCAGCGGCGCCGTGCGCGGGGCCGCACCGGCGGCGTGCGCTCCCGCGCCGCCGTCGGCGGCGTGCCCGTTCGCGGTGTCCGACGTGCGAATGGGCGCCGCCGGCGCAGCCTACTTCGACGGCGAGATCCTGCAGAACCCGCCGCGCATGACGTTCATGGACGCGGTCGACGGCGCGGTGTGGGTCGCCCGGCTCGACCCGGCGACCGGCGACTTCGTCACGGCCAACGGCCGCGACATCCTGGTGAGTTCGACATCGACGTCGTTGACGCAGTCCGGCAACGGCCCCGAATGGGGCGTGGACGCAGCCGGGGCAGCCGTCTACTTCACCCGGCCCAGCACCGGCGTGGCGCAGATCTGGCGGGCGCCGCTGGCCGAGGGCAGCATGGCCGCGACGCCGCTGACCAGCGGCACACTGCCCCGGCTGTCGCCGCTGCCGCGCAACGAACCTGGCGCGGCCAGCACGCCGGTAGTGTACCTGCAAGGCGACTACGCCACGGGCGACGTGGCCTTGCAGGACAGTGCAGACCCCACCCGCGAGACCGTGCTGGACGCCGTCGACAAGGGTGTTTCCGGACCGCGCTTCATTCCGGGGTCGCCCGACGTGGTGTTCGCGTCGACGGCGGGACAGCTGCAGCGCTACATCGCGGCGACCGCGTGACCCCGCCCCGCAGAACGCTGTCGTCGGTCTGGGTGTTCTCGTTGCAGCCGATCGACGGCGTGCCCTTGCGACGCCGGCTGGATGACGGCAGCGATGCGCATCGGATCGACGGGGTTGGCTGGGGGTGGCGGCTGTGTCAACGCAAAGTGGAAGTGTCCTAATCTCCCCCAAGTAGAGATGTCCTATTCGGGCCGGGCGGGTCAGGCCGGCAGATCGGCCGCCATTCGAATTCGTTTCTTGTGCCTGAGTGAGGTCTTGGGATTTGCCAGTCGCTCGCGCTGGCGCTGTTGCTCGGCGATCCATTCCAGAGTGTCTGCCAGGTGCTTGTTCCCTACGATCCCGCCGTGCGTGATCCTGGCCTCATCGTTGGGGTGCACGTGGTGCGCCAGCACACGACCCGCGTGATGGATCGTGATCGTTCCATCCTCGTGTTCATGCACCGAGACGCGGTGCCGTCGAAGCCGCCGGTTCTGCTCGGTATCCTCGATGACGTAGAGGATTCTCTTGTGGTTGAGCGTCAACAACCCGCAGCGGCGCCATTCCCATCTCGACTACATCAGCCCGATCGAGTTCGAGCTGAAGGCCCAGGTCGCGAGGCTGGCGGCATAGTCAAGCTGTCCATCGAAGCGGGGGAGGACCATGGCGCCGCAGCAGGACATCCGCCGCTGCGCTCGCCCGCGTCGCCGCGGCGGCCGCTGACCGCGTTCGCTTTCGCCTGCAGCCATCAGACGCTGCACACCCCGCCAGGGCTTTGTCCCTCCCTTGGCATGCTGGTAGGTTCCCGATCGTCATGTCGCGCGGACGACTTCCATGGGTGTGGGACTACGACATCGACGAATCGCAGTTCCGCGCCCTGCTCGCCGGAGAGAGCACGATGGGCAGGCTCGACCAGCGTTGGGCTGCGGTGCGTCTGCTCGAGTACGGACCCTATCGCGAGATCGTGCGTCTCCTCGGATTCCGCGCCCTGGTGGCCAACTGGCCGCGCTGGCGGACGCACGTTCGTTCCGCGACCCGGAGACGAGGCCTCGATTTCCTCGTCGCGTGGCTGCCTGAGCACCATCGGGACCTGGTGTAGTCGTCGATGGCCGTCGATCGATCCTTCTACTTCGATCGCCTCTATCCGCTGCAGGACGAGGTGCTGCGGCTGCTCCGCCAGATCGAGACAGGCTTCTACCTCAGCGGTGGTACCGCGGCCTCGCGCGGCTACCTCCAGCATCGCTTCTCGGATGACCTGGATCTCTTCGTCAACGATGATCGGCGCTTCGGTTTGTGGGCCGATCGCGTCGTCACGGCACTCGCGTCACGCGCCGGTTGGACGGTCGAGGTCGTGCTCCGCGAGGAACGGTTCGTGCGGATCACCCTCGAAACGCCGGGCGTTCCCCTCAAGCTCGAGCTCATCGACGACGTCCCGTCGCACGTCGGTGCCGTGACGGATCACCCGATCCTGGCGCGCCTCGATTCGGCGGAGAACATCCTCGCCAACAAGCTCACGGCCCTCGTGGACCGTGGGGAGCCGAAGGACCTCGCCGACGTCTGGGGCTTCTGCTGTGCGCTCGGGATGTCTCTCGAGGACGCGCTCGTCGGCGCGCAGAGCAAGGCGGCCGGACTCTTTGCACCCGACGTGGCGCGATGTCTTCTCCAGGCCACCGCCGACGACTGGCGCCTGGTGCGGTGGATCGACGCGCCGGGCGCCGAGCGTTTCGTCGCCGACCTGTGCGCCCTGGGCGAGCGTCTGGTCCTCGTCGGTGACGGCTGATCCCCAGGCCGACGTAGGGGAACCGGCGAGCCTACCGAGGCGCTCAGCTACACCGCGCGTCGTTCTGCGGGCACTTGCGTCGCGCGCGCGCGAACTCGTATGTCCCGGCGGCAGGGCAGATTGCGACCGTGACGACGCTCACCGACATTCCGGAGATCAGGTACGCACGCAGCGGCGATCTCAACATCGCCTATCAGCGCTTCGGCTCGGGACCGGACGTGGTGATCATTCCGAGGACGTCTGATAGCGCGCGTAATGTGAAAGAGGCGGTTTGGAATTCCTATCCGCCAGGAGACTTCGCGCACCGGCTTCCGTGACCGCTGCGGGCGCCGTACCCCGGGACACCATGCTCACGCACGTTCGTCGCGAAGCGGCTTACTGGCGCGACCTGCTGAAGCGGATCGCCCTCGACATGGGGCACGCGGCGAAGACCGAGCGCGACCCGGACCGGCAGCGGTGGTTCGCTAGCCGCGCAGCCCGAGTGCGGTAGCGGCTCAACCGCGGAATGCCGGATGACTGGGTGGAGGACAGCTGAGACGCCAGGCGCGCCGACGGCCATGATCGACACGCCGGGCGCTCCGGCAACCAAGGGGCAACGGAGTTCCGCGTTCCGTCGGACGGAACAGGGCTGTTCCTCCGCACGGAACGGCGAGTTCCTCCCGGCGTCACGACAAGGCTTTGCCCTGCGGCGCTTGACGTACCGGTCAGGTCGTGGCTTGTTGCTTCGCCGTGTGGCCGGCCTTCACCCTGGCGCTCCTCCTGCTGGCGAGCGGCGTCCACGCCGCACCAGCGGAACTCCCGTGGCCGGTCACCGCCCGCCGCCCCCTGGCGATCGCCGTGGACGGCAAACGCGCGTACGTCGCGACCGGCGACAACCACGCCGAGCTGGTCGTCGTCGACATGGACACCGGCGAGACGCTGGGGACGTTCGACGCGGACGGCGGCGCCGATGCGCTCAGCGTGCGCGTGATCGAGCCCGGTGTCGTGAAGATCGGCCGCCGGCAGAGTGACGCTCCGGAGGTGTACCGCCTGGACGTGAGCGACCCGGCTGCGATCGTCGTCCTCGAGACTGGTGAGCGCGACCGGAGCGCCCGATGGAGACCCGCGCCGCTGCCACCGGTCCGGTTCCGCGACGTGAACGGCGACGGCGTGTTCCGACTGGCGTGCCTGGGTGACTCGAACACCGTTGGACCGCAGAGGTGGTGCAACAGGCTGGTTGACCTGATCGACTTCGAGGTGGTGAACGTGGCCGTGGCGGGCGCAACCGTCGTGACGCCGAACAGGCTTTTCGAGTCAGACGCCTCGCAGCAGATGGCCGCCGCGCTCGCGCTCGATGTCGATGCGGTCGTGCTGGCGTTCGGCACCAACGATCGGCTCGCGGGTTCGACGCCGGAAGCCATTGTCGACGCCTACGTGGCTCAGGCCGAGGTCGCGATCGCTGCCGGGCTGGAGGCCTACGTCGCGACGACGCCGCCCATGGGCAGTGGCTGCAGCGGACGGCCGTGCGAACGGATCACGCTGGCCAACGAGCTGCTCGGCCTCGCGTTCCCCGGTCGGACGGTCGACTTCTTCACCGGCGTGACCGAGCAGCATTTTCAACCGCCCGATCGACTGCACCTGAACGCTGCCGGCCAGGCGCTGCACGCGGAGCGTGCGGCGGCGGTGATCGCGAGTCCGCTGCGGTGAGGTGCTACCGCCGCCGATTCATCCGCTGATGCCCCGGCGTCCCGTCGAAGTCCTCCGGCACGCCATCGTGCAGCCTCTTCCTGATACGCATCGCGCGGCTCTCGAACCACGTTCTCCGCTTCGGGTCGGGCTCGATGCCGGCGGCGTGCTCGAGGGTCCTCGGCGATCCTGGTGAGGAGGGCACGCCAGTAGGCGATCTCGAGGTGTGGGTCGTCCGGCATGAGCGCGGGTAAGGCACGCGCGCGACGGATTCAAACGGAACGGAGGATCGTGTGACCGAAGCGACCATGGCGCCCTGATCAGACCGGACTTATCGCGCTAACGATCGGGTGGTGGCGGCGCTGGATCGGAGGCGACTCCGATTACACGAGAGTCTGCGTGGTGTGCCGGCAACCACGCAGACTGCTCGCAGACTGAGCCCTCCGTCAAAACGGCTTGCTGCACCCGCCAAGAACGAAGAGCCCGCAAACAGTCGCGCCCGGGATTTCCTTGGCCACCACTCGCTTGCAGGTGATGTGCTGTCCCGGATCGGCCGCCGCGAGCGACGCTTCCATCTTGTTGAAGGCCACAAGTACTTGCTTGTCCATCGGGAAGGCCACCTTCAGGAATCCGCAGCCGTCGAGCGGAAGATCCAGCTCCGCACGGTTCAATGCAGTGCTGTAGCGGAACTTCGCCTCAGTTCCGGCATGCGCGGAACCTGCAATGCCGAGGGCGGCGACGATCGCCGATGCAATGAAGAAGAGCCGGAGCATAAGGACCTCGCTGGTGTCGGGGCGAGCCAATCTCGCCTCGGTGATCGTAGGTAGGATAGACCACCGCCGACTCACATCGCGCGATCATGCGATGGGGCCGCGTCAGTTGCCAGAGAAAGGCGGCGGGCTGTTCGTCGCGGACCGGCTTGCCTGCGGGGAGCGAGGTCCCCTGGTCGACCATCTCGTCGGCGTTGTCCGGCCGCTGATGGAAGCGCACCTCGTGAGCTCGGTGCCGGCGATCGAGGCCCTGATGGTTGCCGATGAACGAGCTGCGGAGCCAGGCGAAGGCCGAATAGAGCGGGCGTCGGTGCGCAGGATGAGTCGCTCCCTTGGGACGTCTCGGCCTGCGTTAGGCGGGGGAAAGCGACGCGGGGGCATTGGCGAAGGACACGAGCAATCAGCGCGAGCTCCGAGCTCGACGCGTGCAGGTCGAGCAGCGCGTGGCGCGACCCCTGCGCGCGGATTTGGTGACGTCCGCGATTGAGGCCCTCGACGATCCAGTTCTTCGCTCCACTTGATGAGGTCGACACCGTTGACGACGATCCCGTCGATCTCGGTCTCGAACTCGAGCATGGCGTCCGAGGGGCCGACGATCTCCCGCACGTAGCGGAAGGTCGGGTTGAAGAACACCTGGAAGGCTGCGGTCAAGTACAGCGTCGCGAGCTCTCGTCCGCGCTGTGGCGAGGGGACGATCGGCGAGTAGAAGATCGCGTCCTCGGCCAGGAGCGTCGCCAGGTCCGACGGGTCGTGAGCGCGGACCATTCGATGCCCGAACGCGATGCACGCCGGCTGGCGAGCTCGAGCGTGGCCGGTGCGCCGTCCGCCCCCTTACTGCGTCGCGAGATCGACGCGCGTCCGCGCCGCCGCATCGCGCGGAGGACGCGCCTCGCTCTCGATCACGACACGCCCCAGCACGCCCGGCGTGATCTCCGCCCGCCCCGGGAGTGCCGCGCAGATCGGACCGCCGGGCTGGTAGCCGACGGCGAAGCCGTGCGAGCCGTAGGTCAGCGGTGTGGTGCGCGCGATCGTCGCCTCGCCGACCGGCACGTCGCCATAGAAGAGCGCGATGTCGCCGCCGCTGCCGGGCTTGCTGGCGGTCGGCGTGAACGCGACGCGCACGACCACGGGACCGGGCGGGAGCGCGACGCTCGCCGACGCGACGGTGATCTCGGTGCCGAGGAAGTTGTACGCGTAGTGCAGGCGCCGGCAGCGAAGGAACATCACGAAGCCGCCGGAGTGGCTGCCGTGCGCGACGATCGCGCCCTCGACGTCGCCGGTCGCCGGCACGTCGAGCTCGGCCGCGATGAAGAACCTTCGCCCGCGCAGGTTCGGCGCGATCGCCTCCGGGAGGGAGCCGATGCCGGCGTGCAGCTCGTGACGATTGCGGCGGTGGCGGCGGTCGGCGAAGCGTCCAGGTTGGTTGTTGAGCGGCAGCACCTGGTACTTGACGGCCTCTTCCCACCACAGCTGCTTCATCTGCTCGAGCTTCGCGGGCTCGGTGGCGGCGAGGTCGTGGACCTCGGAGAAGTCCTCGGCGACGTAGTAGAGTTCCCATGCGTCGTCGTCGAAGGGCTTGCTCACGTCGGTGCCGTCGTAGGCGATGGCCGGCGCCGGGTGGAGCTCGACCGGCGCGAGCGGCCAGCGACCACCGCCGGATGCGACCTGCAGTGGGCCCATGAAGCGTAGTGTCTCCTCGATGGCTCCGGCCACCGCGGTGGGATCGTGCCGTACCTCTTCAGCGGCCTCGGGGTGTTGCAGCAGAAGCCAGAGCCCGGTCGAGATGAGGCTCATCGTGGTGTCGTGACCGGCGACCAGCAGGAGGACGATCATCGCCAGCAGCTCGTCCCGCGTGAGGCGCTCGCCCTCGTCCTCGGTGAGGAGGAGGGCGGAGATCAGATCGTCGCCGGGCTCGGCGCGACGCGCGTCCACCAGTCGCCTGGCGTCCTCCAGAAACTCGTCCGCCGCGCGCCCGGCGGACTCGAGGACCGTCAAGTCGATCGGCAGCTCGTCGACGGCAGCCACGGCGACCGTCCAGTCGTGCAGCTTGCGGCGGTCCGTGTCGGGCACGGCAAGCAGCGCGGTGATCGTCATGATCGGAAACGGCTCGGCGATCTCCTCCATGACGTCGAACGAAGGCCGGTGCTGCAGGCGGTCGAGCATTCCCTCGATCATCTCCGTCAGGCGCGGCCGGAGCGACTCGATACGGCGCGGGGTGAAGGCCTTGGCGACCAGGCGGCGGACCCGGGTATGCTGCGGCGGGTCGATGAACAGCAGCATGTTCTCCGAGATGCAGCAGACGCTCGACGTCGCGATAGCGCGACAGCACGATGCCGACCTCGGGATGGCACGCGGTACCAGGGGATCGGATCGTGGCGGAACGACGGATCGCGCGGAACCCAGCGGCTCGGGTCGAGCTCGCTGTCGACGATGCTCATGCCAGACTCTCCTCGGATGCCGCGCGCACGCCGCACGCTGCGACTTCCGAGCGCCGGAATCAAGGGATCAGAGGCCGGGAGAGCTCGGCCGCGGCCGTCGAAGCGACGTTCGACCTCCTCGGCGGCTGCGACGGCACACGTCGGGCAACGGTGCGCCGACGCGACGGGCGAGCGGACGCACGATCGGCCCACCACCGTGAGCGGGCGGGCGAGAGCGGTGCGGATCGCGCCATCGCCGAACATGACCGGCGATTCCCACCCCATCCAGAGAACGGGCGAGGCGGTGATGAGCACGTGCGGGGGCCGATGCTCGGCGGCGGCCCACACCGCCCCGAAGCTGACGTCGCTCGTGAGGACGACGTCGGTACCCGCCGTCCTCCGGCGCTTCCGCGCTGCCACGTCACTGCGCAGGCCGAGAGCGATGCGCAGCTCTCCGCGACCGGCGATGAACATGGTTGACCGCTGTTCGGTCCGTGGCGTAACAACCAGGCAATCCGCACTCTGCGGGATCGGTACATCCTTGAAAGGCGGAACTGGAATGATCAGGTCGCACGAACGCCCTCTTGATGAGCGAAGGGTTGCGCTACGGACGACGCTCAGGCGGACTCTTCAGCGGCTCACGATCTCGACGGTACTCGTTCTGGCGTCGGTGATGATGAGTGCGCCGAGCTGGGCAGGGAGCATCGCCAGCGCAATCTTGTTCAGCACCGACGCGCAGAAGCTGGACTGCTTCGTTTCCAACGCCGGAGCGAGCCCGGTGACGATCACCAACGTCTCGATCGTGAACGGTGGAAGCACGATCCTGTCGCTGAGTGGCGATTCGTGCGTTGGCCAGCTTTCACCATTCGGAAACTGCGGCTTCTCCGCCGCCCTCGACGCGAGGTTCAGTGCGAGAGGAGTGGTCGAGCTGCGCGGCAGCGCCAAGGGACTGCGCGGTCAGTGCCAGCTCACCACGTCGTCCAACCACCTCGTCGCGACCACCGACCTGCGCTGAGGGATCGACCCTCGAGGACGAAGGCCAGACCCCGCTGGCGTCCGTTCGCCCCCGGAAGCCATCCGAGCAGGTGGTCGAACGAGCGGTTCTCCATCATCAGCACGACGACGGCGTCGAACGGCGCATCGGACGGGTCGGCGACGTCATCGTCCCGAAGCAGAGTCGTCGAGCATCGCCTCTTCATGTGATTGTCGTGTCCTTGCCGCTGGGATGATGATCCAGCCGCGACCCCGCGAACACCGTCGGGTCGGCGCGCCATTCGCGCTCGATCGAACAAGATCGTGAGCGCCATCCACAGGAGGACGGTCGATGTTTGCAGTGCTCGGATGCGAGAGCCGCTTGAAGCGGAGCCTCCTCACCGCCTGTGCCGCGCTCATACTTGCAGCAGTCGGCAGCGCCGAGGCCGCGCCGCCGCAGGGCTGGGACAAGCTCATCCCCAGCGGAGCGAGCCGCTTCAAGGTGCTCTCCCAGTTCGGTGGCGAGGCCGTGCTCGACAAGGAGACCGGACTCACCTGGCAGCGCTCGCCGTCACCGACGAACCTCTTCGATTGGGGCTCGTCCGCGGCCCTGTGCATCGGCACCGCGGTCGGAGGCCGGCGCGGCTGGCGACTCCCGTCGGGATGGGAGCTCATGACGCTCAAGGATCCGGGCCAGTCCAACCCGGCCCTTCCACCGGGGCACCCCTTCCAGGACGTCGTCGAGTCGACGATCTACTGGACCTCCACTGCCTCGCTCGTGAACGCCAGCTCTGCCCTTGCGCTCACGTTCTCCAACGGTGCGGCTGGCGTCATCACCACGACCAAGACCGGACTCGGGCTTCGGTGGTGCTTGCGCGGACCCGGCGGAGACTATCCCGGCACGCCGTGAGACGGGAGTCGCAGTTGCCCGCGAAACGCCGGTCGACCCACTGACTTCGGCTTCGGCGCGAAGCGTACTTGACGAGGCTGCTCTGGCGCGGACCGGAGAACGCGCGACGTCCGATGATCGTGCCCATGTCGAAATGGGGCCGTCATCGCTGCTCGTGGACTTCGCGGGTGGCGCACGGTAGCGAGCGGGCGGGGGAACGCGCGATGGTCGGTGTCGAGAGGATGGATCCGGAACGCCTGCTGGATCGCTTCGAGATCCAGGATCTCACCGTCGCGTACGCGGACGCCGTCGACGGGAAGGACTGGGCGCGCTTCGAGTCGCTCTTCACGCCCGACGGGTTCATCGACTACCGCGAGGCGGGGGGGACGTGCGGAACGCCGGCGGAGGTGGCGGCGTGGATGCCCGGGGCGATGAGCGCGTTCAAGTGGAGCCTCCACTCGATGTCGACCTGGACCGTCCGCTTCGAGAGCGCCGCGTCCGCCCGCGGAACGCTGCACGTCCTCGCGCGCCATGGCGTCGACTTCGAGGGCGTGGAGGAGCTGATGGACGTGGGCGCGGTCTACGAGGACCGCTACGTGCGCACCGACGGCGGCTGGCGCATCGCCGAGCGCATCGAGCGGACGAAGTACATCGTCGGCGGCAAGCTCGCGGCCCTGGTACGCCAGATGGCGGGAGCGCCGGTTTGAAGGCACCCGGATTCCCCGCCGACGTCCGCGACATCACCCCGGCCCTCCTGACAGCGGTGATCTCGGAGACCACGCCGGGCGTCGTCGTCGAGGCGTTCGAGATCCTCGAGGTCAAGTACGCGGGCGAAGGGGTGGCCTCGACGGCCGACCGCGTGGTCCTCGATCTCTCCTACTCGGCCGGCGCGCCGGCCCACCTGCCGACCCGGCTCGTCCTGAAGACCATGCTGGTCACGCCGCACGCGCCGGCCACGATGTACGAGAACGAGGTGCGCTTCTACGCCGGGATCCGCGGCGAGATCGACATCGAAGCGCCGCGATCGTTCGGCAGCCACTTCACTTCGGGGTCCCGCGGCCACTTCGGGCTGCTGCTCGAGGACCTGCGGCAACGCGGGGCCCGGTTCCCGAATGCCACCCAGCCGGTGACGCTCGCGGAGATCGTCTCGCTGCTGGACCAGCTGGCCAAGCTCCACGCCCGATACTGGTGCAGCCCGCGCTTCGACGCCGACCTCGCCTGGGTACCGACGCCCGTCCGCGGCGGCATGGCCGACGTCTTCAACGACTTCGGCTACGACATCGTCCTGAGCCAGGTCGATCAGCACCCCTTCAAGCAGGAGCTGATCGCGCCGCTCGGACGCTCCGTGGCGGAGCTGTGGGAGATGCTGTGCCGGGTCCGAGCGGAGCAGGCCGCCGGGCCGGCCACCCTCCTGCACGGCGACCCGCACGTCGGCAACACCTACCTCCTCCCCGGCGAGCGCGGAGGGCTGCTCGACTGGCAGCTCCTCACCAGGGGCTGCTTCGCGCACGACGTGATCTACCTGCTGGTGACCGGCCTCGATCCGGCCACCCGGCGCGCGCACCAGCGCGAGCTGCTCGACCACTACCTGGGACGCCTCCGTGCGTGCGGCGTCGAGGATCCGCCCGACGCCGATGCCGCGTGGCTCCTCTGCCGGAAGGCTTCGCTCTGGGGGCTGGTGATCGGCTGGCTGATCACCCCGCCGGCGAACTACGGAGTTTCGATCACCCGGGAGAACATCGTGCGGACCGTCACCGCCGTCTGCGACCTCGACGCCTTCGACGCGATCGGGTGAAGCGCGCATCGAACGGGCGTGTGACCGCGCGCCCAGTCAACTTCACCCTCGAGCACTCGACGCTGCCCTCGGGGCCGAACAAGGGCGCGGCCAAGCCGATCACGCCGGCCACCCGCTGGTCGCCCGACGAGCGCCTCGTCTGCTAGCAGGCCCGCCTCGCGACGAAGTGGACCGCGCAAACGGGCTGCGGCCCGACCACACCCGGCGACAAGGGCACGCCGGTCACCGGACTCTACGTCGCGAATCGGCTTTACGCCTCGCAGTCGCGAAATCTGGACATGGGTCCTGATATGGGATAGGAACCATATCCAATGTCTTCCCGATTCGAAACGGTGGTCCCGATCTCGGAGCTCCAGACCAGCTCCCGGGCGCTCGTCGACCAGGTGCGGAAGACCGGAATTCCGATCGTCGTCACCCAGCGCGGGCGTCCGGCGGCCATGCTGGTCAACTACGACCTCTACGAGGGCCACCTCGCCACCCTCGACGAGACGTCGTTCCCCGACTGGGAGGAGAAGCTCGGTAGGGCTCAGCGCGAAATTGCCGGCCAGAAGCTGATCCCTCATGACGAGGTGGTAGCCGGCCGCAAGCGGCGGCGTGGTCGATCGTAGGCCTTGGCCAGGATTCTCTGGACGCACCAGGCCGCGGCCGACCTCGAGTCGATTCCGACCGCGGTCCGGGATCGGGTTATGGCGCGAGTCGGCCTCCTTGCCGAGTTCCCGATGATGGGTCCGGCAATGGACGGGCCGTACGAAGGCTTCCGGCAGCTCGTCGTCGCCCGCCACCGGGTGATCTACCAGCTCGGAGGTGACGAGGTGAGGATCGCCTACATCCGGCACGGAGCGCGGCAGCTCGGGATCCGTGCCGTGCGCGGCCGGAGCTGAACACGACCTGAGGCGACGTCGCACCGGCCCCATCCACCAGCCCGGTCGAGATTCCTACGGATTCAGGAGATCATCGACACACGTGTACTGGTTGTCCTGGTCGTGGATCGAGTCGTCGTCGGACAGCTTCTCCCACGTCAGCGCGGTTCGCTTGTCGCGGATCGTCCCGTCGCCATTGTCCTGATAGGCGCGCGGCTCTCCGCGACGCAGTTCGCCGTCCTGCCCCTTGCCCGCGCAGTCGATCACGGTGCCGGCCGTGTTCCAGCACGTCGTCTGGCCAGTTCGGACGGGTCTGCTTCTCCTCGCACCGGCGTCGGCCTCAGGGACGAGAGCGGGAAGCACCATTCGCGCCCCGCGGAAACGGAGCAGCGCAAGCGAATCTCGTCCGGGCTCCGCATAGCAGACGGGCCGATCCGTCGCTGCGCCGGACCGCGAACGTGGGACAACCACGATGCCCGGCGGAAAGTAAGTTTAATTGCTTACGATCACCCTCAGACGCGGCGGATCGTGTCCGAATACCGCGCCACATGCGGATCGCCGGTCACGAGCGTCACGCTTTCCGCGAGCGATTGCGCGACCAGCATGCGATCGAATGGATCCTTGTGGAGGGCCGGCAGGGCATCCACTGCGAGCGCGTGCTCGCCGGTGACCGCGAGTTCGGCATAGCCGTTTTCGAGCAAGCCGCGCCGTAGCGCGCGCGGATCGACGCGGAAATCCTCGCGCCCCAAGGCGCGCTTGATGGCGATTTCCCACAGGCTTGCCGCGCTGTAAAGCAGTTCGTTGGCCGGGTCATTAATCAGTTTTCGGGCAGCGGGCGGCAACCGTTTCGGCGCGCCGGCCGCCCAGAGCAGCAAATGCGTGTCGAGCAGCAGCTTCATGCGCCGCCGCCGAACAATCGCGCGATCTCCTTGCTCCCCATGCGGTCAAAATCATCGGGCACTGCGATTTGCCCGGCCATGAAGCCCAGGCGCCGTGCCTCCGCTGGCGCCGGCGCGTCGAGCGGCGTCACCTTCACCAGAGGCTTGCCCGCCTTTGCGATCACGAAGGATTCGCCCTTTGCGGCGCGCTCGACCAGCCGCGAAAGGTGCGTCTTGGCCTGGTGGATATTGACGATGCGCATCGCTTGCCTCCAGTGGACTTAGTTCATCAAGTTTAGTCCGTATGGACGGGCGGAACAAGCGACGGGCCGCGGCGAATTCCGGAAAAGTGGGTATCCGCTTTACTCACTTGAGAGTCCCGAGTTCCGTCCTATCCGGAAAGTCGCAGGCCGTGGTATCTGTTGAGGTCGAGGCGGTCCGGAGGAATTTCGCGAGAGGATGGTCTGAGGCGCTGCCCGCGAGAAATTCGGGCAGCGCGCGTCGCAGCGCCATGGCGGTGACCATCTCGGAAGGCGGGACACCGGGTCGGATCGTGCGGAGCCACGATCCGAAGCAGGCCCAGACGGATGCCGGGGCTCGAAGCGCCAAGTATTGGAGCAGGCCCTGGGCGACCAAGCCGAGCTGGATGTGACGGTGATAGGCGGCGATCTTTCGTTGGACGGCCGCACGGTAGCGGTCCGATTCACGATGAAGATACTGGTTGCCTGAGCGGCGCCGGGACAACGGCTTCATGGTCATCATCCAGAAGTGGTAGCCGTAGGCGCCGACCACGCGGAGGGCCTGTTTGAAGGAGAGCTCGATCTTGAATCGGATGCCGTAGAGCCGAATCACGTCGATCGGGTCGAGTGCCAGATCGGTCGACAGCAGCAGGATCCAACCTCGGTTGGGGTGGTCAACGGCGACGAAGCGGACTTGGCGCCGCAGCGGGCCGGTCATCGGGCGTCATATCGACATCACCGAGCTGCCGGCAGTAGTTGACGCCATCGAGCGGCAAAAGACCGTCGGCCGGACGGTTGGTCCGCGTCGCTCAGCCGCGCTCGTCGAACCGACGCGCTTCCGATCCTCGTTCGCTCGCGGTCGCCGGCCGATTTCATGTCCTCCCTGCCCTTGTCCCCACGCACGCGCGACGCGATCGTGCTGCTGCTGCGGTGCATTCGTGCGCACCCGCCCGGAGCGAGAACGTCAGCGCGCGAGCGCGCGGCTGGGTACAGAGGCGAGACGCGCTGCCGACGATCTGGCGCGAAGGGCCGTATCGCTTCTTCTTCTACGCGAGCGACCGTCCGGAGCCGATGCACGTCCACGTCGAGGGTGGCGGTGGCAGCGCGAAGTTCTGGCTTCGACCAGTACGCCTTCGAGCCAGTCGCGGCCTTGCGCGACATGAGCTATCTCGCCTCGAAGGCATCGTCGTCGCACGTCATGAGCAGTTCGTGAGGGCATGGAATGAGTACTTCGAGAGCTGAGCAGTCGACGCCGTCGGCCGTGGCCGTCAAGATCGCGAGCGACGCGTTCTCGGTGGAGCTCGACGACGGGCGCACCGTCACGGTCCCGATCGGATGGTATCCCCGACTTGCCCACGCAAGCTCGCGCGAACGGCAGAACTGGCGGCTGATCGGGACCGGTGAAGGCATCCACTGGCCGGACCTCGACGAGGACGTCAGCGTCGAGGGCATTCTCCTGGGGCGCCCGTCGGCGGAGAGCCAGGCCTCCGTCAAACGCTGGCTCTCGAGCAGAGAGCCGCGCGCCGGCAAGCGGATGCAGCCAGCCCGCGCAAAAGCCGCCAAGCCCACCGCGCGCCGTCGAATCCGCAACTGATCCTCTTGGCGACGACCAGCGTCGCTCAATCGTCGAGCGAGAAGGCCGTGATGACGTCGAGGCTCAGCCCCGGGAAGTTCGCCGGCTGCAGGTCGTAGGTCACCGTCCCGAGGGTGAGCGTCCCGGGACCGTTCTCCTCCTCGAAGTCCAGGCAGGAGAAGTTGCTGCCGGTCGTCGCGGCGCTGAGCTGGCCGCCGGGAACGTCGTCGGCGTCCTCGAGCGAAACCGCGATGGTGCCCGTGGTGAGGGGAAGGGCGCCCTCGAAGGTCGGCGGCCCCTCGTCGCCGCACGGCAGCGAGGTCTCGGTGGTGATCCGGACGAGGAAGCCGGGGTTCCCGAGCTGGGCGAGCTCGGCGATGACCAGGCCACCGGGTCCGGTGTCGGCGGTGCTGGGTCCGACGACCGGCGGGCCGTTGCACACTCCCGCGTGCGGCGAATCCTCGACCACGCCGCCCGCGGCGGTGCACTGCTGCGCGGTGAATCCGGCTTCGCCGACGACACCCAGGTCGTGGTCGTAGACCAGCGAGTAGCCGAAGGCCGTGCCGCCGTTGCAGTCGATCAGGCCGGCGCCGACCACGGGGAACTGGTCCGGCAGCGGCTCGATGCAGATCACCACCGGTCCGCCGCTGGTGAAGGAGTCGAGCGTGATCAGCGGCGAGGCGCCGACGACGTCGATGCGCGCGATGCCCGTGGCGGGATCGACCTCCGTTCCTTCCAGCTCGATGAAGCCCTCGAACCCCAAGGCGTCGGTCGGTCCGAAGCTGCTGTACGAGCGGATCCCGCTCGTTCTGGGATCGATCGAGAAGCGCCGGCGCCCGAGCGGCCCCTCGGGCAGCGGCTCCGGCGTGGGCAGCGCGAAGAACTCGAGCGGCAGCGACACCTCGGAGAGGAACGAGAAGCCGCCGCACGGCGCGGCGACGCAGCCGTCGGCGCCCGAGCACGACAGCGTCACATCGTCCTCGGTGGCGTCGGTCTCCTCGCAGTACAGAAAGAGCGGGTCGCGGCCGTCGGGGAAGTACACGTTCCCCGTCACCGAGCCGTCGTCGGCGTTACGCGTGATCGCCCAGCGCGCCCCCTCGACCTCCTTGCTGATCAGCGTCCGCTTCTCGTCGGGCGTCACCTGGATTCCCGACCCACGTCCCAGGCCGAGGACCCCGGAGACGTCCGCCGGCGCCACGCCGACGATGGCCACGGCGCCCAGCACCGCGAGCGAGAGAGACGCAAGCACAAGTCTCGAACGACGCATCGGCGACCTCCTGGTCCGGACTGGTGGCAAACGGACGTAGCGTTACGAGCTCTTCGCGGGAACACCGGTCGAGCCGTCTTTACAACAAATGGCGCGTGAGCGTCGGAAAGTACGCAGTGTGCGGCTCGCCCGTCAACGCGTTTTCACGCCAACGGCTGCCATGGCGATGCGTTCGGTTCGCAGCGCGAGCGAGGGACTCAGCGGGAACACCGGGCCGAGTCGCGGCGCCGGAGTCCGCGTCGTCAAGGGCATGCGCGGCCGCGCTGCGCGCCCGCGCCGAGGTCGGCGAGGAGCTGCCCGCACAGCAGTCCGTGCTCGTCGGTCAGATCGACGACGCGGCACGTGACCTTCGCTGAAGCCCACGACCCAGGCGAAGGCGTCATTGCCCGCACGGCTGGTCGACGACCAGTAGCCAAACGACGCGCTCGTACAGCTGCACGTGAGCACCGTGCAACCGCCACCACAGCTGGTGTTGAACGCCGCCGACACGGAAGGGTTGAGGTTCCCGAAGTTCTGGAGGCTCAGGAGCTCGAACTCGTTCGGCAGCCGCCAGTCCGTGTATCCGGCGAAGCCTCCGCCGGCATTGAGCGTTGCCAGGAACGTGGTGAATGCCGGGCCGTCCGCCAGGCTTCCCGTGGCGCTCCACGCGTACGTGTTGTCCTTGTCGTGGATCGTCCCGTCATCCGACTTCTTCTCCCACATCAGACCCGTTCGCGTGTCGGTGATCGTCCCGTCGCCATTGTCGACGTAGGCCCGCGCCACGCCGAGCTGCAGGTCGCCGTCCGTGCCTGATCCGAAGCTCGTCGTCTGGCCCGTCTCGAGCACCTGCGCGGGCGGCGCGGCTTGACACACGGCCAGGTCCGCTTCGCACGTGGTCAGGTCGCCGTCGCACGTCGTGAGATCCGACTCGCAGGTCGCCAGGCTGCTCTGCGCCGTCGCGAGGTCTCCGTTGCAGGTCGCCAGCGATCCGTCACACGCAGCCAGGTCACCGACGTAGTCGGGCAGGCTGCCGCCGATCTCCGACGCGGCCTCGACGTCGTTCGAGCACTGCGTCAGGTAGGCGTCGAACCCACCGGGCGCCTCTGCCGTGCAGCTGGCGCCGCCGTACTTCGTCACCGCCTTGCCGAGCGCGTCGGAGAGCTTCGTCGAGCACTTGGCCACCGCGGCACTCAGCTTCGCGGCGTCGGGCGCCTTGGTGAACTTCGACTCCGCCGTGAGCCGGCACTGGGCGAACTTCGCCGACGCCAGCTCGAACGTCGACTCGCACTTCTGCGCGTCGGTCGGCGGGGCGGCAGACGCCGGCTGGGCGACCATCGCGAAGAAAGCAGCGCGAGCAAGGCAGGAATTCAAAATGCGCATGGGGTCCTCTCAGGGGTCGGGCTCGGGCAGCTCCGAGGGGATGTCGGGCAAGGACCTTCCTGATGGCCGCGATGCATCTCGGCGGCTCGGAGCCAGGATCGCCGGTGATCGGTCTCTGGTGTCGGCTCTGACTTTGCCGTCAAAGCTGCCTTGCGAGCGGTTCGCGACACAAGACGCAGCCGCCGCCCATCCGTTCAGTTTTCTGTTCAATTTCGTTGCGGCGGCGGCGAACGGGCGATTACCTGCGGATTGCGGCCAGCCGGACCGCTCGTCAACGACCCGCGGCGTCGCCGCCAGGACGAGGCCGACATCGTTCAGCTGATGCGAAGCAACCTGCCGACGCTGAACCTGCCTTTGCTCGACGAGTACTTCGCGCTATTCGACGAGCACGATGCGCTCGCCCGATTCCTCGACGAAGCACGGCAGCAGGACGGCTGACCCGCTCTCGGCCGGCGGTCCGTCGCAGCGCGATCTGCGCCCCGACGTGCCGGTGCGATCGATCGAGGAGTTCGTCGCCTTCCTCGAGGCGGTCGAGGAGGTGGTCGGTCGCGACGAGCGGCCGCGCGGGCCGACGATCGGCTGGCGCTTCCTGCTCTGAGAGATCGTGAACAGCTGACGCTTCTGGCGCGGCCGCCGTATTGGTAGCTTCGCGCGAATGCCGCACGGACCAGCGGACTGCCGCAGACGCGTGGACGCTCCGAAGCGAGCGCATCGAATCGCGGCCTTGATCACGGCGCTTCTCACGACCTCCGGCACCGCGATCGCGAGGCCCGTCATCGACGGGATCTCCGTGCCCGAATCCATCGAGACGGGCGTTCCGCGCCGCGATCACGGTCTCGGCCCCGGGGGGGCGTCGACCCGGTGGTCGTCTCGTTCGACGGGCAGCGCGTGCGCCTTCCGAGGCTTTGCAGCGCTTTCTCGATCCGCTCAGAGAAGCGCTCGTGCATCGCCTTCTCCTTCTCGCGCCGCTCAGCCCAGCGACAGAGGAGAAACGTCTCGGCGCCGTCCGCGCTCGGACACACCTTCACCTCGACTCCCTCGCGCACCTGCGCCTCGACGGTTGGACGCGCCTCAACACCTTGTCTCGCGAGATTCCTGAAAGGCGGTATCCGTTCGCCTTACCGCGTCGCTGACGGCGTCGCCGAGATGGGCTGCGGATAGGCGGCATTGACCCGAGCGCACGGGCTCGAAGCCGTCAAGCACGTCGTGAACGCGCGCCGTATGCCGGCTCGAAGAATCTTCGACGGCGTCATGGCGGCTCTGCCGGAACGTCTGGACCTCAACGACCTGGAGCGCATGGCGACCGAGGGTTCTCGGGCCCTGTTCATGGTCGTCGAGCAGCACAGAGATTCTTGGCGATTGATCTTGTCCGCCGCGTCCGATCCCGCGGTCGCCCAGCGACAGCGCAAGGGTCGGCAGCTCGTCGTTCAGCGAGTGTCGCAGCTCATGGAACCCTGGCTCGCGCTTCGAGGCGTGGAGGACGCCGAGCGGCGCTTGCCGGCTCTGGTCGAACTGTTCATGTCCATCGCGGAAGGCATGTCGCGCGCGCTCATGGACGGCATTGGCGAGGGGAACGCGGAAGATCTGGGGGCGTACGTGGGGCAGCTCGGGCTGGCGGCGTTCCGGGAAGCCTGATGGGGCTCTGGGTGCCGACCATCCTGCAACCCAAAGGCGAAAGCGAAGGCCAACGTTATGGGGAGAGGTCGGAGCGCCAGGTCACGCTCGGAAGGAGAACCGAGTGTTTTTTCGGTTGATCATCGTCTGTGCGGCGCTAGACCTCTGGTTGTGGTCGACGGGCACCGATCCTCCGCTCGAGATCGTCCTTTGCGAGGTCTACGCCGCGTCGAATGGCCTCGTCGAGAAGGTGAGTAGGATTCCCCAATGCTGATGCTGCCCGCTCGACTCTTGCTCATCCCGGCCGCTCTCGTCGCCCTCGCCGCGTGCTCGGACGCGCCCTCCACGGACAGCGGGCCGGCCTCGGCGACGTTGACGAACGACTTCGGCGCCTACACTCTCGGCTCGGGCGAGGAGGCACCGGGGGCTGCGTCGCCTGGACGCTCGGCAACGAGAAGCCGCTCTACGTCGCCACGGTGAGTGTCAGCAACCGCGGCGCCTACCACCATTCCAACTGGTTCGTCGTCCCCGAGAACCGCTACGCCGGCCCCGACGGTTTCTTCCGCTGCCGCGACCGCGGCTTCGACGAGACTGCAGCCGCGGTGTTGGGCACGGTGATCTTCGCCCAGTCGACGCAGTCGCAGATCGAGGAGCAGAGCTTCCTCGACGGTGCGGTCATCAAGATCCCACCACGACACAAGGTGGTCGCCGGCGTCCACCTGCTCAACCCTTCGAGCCGTACGTTCACGACCGAGCTCCGCATGTCGCTCGGCCTCGTTCACCCGCGCGAGGTCGAGGTCGTGCTCGCACCGTTTCAGATGACCTACCACGACCTCGACATCCCGCCGCGAAGCGACCTGTCGCAATCGGGGCGAGCGGGCATGGATGCGGTCGCCGCTTCCGGCTTGTCCGCGCAGGTCGCAGCCAGGTGCCAAAAAGTGAGAACCTTGGGATACGGCGCACAGAATGCCGCCGGTGCGGCGGTAGCGGCGGGATACGGTCGAAAGCGAGGCCCGACGTCCGCGGCCAGGAAAGGCCAGCGATTTCGGGTGGCTCTCCCCGTGCCTGAGCTCGGCACGGCGCTTGATGAGGGCTCCCGGGCAGACCGCCTAATGGGAGGCGGCGCCAAACAAGGAGCCTAGCCATGACCTTCTCCCGCTCGATCGCGTCCCGTTCCCGCAAGCTCTTCCTCGGTTCGCTCGCCGCCGCGCTTGCCCTCGCGCTTGGCAGCGCGAGGTCAGCGCCGGCCGCGGAGGTCGCACCGCAGATCTCGCTTCAGGGCGGACTCCTCATCGTGAGCTTCTCCGCGCCGTCGCTCGCCGATGAACCGTCGCCCGGCGACTTCTCTTGCTTCGTGGGAAGCCAGGCTGCCAATGGCAATTTCACGTGTACCACTCAAGCCGCTGCCGTCAGCGGACGCGTCGTCGGCGTGACCAACAGCTTCGGCGCCGTCGTCGGCCACAAGGTGCGCATGGTACGTGAGGTGGGGACGACGACCGAGAGCTTCGAGGCGGCCCTCGCGTTCACCGGTGACAGCGCGCCCTACCTCTGGATGGCGGGCTCCGTCGAGCGCACGACGCGCACGCAGTCGTGTTCGGGCGTCGGTGCCCGCAGGCGGTGCATTTCCTTGGTCCGGGTCACCGGCCCCTCCCCGTTCACCGGCGAGCTGCTCTCCATCTCGGGCTGAGCTCGACGCCGGCTCGATTGGACGGCACGCCGACCACGTCGGCGGCGTGCCGTTCTTCACCGACGCTCCCGTGTACACCTCCCGGATCGACGTGACGCTCGGCCCGGCCGCGGGTGGACGGGTCTGCCGCAGCCTGGCCAGCGCCGACCTGCGCTACGTGGAGGATCTGTACGCCCCGACCGACGACGACGCCGCCGGTGCGATCTTCGGCCGCGGTCATGCGCTGACCCGCGACGGCGCGCTGCGCATCGTGCCGACCAACGGGCACACGCCGGGCGCGCTGTCGCTGCTCGTGCGGGGGACGAGCGTGGACCTGCTGTTCGTCGGCGACGCCGCGTTCAGCGATGCGATGCTGGGCTCCGGCGAGGTCGCGGGAATCGACGCCGACCTCGAGGAGAAGCGGCGGAGCTATGCGCGGATCAACGGCTACGCCGGCCGCCGGCCGACCGTCGTGCTGCCTGCGCACGACCACCGCGCACCGCAGCGCCTCGCGGCCCTCGAGACCCTCGTCCCGGCGCCGTGAGCACGGCAGGGAGATCACCGGGGCGCTCGAACGGGCTACCTTGCGGGCGTTTCGAGACGGGTTGTCGGGTTGGCGGGATCAACTGGATCTCCGAGTTGAGACCCTCGCTCGTGGCGTTCGTGATCCGGTGCTTGATGTAGGTGAGGACGTTCGGCAGCCGACGCTTGATCATCCTCGCCTTTCGATCATCGGCGCGAGTCGAGAATGAGTTGCCCAGAAGTACCAGCGCCGGAAGAACGTCCGCGCCGCTCCGACGTACCGGTGGTCCCACAGCTTGGCGGCCGTCTCCTTGATCGCCCACGCACGGGCCACCTTGAGTTTACTCCGGCGCAGCGGCGCAAACTTGCTCCAGGCATCGTCGTCGAAGTTGTCGGGGCTGCGCAGCCACGCGTACTTGGTCCCGATCGGGCGATCGTCGCCTGCCGCCTTTGCGCAGCGTGACCGTCACGGCGCAGTGAGCCGGGGCTCGACTCTCGCGCATCGCGACGGTCACGGTCCGGTAACAATCGGCTGCTAGAGCATCCTCGTTCGCTCTGTGGAGGCAGCACATGATCGAGGTGATACGACCGCTGGACTCTGCCCAGCCAAAGGCGCGGAGGCGCCGCCGTCCGCCGGCGTTACCCGACCCGCCGTGGGATCCGCGGCTCGTCGCGGCAGCGATCGACGAGCTCGATGCCGTCTGCCGCAAAGCCGCACAACTCGAGCGGCGCTTCGCGGGGGAACTCTGCGAGGTGCACTCCAACTTTCGCGACAGTGCGCGCAACCTCGTCCACTACCTAGCGTTGCGCGACCACGACATCCGCGCGTTGCAGGATCGCCTCGCGACGCTCGGGCTATCGTCGCTCGGTCGCACGGAGTCGCACGTGATCGCCAGCATCGATGCGGTCGCGCGGATTCTTCGCCAGCTCTCCGGCTGCGCGGAGACGGCAGCGCCCATCGTGCCACTTCCGATCGCCTTCGCCGCGGGTGAAGCGCTGCTTGCCGCGCACACCGCGGCGGCGCTCGGGCCGCGTCGACCGGAGTGCGGTGCGCACATCATGGTCACCATGCCCAGGGAGGCGGCGGACGACTACGAGTTGGTGCGACAGGCGCTCGCCGGCGGCATGGACTGCATGCGCATCAACTGCGCGCACGACGATCGGGAGGCGTGGTCGCGGATGGTGGCGAACCTCCGTCGTGCGATGAAGGAGCTGCGCCGCGACTGCCGGTTGCTCATGGATCTGAGCGGACCCAAGCTACGCACCGGTCCGATCGATCCGACATCGCAGACGTTGCACTGGAAGCCGGTGCGCAACGAAGGTGGGGAGGTGACGACTCCCGCTCGAGTCTGGCTCACCGCTGCGGAGAACCCGCAGCGGCCGCCCGCTCCGGCCGATGCCTACCTCGAGGTGGGTGGGGAGTGGCTGCTCCGTGCGGGGAAGGCGGACCGGTTGCGCTTCACCGACCTGCGCGGCAAGTCGCGCATGCTCGAGCTACGAGCGCACGCCCCCGGTGGTCGGTGGGCCAGCGGCGCGAAGAGTGCGTACCTCGCAGAGGGGCGGAAGCTGCGCGTCCGTCACATTCGCAAGGGACGGGTCGGGCCGCGGCTCATCGAGGCGATCCCGCGCGCGCCATCGTCCGATCGCCACTCGATTACCCTGCGGCCAGGTGACCGGTTGCTGGTGACGGCCGCCCCCATTCCCGGTCGTCCTGCGGAAGTCGATGCCCGAGGCCGCCGGCTGCAGCCGGCGACGATCTCCTGCACTGCGCGTGCGCGTCACGGTCGCACCATCGGTGGGCGTGAAGCTGCGCGGCGGCAAGGGGATCAACCTGCCCGACAGCCGCCTCCGCCTGCCGGCGCTGACCGAGAAGGACCTCGGCGATCTCGACTTCGTGGTTCGCCACGCCGATCTGGTTGGCCTCTCGTTCGTGCGCACCCCGGACGACGTCCACGAGTTGCGCCGGCAACTGGCGCTACGTGACGCGAGCGCGCTCGCGATCGTCCTCAAGATCGAGACCGCCGCTGCTTTCGAGCACCTGCCGAGCCTCCTTCTGGCCGCCATGCGGTCCGAGCGAGTCGCGGTCATGATCGCGCGCGGCGATCTCGCTGTCGAATGCGGCTACGGGCGGCTGGCCGAGGTCCAGGAGGAGATCCTGTGGTTCTGCGAGGCAGCCCACGTACCCTCCATCTGGGCGACGCAGGTGCTCGAAAGCCTCGCCAAGAGCGGGGTGCCGTCGCGGGCCGAGATCACCGACGCCGCGATGGGCGAGCGAGCGGAATGCGTCATGCTGAACAAGGGCCCGCATGTCGTCGAAGCCGTTCGTGTTTTGCAGGGCATCCTGCAACGGATGGATGCACACCAGCGGAAGAAGAGCGCGCGGCTGCGGCGCCTGCGGCTGTCGTCGACCGCCGCCCGGCGTGTGAACGGGGGAAGTGAGAACCATGCAACTCGAGAATCCCATCGCCCGCCATGAGGCATCTGTCCGGAACCACTTTCGCTTCCATCACCGGCACTCGCACCTCGCGCCGGTGTTCGGCGCGGACTCCTTCGGCGTGCGCGCGGAGGCGTTCGCGCGCTTCTTCGGTACGCCGACCTTCCTGATCGCGCAGACGTTGCTCGTCGCGGTGTGGATCATCGTCAACTCCGCGGGGATCACGCACTTCGATCTCTATCCCTTCATCCTGCTGAACCTCGCTTTCAGCACCCAGGCGGCATACGCGGCGCCGTTGATCCTGCTCGCACAGACCAGGCAGGCGGATCGCGACAAGGCGCACGCGGAGGCCGACGCACAGCACCGCGAGTCGCTCGCCGTCGCGCATGAAGAGCGGCTGGACTTCGCATCGGAGCAGACCGTCAAGCTGCTCGAGCTGCTCGAGCAGAACACCAAGTTGACCGCCCTGACCCAGGAGCTGACGGCGCGCATCGAGAAGCTCACTGCCGAGGTCCACGCTGCGATCATCCGCTCGTGACCGGTGGCGATAGGTGACGTCAGGTGTGCCGAACAGGTAGCACCGGAACGGCAGTCCACCAAGACGTTGTGCTCGCGCGCCGCTCACCGGATCCGTGCGCGAGCTCGGAGATTCATGGGCATCGACCACTGCCAACAACAGATGACGATTGCGTAACAGCCGGCGCTGAGCCATGTGGGCAAGGCTTAGGCCCGACCCAACAACGGAAGAATGGTTGGGTCGGGCCCCGTCCTGAGCGCGTCGGTTACGAGACGATCGTCTCGCAGTTGGCGTTGATTGTGTCGTTGCCGCCGCGCCCGACGATCACGTCGGGATTGGAGCCTTTATGCTGCCTATCCGCAGTGCGATGACCGATGAACCGCGCGGTATGTCAATAAGGACCTTTGTCATACCTATCCGCCCACAGCGTGGCGGCGATCATCGTCCGAATGACTCGCATGGTGGCCCCCATGGTGGGACGCCCGGCGCGCCAGCGCGATCGTCCCTGCTCCGCGGCTCGTGGCCGTGCCGGAGGGGAACTCCTCGCCGTGCGCTTCGTCGACCGTGTGCACCCGCGCGCCGGAGTTTTAGCCGCTCGTGCGCTGCATTCCGCGTCATCGCTTGACACGTCGTCGCCACGCGGGGAGGTTCCGTTGGAGATGTACCTCCACTCACCGAGGAAACGCTCATGACGGATCGATCGCAGCTAGACGTGTTGAAGCGCCATGCCCGCCGGCTCCGAGCCCTCCTGTGCACGGTCGCGCTGGTGGGCGCGGCCGCGCCCGCCGCAGCACAGGTCGTGTGCGGCGGGACCGTCGGTCCGGGCGGGACCTTCACCATGACCAGCGACATCCTGGCCTGCACGAGCGACCCCGCGCTGCGCGTCGTCGGCCAGGTCGTGCTCGACATGGCGGGACACCGCCTGTCGTGCGATTCGAACGCTGCCTTCGTCGTCGGCATCTCGATCGAGGGGAAGGATGCCACGGTGCGGAACGGCTCCGTCGAGTTCTGCACCTTCGGGATCGGGCTCTTCGGCGGGGGCCGGCACACGGTGCGTGACGTGACGGTGCACCGTGGCCTCGTCGGTATCGTGGTGGCGACCGATCGCAACCGACTGCTGCGCAACGGGGTACGGCAGGCGACGGCCGACGGCTACTCGATCAGCGGCAGCGACAACGTGCTCGACGGCAACGCCGCGGTGGGGAGCCCCGTCGGCTTCCTCATCCAGGGGCTGCGCAACTCGTTCGTCGGCAACGTGGCGTCGGAGAACGACGTGGGCTTCGAGGGCTCCGGGTCGGCGGATACGACGCTCAGCCGGAACATCGCCGAGGGGAAGGACGTCGGGTTCCGGGTGATCGCCGGCACCGGGGGGCATCTCCTGAGAGACAACCTGGCGATCGGCACCAGGAATTTCGACAGCTCGCGCGGCTTTCTGGTCGCCGAGGCCGACGGCACCAGCTCGAGGCAAACCGCGCGTACAATCACTTCCTCGAGGGCGTCGCGGTGTCGTCGGATGCGAACGTGATCCGCGACAGTAAGGCCTTGGGCAACAGCCCGGACCTGAACGACTTCAATCCCGGCTGTGCGAACAACACTTGGATCGACAACCTCGGGAGCAAGGTCCAGTCCTGCATCGACTGACGCGTTCGCGCGGGAAGCCCGCTGACGCTCGTAACGCATGCCGCGTGACATCCGGACCACCCAGTTCGAGGCCCGCGCCGGATCGCCGTGGAAGATGCGGCCGTTGCTCGCGATCTGGATCCAGTCGATGGCGTAGCGCTCGGCCGCCTCCAGGTAGCCGCCGAACACGAGCCCGACGCCGCCAAAGCCGCTCACCTCGACGTTGCTGACGCGGACGAAGTCGAAGCGTGCGCCGGGCACGGCGACGTCGGAGTAGAACGAGATGCCGTCGGCCCGGTTACCGGCCTCGCGACCCGCACCGACGACGATCAGCCCGCGCAGGCTCACCCCGCCGGCGGAGCCGATCAGCTGCTCGCGCCGGGCGAGCCGGTCGGACAGAACGTGATCGTGTAGCCGATCGGGTTGCCCGAGGTGCCCTTGCAGTTGAAGGTGCTCGTCGGGTCGTCGTACTGGAAGCTGTACGCCGTCGGGCAGGTGCTCTTGAAGCTCTCGACGATGGGATTCACGACACGCGCCCACTGGTGGTTGCTCTCCTGGCAGCCGTTCGCAACGGGGAACGGGCCGAGGTTGCCGCCGCTCGACCAGCTCGGACAGCCGCAGCAGTCCGCCGACGCGCCGTTGGTGTAGCACGAGCCAGTGTGTGTCCCGGTGCAGCCGTAGAGCTCCTTGAAACGCTTGCAGCTGAACGGCTTGTCGTCGAATCGCCCCTTGAGACGCTTGTCGGCCGTGCAGGCGGAGTCGGCGTCCACGCAACCGACGTACGTGCCGCAAATGCGCTTCTTGCCGTCGACGTTGACGTTGACGCCGCACGTGGTCGTGCCGGGGCAGTTGCTGTCCCCCTTGCAGAGGCAGGTGTTCGGCACCGTACTGGTGTCGCAGTGTCCGCCGCCGCAGTCGGCGTCGCTCGAGCAGGCCATCGGCCACACCGCCTGTAGCGGATCGGGGCAGGTGTCCTCGTCCAGGCTCCAGTCGCAGAGGCAGCTCGTGAACTCGCTGGTGAAGCTGCACGCCGACGCCTGCCCCGCGCAGTCGGACGAGCTCGCGCAGCCAGGGCTGCCGCACCACGGCTGCAGGTTGGCGAAGCCGGCGGGCGCCGCGCGCGTCGGGCCCAGCGGCGCGATCTTGACGGGGACGTTGAAGCCGTTCACCTGGCTCACGTCGTAGGTGTCGTAGTTGACGGCACCTGAAAGTAACGCGAACTCGGCGAGCGTGGTCGGCGCCTGCCCCCCGGTTCCAACCGGGCACTGCAGCGCCGACGCGCAGTCGCCCGTCTGGCACGCGACGCCGCCGGCGCCGCACTGGCCGGTGCACGCACCGCTCACGCACTGTCCGCCGTCGCGGCAATCGGTGTCCGTCTGGCAGGCGCACTTTCCCCCGCCGAGGCAGCCGTTGCACTCCTCGATTCCGGTATTGCAGGTCGCACCGCCGGGGCAATCACCGTCGGTCGTGCAGGCGAAGGCGTTGCAGTCGGAGTTGCTCTGGCAGGCGAAGATGCCGGCGCAGCCCGCGTTCGTGCAGCAGTCGGAGTCCACGTCGCAGGCCGTGCCGGGCGTGCTGCAGGTCGTGAAGTCGGGGCAGCCGGTGCGCGCCCAGAAACGTCCGCCCCAGGAGATCGGCTGGGCGCCGTAGTTCTGGTTCGGCAGGTGGATCGTCTGCGACGCTCCCATCGCGAGTGCAGCGCCGCCGCCGAGCGCTGCTGCGTAGCGGCACACGTTGCTCGGCGACTGGCTGGTGTCGCACACCTGGGTCGATGCACAGTCGGCATCGGTCGCGCAGGTGCAACCCTGCACGGCGCAGGTCGAGGTCGCGGTCGGACAGTCGCCGTCGACGGTGCAGGAGGCTGCGTTGCCCATCGTGGCGACCCAGAGATCCTGGGTGCAGTTGTTGTCGAGCACGACCGTCCGGCACGTCTGCGAGTTCGGGTCGCACAGCGTCCCGTTGCCCCACGCGGGGCTCGCGAGGGCGGTCGCGATCAGTGCTACGGCAGCGAGGATTTCGGCCAAGGGACGGGGGCGGGCGCGCATGTGAGCTCCTTCTGCCGCGACCCTCCCACGCGGACGCGGCTCCGACGTGCTTTTGCTTTCGGAGCAAACCGCGCCAGAATTTAGCCGCCGGCCCAAGTGGCAGGCCGCGGCGCGATCGATTGCGTACGCCTCGGGGACGACTAAATCTCCGGCTCCAGCAGTCGGCTCACAGAAAGGACATCCGTGCAGCAGATGCGATACGAAATCCGGAACGTCGGCCCCGCAGCCTGGCTCGCCGCGCTCGCCTGTCAGGACGCGACGCGGCTGGTGCCCAACTACCACACGCGGCTCGACACCATCGAGCACGTGCGACCGCAGTCGCTGAGCGTGATGTTGCAGCTGGTGCTCGACATGATCGAGGAGATCGATCGCTGCGAATGGGACGTCGCCCGCACGGGCTGACGAGCAACCAGAGAGCGAGCCAGATCTCGTCGTTGCCGAGCCCGGGGGTTCCGGAGTCGAGGCCCAGCTCGCCGTCAGCGACGCGGCAGCAGCCCGGTCCCGACCGTCGGGACGCGGAACCGCGGCCGCGCGCCGCCGCAGCTGCGCGGGAACCGGCACGAACTCTCGCTGCGACCCGTTGCAGCGTCGAGCAACGCGATGGCGAAGTCGAGGCTGGTCGCCGAACCGAGGAGCGATCCCGCGGCGACGACGTTGCCGCCACCGTCGAGCACGACGTCGCACCTCACGACGCGTCAAGTAAACGGATTCAGGGTCGGGACCCCGTGCCCGGCGAGGTGGGCGACGTTCCGGCTGGCCACTCCCAGACCGGCGACCGAGGCCGTACCGAGGAGGAGCGCGTCCCGAACGTCGATCGCGCGTCCACGGCGCAACGCGGCGGCTTCGATGCGAGCCGCCGCTCGCGCGGCGTCCCGATCGAGCGGCAACACGGTCACCGCATCGCCAAGCCAGTGGGCGAGCCACTCGGAGAGCGCCTGCTTTCGACGACCAGCGGGAAGACGCGCCACGCCCCGATCGAGCTCGAAGACGACCACGGACGCGACGATGATCCGATCGAGTCCCGACACGAGAGCCGCGACTCGCGGGTCCGGGCTCGGGCGCGCGAGCTCCGATACGACGTTCGTGTCGAGGATCCAGTCGGTCATCAACGAGGCCGTCTCTTCGTCGATCGGCGCGTGGGGGCGAACGCTTCATCCGGGACGAACGAGGCCCGCTCGGGGTCGAAGCCTTCGATTCCTCCCGTGCGCTCGCGCCAGCGCTCCAGGCGAGCGAGCAGGCGCGCACCGGCCGTCGCTCCCTCCCCGGCTTCTTCCAGGCGGCGCAGCTCGTCGATACCGATGACGACTGCCACGTCGCGCCCCCGCTTCTGGATGATGGTGCGACGCTGCGAAGCCGTCCGGAGGATCTCCGGCAGTTGCGCCTTGGCTTCCGCGACACCCATTCGCCGCACGGGATCCGACATGACCATCTCTTCTACAAGATGACCACTTTGGAGGCAACACCTCGTCCTCGGGCGGCCCGGGCGAACGACCGTTGCCGAGAAGCGACCTTCGGAATAGGAGATCGCCGTGCCTTCGACGAAGCTTTCGTTCCGCGCCCGGCTCCGCGCCGGCGAGTCGCTGGTCGGCTCGATCGTCACCATGCCGCTCGCGAGCGTCGCCGAGATCGTCGCCGACGCTGGCTTCGACTGGCTGTGGATCGACATGGAGCACGGCCCGCTCGACCTGACGACGGTCGAGGCGATCCTTCGGGCCCGAGGATCCGCGGCGGGAATCGTGCGCGCGCCGGCCAACGACCCGGTGTGGATCAAGCGCATCCTCGACACCGGCGCCGAGGGCGTCCTGCTGCCGCACGTGAGCAGTGCCGCCGAGGCGCGCGCCGCGGTCGAGGCCGCCTACTACCCGCCGCGCGGCAAGCGCAGCTTCGGCGTGTCGCGCGCGCACGGCTACGGGCCGCGCATGAACGACTACCTGGGATCGTCGATCGACGAGACCACGGTGATGGTGCAGATCGAGGATGCGACGGCGGTCGCGAACATCGACGAGATCCTCGCCACCGACGGCATCGACGCGGCGGTGATCGGGCCATTCGACCTGTCCGGCAGCCTCGGCCACCTCGGCGACATCACGCACCCCGACGTCGCGGCGGCGATCGACGCCGTCGCCAGCGCCGGACGTGCGCACGGCGTCCCGGTCGGCATCTTCTGCGGCAGCGCCGAGCTCGCGCAGGGCTATCTCGCGAAGGGCTTCTCGCCGATCGCCGTCGGCGTCGACTGCATGCTGCTCGCGGCGAGCGCGCGCACTCTGCGCGAGTCGCTCGCGAAGCGCTGAGCGCCGCGTGGATCACGCTCGCGTACGGCTCGGATCGAGCGCGGTCGAGGTCACACGCCTCGGCTTCGGTGCGGGGCCGATCGGCAACCTGTTCGCGGCAGTCGCCGAGGCGGATGCAGCCGCCGCCGTCGACGCGGCGTGGCGCTGCGGCCTGCGCTTCTTCGACACGGCACCGCTGTACGGCCACGGGCTGTCCGAGCGACGGCTGGGCGAAGCACTGCGCGCGCACCCGCGCGACGAGCTCGTCGTCGCGACCAAGGTCGGACGCCTCCTCGTGCCGGATGACGGGCCACCGCCCGACGACGGCTTCGTCGCGTCGCCGCCGCTGCGGCCGGTGTTCGATTTCTCGTACGACGCGACCCTGCGCTCGCTCGACGCGAGCCTCGAACGGCTCGGGCTCGACCGGGTCGACGTGCTGCACGTGCACGACCCGGACGATCACGCCGAGGACGCGCTGCGCGGCGCGTTTCCGGCGCTGCGCCGGCTGCGCGCGCAGCGCGTGGTGCGCGCGATCGGCGCGGGCATGAACCAGTCGGCGCTGCTCGCGCGCTTCGTGCGCGAGGCGGAGATCGACTGCGTGCTGCTCGCCGGGCGCTACACGCTGCTCGAGCAATCGGCGCTCGCCGACCTGCTGCCGCTCTGCGTGGAGCGCGGCGTGAGCGTGATCGCCGGCGGCGTGTTCAACAGCGGGCTGCTCGCCGATCCGTCGCCGCGGGCGACGTACAACTATCACCCGGCGCCGCCGGAGCTGGTGGAGCGGGCGCGGCGACTCGCAGCGATCTGCGCGCGCCACGACGTCGATCTGAAGGCGGCGGCGCTGCGCTTTCCGCTCGCGCACCCGGCCGTCGCCTGCGTCCTCACCGGTGCCCGCAGCGCCGCCGAGGTCGAGGAGAACGCGCGCCTCTTCGCGACTCCGATCCCGCTCGCGCTGTGGGACGACCTGCGCGGCGCGGCAATCCTGGGCGACGACACGCCGACGCCGGGCGCCGCGAGCGAGCTCTACGCATGACACCGCTGCGCGTCGCGCTGGTCGGTGGACCGATGTACGACCCGATGTACGCTCTTCTCGATCCGCGCGAGGCCGAGGTCGTCGTGCACGCCGATCACCCGACGCTGAACCGGCGCGTCGCCGAGCTGCTCGGCAACGGCGAGCGCCTCGACCTGATCTCCACGCACGCCAAGTACGCGCCGTCGCAGGCGCGCTGGCTGCGTCCGCTCGATGACCTGGTGGATCCGGCGCTGCTCGCCGAGCTCGCGCCGCGCGCGGTCGCGCTGTGCCGCTTCGGCGGCGCGCTGCTGTGCGTGCCGCGCAACGTCGACGTGCGGGTACTGTGGGTGCGCGAGGATCTCTGCCCGACGCCGCCCGACACCTGGCAGGATCTGCTCGCGAGCGGCGCCAGCTTCGCGTTTCCTGGCCGCGAATCCGGACTCTTCGGCACCTTCTTCGAGCTGGTGGTCGGCAGCGGCGGACGCCTGTTCGACGCCGACGGCCGGCCGACACTCGACACACCAGAGGCGGAGCAGGCCATCGCGACGCTCTGCGCGCTTGCGTCGCACGCGCCGCGCGAGCTGGTCGACTGGCACTACGACCAGGTGGACGCGGCTTTGCTCGACGGACGGGTCGCGATGGCCGCGGCGTGGCCGGGCGGGTACGGCGCGATCCGGCGCTCTCCGCACTACCCGAATCTCGCCCCACATCCCTACCCTGCCGGACCGCGTGGCCGCTTCACCTACGCCGGGGCGCACGCGTGGGCGATTCCGACGACGTGCGCCGATCCGGAGCGGGCGCTCTCGCTTCTGCACCGTCTCGCGGGCGCCGAAGCGGCACGCCGCGAGCTCGCGAACGGCGGCGTCCCCGCGCACGCCGCGACCTTCGCCACGGCACCCCCGATCGACGACAAGGACGCGCGCCGTCTCGCGTTGACCCGCGCGGCGATCGACACGCAGATGATCACCTATCCACCGCACGCCACGTTCCCCGCGCTCGAGGACGCCGGCTGGCACGCGATCCGCGACGCGCTGATCGGTTCGTGCTCGCCTGGCGCGGCCGTGCGGCGCATCCAGACCGTTGCCGAGGAGGTACTCGGATCATGAGAATTCGCGCGATCGACACCGCCGACGTCCGCTTCCCGACGTCGCGCACCCTGGCCGGCTCGGACGCGATGCACCCGGACCCGGACTACTCGGCGGCGTACGCGATCGTGCGGCTCGACGATCCCGGGGCCCCTTCGGGACACGGCTTCGCCTTCACCATCGGACGCGGCAACGAGATCGTCGTCGCGGCGATCGAGGCACTGCGTCCCATCGTCGTCGGCGCCGACCTCGACGCGCTGTTCGCCGACATGGGTGCGTTCTACCGGCGCTTGACGCAGGACGGGCAGCTGCGCTGGATCGGCCCCGAGAAGGGCGCCATCCACATGGCGTCGGCGGCGATCCTGAACGCACTGTGGGATCTGCGCGCCAAGCTGGCGCAGAAGCCACTGTGGCGCCTGCTCGTCGACATGACGCCCGAGGAGATCGTCCGCCTGATCGACTTCCGCTACTTGACCGACGCGCTGACGCCGGCGGAAGCGCTGGCGATCCTGCGCGAGCGCGCGCCGGGGCGCGCCGCGCGCACCGAGCAGCTCGCGGCCGAAGGGATGGCCGCGTACGTCACGTCGGCCGGCTGGATCGGCTACGACGACGCGACCGTCGTCGCGAAGTGCGCCGAGGCGCTCGGCCGCGGGTTCACGCGCTTCAAGATGAAGGTCGGCGGCCCGGCCGATCTCGACGTCGCACGCGCCAAGCTGGTGCGCTCGCAGATCGGCAACCAGCGCATCCTGATGATGGACGCGAACCAGATCTGGGACGTCCCCGAGGCGATCGAGCGCATGCGAATGCTGGCCGAGTTCGATCCCTGGTGGATCGAGGAGCCGACCAGCCCCGACGACGTGCTCGGTCACCAGACGATCGCGCGCGCCATCGCGCCGATCAAGGTCGCGACCGGCGAGATGGCGCAGAACCGCGTGATCTTCAAGCAACTCCTGCAAGCCGGTGCGATAGGCGCGTGCCAGATCGACGCCTGCCGGCTCGGCGGCGTCAACGAGGTGATCGCCGTGCTGCTGCTGGCTGCGAAGTTCGACGTGCCGGTGTGCCCGCACGCGGGCGGCGTCGGGCTCTGCGAGTACGTGCAGCACCTCGCAGCGTTCGACCAGATCGCCGTCGCACCAAGGCTCGAGCACCGCTTCGTCGAGTTCGCCGACCACCTGCACGAGCACTTCGTCGATCCGGTGGTGGTCGAGAACGGCGCCTACCGGCTGCCGAGTGCTGCGGGGTACGGCGTCGAGATGCGTGCGGACAGCCTGAACGCGCATCTCTTCCCGGGTGGGGCGGTCTGGCGTGAAGGCTGGCGATCGTGAGTGCATCGCCCCGTCTCGACCGGCTACTCGACGAGCCGCTGGCGCGCGCTCCTGACAAGCTCGCGCTGGTCTGCGGTCAGCGCGGCCTCAGCTTCGCCGATCTCTCCGACCTCGAGCGCCGCCTCGCCGCCGCGTTCGCCGCTGCCGGCCTCGCCGGCGACCGGCTCGCCCTGCTACTGCCGAACGGCATCGAGCTGGTCGCCTGCTATCTCGGCTGCTGGCGCGCAGGAGTGATCGCGGTGCCGTTCGAGTACGTCGACGCACCGCCCGAGATCGCCACCGGCCTCGCCGACTCGGGCGCGCGCTGGTTGATCGTACACCAGGAGAAGCTCCCCGATCTGGCCGCGATCGACCTCGCGCGGACCGCGGTCGAGCGCGTGATCGTGCTCGGCACGGCCCCGCCGGGCCACGCGAGCTTCGCATCGCTGCTCGACTCCCCGCCGCGAGATCTGCCCGACGTTCCCGCCGAGACGCTCGCGCTGATCCTCTACACCTCGGGCTCGACCGCGCTGCCGAAGGGCGTCACCCATTCGCACGCGTCGGCGGCTGGCATCGTGCGCAGCGTGCTCGCGGCTCTCGACCGCATCGACGGCGACGCGCGCATGGTCGTGCACGACTCGGTCGGCCACATGGGCGGCTGGATCGAGGTCTTTCCGGTCCTCTGGCGAGGCGGCACCGTCACCCTCGAGCGCGAGTTCGACGTCGCGCGCTTCTACCACGACCTGCGCGCGGAGCGACCGACGGTGATCGGTGCGCACGTCGATCACCTCTGGCAGATGGCCCGTCACGCGGCGGCAGAGCGCGCGGCGGCAGAGCGCGCGGACTTCGCCTCGGTCGACACGGTCTTCACCGGCGGCGACGAGCTGCCGCTCCCGCTGCAACGTGCGTTTCTGAACATGACGGGTCTCCCCATCCAGGTCGGCTGGGGCATGACCGAGGCCATCTGGCTCACCATCGCGCGCGCGCCCGAGCTCGAGCGTCGCGGCTTCATGGGTCGCCCGGTGGCCGAGGTCGAGCTGCGCGTCGTCGACGTCGCCGCGGGCCGCTTCGGGCAGGACGTCGAGGACGGCGCCGCCGGCGAGCTCTGGGTGCGCGGCCCGATGGTGACCCCCGGTTACTGGCGGCGGCCCGAGGCCGATCGCGAGGTCCTGGTCGGCGGCTGGCTGCGCACCGGCGACATGGGGCTGCGCGATGCGTGGGCAAACCTGCGCCAGGTACTGCTGAACGAACGCGATCGCCATGCTGCCCTCGCCGACCGCCGACGCGACACGCTTGACGGGGCTCAAGCGCACGTCGCCGCACGCGAACACGCCGTGGAAGCTGGTCTGGAGGCCGAGGCGCTTCGCGACGTCGCGCACGTTCGGCCGCGCGATCACCGGCCCGTCCGCCAGCTTGAGCGCCGGCAGATCGGCGTCCGGTGGGCAGCCTCCGGGCCAGAGCGTCGCCAGCTCGGGCGCATCGGGCATCAGCCAGCGGAAGGAGATCTGGTTGCGCGCGAGAAAGCGGCGCAGGTCGCTGCACGTGGTGTCCCAGCGCTGACCGACGATCGTCACGCGCGGTGCGGGTGGCTCGGCGGCGCGATATCCGCCCGGAAACGGCGTGCCGAGCGTGATCGGCACCTCGCCGAAGATGGTGCCGGGCAGGCGCCAGCCGAGCGTACGCTCGATGCCGTCGATGGTCTTGACGACCTCGATCTTGCCGCCGAGGACGGCGAACAGCGCGCGCTCGCCGCCTTTCTTCGGCCTTGCGTGATCCCAGGGCACGGGCGCGAGTGGCTCGTGCCGTGGGACCTCGATCTGGCGGCCCGATACGGTTGGTCGGCTGTCCGGAACGCGGTATCTCGTCGGAGGCCGTGCCACCCAAGCGCCAGGAGGCCTCATGACCAGCGACCTACGCCGCCGTCGACTGCAGGTGCTCGAGGAGCACTTCCAGTCCGAGATCGATCACGACTGGGACGCGTGTCTGGCAACGTTCAAGGACGTCCCTCGCTACGAGATCGTCGCGACCGGACAGGTGTACGAGGGGCGCGAGGCAGTCGTCGCCTACCACTGCCGCCAGCGCACCGCGTTCCCGGACCAGCGGCACGAGAACGTGCGCATGCACGTCGCCGATGACGACACGGTCATCTCGGAGTTCGACCTGCTGGGAACCAACACCGGCGAGTTCATGGGGGTCCCACCGACGGGGCGCTCGTTCCGTGTGGCGGTGATCGCGGTGTTCACGTTCGACGGCGAGCGGATCACCAACGAGAGGGTCTACCTCGACGGTGCGAGCCTGCTCCGTCAGATTGGACACGCGGACCTGCTGCCCCTGGCGGGCGTCGAGAGCTTCGCCGCAGCCGACATGAAGTAGGACCGCGACCGACGCTGCAGCGCTCCGGGTGCCGGGTTTCGGCACGCGTTCGTTGCTCGGACAGGTGCCCTCCGATACGACGCCGGCATGCAAACCTACGACCGGATCTTCATCGGCGGCGAGTGGCAAGCTCCGAGCTCGACCGAGACCATCGACGTCATCTCCCCGGCGACCGAGGAGGTCGTCGCTCGCGTTCCCGCCGGCAAGGCGGCCGACATCGATCGCGCCGTCGCCGCGGCGCGCGCGGCGTTCGACCACGGTCCCTGGCCGCGCCTGACGGTCGCCGTGCGCGTCGACTGGATCCGCAAGCTCTCCGCCGGCCTGCAGGCGCGCATGGACGACATCGCGAGGGCGGTGACGACGGAGATGGGCTGTCCCATCACCATGTCGACGATGGCGCAGGCACTCCCGCCGGGCATGGTGCTCGACAAGTACGCCGAGATCGCGAGCACGCACCTCTTCGAGCAGGACCGCGCCGGGCTCTTCGGCCGCGTCATCGTGCGTCAAGAGCCGGTCGGCGTGTGCGGCCTGATCGTGCCGTGGAACTTCCCGCTCGCCATCATCGCCTTCAAGCTCGGCGCAGCACTCGCCGCCGGCTGCACGACCGTCGTCAAGCCCGCCCCGGAGACGCCGCTCGACGCCTACATCCTGGCCGAGGTCTGCGAACAGATCGGCTTGCCTGCGGGCGTCATCAACATCGTCGTCGCGGGGCGCGCGGACAGCGAGCACCTCGTCAAGCACCCGCAAGTCGACAAGATCTCGTTCACCGGCAACAGCGTGGTCGGGCGCCGGATCGCGAGCATCTGCGGCGAGCAGCTCAAGCGCTGCACGCTCGAGCTCGGCGGCAAGTCGGCGGCGATCGTCCTCGAGGACGCGGATCCGGCGATGGTCGTGCCCGGTCTGGTTCCGAAC
>Ga0163151_10000866_pt1 | contig 52755 bp, 42 predicted proteins | sample OliLakLV19MP5IB2_FD_145596 | JGI IMG/M metagenome (GOLD analysis project Ga0163151, IMG submission 145596) | Freshwater microbial mat bacterial communities from Lake Vanda, McMurdo Dry Valleys, Antarctica - Oligotrophic Lake LV.19.MP5.IB-2 | ecosystem: Environmental > Aquatic > Freshwater >...
GGGCCACGGGGTGCGGGGCCACGAGATGCCGGGCCACGAGGTGCCGGGCCACGCCTTTCGGGTCCGCGAGGTTCCGGGAAGTGCAGCGGTGCAGCAGGCCTCTCGGCGTTCGAACCACGCGGCAGGTAGGGTCTCCGCTGCGGTGTCGCCGTACGCGGCTCGTGGCCTTCGTCACGACCATAGGCCGGGCGGCGGTTGGGTCGGTCGTCCCCGCGCGGGTCGGCTGCGGTGCCCGACATCGCTTCCGCGTTCGCACGGCGTCGCGCGTCGTCCGGCGTGTCCGCGGCGCGCGACGGCGCCAAGCGAGCGAGCACGAGCGTCGCATACGCGCCCCGCGGCAGATCGAAGCGCAAGTGGAGGACGCCGCGCACGCGACGATCGACCACGAGTTCGAGTCCTCGCGGATGCACCACGAGCTGACGATCCTCGCCCTTGATCGCGAATCCGGCCACACCGTGGATGCGGAATTGTTCGGGGGTCAGGCCCTCGGCCGCCAGCGCGGCCGTGAGCCACTTGCGTTGATCGTCGTGCTCGACGTCGTGCAGCGCTTCGCCCGGCATCCGGAACGTTCCCTTCCACGTCTCGGGAATCGCGAGTGCCCCGCGCGAGAAGGCCACGGGTCCTTCGAGCGAAGGCACGAGCACCTTGTCTCCGCGTTTCGCCGTCTCGCCGACGAAACGCGCCACCGCGCGATTCCAGATGTGGGATTGGAATGCGTAGAGGTGGATGAGCCGCACCTCCGTTTTCACGTAGCGGAAGGCGCCGGCGAAGTCGTCGGGCTCCCGCGCCAAGTGCTCGAAGATCGAGTGGTGTTGTCCGAACGCGCCGGCGACGTCGCGGCAACGCTTCCACTCGCCCCACGCCGAAATCAGTCCGCGTTTGAACGAACGGTTCTTCGGATTGTCGTTCTCAGACGGCGACGCGAGCAGGTTCTTGAGCGCGTCTTCCGCGCGTCCGAGAGCCAAATCCTTCGCGACCCAGCCCTGTCCGTGGCGCAAGTTCCCGAATCGTTGCTCGCCGAAATAGTTCGGCACGCCGTGCTCCCGCACACTGGGGATCTCGCGCTGGATCTCGGAGTGTTCCTCGGGCGAAACGCCGCGCAGCGCGATCTCGAATCCGTTGCCGATGCTGTCCTTGCTCGACAGCGCGTGCTTCGCGAAGCCGACCGTTTCGACCTTGAGCGACGGCGACTGGAAACGCACCGGTCGGCCGCCGCGAACGCTCATGAACTGCGTGGTGACGCCCTGGCGGTCCTTCATCCCGGCCAAGCCGATCTCGGACGACTTCACGCCCGTCGAAGTCGCCAGCTCGGTCGCCGCTTCGAGCGTCGTCAGCTTCTTCTTCGTGACGCGATAGATGCGGAACTTGCCGGCTTCGCCGACATACCCATCCTTCAGGAGCTCCCACACACGGAAGTCCTGCGGTTTCGATTTGATCCTCATGGCGCGCGGAACTTCCCGAGTTGCTTGAGAGCGCGCGCGAGGTCGGCCGGAATCGGGGACTCGACGGTCACGCGACCTTCGCCCCCGATGCGCGGGAACTCGATACGACGTGCGTGGAGCGTGAGCCGGTCGATGAGCGGTGTTTCGATGTGACCGGGCTTCTTGTGATAGCCGCGCTTGAAGTCGGAGAGGCAAAACGCGTCGCGTCGACCGTAGAACGAATCGACTACGAGTGGGAATCCGATTTCGCGGAGATGGACGCGGATCTGGTGCGTGCGACCCGTGAGCGGCTCGCACGCGAGCAACGTGTAGCCCTGGAAGCGTTGCTCGACGGTCACGCGCGTCTGCGAGGGCTTGCCGTCCTGACGATCGATGCGCATGCGTCCGCTTTTCCGCGCATCGGGCCCGATGGGCAAGTCGATGATCTCTTCCTCACCGTCGCCGAGGCGCATCTCGCCCTCGACGAGGGCCAAGTACTTCTTCTGCACCGTGCCGTCGTCGAATGCGGCGCGCAAAGTGCGCTCGGCATCGAGAGACTTCGCGACCAGCACGACACCCGTGGTGTCCTTGTCGAGTCGGTGCACGAGTCGTGGGCGAAAGCTGAGCCCCTCGACGTGCTCGCTCGCCTTGCCGTCTTCGGGGATCTCGATCCCGGCCCGGTCGAGCGCGAGATCGAGGACGGCGCTCGACAAGCACGCGTTCTCGCGCGCCCAACGCTCCGGCTCCGACGCGAGGCCCGCCGGCTTGTCGACGGCCAGCACGTGCTCGTCCTCCCACAAGACTTCGATCTCGATGCGCGGCGCGAGGAGGTCGGGTTCCTCGTCCTCCTCCTCGAAGTTCACGATGAGCACTTCGTGCTCGCGCAAACGATGACCGGGCGTCGTCGGATTTCCGTCGAGCAGCACCTTCCCGTCGCGCACCTGTCGACGCAGTGTTCCCTTCGACATCAAGGGAAACGACAGGCACAGGAACTCGTCGAGTTCCATGCCGGCGCGTTCAGGAGGGATCGGGATGTATTGCACGGGAGTCCAGGCGGCGCGAGTGACTCGGGCCGCACTTCGTAGACAGAAATCAGTGCGGCTTCGGCGAGGAGTAGATTTCCTCGCGCAGCGACGCCACGTACGGCAGGTTGCGATAGCGACCCGCGTAGTCGAGTCCGTACCCGACCACGAACAGGTTCTGCACTTCGAAGACGCGGAAGTCGGGCTCCAGGGGAACGGCGCGACGCGAAGGCTTGTCGAGGAAGACGCACGTGCGCACTTCCGCGGCACCACGGCGCGCGAGTTCGTGCTTCAACCCGTGGAGCGTTCGACCCGTGTCCAGGATATCGTCGACGAGGAGCAAGTTGCGTCCCTCGATCTCGTTCCCCGCGGGGAGGAAATTGACCTCGAGCTGGCCCGACTCCGTGCCATCGCCGTAGCTCGATGCTGCGAGGAAGGCCAACTCCAGCGGGATCGGGATGCGACGGATGAGGTCCGACGCGAAGACGCACGAACCCTTCAACACGGACACGACGGTGAAATCGCGGCCGGAATACTGGCGCGTGACTTCGCGAGCGACGCGGTCGATGCCCGAGACGATCTCGGCTTCGCTGTACAGAATGCGGTCGATATCGGCGTGCATCGGATTGCCCGGTGAAACGGGCCGAAGAGGATATCGCCACCTGCAATGCCGGGTCGAGCCGAGAGTGCGCGGATCCTCGCGAGGGCCGGATTCTAGAGGGCAGGGCCTTGCCCACGGGCGCTCCGGTGCTACCGTTCGCACCGACCCATGGATGCCGGACCGCCCGTGCGGCCGACGTCACGACCCCGCACGCGGACTGGAGGGCCTCTTCGAGGTGCATCCAACGCGTTCACGCCGCCGCGGCGCAGTTCCCCTAGCGCAAATCGGACTTGCCAGCGCGATGCGGAACACGACGAACGACGCTCGCGCGATCGACATGGACTCGACCCACGATCACGGATTCGACACGCACCCGAATCGAAACGGGAATTCATAGTGCCCAAGCGTTCCTACCAGCGTCATGACGAAGCAGAAGAGATCCGCGAGTTGCAGGAGAAGATCGCGGAGCTCAAAGCGCAGGCCGAAGCCAAGAGCCGCAAGGACTTGCCCGTGGTGCGCGAGTGGCCGAAGACGCAGAAGGCACTCCGCACCTTCATCCAAGTCGCGACGGCGCACCAACGCCTCGACCTCGCGATTTCGGCGCAGGCGTTCATGGCCGGGATCGAACGCACGCTCGATCCCGAGGTTGGTTCCGGCCGGCAGAAGCGCGCCAAACGCGACGATACCGAGGACACGGGCTCAGGTTGGGGCCGCGGTTAGGGCCGCGGTTAGGGCCGCGGTTAGGGCCGCGGTTAGGGCCGCGGTTAGGGCCGACCTGGGATTCGCGAGCTCGTCGCCCATGCCTCTTCGCCGCCATCCCGACGTGCGTGTGACATCGAGTCGCACCGTTCACTCGGGCCGAGTCTTCGACGTCGTGCGCGAAGAACTCGTGTTGCCTTCGGGCCTGCATCAAGATCTCGACGTCGTGGACCACCCCGGCGCGGTCGCTATCGCAGCTCTCGACGACGCGGGCGAATTGCTGCTCGTGCGCCAATATCGACACGCGTGCGGCGATTGGCTGCTCGAGATCCCGGCGGGACGTATCGAACGCGGCGAGAATCGCCTCGAGGCCGCGATGCGCGAGCTCGAGGAGGAGACCCGGCATCGCGCCGCTTCGTGGGAACTGCTGGCCGAGTTCTATCCGGCGCCCGGATTCTGCAGCGAACTCCTGTCCGTCTTCATCGCGCGTGGATTGGTGCACGTGGGCACCGAAGCGCGCGCCGCGGACGTCGACGAGGAGCTCGCAGTCGAGCGCATGAGCGTCGAGGAGGTGCTCCTCGCGCCGCTCTTGGATGCGAAGACGTTGCTCGCGGCCTCGCTGATCTCGGCGCGCGGACTGGCGCGCTGACACCACGCATCCGCCGCGCAACGCGTCATCCATCGGAGCGGGAACGCGGTGCGAGATCGACGAGGAAGTCGAAGCCGCCCTGTCCCGGTCGCAGTTTCCCCTCGCGGTCGAGTCGGAGGATCGCGCCGACCGCGGTCACGAGGACGCCGTCGCGCCAAGCCAAGGTTCGATCGAACCCACCCAGCGGCAGATCACAGCGATCGAGCTCGGTCGTGCCACCGAGACCGTAGCGCGTCACACACGGTTGCGTCGTGCCGGCGACCCACGCGCGCTCTTCACCGCGAATGCCGGCGAGATGCGCGGCGGTTCGAGCGAGTGGCGCGAACGACCGGACGGCTAGGCTCGGGTCGAGGAGCAGAATCCGACCGCCTAGGGAATCGTCGAGCGCCCACACTTCGCCAACCGCGGGCCCGGGCGCGAGATCGACGATGTTGCCGCCGATTTGCGCGCTGGCCAGCACGGCTCCGCTGACAGCATGGATTCGGAAGACCGCGCCGTCGCTCGTCCCGACGATCGCGCTCGCGCGTTCGCCGACGACCGATCGCAGTTGCGGGCGTTCGATCAGCGTGAAGACGCTGCCCTCGGTGCTCACGCGCACGAGTCTTGGCAACGAACCCGCGCGGAGCTCGACGATGAGCGCTTTCTCGCCCGCGGCCAAGATGTCGAGATCCACGACGCGCTCGATCCACAATTCCGTGACGAGCGCTCCCGTCGCGTCGAAGCGATCGAGGCGATGTGTCGCCGTCGAGAGCGCCGTCTCCGCGCGCAGGACCCACAGCCCGCCGTCGTGGGAAGGCTCGATGTCGAGCGGGAAATCGACCGGAATCCGCCGCGCGACCCGCAATTCCGAGTCGAGGCCGAATACACGCGAGCCGTCGCGATCCGCGGCCCACACCACGACGTCACCCGGAGGCGTGGGCGGTGGCTCCGCGGACGCGAACGCCGCGAGACACACCGCGAGAGCGCCGAGTCCGGCCGCCAAGAGCGCGGGGCCGGCACCGGCGCGACGCGTCCGCTCTCGCACGCGCGCGATGGGCGCAACCGCGTTCCGAAACCCGTCATCGCCCTCTGACCCTCTCGCCTCGTGATCGAATGTGTCCATGGCATCCTCCGATTCGAGGACGCTCGGGATCGACGACGGTCGCGGGTGATTCCGCGAACAATCTGCGCGCGAGTCCGAGAAGTGGCGCTGGGCTCAACGCTCGCCGTCGGTGGGCCAGCGCGGTCGCCCATCGACCTCGGCGGTCCCGCGATCCCGGCGTGAAGCACGGCGCCCCGCGACGACGAGCGCGCCGAGGACGACCGGAACGAGCGCGAGCAGGAACAGCACGCTGGCATTCCATCCGCGCGCCGCCGCCGCGTCTTGGGAAGCGACCGCTTCCCGACACATCGGTCAAGTCCCGCCGATGGGCGCGAGAACGAACCAGGTCGCTGCGAGGAGGACTGCGCGGCGGATCACGGTGAGGATCGTCGCAAGGCCGACTCAGGCCCGCAACGAGTCGAGCGAAGAACCCGCGAGGCCCCCGCGACGTCGGGCGAGAGGCCGCCCTTCGCGCCGCTCTTCCCGCCGCTCTTCCCGCCGCCCTTCCCGCCGATCAACGCGCGGATCCGCGGACCGCTCGCACCCTCATCCAAGGACCGGAAACGCGATCCGAGCTCGAGGAATCGGGGGGGGGCCTGCGCGCCTCCAAGTCGGCTGGGAACGTGACCGCACCCTTTTGGATCACGCTGACCGCCATGCACACGTCTGCACAACCAGTAGCGATCAGCGCGCGCGACAGAGTCTCGATGTCACGCGCGAACTCGGCCACGGGGCGCTGGCTGGGCCACGACACGAGGACGATCGAGGCGCCATGCAGTGAATCCAGTGCGCGCAAGTCCGCAGCACGCGGAGCTCCGACGACGCGCCCGTCCTCTCCGCTGGGTTCCGCGAAGCCTGCGCCGAGGAATCCGCACAGGTCCGCGGGCGAGTTCCCCCCCACGACGTCCTCGCGCACCATGGCCGCGGCGAGCAGAGACGACGAGACGATCGCGCGCGGCGTCGTGATGCATGGTGTCCTCGCGGGTGCACTCCAGATCGGGAGTGCGAGCAGCAGGTTCGGCGACGATGCGCTCGCGGACGCGATGCGATCGAGTGTGCACGACTCGCCCAGATCGGGCTCGACGTCGAAGCGCATCGCGCGTGCGAGTGCGGCGCCGAGCGGCGCGCTCGACGCGCCCGCGACGAAGCTCGCGGCGGCTCCGCGACCAGGAACTGCGGCTTCGCGCTCGCCCGTGATCTTCGGCGCGGGGTCGCCGAAGACGCGCCACGTCGTGTCGACTTCGGCGATGATCAAGCGCCCGCCGGGATGGATGGCCTCGATCGGAATCGCGCGTCCATCGTTGGCGCGCAGGTCGAGCGCGTGGAGTGGAACGGCCCAAACGACGTCGTCGGGAACGATGTACAGGCTTCCAAGATCGCCGAGGGCGGCCGCGAGCGGTGCGAAGAACGCCGCGGTGATCCGCTTAGCTTCGTCGGCGGCCGCTCCACCGCGCGCGGCTCGATGCCAGGCTTCGACGAGGCCGCGAGCCTCGGCAAGCGTCCCGAGATCGATCCAGCGCACTGAGCCGTCGGCTGCGAAAGTCGCCGCGACGAGACGTTCCTCGGTCACGAGTCGACGATCGCGCGCGCGGCCTTCGATCCGCGAACGTTCGATCCGGCGGAGGACTGCGTGTGGTTCGCCGCGCGGCAGCACGCTCATGCTGCGAGCCGTGGACTCGATCGCGGCGGCATCGCCTTCGTGGAGATCGAAACCGCGCGCGGCAGAAACGAGCAGATCGGCGAACGGCCGCAGTTCGGCCGTGCGGATCTCGGCTTCGCGCCACGGGAGAGCTTCGATCGCGCGCTGCGCGGCCTCGATTTCACGTTGGAACTCGCCGATCGACGCGCGGAACGCCGGTAGGTCCTTCCCAGCGGCGCGGACCAGCGCGAGGTCGGATCCAGCTCGCACGCGGATCGCGATAGCGTCGGCCGGCGCGTTCGCGAGCACTTCGACGAGCACGGTGTCGGCCCCCGCGAGATCGTCGACGCCGACCAGTCCGCAGGCGAGATCGAGCTCGGCGCGCAAGCGTTGCGGGTGCTTCGCGTCGAACTTGGCGCGGCGCACCTCGACGACCTGGCGGAATTGTTCGAGCGCGCGCTCGGGCTCGCCGAGCTTTAGCAACGTGTCCCCGAGGTTCGCGCGCGCCAATTGCAGCGCTTCGTGATCGGCGGGCTGCGACGCTTCGATCGCAGCGACCAGCGCCTCCTCGTGAGCGCGCGCTTCGGTGAACCGTCCGAGCTGCTCACCGATCCAGGACACGTTTCCGCGCGCGTTCTGGAGCTCCAGACTGTCCGCCGCGAGCGTCTTCACCCGGAATCGTCGCACGGCATCCCAGGCGCGCAGCGCGGGCTCGAGCGCGCGCAGCTTGTAGGCCAGCGCGCCCGCGTCGCGGAACACGCGCTCGTCCTGCGCGTCGACGGGATCGGGGCGCGCGACGAAGAGTGCTTCGATGGCACGTTCGACGCGCACCCGGGCTTCTTCGTTGTTCCCGAGCTTCGCGAGACGCTCGGCGTCGGCGACGAGTGCTGTTTCGGGCGAAGGCGCCTGAAGGCCGAGCGCGAGGAAAGCGAGTGCGAGCCTCATGGCGTCGGGTTCCACACGTACAGGGCGAAGTAGACCAGGACGCCGGTGACCGACACGTAGAGCCAGATCGGGAACGTGATCTTCGCGAGGCGCTTGTGCGCGTCCCAGCGCTCACGGTGAGCGAGCCACAGGACGCGCAGCACCATCGGCAAGTTCACGACGGCGAGCACGATGTGGCTCACGAGCATGACGAGGTAGGCGGTCTTCCACCCCGCGGATCCGCGGAACGGCGTCGGCCCGAACTCCTTCTGCGAGCCGAAGTGGTACAGCAGATAACTGGCGAGAAATGCCGCCGAAACGAGGGTGGCTGCGCGCATGAACCACGCGTGCAGCTCGCGACGACCCGCTTTGATGGCCACGAGGCCGACGACGAGGAGCACGGCGGACGTTCCGTTGAGGATCGCGTTGACGAGCGGGTGAATCGCCGTGGAATCGTTCACGGTGTTCTCGCCAAGAAGCGCGCGCGTGCCGCGGCCTGCGCCACGCCCGCGTCACTCTCGCCGTCGTAGTAGCCGCGAATCACCCCTCTCGCGTCGATCACGGTGAGCAACGTCTTGTGCGTCACGAGTTGGCCGACCGGTTGAGCTTCGTCCCGTTCGAACGGCAGTTGAAAGCTCTGGAACGAGAGATCGCGCAGCGCTTCGGGCGTGCCCGTCAAGAACGACCAACGCGTAGCGTCCGCGCCGAAAGTCCGCGCGTATTCAGCCATCACGGGAGGCGTGTCGTTCTGTGGATCGACGCTGAACGTCACGAGATGCACGTCGTCGCGCTCGAGGATCCCCTGCAGCTTCTTCATGCTCGCGCTGATCCGCGGACAGGGGCCGCTGCAGCGCGTGAACACGAAGCTCGCGATCCAAGGACGGCCGCGAAACGTGTCGAGGGTGACTGCCGCGCCGGCCTGGTTCGTCAGCTCGAAAGGCTTGATCGTCGCGAACGCCTCGGGCGAATCCGCTTCGGCCGCAAGTACGGTTCCGCCGCCGCTGGCGCCGGCCTCCATGCGCGATCGCAGCAAGAAGAGTCCCCCGATCGACAGCGCGAGGCCGAAGATCCCGATCACGAGGAGACGCTGGAACGTGCGTTGATCGGCCATGGTTCAGAGGAGGTAGAGGATCGCGAAGAGGACGAGCCACACACCGTCGACGAAGTGCTGATAGAGCGCGGCGAGCTCCGCGTGCAGTGTGCGTGCTCCGTCGCGTCGCAGCACGAATGCGGACACCATCATCCACGCCGCACCGACGAGGACGTGCACGCCGTGTGCGCCGGTCAGGACGTAGAAGCACGATCCGGCGAGCGACGTGCGCAGTGTGAAACCGTGGGACGCGAGTTCGTTCCACTCGAAGGCCTGCACGCCGACGAAGCTTGAAGCGAGGAACGCACCGCCGAGAAAAAGGGTCGCTGCTCGATCGCGTTCGTCGCGGCGAATTGCGCGGACACCGAGGCTTGCGCAGATCGAGCTGCCGACGAGGAGGACCGTGAGCACGACGCCGATGCCGACGCCGAGAGGCTCGACCCACGACTTCGAGGACGCGCGCAGAACGAAGTATGCGGCGAGGAGTCCGCCGAAGAAAAATGCTTCGCTGGCCAAGAACACCCAGGTGCCGAAGCGCGCCGTCGCGACCGGCGGCCCGCTGTCCCAGGTCGTCGCCACGTGACCGACGCGCGGCGCGTCGATCGCGGCGTCGAACGGCAGAGGAAAGGAGCGCATGGCGTCAGCGGAACGCCGCGAACGCGCCCGAGACCGGATCGAGGACCGCGAGGACGAGCACGAGCGGCAAGTAGACGAGCGACGTCCAGAGCAACATGCGCGCGGTGCCGCGGTCTTGTCGCCGCCAGAATCTCGCGGCCGCCCACAGGTAGGCGAGCCCGAGCACGGTCGCGCCGATCGTGAACACGAGGCCCGCTTCGCCCCACAATCCCGGCATGAATGTCACGAGCACGAGCAACGCCGCATGGACGAGCGCCGTGCGACCAGGAAGCCCGGCGGCGCCCGGCTCGGACGGCAACATGCGCAATCCGGCGCGCGCGTAGTCCTCGCGATAGATCCACGCGATCGCCATGAAGTGCGGGAACTGCCACACGAAGATCACGGCGAAGAGCGCCCACGCCCACCCGGCCGGGTAGCCGGCGATCGCGACGTAGCCGAGCAACGGTGGCGCTGCGCCGGGGATCGCGCCGACGACGGTGTTCAAGGTGCTGGCGCGCTTGAGCGGCGTGTAGACGGCGACGTACGCGAAGAGTGTCGCGAGCGTGAGCAGCGCCGACATCGACGAGAACCGCCACGCGAGCATCCCCACGGCGACCGTCGCCATGAGCGCGGCGATCAAGAGGGCATCGCGAGGGCTGATGCGTCCAGCAGGGATCGGACGGTTCTTCGTGCGCTCCATGCGCCCATCGGTGTCGCGCTCGAGCACTTGGTTGAAAGCACTGGCGGCACCGGCGGAAAGCGTGATCCACAGCGCCGCTTCGAGCGCCGGCCACGCGCGTCCGTCGGGAGCCAGAACGCCGCCGACGAAGGCCGAAAAGGCCACGAACGAGGCGATGCGGACCTTGAAGAGGTCGGCGAGATCGCTCGCCAGTGTGACGTCGCGTTCGATGGAATCGACGGCGGGCTTCAACGCACGACCTCGACTCCGTGGCGGGCCATCGCGTCCGACGGTGTGCCGAGCGCGACGCGCCTCACGAACACATGTGCCGCGACGCAGGCCGCGAGCAGAATCGCCCCACAGGCGACGTGAGCGGTGGCGAAAATCGCTTCGCTGACCGAAACCGGGCGGTGCGGCCCCGTGAGCACGTACACCGCGATCCAAGCCAGGAATCCCAGGGCGACCTGCGTCCACACGAGTGCTCGAAGCCACCGCGCGACGCGAACGAGAGTCGGCTCTGCGCTTCGTCGAAGTTGGCTCGCGAGCACGAGGACGATCCCGGCGGCAACGGCGGCGAACAGCACGTGGATCGCCTGCGCCAGAGGAGCGCCGCTGTGACGCAGCCAAGCTCCGAAGCCCGTTTGCAAGTAGACGACGCCGAGCGCGGACAGAGCGAGAACGCGCATCGAACCACTGCGATCGACCGCCGTCGCGCGCGCCGAACGCCAAGCGTCGGATTCGAGGAACAGGATCGCCGCCAGCAGTCCGAAGAGCGCTTGCGCGAGCGCGCCGTGCAGGAACGCGAGCTCCGGACTGTTCTCGGTCACGCGAAGGCCGCCGAGGACTCCCTGCGCGATTACGCCTAGCAGCGCGAGAGCCGCCAGCAACTTCACGAGACGTCGAGGCTCCCAGGCCCAGACGACGACCGCCAGCGCGACGACGGTCACGCCGACGAAGGCACCCCAGAGTCGGTGGCTGTGCTCCCAGAAAACGCCGGTGTTCGCCAGCATCTCACCGAGTGGATACGTGAACATGTTCTGCCCGAACGTCGTCGGCCAGTCGGGCACGGCCATGCCGACGCGCAGCGTCGTGACGGTCCCACCGATCAGGAAGATCGGCAACGTCGCGAGCACGGCGAGCCACGCGGCGCGCCTCGGCCATGGGCAGACGTACGGCTCGGACATCGAGGCGCACAGGATAGCCGCTCGGCGAGCGAGACTCACGCCGTGGATCGCGTTTGCGGGCGGAAATCCCGCTCGCCGGCCGCGTCGCCATACTCGTAGGGCCCGCACGAAATCACGAGTTCGGAGTCGAAGTTCCCGTGAGGCGGTGGCGAGGTCGTCTCCCACTCCAGCGTGGTCGCTTCCCACGGATTGCGGCCGACGCGCGCGCCGCGGAACAGGCTCCACGCGAGGTTCACGACGAACAGGCTTTGCCACGCGAAGAGCGCGAAGGCACTCCACGTGACGAAGCGGTTGAGCGGCACGAGGCGATCGAAGAGCTCGTACACGGAAGGATCCGCCGTGCGACGAATCATGCCCGCGATGCCCAGTTGATGCATGGGCAAGAAGACGCAGTTCAACGCGATGAACGTGCCCAGGAAGTGCCAACGACCGAGCGTCTCCGATAGCGCGCGGCCCGTCATCTTCGGGATCCAATGGTGCAGCGCGGCGAAGATCGCCAGTACCGTGCCGCCGAACACGATGTAGTGAAAGTGTGCGACGACGAGGTACGTGTCGTGCAGGTACACGTCGACCGGCGTCGCCGCGAGCCACAGTCCCGAAAGCCCACCGATCACGAAAAGAGCCACGAATCCCAGCGCGAAACACATCGCTGCCGTCAGTCGAATGCGCCCGCCCCAGATCGTCGCGATCCAATTGAAGGTCTTCACCGCGCTGGGCAATGCGATGAGCATCGTCGAGAGCATGAACGCGCGGCCCATCTCGAACCCGAGCCCGCTCGTGAACATGTGGTGGCCCCACACGATGAGCCCGAGGCCCGCGATCGAAGTGATCGCCCACACCATCGGCTTGTAGCCGAAGACGGGCTTGCGCGCGTTCACGCTGAGGATGTCGGACACGAAACCCATCGCCGGCAAAACCATCACGTAGACGGCCGGGTGGCTGTAGAACCAGAAGAGGTGCTGCCAGAGAAGTGGTGAACCACCCGTGGTAGCGACAGCGTCGGGGGCGACCGAGTTCACGATCAAACCGACCGGTGTGTAGAAACCCGTGCCGATCCAGCGATCGCACAACTGCAGGATTCCGCCGGCCGTGAGCACGGGCAGAGCCGCGAGCTGCAACGCGGACGCGACGAAGAGCCCCCACGCCGTGAGAGGCAGTCGCATCCAAGTCATGCCCGGCGCGCGCATCTTGACCACCGTGACGACGGCATTCAGCGCGTTGAGGATCGACGACACGCCGAGCACGACGATCGCGACGAGCCACAGGCTCTGGCCGGATCCGCTGCCCGGTGCCGCGGAGGGCAGCGTCGCGAGCGGCGGGTACGCGGTCCAGCCCGAGTTGGAGGCTCCGCCTTCGACGAAGGCACTCGCGAGGAACGTCGCGCACGCCGCGAGAAAGATCCAGAAACTGGCCGCATTCAGCCGCGGAAACGCCATATCGGGCGCGCCGACGAGCAGCGGAACGAGGAAGTTCCCGAAGGCGCCCGTCAGGAGCGGCAGGATGGCGAAGAACACCATCGCCGTTCCGTGCATGGTGAACAGTGCCGTGTACGCGGCCGGGTTCATCACGCGGCCGACGTCGCCGAACACGAGCTGCCCCACGATCGGCATCTCGGTCCACGGCCACGCGAGTTGCCAGCGGATCGCCATCGCCAGCAGACCGCCGAGGAACAGCATCGACGCCGACGCGACGAGGTACTGGATCCCGACGACCTTGTGATCGACCGAGAAAATCCACGTTCGCCAGAATCCGCCACGTGCGCCGCTCATCGCGCGTCCTCGGATCCGCGGGAACGCTGATCGCGAGCTCGTTCCGCGAGCCACATGTCGTACTCGGCTCGCGGCAGCGCGCGCACGCGCCCGGCCATCGCGTAGTGACCGAACCCACACAGTTCGGCGCACACGAGTTCGAACGTACCCGGCTCCGAAATCGTGAACCAGAGAGGCGCCGATCGACCGGGCACGACGTCCTGCTTGAGGCGCAGCTCCGGCACGAAGAACGAGTGGATCACGTCGCGCGAGCGCAGCTCGAGGAGCACCGGTTCACCGGCGGGTACGACGAGTTCGAACGCAGTCTCCAGGTCGTCGACCGTGCCGAGTCGTCCGTCCAAGCCCGCGTGCTCGAAACGCCATGACCACTGCTGCGCGACGACGACGGCTGTCGGTCCGCCGGCGGGCTTCCCGGCGGGATCGCGCAACGCGGCCCATGTGGGCAGTTGCCCGAACGCGATCGCGACGAGCACGGCCGCGACGGCCGCGGTCCAAGCGATCTCGAGCCCCGTGTGTCCGTGCGTGCTGCGTGATCGTCCCTCGCGATTTTGCGCGCCGTGCCACACAGCCCATGCGAGGAGCACCATGACGAGCACGAAACCGACCGCGATCACGATGCCGATCGCGTCGAAGAGCCCGTCGATTTCAGTCGCAACCGTCGACGCGGAAGGCGGCAACCACCACCCGTGTTCGGGCGAGACAGCGAAGAACGCGAGGACGCCGACGAGGAGCAGCAGGATCAGCGCGACGGCGGCGTGGCGCACGACTTCAGCGCTCCGGCACTGCGTTGGAGTCGAGCGAACGCACGTAGTGAACGAGAGCCCACACGTCCGCGCTCGGAACGGCGGGAGTCCCGTCCGCCTTCTTCGCGGTGCCGAGCGCGGGCATGGGCGTCCCCGGTATGCCCGACCAGATGCGTCGGTAGAGATCGATCGGGCGCGCGCCGCCGCGATAGATACCGAGTCGCAAGTCGCGCGGCAGGATCGGCCGTCCCCATGCGTCGAGGTACGCCGGCTCCTTCACGCCGGAGAGTCCGATCTTCCACGCCGCCGGACCGTCGCCGGCGCCGTGATCGCCGTGACAACTCGCGCAGTTGCCCTTCGTCGCGTCGTGGAAGAGCGCGTCGCCGCGCGCGACGAGTTCCGGAGTCGAGAGCGGCGCGTCGGACTCCGCAACGACGACTTTCTCGGCCGATTCGCGCCATTTTCCGAAGACGTCGGCGGTCTCCGACGCGATGGCATCCTCCTCCAGCTCGCCTTCGTCGGCGAACGTCGCGGCAAGTCGACGCTCGACCTCGCCACGGATCGAGAGTAGTCGCACGAGATCGGCGAGCCCGTGTCGTTCGACCAGCGTGAGCCGCGCGAAGCTCGGCATCGACGTGCCGTTCAGACCGTCGTGTAGCGTGCGCAACAGGTCGTCGCGTCGCGGACGTGCCGGTTGGGTCAGCGCCGTGTACTTGAAGACTCCGTGACGAAAATCACGCGGCCGCGGCTCGAGGAATTGGCCCGAGGGTCCGTCGCCGCCGCCTTCGACGCCGTGGCAGTGGAGACATTCGACGCGGTAGAGCTCGGCCGAATCGGCGAGGGCGGGATACCACTCGGTGAAGAGCGCCGTCCCCCGCGAGCGCAACATCGCCGCGTCGAGGCCGCCGCGCGCGTGCTCTTCGCAGAGCGCCTGCCACGTGCGCCGCAGCGCGGGACGGCGCGCGGAAACCGTGACGTCCTCGAAATCGCCTCGTGCGAGCGCTTCGAGCTCAGGCGCGAACTCACGCACGTTCTCCGCGCGGATTCGCGCGAGCTCATCCGCGTCGATTTCTGCGGAACCACCTTCCTCGGGCGCGAGGTCGGGACGGTTCGGATCGATGCCCGCTGCCTTCCAGTCGCCCACCAGTGCGTAGCGCGGATGCTCGGGAGGACCGAAAGCTCCGAGGAGCGCGCTCTCGAAGGCCACCAACGCCGCTGCATCCGTTTCGAAAGCCGCGCGCGTTTCGGGCGCGACGGAGTAGGTCCGTGACGGTCCGCTGGGCTCGAACTCGCACGCACTGAGAGCGAGCAGCACGACGCTGCCCGCCAGGGCGTGGATCGATGTGCGGCGAGTTCGTTCCAAATCGTGCGCGGCCCGTGCCGAACGCATGAGTTTCACGGGTGGGTGGGCGCTGTCAAGCCGCGGCGCGCGGCCTCCATCGGTTACGTTCGTGGGCCATGAACCGATTTGCATCGAGCACTGAAGCACCGTGAACGAACCGATCCTCCTCGATCTCCACCGCGCCGCGGGCGCCCGCTTGCGCGAAGACCCCGACGGCGTCCTGACCTACGGCGATGTCCCCGCGGAGTACGCGGCGGGCATGCAGGGCTGTGCGCTCTTCGACGCGACGATCGCGGGCGCCGTCGAAGTGCAGGGCGTCGACGCCGTGGATTTCCTGCACCGCGTCACGGCGAACGACGTGCGCGCGCTCGCCGTGGGCCGCTCACAACGGAACCTACTGCTCTCGAGCAAGGGCAAGGTCGTGCACGATTTCGAAGTGTTTCGACGCGACGATTCGCTCCGGATCGCGGTCGTCGCAGCGCACGCGAAGCCGCTCGCCGACGCGCTCGAGATGTACCACTTCACCGAGAAGGTGAACTTCGCGGTCGCGAGTGACGCGCATGCGCCGCTCGAGATCACCGGGCCGCGCGCAACCGAGATCGCGAGCGCCGTCAGCGGGCTCGTGCAGGTCCCGACGGATCGCGCGTGGACGATGTCCTCGTTCGCCGGGGCGCCGCTCGAGATCGCTTCGCTCGAGGTCGCGGGCTCGCCGGGATTCCGACTCGACGCCGGTCCCGAGCACGCGCCCGCTCTGTGGCGCGCGCTGGTCGCCGCGGGAGCTCGCCCCGCGGGCGTCGTCGTGCACGACATCCTGCGCGTCGAAGCCTGTTCCGCCGCGTGGGGTGCCGACATCGGCGACACGGTGTACCCGCAAGAAGCTCGCCTCGAGTCCGCGTTCAGCCTGACGAAAGGCTGCTACACGGGCCAAGAGGTCATCGCGAAGATCGACACGTACGGCGGCTTGAACAAGCGCCTTGCGGCGCTGCGCGTGTCGCACGACGATCCCGTCGCGCGCGGAACGCGGCTGCATCGGCTCGACGAGGGCGAGTGGCGCGACCTCGGGGTCGTGACGAGTTGGGCGTACTCGTTCGTGCTCGACACCGGTCTCGTGTTGGGCTTCGTGAAGCGCCGCCACCAGGCCGTGGGGACGAAGTTCCGACTCGGCGACGGGCCAGCGACCGCGACGATCGTGAGCGTGCCTGTGCGATCCGGCAGCGTCGCAATGACCGGCGAATTCGAAGCGAGCTGAAGCACTCGGTTCGCAGGAGCGAACTCCGCGGCAGGAGGAAACGGGACAGAAGGCTCCAGAGCCTGCTCGACCCATCCCGAACGCGCAGGATGCGCGGCCGGCTCTACCGCTTCGGCGCGAACCCCGCCGGCGTGCCCTTGAACCGCTTGAGCTCGACCGAAATGTCGAGGTCGCCGACGAGCGGCACCGGAATCGGCAACTCGCCTTGGATCAACACAGGCACGCCCGTCTTCGCGTCGAACCAGATGCGAATCGTGCCTTGGATGCCGAAGAGTCCTTGGAACTTGCCCGGATCGCCTTCGGGATCCGGTTCACCGGCCTCGAGGCCGGCCGTCAACATCATCTGAGCGCATTCGATCCTGCCCGCCGGCACTTCCTGCCACCTCGTCGCGCCGCGCGCGACTTTCACGCGCCACACCTTTTGCTTGTCGACGATGGGAAACGATGTCTCCGACACGCCCGTGTCGAGCATCGTGCGCGCGACGTAGACCGCACTCAACATGTCGAGCGCGCCCTCGGGAACGGGCCTGCGCACGGTGTCTCGCCACGTGCGATGCTCCGCGAGTTTGCACTTCTTGCAGTGCGAGGCGTCGCCCCACGCCCACACCGATTCGACGTAGTGCGCGTGGTCCTTGCAACCGGGGCAGTGTCGATCGGAGCGGTATTCCGCCGACAAAACGCCCTCGAAATCACCGAGGCGTAGTTCGCGCTCGCGATTCTCGGATCCGCGCTGCATGTCCTTGTAGAAGATTCGCGGCCACGCTTGCGGCATGTGGCTGGCGCTCAATGTCTGCGTCAGCTCGTAGCCGGCGTATCCACCTTTCGCGATCGCCCGCACCCACGCGCGATCGAAGTGCTCGACCTTGCGCTCGCCCTCGCGCGCGGACGGCAAGCCGCGCGGCGTGCGCTCGACGCCGGAGGAGAGCGTCACGTCGCCGACGTCCACGTCGCCGAGGATCCCGAGGTCGATGATCACGTCGAACACGAGCTCCTCGTCGCGCGGCACGAGCACAGGCACGTGGCCTTCGCCGCGATCGATGCGCGCCGGCGCGCCGCCCTGGTCGACGGGGGCACGCGGAACGCTGGTCGGGCGAAATCCCTGAAGGGCGCCGAGCGCGAGGAGGACCGGGAGGACGATCACGGGGCGATCGTGGCGTACGGCGCCTCGCGAGGGAAGTACGTAGCGACCGTGTTCAACCGCGACTCGCGCGCCGGTCGGCGAGGACGTCCTCGGCCTCGTCGATCGCCACACGCGAAGGCGCCAGCCCCTCCGCGCTGGCACGTGCCAGAATTCGCGCCGTCGTCGCCGCGATCCGCTCACCGATCGCCTCGACCGGTTCGCGACGACCCTCGAGGTGGAACAATGCCCCGCGCAAGAGTGCACCGGCATTCAGCACGAAATCCGGCGCGAAGAGGATCCCGCGCTCGTGCAAGCGCTGACCGTGAGCGGTCCGCGCCAGGACATTGTTGGCGCCGCCGGCCACGACGCGGCAACGCAGACGCGCGATCGACAGGTCGTGCAGGATCCCACCCATCGCGCAGGGCGCGAACACGTCGCAGCGCTGATCGAACTCGGTCGCCGGGTCCACGAGTTCGATCCCGATCTCACGCGAAACCGACGTCGCGCGGGCGGCGTCGAGGTCCGAGGCGCGCACGCGCGCTCCGCGTTCGACCAAGCGCCGCGCGAGGCCCGCACCCACTTCTCCGAGGCCCTGCACGACGATCGCGCGCCGCGGGAAATCGGCCTCGCCGTCCAGGTGCACGAGCGCCGCTTCCAGCCCACGAAAAACGCCCTCGACCGTGGCCTCGACGAGCATCCCCGGCCCGTCGGGTCCGGGGTCCGTGGCAAAGCGCGTCCGCGCGGCGACGGAGCGCAATTCCTCCTCACCCGTGCCCACGTCCGGCCCGGTGTACCAGCGCCCGCGGAGTCGCTCCGCGAGGTCGCCGATCGCCCGGTACGCCGCGGAGACATCCAGGCCCGAGCGATCGAGGACGACCATCTTCGCGCCCCCGGCGGGGAGTCCGGCCAGTGCGCATTTGTGCGTCATCGCGCGCGCGAGTCGCAAAGCGTCGCGTAGAGCTTGGTCCTCGTCCTCGTAGGACCAACGGCGAATCCCGCCAAAAGCCGGCCCGGCGCTCGAATCGTGGATCGCCAGGAACGCGCGCAGGCCCGAAGGCCGGTCGTGGACGGCCAGGACTTCCTCGAATCCCTCCCGGGCCATCGCATCGAGGATGTGGGTCGCCATGGGAGGAATCTTCTAGCGCTCGCGGTGCGCGACAGCTTGGTGCGCCGCGCGGCAGCGGGCTAGTCTACGGCTCGACGTAGCGTCTCGAAGTCCGGACAGGAAGATGTCCAAGCCTCGGTCGTCCGTCTCCCCATGCAGGTCCGCTCCAGCTCGTTCCTCCCCATCCTCGCCTGGCTCGCAACCGCTTGTGCGACAGTGGAGAAATCGCCGGCAGAGGAAGCGGCGGAGGCCACGAAGTCCACGGCGCCTGAACATCCGATCGCTGAGCTCGTGGAAGCCACGCGTAAGCCCGAGAGCATCGGCAGCTTGCTCGCGTCGATCGACCGCGAGATCACGGCCTGGAACAACTTGTTCCTCGCGTCGGTGACCGAAACCGATCGCGCCAAGACGCGCACGCTCGAGAAGTCGATCATGACGAAGGCGCACAATCGTCGTCATGAGATCATCGAACAGCTCGAGACCGGTCCGGTCACGAACCGCATCGTGGCTGCCGCGGCGCTCGGTTTCACGCGGGACGCCGCGGTGCAGAGTCCTCTGCTCGCGGCCCTCGATGACACGGAGCCCGAGGTCGTCGCGTCCGCTCTGCTCGGACTGTGGCTACTCGAGCGCGAAGACACGCCGCTCGATCGCATCTCAGCCCATTTGACCAACGGCGACACGGACGACATCCGCACCAACGCCGCGCTGTGCCTGACGACGCTCGTCAAGAAGGGTGCGCGTAGCGATTCGGCGCTACCCGCCTTGCGCATCGGACTGATCGATCGCGCGACCACGGTGCGCGCGCAGTGCGCCCTCGGCCTCGCCGAACTCGGCGACTCGGATTCGTTCCAGGCAATCGCGGACTTGCTCATGGACGAAACGACGCTCGCCGTCGCGTCGGCCGCGCGTGCGCTGGCCTTCCTCGGGACGAAGGACGGCAAGCTGCGTGGCAAGGCCGCGCGTGCGCTGGTCACGGCGTGGATTCGCGCCGACGACCCGGCGAAGATATCGATCTATCGCTCGATGATCGAACTGTCGGGCACGAACTACGGGTCCGACGAAGAAGAGTGGTCCAAGTGGGCGACGCGGCTGCCCTAGCGATCTGGGCGGGAATCGCCGCGCTTTCCTGGCGCGTACCCGAGGCGGAATCACTCCCGGTTCGCACACTGGGAGTGCAGGTCGCGGCGACGCCGTCGACGACCGCGAAGCCCACGCCGCTCGATCCGCCGCCGCCGCGAGCGCCCATCGCATCCTTGCGTGGATTCGAATCGCGCTCGCGAGTCGAGTACGCCGCGCAACCTGGCCGCAGCCACGAACTGCGCGCCGCATACGTCTTCCCGGAACGTGTGCGTTGGTGGATTTCTGTGCGCGACGGCACGAACGAAGAGCGCCGACTGCGCTACCGACTCGGTCGCCACGTCCTCGCGGTCGAGCCGCGCCAAGCCAGCTCCGTGGAGTACGTGGCCGAGGATCGCGACGCCTTGATCGCAGCGTTCGAGCTGCGACGCGCGCTGTTCCTCTACCCCGACGGGTTCGAATGGACGGGCGACACTCTCGAACGCCGCGCCGTCCTGTCGAACGGCGACGCGCTCACCGCGCTCCTCGCTGGCGAACCTGCGCGCCCCGTGCGCCTCGATCTCCGCCCCGCGAGCGGCGAGTTCCGTGACTCCTACCGCACGATCACGTGGCGCACGGAAGGCGCTCGGGCTTGGCCGGCATCGTTCGAGGTCTGGAACGCCGAGACGCTCGCGTGGCGCGAAACGGTGGACGCGATCGACGCCGAGACCCGCTTCCTCGACTCCTTTTTCGTACCGCCGGATCGACGCGGAGTCGTCGGAACTCCCGTCGTCGGCGTGCGTGATCTCGACATCCCGCCGGTCTGCGTGCGTCGCATCGAGATCCAGGCCGGATCGACCTGGGACGCAGCGCGCGCCGAGCACGACCGCGTGGCCGGAGCGCACGCGCGAACATCCGCTCCTTCGCTCGAGAACTTCCTGACGTTCGAGATCGCCGCGGACGGCACGCCCAGAGCGATCCTGCTGCGCCTAGCGCGCGTGCCGGAGCAGGTCCCGGAGAGTTTCCAAGTCCTCTCGGAGCGCATCGGCGTCGCGACGTCCGTCCGCGGTCTCGTGGGTGTGACGGTCGAGGCGCTCGAGCGCGTGAGCGGACGCTTGCCGCCGGGCTCGAAACCGGGACCGGCCTACGTCCGTTTCGATGGCGCGAAACCGGAGGGCGACGTCGTTCTCGTCGTGCCGGCGCTATGAGGCCCACGCACGGACTGTGACGTTCGACGAGGCCTCACGCGGCTCTCCTTGTCCTCTCCGGAGGACCGGCCCAAGATCGAGTCAGCGCATTCTTCAAGCCGCAGGTACGTTCAGGTTCGCGGCACCGCAGTTGCTGGCGGCCCTTGCCAGGCCGCTCCCCAACGAGGCCCCAGGTCGAGCCATGATCCACACCCACACGTCGCGCTTCGTCCTCGGCCTCCTCGGCCTGATCGCACTCGTCACGACCGCGGAGGCCCAGCGCCCGAACTCAGGCCTGCCTTCCGGAGGTGGGGGGCGCCCCTCCACCCCGTCCGTGTCGCGCCCGTCGGTTTCGCGCCCGTCCGCACCCAGCGTCTCGCGCCCCTCGGGGCCCTCGGTCTCCCGCCCGTCCGCAGCGGCGGTGACGCGAACGACATCTCCGACCGCGAGCCGCCCGACCTACCAACGCCCGAGCGCGCCGCAGGCGCCGACCGTCCAGCCTCGTTATGAGCAGCCCTCGGTACCTCGCTATGAAGCTCCGAGCGCGCCGCGGTACGAGACGCCGCGGTACGAGGCGCCGCGGTACGAGGCGCCGCGGTACGAGGCGCCGCGCTACGAAGGGCCGCGCTACGAGGCACCCCGCTACGAAGCGCCGGCTGCTCCGCGCTACGACGCTCCGACGGGCTCCCCCTACGACGCACCCTCGGGACGCTCGACGACGTATGACGGCGGTGCCGGGCCGAGCTCGCGCGATTCAGGTGGAGCGCGTTCCGGCAGCGACCGGGCGGCCCCCGCGCCCTATGGCGGCTCGCGCGCTGACGCGGGCCGCACCTACGACGGCGGACGCGGACCCACGGGCCCGAGCGGCCGCATCGAACCCGCGCGCATCGATCGCAGCGCGCCGACGCCCTATCAACCGCGCGTATGGCAGCCCGAGTCGGTGGTCGATTTGTCCGGTGCCGTGCGCGCGCCGCGAATCGGCGTGCCGTCGATCTCCGGCTCCCGGTCCGGACCCGAGGGCGGTTTAGCGAACGGGCGGCTTGCGCGCGCCGGCTTCGACGCCGCGCGTCCTGCGGCGGCCGTTCCGCATCCGGCAGTCAGCGCGGATGCCCTGCGGGCGCGCTACGGCGCGGCCACGCGGGACTCGAAGAACTCGGCCGACAGCGATGCTCGCACGGGCGACAGCGGTGCTCGCACGGGCGACGAAACGAAGCGCACCGGAGCACTCTCGACCGGCCGGACTCGCTCGGACACAGCGACTCCGCGCACGAATTCGCGCGGTGAGCGGCGCGGTGAGCGGAAGGGTGACGACGATGCGAAGAGCGGTTCGCGCGGTTCGAGCGCGAACCGTCGCGTGGCGGACTCGGCGCGCAGCGTCGACGATCTCGAGGCGACTCGCCCCCTGGATGCCGGACGCGTGAATGCCGCGACTCGCGCGGGCCACGCCGCGGGCTCGATCGCGGGCGGCATCGTGGTCGGCGGTGGCAGCGGCGGCTACGGCGGCGGCTATTGGGATCCGGATGCGTCGCACTGGAACGGTTACGGCTGGTATTGGAACACCTGTTGGACCGGAGGCTGGTGGTGGTCGTGGAGCTTCGGCTGGCCCTACGGCTCGTGCTGGTGGTCCGGTCCGTCCTACTACAATTCGTACTGGCCCTATGGATACGGCTACTCCTCGTGGGGTTGGTGTGTGTCGCCCTACGCGTACACGTCGGTGATCTACGTCGATAGCGATCCCGAAGTGGTGTACGTCGATCGTCCGGTCGCCGCCCCGGTCGCCGATCCGAATGCGGGCGCACCGGGTGCGATCCCGAAAGTAGCGCCCGCGATCAAGGAAGGCCTCGAGAAGTCGGCCGACGAGGCCCTCGCCGCCGGCGACACGGCCTTTCGCGAAGGACGCTTCAGCGACGCCGTGCGTCACTACGCGCGCGCCGTCGAGTTCTCGCCCGAACGCGGCAGCCTGTGGCTGATCCTCTCGGACGCGCTTTTCGCGACCGGTGACTACCACTACGCCGCGTACGCGTTCCGACGTTCCATCGAACTCGACGCGACCTTGCTCGAGGCGCTCGTGGACAAGCACGGTTGGTACGCGAACCCGGCGGAGTTCGACCGCCACATCGCCTGGGCCGAGGCTTACCTGCGCGACCACGTCCTCGACGAGGATGCGCGACTCATCCTCGCGGCGAACTACCTGTTCGCGAAGCGCTTCGCATCGGCGTCAGACGCACTCGAGAGCGCTTTCGGGGCCGGACTCGTCGAGACGCCGGCAGGGCGGGTCGTCCTCGAGCGCTCGCGCCGGGCGCTCGGAATCGTGCCGAAGTAGAGCCCTGAACGGGTTGCGGTTCTGACCGGGACGGTCACACGACTTCGATCTCGCGCGGCCCGCCGTCGCCGCCGAAGAATTCGACGACGGGGGCGCGTCCGAACGCACGTTCGAAGTCGCTCGTCAGGCGGTCCGCGACCTCGGCCTCGGCACCGCGCTCGAGCAGGACGACGGCGCACCCTCCGAATCCGGCCCCGGTCAGCCGTGCACCGTGTACTCCGGGTGTCGCGACGGCGCTCGCGACGAGGACGTCGAGTTCGGGCACGGAGACCTCGAACAGCTCGCGCAGGGACTCGTGCGTGCGGACCATCTCGGCACCGAAACCGTGTGCGTCGCCGCGGCGCAGCGCATCGCGCGCGGAGAACGTCCGCGCGACCTCGTGGATCACGTGTTGTGCGCGGCGTGCGATGGGCGGTTCCAGCTCGTCCCCGTGCGCTGCCAACGTCTCGAAACGAATGTCGCGCAGGCACGTCGCGTCGGGTTGATGCCGACGAAGCGCCTCGAACGCGGCACGGCACTGTCCGACACGCTCGTTGAAGGCGCCCTGCGCCAGCTCGCGGCGTACGCCCGTGTCGGCGACCCCGATCGTCACACGGTCGTGATCCAGGGGCAGGTACTCGCTCGTACGATCCTTGCAGTCGAGCCACAGTAGCGCACCCTCGCGCGCGAGACCCACCGCATAGGGATCCATGATCCCGCACTGCACGCCGACGAATCCGCGCTCGGCCCGCAACGCCGCGTTGACGAGTTCCAGACGCGAGAGGCCCAGCCCGTACACGGCATCCAGCGCGAACGCACTGCCCACGCAGATCGAGGCCGACGACGAGAGGCCCGCGCCAACCGGCAAGTTGCCGCCGAAAAGGACGTCGAGCCCGACGCCGCGCGCACCCTGCGCCTCGGCCAGGAGGAGGATCTCGCGCAGGACGCCGACGGGATAGTCGGCCCAGCGCCCCGCGCGAGTCTCGGGCAAGGAGCCGAGCTCGAACTCCGCGCGCGTTCCGTCGAGTGTCGAAGCCAACACGACACGAGCGTCGATCCGCGGACGCACGGCGACGAACGTCCCGCGATCGATCGCCGTCGGCATCACGGGGCCGCCGTTGTAGTCGAGATGTGCCCCCATCAGGTTCACGCGGCCAGGTGCGAAGAAAATGCGCGGTGACGCGCGGCCCCCGAAGGCTGCGAGAAACTCGCGGGAATGGCGCGCGACGAGCCCCGCTTCACTCATCCGCGCACTCACCTTGGGTCGTGACGGGCTCACGCACGTCTAACGTAGCAACCGCGGTCGTCCGGCGCTTCCTCGTCCACGGTGCCTCTGCTACGGTTCCGACATGGCCGTGCGTCTGACTCTCGGGTTTCTCCGGTCAACAGTGCTAGCAGCTCTGCTCGGGGCTTCGGTCGCGAGCTGCTCCAGCCTCTCCTTCGAGCGCACGACCGAGACGTCCGGGACGTTTCGCTCGACGGGCCTCGCGTTCACGATCTTCGCCATCGATCTCCCCAAGGGATCGCAGCTCATCGCGCGCGAGAACGCGTCGGATGCGAACCTCGCGAACATGGAGGTCCAGGAGACGGTGACGTTCCCCTACCTCGGGCCGCTCGACTGGATCCTCGACATCATTTCGTTTCGCTGGTCGAAGGTCGAGGGAACGTGGGGATACGCGCCGCGCCCGTGAAGAGACGCAGTCGCCAGCCGAAGATCCAACCCAGGATCTTCCAGCCGGCGCGCACGGATCCGGCGATCGTGCCCGAGACCTTGCTCTTACCTGCAGCACGCAATCGGTAGCGCACGGGGATCTCGACGACGCGTAGTCCCGCGACACGCGCTTTGAGCTGCATCTCTACGGTCCAACCGTAGTCACGATCCCGCATCGCGAGGTGCCGCAGCGCGTCCATTCGAATCGCACGAAACGGGCCTAGGTCCGTGTATCGCGCATCGAACAGGACGCGCAGAAGGAAGCACGCGAGCGCGTTCCCGAATCGTTGTTGCCGCGTCAGCGCCGCTCGCGATGCAGCGTCGCTGGTGCGAGATCCGACGACGAAGTCCGCTGTTCCCGAGAGGATCGGCGCGAGCAACGCCTCGAGATCGCGCGGATCGTCGGAGAAGTCGGCGTCGAGGAACACGACGACGTCGCAGCCTTGGAGAGGCAGGCGATCCGTGCCGCGCGCGTGCGCATTCTTGGGTGCGACGCGGCCCTCGACGACCTCGAGTGCGGCGAGACACGCCGACCCGTATCCACGTCGCGGCTCGGGCGCGACGATCGCGCCTGCGAGTGCCGCGACCTCCGCTGTTCGATCTCGCGAGCCGTTGTCACCGACGACGACGAGATCGTGGAGGTCGCGCGGAATCGCGGCCAGGACGAGCGGGAGCGATTGCTCTTCGTCGAGTGCCGGGATCACGACCGCGACCGATGGTCGCGCGAGGGTGCGTTCACTCACGCGTCGCGTCGGACGATAACCCAGCCCGCCGGGGCACGTTGCACGATCGAGTGCGCGCCCGGAGGCAGGAGGAAGGCGTTGCTCACTGCGTCGGCGAGATTCGGCGTCGAGCGGTGGACCCAACCGAGGTCGCCGCCGACTTCCTTGGCGCCGGGATCGCCCGAATGTTCGCGCGCGAGCTTCGCGAAGTCGACACCGGCGTCGAGCGCTTGGAGCACGGAATCGGCCACGTTTTTCGCCGCCAGCTCGTTCGGGGTCGTCCGCGGATCCGCGCCCACGGCCGTGTCGAAGGGGAACAGGATCGCCGAGAGCCGCACGAACTGATCCTCGCGCAGCGACGGGTCGACAGCATCGAGCGGAACGCGCTTCATCCAATTCACGCCGAACGGAGGCAGATCCACGGGTCCGACGACCGCTCCGACTTCGGCCTCGAAGGCCATGCGCTTCAACAGCGCGTCGTTCGCGCCGCGCTCGAAGATCGCGTACTGCCCACCGCGCGCCGCCGACGCCGAATCATCGGAGAGATCGGTCGCCACGACGGCGAAGTCGTCCCCCGCTCGCAGGCGGTGTTCCACCTCCTGCCTGCGCTTCGCCCGACGCTCGCCGTCACCCGCAACTTGGATGCGCAGCACCGCCGCATGCGTCGGCACTCGTTGGAGGATGCACCAGCCCGTGCCGAGCTCGACCGGTGCCGAAGTCTCCCCGACCTTCGCGGTGAACAGGAACGCGTCGAGCTCTGGCGCCAGGATGCCCGGGACGAAAGTGCCCATTTCGCCGCCGTTCTTGGCATCCGGAGTATTCGAGTACTCGGCCGCGAGGCGTGCGAAGTCGGTTCCTGCGCGCGCGCGGACGACGATCTCACCAGCGAGTTCCTTCGCGCCCGCGGACGTGCGTGTCAGAGCGGAACCGGGAACGCCCGCGTAGGCCAGGACGATGCGGCGCGCGGATGCGATCACCGGCTTTTCCGTCGCGAGGTGCTGCGGAGAGACGAGGAGGGATCCGGCGAGAGCGAGGAGCACGAGCATGATCAGAACGATGCTAGTGGAGAGAGCACGAAGTCCGCGATGTCATCTCTCGAGTTCGATGCGGAGTTCTTGCTCGGCGTCACGCCCGTCGACCGAAACCGGCTTCGAAGCCTTGTCGGATCCGCGCTGCGCTTCGAGGACGTACTCGCCCGGCGCGTAGCGTCCGACTTCGACTTCTCCTTGCGCGTCCGTCGATCCCTCGCCGCGAAAAAAGCCTTCGATCGCGCGGCCGGGGTCGTCGGCCGACGCCGATTCGCCCGCCTTCGAGAGGAGTTGGACGCGCGCGCCGGAAACGGGCACTCCGCCTTTCGTGACCCGCGCGCGGACCAGCACGCCCTTCGTGAGCCGGACCTCGATGTCGCTCGGCTCCCGATTGCGTTGCACGTCGAGCCCCGTCTTGCTGCCCCGCGCGAAGCCGTCCGCGGTGACCGTGAGGCGGTACATTCCGCTCGCGAGGCCGCGCACCGTGAACTTTCCTTCCGCGTCCGAGCGCGCGGATTCCACGCCTTCCATGCCAGCGCCTTCACGGATCGCGACGACGCGCGCCCCCGCGACCGGACCCGCGTCCCCGAGCACGCGGCCCGAAATCCCGAGCGACGGCAGGAGTCGCAGCACGATGTCGCGCTCGACGCGATTCGAAGACAGTTCGAGCCGGGCCGGATCGCTGGGTGCGTAGATCTCGGCTCCTTCGCGTCGGCGCGACGACGGTGTCTGCGCGACGATCTCGTATGCGCCGCCTTCGAGCCGATCGAAACGGAACTCGCCCTTTTCGTCGGTGTTGCGGCGAACTGCGCCGCCATCGCGTGCGATGACACCGGCGAGGAGTCCCTTGGCCTTGGGCGCGCCGCCGGCGCGCCGCAACGTGACTTGGACGCCGTCGAGCGGCTCACCCGTGCGATCGTCCACCACACGGCCTTCGACACCGCCCTCGGGAAGCCGCACTTCGAGATCGACCTCGGGCAGATCGGGGACTTCGATCGAGGTGCGCACTTGAGGACCGTCACCGTCCCACTGGACCTGCCACACGCCGGCCTGGAGCCCCGGGAATTCGAAGCGGCCGCCACCCAGCATCTTGGCGGCGCGGAACTCGACGCCGAGCACACTCTCCGTGTTCGTGCTCGTCGCGACGAGGTTCCCGCGCGCGGCCGGTTCGCCACGATACGTCACGATTCCCCGCACTTTGCACGCGCCGGACGTGCTGTCCACGAGGTCGAACTCGACTTCCTCGCCTTCAGGCACCGTCACGAGATCGAAGTTCAACGTGCCGAAGAAGGTGGCTGGATTCAGATCCTCGTCGCCGCGCGTCGCGACGAGGAAGTAGCTGCCTGCGCCGACGTGACGGATCGCGTAGCGACCCTCGGCATCCGTCGATCCCTGGTACGCGCCGCTCGCTGCCGACCCGCCACCGCCGGGTCCGCCGAACGCGGCAGGTGAGAACGCGAGCACGAGTTGGTCGCGCACGGGTCGTCCGAATCGATCGGTCACCGTGCCCACGATCGCGCCGCCGGGGAGCAACTTGACCACGACGTTCTCGAGCACGCCCTCCGCCGGCATCGACTTCGCTTCGGAGGATCCGCCGGCATGTTCGCGATGAAACGCATGGACGCGGAACGAGCCGGCTTCGACCGCCGTGAGCTCGAACGCCCCGCGCGCATTCGTCATCACCGCGCGATCACCGAGCATGCCCATCCCGGCCGCGATCGAGAGGAAACCCGCCGGAATCTCGTCCGTGGAGTCGCCGCCGCCACTCATCATCGGACCGAACGGACTCTCCGGCGGACCGCCGCGACCGCGTCGCCCCGGTTCCATGCCGCGCATGCGATCGCGACGTCGCTCGCGAGCTTGGTCCCCGCCTCCGGATCGTTGCGCGACGACTTGCGCGCCAGCGACCGGATCACCGTTCGCGTCGAGCACGATGCCGCGCACGACGCCGCCGGGTACCAGCTCGACGATCACGCCCTTCTTCGTCTCGCCCTCGACGATCTCGACTGCGACAGAGGTCGGCAGATAACCGGGCGCGCGGAACACGAGCTTGGACTGGCCCGGACGCACGGATTCCACGCGAAACATGCCGCTCGCGTCCTCGACCGTCTGGCCGCCGGAGAATGGATTCCCGATGCCCGGTGAATCCGCTTCGACTTCGACGAGGTCGCCGCCGCCGACCGTGAAGGCTGCCACGGGTTCGCCGCGCGCGGAATCCATGACGACGCCCTCGACGGAGCCGCCGCGCGTCATCTTCACGACGACCTCTTCGGTCGCGATCTTCGGATCGTGCTTCAACTCCGCGTCGACGTAGCCCGCCTTCGAGAACGAGACCTCGTACGGCGCATCGCCCGCGATCGGCCCGGCGAGGAAGCGTCCGTCCGCGTCGGTCTTCGGGAGATCGAAGCCTTTCACGGCCGCGGCCATCATCGGCGCGATCGAGAAGTCGAACTGGAAGTTCTTCCAGTCCACGAGGTCGAACTTCAGTTCGACTCCCGGGACCGGATTGCCGCGCGCGTCCACGACTCGGCCGGTGATCATCGCTCCGGGATCGAGCACGATGTCCGGTGCCTGGGCGGCGATGCCGTCCGCGAGCGAGAGTCGCGCGCCGATCGCCGGCAGGTGCGTGCGCTCGATCGCGACGACGTCGACGTCGCCCGGCGGCACGTTCGACATCGTGTACGTGCCGTCGGCGCGCGTCACGCAGTGCGTGGCGGTGAGGACTTCCTCGGCGCAGCGCAGGTTGCGCAATCCGCGCGGAACGGCGCCGAGATGCGCGTCGACGAGCGGAAGCGGATCGCCGTCGGCGCGGCTCGCGAGGACGCGTCCGGTGATCGTCGCTCCGGCGCGCGTCTGCAGACGAACGCGCGTATCCGCTCCCGCGACGACGGCGATTCCCGTCGCATGGGAAACCGCGAACGACCCCCCCGTCGCCGTGATCTCGAAGCCTTCGCCGGGCGGCACACCGGGGATCGTGAAGCGCCCCTCCTCGTCGCTCGTGGCTTCGAGCCAACGCATGTCGCCCGTGTTCAGGGTCGAGAGGAAGTTGTTCGGTCCAGGAACGAGCGCCAACGTCGCGCCCTTCGCGGGCGAGCCATCGGGCAAGAGCACTTCACCGAGGACGCGACCGCCGCCGCGCACGAAGAGTTCGACGGGTCCTCCTGCTCCCGAGGGCAGGACGCGCGCGCGCGGCGCGGATTCCGGCACGTGGTAGTCGCCGCGTGCGTCGACGAAGTACGTACCGGAGCGCACGCCCTCGAAACGGAATCGTCCGTCCGCGCCCGAGTAGGCGATGGCGACGGGACGCACGTTGCGCGAGAGATCGGACGAGCCCGCGAAGAGACGGAAGATGCGGCCGAGGAAAGCAGCGCCGGCCGGGGGCATCGGCAGGAGTTCGATGCGCGCATTCGCGACGCCCACGCTGCTCGCGCGATCGATGACGGTGCCCTCGAGTCGGCCTGGCCCGCGCAAGCGAACGCCCGGTGTCCCGCCCGCGCTGCGCGCGACGTCCGCCATCGGTCCGCTGTCGGCGAGGACGGTCGATTGGCCCGCGGCGAGAGCGGTGCTCGCACCCGGCGCGACAGATCCATCGCGAGCATTGGGGCCCACGACAGGCGCGGCTTCGCCGAGCGCAAGAACGAACCACAGCGCCGCCACGAGGATCGGCACCAAGACGACGAGGAAGAGGATCGCGCGCGACGCGGCACCGCGACGGAGAAAGTGACTCGACAAGGGGGACCTCGGGGACTGGACGCGCGCCGTGTTCGATGCGGAACGCGCGCCCGAGATCATGCTAGAGATCGCGCTGGCGCCAGGCTGTAAGAACACCGTTCCCGACGGTTTCGTCCGCGATCGCGATCCCGAGTCCGCGCACGGTCGTGCGCAGGACGTTCTCGAACGACGCCGGCTTCCAACCGAGCTCTGCGCGTGCTTTTCGGCCGTCGAATCGCAATTCGACACCCAGCATCGCCAACGCTTGAGGCGGCGTCATCTCCAGGGGCCGGATGCGGTCGACGAGTCGGGCCACGGGCACGACGAGCGGCCACAAGCCGCGGGGGAACGTCAACCACGGCTTCCGCCCTCCGACGATCCTCGCGACGAGACCGAAGAGATCGCGACTCGTCATCCAGCTCTCGACGAGCACGTAGCGTTCGCCTCTTCGCCCGCGGTCGATTCCGAGGATGCAGCCATCGGCCGCGTCGTCGATCCCGAGGACTCCGAGCGAGCCCGGCGGCGCAACCAGCGGCCCCTTGCCGGTCGCCGCGAGTCGCAGGAACTTCGCGGTGTTCGACTGGCCCGACCACGCGCCGAAGATCGCGCCGGGGTTCACGACGACGACGTCGAGGTCCTGAGCAGCGACGATCGCCAATTCTTCCGCGCGGCGCTTCGTGGTCGCGTAGTCGCAGCCGAGCGGACCGTTGTTCCACTCGATGGTCTCGTCCAAGATTTCGGGCCCGAGCCCGTGACCGACTGCGACGACGGAGCTCACGTGCAGGACGCGCGCGACGTCGCATTCGCGCGCAGCGGCGAGCACCAATCGTGTGCCTTCGACGTTCGTGGACTCCTGGAGAGCGCGATCCGCGGTCTTGTAGCTGATCAACGCGCCGCAGTGGACGACTTGTGCGCGTCGTCGAGTCTCGACGGCACGACCCGCAACACCGAGCACGGCTTTGCGAATCGAATCACCGTCAGTCAGGTCGCCGTCATGCCAGACGACGGAGGTTCCCGCGAGCACGCCACGGTCCGAACTCGCGCGAGCGAGGACGTGGACTTCGTCTCCGCGCGCGACGAGTCGGCGTACGATGGCGCTGCCGAGAAAACCGGTTCCGCCCGTGACGAGCACGACGTTCGAGGCTCTCACGCGACCATCTCCCCGACGTGTTCCGACAAGGTCACCCGCGCAATCGTCCCGCGTCCATCCGTACGGGGCTCGAGCGCAATCGTCCCGCCGAGTTCTTCGACGATGCGGCGCGAGATCGCGAGCCCGAGACCCGTACCGTGCGTTCTCGTCGTGAAATACGGCTCGAAAAGACGCGCGCGCACCGTGTCGGAGAGTCCGACGCCCGTGTCCTCGATCGTGAGCACGACGTGTCGATCACTGGCGGACGTCGCACGCCGAAGTTCGATCGACAGCGCACCGCCCTCCGGCATCGCTTCGAAGGCATTCGAGACCAAGTTGATGAGCACGCGACGGAGCTCGGTCGAGTCGGCCCAGACGTGCGCGGGCTCGACACGAACGGTCACGGCTATCCGCTGCTCACGCGCCCACGCGGCATTGAGGTCGACGATCTCACCCACCAAGCGGGCGAGATCGAGCCGCTCAGGGGTCGCCTTGCGCGCACCGGCGAACGCCGAAAAATCCGACGCGATCTTGCGCATGTTCTCGACCTGACGGCGGATCAACTCGATCGTGCGCTCGAAGATCGAGTCGAACTCGGGGCTACCCTCCCGCTTCGCGCGATCGAGCAGGTTCGCCGAAAGGAGGACAGGCGTGAGCGGATTCTTGATCTCGTGCGCGACCTGACGCGCCATCTCGCGCCACGCGGCGTCCTTCTCGGCCTTCACGAGACGACCGCGGCTCTCCTTGAGCTCGGCCGTCATGTGATTGAACGCGCGACCGAGATCGCCCAGCTCGTCGTCGGACTCCACGACGACTCTCGCATCGAGGTCGCCGGCTGCGACGCGTTCCGTGTGGACCTTCAACTCCACGATGGGCCTCGTCGTGCGGCGCCCCACGAGGATCGTGAAAACGACCACGATCGCGAGGACGAGGCCAGTAGCGGTCCACAACACCACCCGCAGCTGATACACCGTCGCGTAGGTGTCGTCGTTGTCGATGCCGAGACCGACGACCCAGCCGAAGCCGCCGTCCGCGACCGCGCGGCAATGCTTGAACGCCGCGTTCTTCCAGCGTCCTTGGAACTCGTACTCGGGGTACATCCCCCAATCGTTCGCGCGCGCCGCGGCCGCCAATTGCGGCAAATCGATCGGCGGCTCGGACACACGCTTGCCGTAGAGCGACGTGTTCGGGTGCGCGAGGATCGTGTCTCCGTCCGAAGCCCAGAGCCACGTGTACGAGGATTGGTAGATGTCGGATTCGCCGCCTTGGAGACGCGGCCGGACCTTGCGCAAGACCTGATTCTGCACGTGGCTCCAGTTGAGGAGCGCGAAGACGGCGCCGACGACGAGGTCCGGATCGACGGGATCGCGAACGGGCATCGCGAATCCGACGTGGAAGTTCTCGGGGTGCGGCGTGTTGACGTCGACGCGCGAGGGCAGCAGGTCCGTCACGTGGTGGTCGACGAGCACGACCTCGCCACGCAGTGCGGTCTGGAACCAACTCTGTCGCCGATAGTCGCGCGCGAGTGCGGCGAGCACAGCGGGCTCGAGCTTCGCGCCGGAATCGTCGACGTCGCTGGACACCACGAGCTCGCCGCGCTTGTTCACAGCGAGGACGAGGTCCCACCCGCGACCACCCGTCACCACGCGGTTGAACGACGTCTGCAGTGTCGGCCCGAAGCCGGCCTCCTCGCCGCCCCAATCCGCGACGGCCCAGGAAGTGATCGGCGTCGTGCTCGTCCACGTCTCGACGTCGGCCAAACGCTCGCCGACCTCCTCGTCGACGCGCGCGGCCGTCTCGCCGGCCATCGTGAGCAGGTAGAAACGCACGGTTTCCCAGTGGCGTTCCGCGATCTTCGTGTCGACGTACCACGCGAATCCAAGAAAGGGCACGAGCACCGCCGCGAGGACGGTGAGAACCCACTTCGTCGCGATCCGGCGCAGCACGCGCGCAGGCTAACCTACGACGCGTGTCCGACGCCTCGTTGCGCATCCTGATCGTGCGACTCTCGCATCTCGGCGACGTCGTGCAGGCGTTGCCGCTGTTCCATGCGTTGCGCGCCGAGTTTCCGGCCGCGCGCATCGCTTGGGCGATCCAGCCCGAATTCGCGGGCCTTCTCCGCGGATTGCCCGGCCTCGAGCGCGTGATCGCCTTCGAGCGGCGCGCGGGCGCAGCGGCGTGGCCGAAGCTCGCGCGCGAACTCGAGGACTACGGTGCGGACTGGTCGATCGACGCACAGGGCAACGTGAAGAGCGCGATGGTTGCACTCGCGTCGCGCGCCAGCCGTCGCAGCGGATACGCGCGCGACGATTGGCGCGAGCCGTTCGCCGCGACGTCCGTCACGGATCCGTGCCCGGCCGGCGAGCGCGACGAACACGCCGTCGAACGCCTGCTGCGCCTCGCGCGCCACGTCGCGCCCGGTCGTCACCCGCCGCGCTTCGACGCGGGCCTGTCGCCCGAAGAGATCGCGCGCGGCGAGAACGCGTTGCGCGCGCTCGCGCCACGCCCAGGCGGCGCCCTGTTGCACGTCTCCCCGCCCGCGGACGTGCGTTCGTGGCCGCTCGAACGTTTCGCGGACATCGCGCGCGCGCGCGCCGAGCTCGGACCCGTCGTCGTCGTCAGCGGCCCCGCCGAGGAAGCGCACGGCCGCGCGCTCGAACACGAGCTGCGTCATCCGCGCATCGCGCACGTCGTGGGTCAACGCGGACTGCGCGACCTCGCCGCGCTGTTCACGGCCGCCGCGCGGAACGACATGCCGTTCGTCGGCTGCGATTCGGGCCCGATGCACCTGGCGTGGGCGTCGGGCATGCATGTCGTCCTGGTCGCCGGGCCGCAGGACGAGCGACGCACCGGTCCGTACGAGCACGCGCTCGCGCACGCAGTCGTGCGGACGGATCGCGCGCTCGATTGCGCGCCGTGCCTGTCACGCACCTGCTCGCACCGCGAGGGCCCGGTGTGCATGAGCACGATCACGACCGACGACGTGCGACGCGCCCTCGACAACGTATGAACGTTCCGCGGCACGGGATCGAACGGAGCCCCAACCGCTCTCCGCGCTCGCGCAACTATTGCGGGGACGAAGCCGGAGTGGTCTCCGTCGCCGTCTTCGTCAACGCACGCAGGCGTGTCGAAACATCGCGGTACTCGGGCCAGAACAACTCGATCTGCCGCAACGTCGCGAGTTCTTCCCCGGGCGTCGCCGCAACAGCGGCCTTCGCGTAGAGCTCGCCCGCACGCTGAACGTACTCGCGCAACGTGTCGCGGCGCGTGATCGCGTCCTTCCAGAACTGTGCTTCCGCTAGCAATTCGTCGAAGCGCGCGACGGACTCCTCGAAGCGCCAGTCCCGCTCGAGCGCCAAGGCGTCGCGGTAGATGGTCTCGAAGCGCGACTCGCGCAGCTCGGCCAACACACCGTCGGCGAAATCCTGCTGGGCGCGAGTCATCGCGAGAGCCTCTTCGGCGAGTTTCTGCGCCTTCTCGGGCCGACCTCGCACGATTTCGATGCGTGCGAGCTTCAATTTTTCGGTGACCTTGAGCTCCATCTTCGACCGCTCGAGTGCCTCCATGGCATCCACGTTGCCGGGGTCGAGCAGGATCGCCATGCGGTACTCACCGCGCGCTGCGCCGAATCGCCCCGCTTCCTCGTGCATGCGCCCCGTCGCGAGACGTTGGATCGCGAGCAATTCCTGGATCTCGTCCTTGCGATCCTTCGCTCGGCCGTCGGTGCGCTGATACTTCTCGGCGTAACTGAACTGCGAGAGCGCGTACTCGAGCCAGTAATCCGAGTAGGCGTGCAAACCTTCTTTGAAGTACCGCGTTCCGAGTCCCGCGCGGTAGCGCAGGAGCAGGATCGCCAGCTCGCGCCCCGCCTTGGCGCCCGGGACGGCCGAGTCCGAGGCCAACGCCAGCTCGTAGTGCTCGACGGCCTCGCCGATCTGGTCGTTCGCGTGGAGCTCGAGTGCCTTCCCCAATTCGCGCAAGGCGACCTTGCGTTGAGTCTTCCGCAGCCAGTCCGTTGCCTCCGCGGAATCGGGGTCGATCGCGAGCGCTTCCTGGAACGCCCGTACGGCCTCCGCGTCCTGATCCTCGAACGTAGCGCGACGGCCGGCCTCGAGGTGCCAGGCGATCGAAGCCTCGCGGTGGAGCTGCGCCGCCGCGGCATCGTCGGGGTTTTGCGCGGAGGCCTCGGCGGCGACGCGCACGGCCTCGTCGTAGCGCTGGTGGTAGACGAGCCAGCGCACGTCCTCCTCGCCGGACTCGGAGTTCGACGCGCAAGCCGTGAGCAGGACACCGGCGAGCATGAGGGTCGTGGTCGGAAATCTGTGCATGGTGGACGCGCTTCGGGTCGGACTCGGCGGTTAAGGACTGCTCTCGCGCGACTTTCTTCCCGCGGCCAAGCTAACCGCCTCCCGGTGTCCGTTTCGAGTTCTCAACTGCGCATCCCGTCGTACAGGACGATCCCGAGACTGCCGAAAACGAGGACGGGTAGCCAGGCCGCGATCGGCGCGTCGAGCGTCCCTTGGAGTCCGAGATTGCGGCACACGAAGTCGGTCGCGAAATAGCCCACGCACAGCGCGAACGCCGAGGCCAGCGTGCGCGCTCCGCCGCCGCGATCGTGGCGCAAGAGCAGCGGCAGCCCGACCAGGACCAGCACCAAGTTCCCGAGCGGGAACGTCACGTGGTACTGCAGAAGCGTTCGGTAGGCGACGTTGTCGGGATCGCGGGACCCGAGCTCGCGCGCTTCCGTGAACGACAACTCGTCGGGCTTCTCACGTGCCCGTTGGAAGGACTGCGCGAGCCGCGGCGTGAACTCGAAGCCCGCCAGGGTGTCCACGGACTCGGTCCGTTGCTCGCCTCCGACGACGGCCACGTTCCTGACGGCCCCCTCGAGCCGCCACCGCGGCGGAGAAGCGCTCTCGTCCCATACCGCGCGCGCTGCCGTCGTGGTCGTCGTCGTCGATCCTTGCACGAGGTGTTCCTCGAGGTCTCGAACCTCGGGTGGTCCGCCGCCCGCGGGCCGTGGCACGTAGTGCGTGAGCTTCACCACGTTCCCGCGTCCGTCCCGCAGGAACAAGTTGGTGTGGACCGGATGCGCGTCCTTCTTGTCGAGCAGGAAGCGCAGCGCGTCGCGCCTCTCCGCGAGTTCGTACGCAGTGAACTCGCGCAAGCCGAACATGCAGGCACCGATCAGCGCGGCCGTGCAGACGATCGGCGCGAGCAGGCGCTGCGCGCTGACTCCCGCGCCGAGGACCGCGACGACCTCCGCGTGCCGAACCAGCTTCGAGACCGTGAACAGGCCCGCGACGAGCGTCACGAAGGGCGCCACCTGCAGGAACAGGAACGGCAGGTGCAGGGAGTAGAACCGCGCGATCGTCAACGCGCTCGGCCTAGTCCCGTCCGGGAACTTCTGCAGGTAGTCGTCGAGGTTCGAGGCCATGTCCATGATCAGGTACAGGCCCACGACGAGGAGCAGCGCTGTCGCGTACGACGCGGCGAACAGCGACAGCACGTACCGGTCGATGCGGCCGAAGAAGCGCAAACGTCCGCGTTTCATCGCCGGAACGCCCTCCACGCCAGCCAAAGTCCGCAGACGAGGCCGATCGCGATCGCGGCCCACGCGCACGGCTCCGGTGGCAGGACCTCTTTGTCGGCGAGCTGTTTTCCGAGGCGCATGTGCAGCACGTAGAACGCCAGAGCGTAACCCGCCGCGGCCGCGAGTCCGCGCAGCTGGTTCCCGCGTGTCTGGAGCAATCCCGTCGCGGCGCCGAGCAACAAGAACACGCCGAACACCGAGGCCAAGGACATCCGGTAGTGGAGTTCGTACCGCAGCTCCTGCCGGCGCGCACCCTCGGCGCCCGCAGCGAGTTCGGCGCGGATCTTGGCGCTCGACTGGTAGCGCATGTTGTCGTAGCGCCCCTCCTTCTTCGTGTGCAGCTCCTGCAGGTCGATGCGCAACGTCATGTCGCCGTTCTGAACTTCCGTCCCGCCCACGATCGCGCGCGCGTTGCGGAAGAGGAGCAGGATGTTCGGCTCCTCGACGAGCACGTCGATGCGATCGGCGCGGAGGTTGCGCGCCGGCTCGTCGCCGAAGGCCGGCACGTACACGTGCGCATCCACGAACGCCTTGCCCTCGCGACGTCGCGATGTGAGGTAGAAATCGCCGAACTGCAGATCCGTGCGCCCGGGGTTCAGTTCTCGCACCGCGGCCGAAAGCGCCGTGATCATGTAGCGGCTCTGCTTGGTCCGGATCTCGGGCAGGACTTCGGACACCATCCAGAACGTCGTGAGCGCGAGCACCAGTCCGACCAGGAGGCCGGGTGCGAGGATGCGGATCGGATGCCGGCCCGTCATGCGGATCGCGGTCCACTCGTTGTCCTGCGCGAGGCGGCCGAACGTGGTGACCACGCCGAGCAGGAACGACAGCGGCAGGAGGTAGGGCAAGAGCCCGGCGAGCAGGAGCGGCAAGTAGAGGAGAATCGCCTCGATCTGGACGCCTTGCAGCTTGTGGATGGCCGACACGGCGACCGCGGGCAGCGCGAGGACGAGCATGCCGCCCAGCGTGAACGCCACCGCGACCACGAGTTCCTTGAGGACGTGCAGGAAGATCCGCATCGAGTCGGGCGAGGAATCCGAGCGGAGTACAATCCGCCCGTGACGGCAACGCAACCGCGGACCGTACTGAAACGTCGCCCCTGGCGGACGACGGAAATCGAAGAGGGTCCGGTTCCGGTCTTCGTGAAACGCTTTCACGATGCGCGTTTTCCGGGACCGACCGTCGGGCGCTGGCGCGACCTGCGGCGTGCGCGGCGGGAGGCCCGGATCCTCGGTGAACTCCGCGCGGCAGGGGTATCCGTGCCGAGAGTCCTCGGAATCGAGCGCACGCCGGAAGGCGTCGAACTGCGCCTGGAGTTCGTGCGCGATGCTCACCCGGTCAGCGAGCTCCTCGACGAACCCGATCGCCACCTTGCGAGTCGCTTGGGCGAGCTCGTCGCGGACTTGCACTCGGCGGGATTCACGCACAAAGATGCGCATCCGGGCAACGTGCTCGTGGACGCGAGCGCCCAAACTTGGATCGTCGATGCCGCGTCGATCCAGAAGGCCACGACATCACGAATCACCCGCGATCTCGTGCAGGCCGCGGGAGAGTCACGCGAGCGGACCAGCGCGCGATTTCGTGCGCGGTTCCTGCTCGCCTACCTCCGCCGAACGGATCCCGCGCGGCGCTCCGAAGCGGCTGCCCGTATCGAGGCCATCGAAGGAGCCGCGCGGATCGCGCGACGCCAGCACGTCGCGGCGGAGATCGATCGCTGGTCGCGCGAGTCGGGTGTCGTCGCTCGTCTCGTGGATGGCGACCTGGCACTCCTCGCTCGCCACTCGCTCTCCCGAACGGAAGCACTCGCGCTGGCGCACACGGCAATTTCGGGAGGCGACACGCCGAACGCGCGCGTGGTCCGCGGTCATCAGGCACGCAAGGTCTGGAGCACGCACGCGCGCCTCGAGGAGCACCACGTCCCGGCCGCACGCCCGCTCGTCTTGGTGGAATCCCCGCGTCTACTCGGCATTTTCACGGCGCTCCCGGGAGCTCGCGCGGCGCGGTGCGAGTCGCCTCTGGATGCGCGTGCGTTCGGCCAGCTCGCGGGAACGCTGTGGGATCGCGGCCTCGGACTCAGGTCGCTCGAAGTCGCGATCGACCAGTACGGCGCGGCCTTCGTCGACCTCACGTCGCGTGTGAGCGACGCCGTGGATCTCGCGGAACACTTGGCACCCTGGCGCGACGACTCGAGCACTGGATTCGATTGGACATCGTCCGCGGACTTCCGCGCGGCATTCGTGACGGCGCAGCGCGGCTCGCGCCTCCAACGCGCTGCTGTCCGCGCGATCCTCCTCGCACCGAGCACCCTCTCGTGACGGTACCGGCGAAGAAGCTTCGACGCCGCGCGTTCAGAGCACGATTCCTCGCTGCCTTGACGGGAGCGACACGGTTTGCACCGCGCATGGCCCTCGAGGGCGCCCTTGTCGCATGTGCACCGCTCGCGCGCTGGACGCGGTTCGAGCGGACGACCCGGACGAACCTCGCGTTGGCCTTCCCCGACATCGACGAGGCCCTGCGATCACGCATCGCCGCGGGCGTGCGCCGACACGCTGCGCGCCAGTTCGCGTCGTGGTTGCGCCTCGCCGCGACGGACGCATCGATGGGCGGGTGGATCGACGAGCTCGTCGAGTTGAACCCCTCGATCGCGCACCTCGACGAGGCGTTGGCGCTCGGCCGCGGCGCGATCGTCGCCACGGCGCACATCGGCGATTGGGAACTCCTCGCGGCTCGACTCGTGCGACGCGGCCACTCGGGCGCCGTCGTCGGGTTGAGGCGCGCGAACGACCCGAGCTCGATGTGGATCGAGAACGCGCGCGCGCGCCATGGCGTCCGCACGATTCCGCAAGCCGCTTCGCCGCGCGAGCTCCTGGGCGTGCTCGCACACGGAGGTGTGCTCGGCATCCTCAGCGACCTCGACGCTCGACGGCTCGACGCCATCGAACTGCCGTTCCTCGGTCACCCGGCGCGAACGCTGACCGCTCCCGCGGCGTTGGCGCGTGCGTCCCGGGCTCCGATCGTGCCGATTCGCTGCGTTCGTCGCGCGTCCGCTCGCTACGAACTCCTGTGCGACGAGCCGTTGGAGTTCGAAGTTGCCATCGGGCGCGAGCGGGCGCGCCGCCGGCTCCTCGAAAGCCTCAACGCAACGTACGCGCGCTGGATCCGCGCCGACCCGGAGCAGTGGGCTTGGCACCAAGACCGCTGGAAACATGGATCCCCGGGCTCGGCTTCTTTACAAAGTGCTGATCAAGAGTTCGCTGCGCGCTGATTAGCGAACTCTAGCGTGCTCGCTATGAAAAAGTCGCGGATCCTCGTGGTCGACGATGAGCCCGATCTGGTCGAGCTCGTGCGCCACCATCTTGCTCGCGAGCACTACGACGTCGTCACTGCAGCCGACGGCGAGACCGGATTGGCGGAAGCGCGCCGACGCCTTCCCGATCTCGTCGTGCTCGACCTCATGTTGCCCGGCATCGACGGCCTCGAAGTGTGCCGACGACTGCGCTCCGATCCACGCACCACGCATATTCCCATCGTCATGCTGACGGCCAAGGGGGAAGAGTCGGACGCGGTGATCGGACTCTCGCAGGGGGCGGACGACTACGTGCGCAAGCCCTTCGGCATGAAGGAGCTCGTCGCGCGCATCGCGACACGGCTGCGCGCGAACGATGCGCGATCGCCGACCGGGGACACGCAGAAAGTCGCGCGGTTCGGTGAACTCATCATCGACTCCGTGAAGCACGAGGTCATCCTGGCCGGCGTCGCGATCAAGCTGACCGTGACCGAGTTCAAGCTGCTCCGTCACCTCGTACTGAACCGCGGGCGAGCGTTCACGCGCAACGAGCTCCTCAACGCGGTGCTAGGGCAGGATGCGTACATCATCGACCGCAACGTCGACGTGCACGTCGCCACGCTCCGGAAGAAGCTCGGTGATTACGGTGCCCACATCCTCACGATCCGCGGTTTGGGCTACAAATTCCGCGAGCTGCCGACGTCGCCCGACTGATCGTCCCGCCCTTTGAAGCTCGACTCCTTTTCCACGCGGATCTTCCTGGCGCTCACCGGATTGGTCGCAGCGCTCATCGTGGCGGCCGCGATCTTCGGCAACATCCAGGTGGGCCGCTACCAGAAGGAGTTCTTACGTGCGCAACTCCAAGACACAGCCGAAGCCCTCGTGACGGACTCGGCGGAGGTCCTGACGAAACGTGCGTCGGCGGAGTTGTTCGCGCAACGACTGCGTGACTTGGGACATTCGAACGGGATCCGCCTGACACTCATCGGTGTGGACGGATCCGTGCTCTCGGACAGCGAGGCCGTCGGACCACTTGCGAACCATGCCGATCGTCCCGAGGTGCTCGAAGCGCGGCGGCACGGTGGTGGTGTGGCTCAGCGCAAGAGCGTGACGACAGGCAAGGAGACCTTCTACATCACGCGTCGTGTCGACGACGCGGGCGCAGTCGTCGGCACCATTCGCGTCGCCTCCGAGGTCGAGCCGCTGCGCAACGAACGTTCTAGGTTCAACGCGAGCCTCGCGATCTTCGGACTCTTCGCGCTCGCCATTGGCGCTGGGGCGTCCCTGTGGATTTCCCGATCGCTCGCTCGACCGCTCGAGAAGCTCGAGCGTGATGCGTCCGAACTGGCGGCCGGCCGCTTGGATCTTCGCGTGGATTCGGAAGGCCCAGCGGAGGTTCGGCGCTTGGCCGAAGGACTCAACTCCATGTCGCGCGATCTGCGTGATCGCCTCGATGGTATGCGGCGCGCGCGCATCGAGATCGAGACCATCCTCGCCAGCATGCAGGAAGGGGTCGTCGCCGTGGACGGGCGCGAGCGCGTGCTCCTGATGAACGAGGCCGCAGCGCGACTGCTCGGCCTCCCGACTCATCTCGAACCCGGCGCGGCGCTTTGGGAACATCTCCGCTTCCCCGAGCTCGAACGCGGCCTCCGGGCCGTCCTCAGCGGCAGTCCGTCGTGGCACGGGGACTCGACTTCTCCGAATCAGGACGGTCGCACGCTGGGGCTCTCGGTCGCGCGTGTCGCGCACAGCGAAGGTTCCGACAAGCCGCTGGCGGGAGCCGTCGCCCTCCTCTCGGACATCACCGCGATCCGTCGTCTCGAACAGGTCCGGATCGATTTCGTCGCGAACGTCAGCCACGAGCTGCGCACCCCGCTCGCTGCGATCATGGGATCGCTCGAGACGCTGGCGGATCCCGAGCAGGAAGAGGCGACGCGCGCGCGATTCCTCGACATCGGGAATCGCAACGCGGCGAGGCTGCAAGCGATCGTTTCGGATCTCCTCGACCTCTCGTCGATCGAGGCCGAGGGCGATCGAATGCAGCTCGAGCCCGTGCGCGCGGACGGTCCGTTGCGCACGGCCGCCGGAGCGCTGGCCGGTGCGGCCGAGTCGAAGGGAGTTCGCCTCGAGCTCCCCGGGCCGCTGCCCGCGACTGCCTGGGTGCGCGGCAACGCGCAACGTCTCGAACAGGTCTTCACGAACCTGCTCGAGAACGCGATCAAGTACACGCAGAAGGACGGTCGCGTGCTCGCGCGTGTGCGGCTCACGCCGAAGGAAGTCCTGGTCGACGTCGAGGACTCCGGAATGGGCATACCGGCCGCGTCCTTGCCACGAATCTTCGAACGTTTCTATCGTGTCGACCGCTCCAGGTCGCGGGACATGGGCGGCACGGGGCTCGGACTGGCGATCGTGAAGCACGTCGTGCGCGCGCACGGCGGTACCGTGTCCGTGAAGAGCGAAGAAGGTCAGGGCACGACGTTCACGGTGTCCCTGCCCCGCATCCAAGAGTCCCAGAAGTAGCGTGCGGCCCGACCATGTCGAAGCAGACCCAGGAAGAACTGACCGAGATCACGAAGAAGATCCTCCACATCGGCGGACTCGTCGAGAGCGCGGTCGACAGGTCGCTGGTGTCGCTCCTCGACCGCGACGCGAAGCTCGCTCGCGAAGTCATCGATGGCGACAGCATCGTCGACAACCTCGAGAACGAGGTCGAGGAGAAGTGCCTCGAAGTCCTCGCGATGCGCCAGCCCGTCGCGCGCGACCTGCGCTACATCTGCGGCATCATGAAGATCAACTCGGATCTCGAGCGCATGGCGGACCTCGCCGTGAACATCGCCGAGCGCGCCGAAGTCCTGGCCGAAGTCCCACCGCTCCCCTTCCGACCCGACGTGTCGCGCCTCGCCGCCGTCGCGAAGCGCATGACGCGCGAGTCGCTCGATGCGCTCATCCGTCGCGACGCACAGCTCGCGTTGCGCGTGTGGCAATCCGATGTGGAAGCCGACCGGCTCTACCGCGAGCTCATCGGTGAAGCGATCCAGTTCATGCGCGAGCATCCGGCGCGCATCGGCGACGTGATGCACTTGGTAGGCGCGCTGCGCAACCTCGAGCGCCTCGCAGACCACGCCACGAACATCGCCGAGGACGTGATTTTCGTCGTGCAGGGCCGGATCGTGCGGCACCACATGATCGAGTTCTCGGAATCGCACAAAGGGCTGCTGCCGCCCGCCGGGGACACGATCGTTCCCGCGGTGCGCAAGCCGAGCTGAAGCCGGCGGAGGCGGGATTCAAGTCCCGGTCGCCAGGTGGACGATGGACGGACGGTGCTCCCCCCGCGCACCGAATCTGCCTCTGATCCTTCGTGGCCACAGCCTCTTCTCGCCTGGACTCTCGGGCTGCTCGTCGCAGCCGGCACGTTCGTGTATTTCGCGCGCCGAATCGACGCCGAGCGACGGCACTTCGTCGAGAGTCGCCTACGCGCGACTTCCGATCTCCTCTCCAACTCGGCGCGCGACATCCTCGCGGGTAGGTCCCCGCGTGACGGATTGACCGCGCGCATGCACGACCTGGGCCTCGCGACGGATGTTCGCATCACCTTGATACTCCCGGGCGGGGAGGTGCTCGCGGAGAGCGAGGTGCGGACCGTGATGCCGAACCTCGCGGATCGCGCGGAGGTCCGCGGAGCGCAGCTGCACGGACACGCGACCACTTCGCGGAAAAGCGTGATGACCGGGAAGGAAACGCTCTATCTCGCGCTCGGAATCGAAGAGAACGGGGCGCGTCTCGGCACGCTTCGCGTCGCCACGGACTCCAGCCAAGTCCGCGATGTGCTCGGCTACCTCGAGTACGAACTCGCGGCGATGGTCACGGCAGCGTTGGCGTTCGGCGCGTGGATCGGCTCGCGGTTCCTGAAGCGCTCGTCGGTGCTCGGTACTGTGGGCGATTCGATCACGACACCGACACCGGTTCGCAAAGCAGCCTGAACGAAAGACGCCCGTCGCGCTTCAACGGCCCGGACGAGGCACGGGTCGCGCGTCGCCCAGGCGTGCTCGCAGACGCAGCGCCACGTCGATCGCCGTTTCGCCTGTTTGCGCAGGCTCTTCGAGCAACCTCGCCGCCTCGACGAGCAGCGGCCAGGCCTCGGACTCTCGTCCGCGCACGAGAAGCCGCTCCGCGTGCAGCGTGCGCGACTGAGCCTCGTACTGCCGCGACGTCGGGGCGTCCGACAGCGCGCGCGCGCGCGCGGCGATCTCGATCGACTCCCCGAACCAGCGATCGCCGAGTTCCGTGGGCTCTTCGGTCTCCTCCGGATCCCCGGGGACGCGGAAGGCCGCGGGAATCCGCATCTTCCGGGTGGAGCGACCATCGGCGCGCAGCCCTTCGCGCAGGGCCGTATCGGCGATGGCGCGCAACCAGCGCGCTTCGGCCGGCACCGCACGTGAGAGTGCATCAGCGAACGCGATGGTGTTCACAGGGCTCGAGCCCGCTTCGGTCCACTCGAGCACGGCGTCGACGAGGTCGAGCGCTTCGCGGTCGAGTCCGTCGCGCGCATCCCCGATCGCGGGTCGAATCGCGATCGCGCGCGCGAGGCAATCGGCTGCATCCTGCTTGCGTCCCGCGAGACGGTGCGCGAATCCTCGACCGAGTTCCGACATCGCCAGGTAGTGGCCGGCGGAGTCGCCGAACGCGGGCTCGAGTCGGATGCTCGTCGTGAACAGACGCGTCGCCTCGTCGTAGTCACGGATCGCCCCGTCTGCACGCTCGCCGCGTCGCGCCCACTCGGCGCTCAGGACCCGCGCGTAGCCGGCGTACCAAGCGCAAGCCGCTGACTCGGGGTGAAGTCCCGCCAGCCAATCCGCCGTCTCGACGAGGATGTCCGGCCGTCCGTGCGCGACGAGTACGTCGCGCAGCAAGTCGCGCAGGATGTTCGATTCGGGGAAGCGTTCGAGACCCGTGCGGACGGTCGCCAGACACGAGCGCGTCAGCCCGCTCGCGCGCAAGTAAGTCGCGAGACCTTGGAAGTCCGTGTCCTTCGCGAAAACGCTCGCACAGACCGTCGCCATCGGCCGGCTGGCGCGCACCGCGGTCAGAGCTTCGAGAGGTCGGTCGTCGATGGATTGACCCAGGAGCCGCGCATGCGCATCAGCGATCCAGCGCAACGCCTCGCACGAGATTTCGTCCGACACGAGCGGCACGGCGCGCTCGACCTCGGCGCGTCCGCTCGCCGTTCCGCTGCCCCACGCGTCGAATCGAGAAACAGCTCGCAGTGCGCTCTCCAGCGTTGGCCTGCGCGGCTTCGAACGCGCGAGCAGCTCGCCCGCGATGCGCGCCTGATCCTCGAAACGCGTGAGGTAGTACGCGGTCCGCGAACGCTCCAACGCGAGCAACGCGTCGTCGGGGCTGACGCGCGCCGCCCGCTCGAGCCACGAGTCCGCGTCCTGCAGCAAGAGTCCGATGTCGGGCCCGCTCGACTCGATTCGCGCCCGCGCGAGCGCCAAGTTCGCGAGCCCGAACCGCTTCGCCGCGTCGGGATCCGACTCGTGCCCGGTGAGCCCGCGCTCGGCCGCGGTGAGCTCGTCGACGAGTTCGTCCTGAGTGCGCATGGGCTCCACCGGGATCGTCGACGGCGGTGTGGGCTCGCGCGACATCTCGAGCCCGAGTCGGAGCAGATCCGCGATCTCGACAGGCCCGCCCGCGTCCTCGATCGCGGCCTCGATGCGCGTGGTTTCCTCGGGTGAAACCGCGAGCGCCAGACTCGCACGAGCACTGACTCGGTCGCGTTCGTCCCCCATCGCCGCGTACGAGCCCAACGCGAACCGCACAGGCCGATCCTGACCGATCGTGCGCGCCAAGAGCGGCAGGAACGCGCGATCGTCACCGAGCGTCGGGGAGCCGGGATGCGGACCCGCCGAGTTCTGGAGTTGGAACGCGAACCAGCCGAGCTCGCGCTCGAAACCGCGCGTCTGCGCGGCCTCGAGAGCTGCATCGAGAAGTTCCCGAGACGGAGGCGCTGCCTGCAGGATCACGCGGAGCGCTTCTACCGATCCCGCGTTCCCGACGCGACCGATCGCGCGGACGAGATCGAGCGCCAAGCCCCGAGTCTCCGGATCGCCGGCGAAGGTCTCGAACATCTCGCGCTGCCACGACGCTCGCGCACCGGCGAGTTGGTCGTAGAACACGTTCGGCTCGTCGTGCACCGAGAACCACGCGTTCGCTGTCGAATCTGGCGGAGCGTCGACGGCCGACTTCTCGAGGGCCGTGTCGAGCTCCTCCATGTCGAAGAGCAGGAACAGATCGAACGACTTCGTTCCATCCGGAAGGATCAACGCATGTCGCGGCGAAACGCGGTCGCCACCGAGGTACGCGTCGAAGAGCAACGGCTCCAGCGCCATGTGCTCGCCGCACGTGACGGACCCGAGTCGCGGACAGGACAATCGACGGCCGGATTCGTCATGGTCGCGTGGCGAGTGCCGCAGCGGATGCCCGACCACGCACACGAAGCGCCGCGTCCACGCGACGAAATCCGGATCGCGGTAGCGCTCCTCCACGATGCGATCCGAGGCCGATTCGCCGTCCACATTGATCGCGACGAGCATCGGCCGGTTCTCAGCCGTCGAGAGTGCGCGGGCGTCCTCGATGTTGCGCACCCAGGCGATCTGCTCCGGGTGAATGAAGGGTTCGGACTCCTGCGCGAGGAGGGACGCGGCGGCGACGAAGAGAAGGCTGTGCATGCGCGGATCCGATCGTTTCGTGTGGGCTCGACCGGCACTTCGTAGCACGGCGCGCGACGCCGGTCACTTCGGGGCGTGAGCGTTGTGCACGCGCGCCCGGGCCGACACGATGCGAGCTTGGACACAGAGATCATCGTGGACGCGACCTTCGCGGCATTCGGCACAGGCTGGGTCGTGCTGAACCTCTCGCTTCTCCGGGACGTGATGGCTGTGCGCCGACTGCCCGCCGCGATGACGAGCAACCTTCCCAGCGTGACCGCGATCGTCCCCGCTCGCGACGAGGCCGAGCGCATCGAGGGCACAGTGCGCGGTCTCCTCGCATCACGCGGCGTCGCGCTCGAAGTGGTGGTCGTCGACGATCGTTCGACCGACGACACGGGCGCGATCGTCGGTCGGATCGCCGCCGAGGATCCGCGCGTTCGACTCGTTCGCATCGACGCCCTGCCCGACGGTTGGCTCGGGAAACCGCACGCGTGCCAGCGTGGCGCGGAGACAGCGCGAAGCGAGTGGATCCTCTTCACCGACGGCGACATCCACATGACGCCTGATGTCGTCGCGCGCGCGGTCGCCGCGGGAATGGCCGAGCGCGTCGAGCACGTCGTCCTCACTCCGGGCATCGAGGATCCGACGCTCGGTGCCCGTGCCGCGATCGCCACGTTCGCGCTGGGACTCATCGGTCCCCTCGCGCGCGCGAATCGCGACGAACGCTACGGATGGGCAGGCATCGGCGCGTTCAACCTGGTCGAGGCTCGCGCGTGGCGCGCGATTGGAGGTCACGAGCGACTCGCGTACGAAGTCGTCGACGACATGAAGCTCGGTCTGCTCCTGCGGCGCGCCGGTTTTCGCACGCGCGGGTACCTCGCCGGGCGCGAGATCCAAGCCGCGTGGGGTCGTAGCGCGCGCGAGATCCTTCGCCTCCTCGAGAAGAACCAGTTCGCGTTCTTCGGCTTCGACACGCTGGCGACGAGCGCGTTCATCGCGTTCGGAATCGTGATGTGGCTCGCCGGTCCACTCGGTTTCGCGTGGGGCGGCCCGTTCGGGATCTTCGCCGGCGGCGCGTGGCTCGGGTTCACGATCCCTGCAGCGTTCGGCGCGGTACGCGACGGACAGAACCCCCTCTTCGCCGTGCTCGCACCCTTCGGGCCTCCGCTCCTCCTGCTCGCCGTCGCGCGCTCGATGTGGACGACGTTGCGACGGGGAGGCGTCGTGTGGCGCGGCACGCTTTATCCGCTGGAGCGTTTGCGCGCGCGCCGCATCCGGGGCTTCAACGGGCGGGCTTGATCCCGAGCGCGCTCTCGAATTCGCGTCCAGCGCCGAAGTTCTGGCACCAGTAAGGACCCGCGAGCCCCGAAGCCATCTCGCGGTGGCTCGCATCGAGCAAGTTGCGATGGTGCCCGCTCGAATGCGTCCAGCCGAGGTGCGCGCCTTCCGCACCTGAATCGCCCGCGTGACAGTTCTCGGACCCGCCCAGCGTGTAACCCTCGAGCTTCAGCCGATCCGCGGGCGAGTAGCGTTTCGGATCGGGCTCGAAGTGCCCGAAGTCCCCCGTCAGCGACATGTAGTCGGCGTGCTTCTGCGCTGCCGCTTGGATGCGCGGATTCCAAGCCAGCACGCGACGACCGAGCATCGAGCGGTACGCGTTCGTGACGAGGACTTGCGCGCGCTCTTCCGAACTCGGCGCGGAGACGCCCTCGGTCGGCGCCTTCTTCCAAGTCGCGTCGTTGAAGGCGTGCACGGCGCGATCGCGGACGAGCGCTGCGGCCGCGGTCGCATCCGTCGCGAACGAGGCCAGGTCGACGGTCTCGCGCGCCGGATCGAGAGTCTCGAGCCAGGCCGGAATCACTGGATTCCACGCGAATTCGAGCTTGCGAGCCTTCTGCGCCGAACGGCTCCACGCGAGGCTGTCGAGCGCGTAACGGAACGCGGTGGGGAGCCGCACGCGCCGCGGAGCGTTCCAAACGTCCCGCACCGAGCCGACGAGTCGATCGACCTCTTGCTGGACGCCCGCGTAATCTTTCGCGCGCTCCGGCGGGCACTCCGGCGGGTTGTAGGGATAGAAGTAGCGCTCCTCGTCGAAGATCAGCGTGAGTGCCGCGACGCGTCGGACTCCGACTTCCTGGTGTTGCGCAGCGAGCTGTTCGAGTTGGTCCAGCGTCGTCCCGCGCAGCAGTGCTTCCGACGCGAGTCTCCAGTGTGCTTCGAGCGCAACATTTGCGCGTGCCACGCCGTCGGGACCGCGCGCCTCGAGCTTCGCGAGCGTCGCATCCCGCGACTTGGCGTCTGCGTCCTCGAAGGCACTCGTCGCATCGTCGAGCGCCGCCGTCGCCGCGGCCGTGGCTTCGTCTGCCGCGCGACGCCACTTACCCTTCACGAGGACATACCCGCCGGCGGGCAGTTCCTCACCGCGCGCGCGCGCGACCGCGGCAAAAACGTCGGTCGCAGGCCACTCGGATTTCAGGTGGATCTTCGCCAGATCCTGCAGCGCCCCGATTTTCTCGGCGGGCGTGCCGCGCGAGAGTGCTTCTTGCACGAGGCCGCGTTTCGCGCTCGGAGAGACCTGTGCGATCTTCGCCGCGCGGCGCAGCAGGTCGATGTCGAGCTCGACCCAGGGCATCTGTTCACCCTGGAACTCGACGAGCTCCGGGTCCGCCGCTCCGATGCCGAGGTCGGTGAAGGCGCCCTGTACCGCAACTTCGTACGCCGCGAGTTCCGAGCGCAGCGCCAGTCGATCCTCGATCGCGCGCGCAGCGCCGACGGCCGCATCGCGCGCGGGCCCGAGCGGGAGTCGCGGCGCGACGGTGAGCCACGCCTCGCGCGCGGCCGCCAACTCACCGCGCGCTTCGCGTCGGCGTGCGGTGGCGAGCTGGGTCTCGACGTCCTGGACTTCGATCACCGCCGCGGTCGGCGTGGAAGACGCCGGCGGCGCGGCGCAGAGCGCGACGAGCGCCAGGAACGGTGCAGCGCAGGTCATCGACGACGAATCTACCCGCCCGCGGGCCGTCCGGGACGGTCCCCTCCCGCCAGAGCTTGCAGCTCGACCGCCGTCGAACGACCACCGCTCAGAGCCGCCAGCTTCGCCCAAGCCGCCAGCCTCGCGCGGGGCGCGTCCACGAGCACGGAATCGAACGCGACGTTGCGGAACCGGTTGCGCTCCAGGATCAGCGCGAACAAGAGCTCGAAATCGCCGTGCGGCCCGCCCGTCGGCACCCCATCCGTGAGAATCGTCACGGCGTCGAGATCCGGATCCGCGAGCGCCGCTTCGAGAGCAGCCCACACGTTCCCGCGACCGCTGCGCGTGCAGCGCTCGAAGTCGCCGATGGCACGCCGCACTTGGGCTGGATCGGCCGCTACGAGCCGTTTCTCCCAAGGAAACGCCTCGTTCGTGTAGGGGATCACGTTGAAACGCGAGGACTTCGGCAACGCGAGCAGCGCGCGCCCGAGTTCCCCATCGACGATCTCCTTGCGCGAACGCCCGGCGATCTTCGTTCCCCACATCGATCCCGAGAGGTCGATCAGGAACGCGACGCGATCCGACACGAGCGGCAGACCCGCGAGCGCGACGCCCGTGTCTCCCGTCGCCCAGCCGCTGCGTCCATCACCCGTCGACACCGGACCCTCGCGACGGCGCGCCCAATCGCGCCAGCGTTCCGCGTCGAAGGCGTGGTCCTCGCCCGACAGCACGCGCAAGTGAGCCAGGATCCGCCACCGAATGCGCGAACGCTCCTCGCGATCGAGTCGGTCGACGAGAGCCAGCGCCGCGTCGCGTCCGGTCGTTCGCGCGAGGAGTTCGACGGCTCCCGCGCGGACACCGACGTCGGAATCGCCGGCCAACGCGGCGCCGAATCGCGTGGCGGCGATCTCGGTCCAATCGCGCGCCGCGAGCAGCGCCGCGCAACGCAACGCCGGTTCCTTCGCGCGCGCCGCGGCCTCGGTGCGCGACTCCGCGGCACGCCCGTCGAGGAAGCGCAGCGCGAGGAGCGCCGCACCGCGCACCTCGGGCGGGTCGCGGCCGTCGATGAGGCTCGCGAGGTCTTCGATGAGCGGTGCCAGGTCCCCGCCGAGTCGTTTCGCCGGCGCCAAACGCTCGATCGACCACAGGAGCATCCGCGACGTTTCCGGATCGGCCGCACGCAACGCGCGCTCGAACGCGCTGCCCTCGACGGGAACTGCGACGCGCCCCAACGCCTCGGCCGCACGCGGCGTCACGCCCTCGACCCGCGAGCGCAGGCCGAGCGGCCCGAAGAGCTCCGCGACCTGTTTCGCGTCGCGAGCCAGCGCCGCTCGGACCTGCGCTTCGCTGGCGACGATCCCGTCGGGATCGGCGAGGGCTCCGACGACGAGGGCGTGGGCCTCGCGCGTGCCGAGCTCGGCGAGCTGCTTCACTGCCGCACGTCGGGTGTCCGGACGCGGTGACTCGAGCTCCTCGCGGAGTTCCGCCAGCGTCGGTGGCTTCTCGGGCTTCCCTTTGCGCGAAGGGCCGTCGGCGGAGGCGAGCAGGAGGACGAGGAGCGCAGTGATCGGCGTCATGGCATTCGCACGACTGCACGGACCCTCTCACGGTCGCGGGAAATCCGGGAGATTTCTAGGGCTTCGGGAAGTCGTTGGGTCGGTCAGCAGCCGCGCGGGGTACTGGCCACCGAAGTTCGGCCCCGCGGGAAGCGTCCGCCCCCCGTCGATCTCACGCCGCTTGCAGCACCTGCGTTGTCCGAAGTCAGTCCGGCGTAGTGGGCTGCACTGCGAACCGACGCTCGAATCGAGAACCGGGCTGGACGGAGGAAGGACGAACATCGGGCCGCCTACGCCCTCGAGCGTTCGAAGTGGCGGCGAAGTCCGGGTGAGCGGCTCGAAGCTCACGTGGGCGGCTGGAGGTCTCCGTGAGCCTCGATCCGGGTGTTCCGCACATCCTTCCGGCCCACGTTCGGCCGCGAGGCTGCACGTGGAGCGAATGTGCGCGGAATCATCGGCGCCTGAACTGTGCGTGCGCACCGGACCTGGCGACCTCGGTTGCGGCGTCCTCGGTCGCTCGCTCGAGACGAACGGGTGTCGACATGATTCCGTCCGTCTGACGGTGCGACTGTGCGACGGCCGAGATTGAGGGCCGAAGCCGAAGCCGAAGCCGAAGGCGAAGCCGAAGCCGAAGCCGAAGCCGAGTGCCGAGGGCCGAGGGGCGGCGCGCGGCGGGCCGAGGGCCGAGGGCCGAGGGCTGAGGGCTGAGGGCTGAGGGCTGAGTGCGGCGCGCGGCGCGCGGCGCGCGGCGGGCCGAGGGCCGAGGGCCGAGGGCGGCGCGCGGCGTGCCGAGTGCGGCGCGCGGCGTGCCGAGTGCGGCGCACGGCGTGCCGAGTGCGGCGCACGGCGTGCCGAGTGCGGCGT
>Ga0163151_10000868_pt1 | contig 52714 bp, 63 predicted proteins | sample OliLakLV19MP5IB2_FD_145596 | JGI IMG/M metagenome (GOLD analysis project Ga0163151, IMG submission 145596) | Freshwater microbial mat bacterial communities from Lake Vanda, McMurdo Dry Valleys, Antarctica - Oligotrophic Lake LV.19.MP5.IB-2 | ecosystem: Environmental > Aquatic > Freshwater >...
TAGGTCAGGGGGCTGGGGTAAGGGTCGCCCGATATACGCCGTGATGCAGTTAGATGCTGATGCGTCTCCCTTCGGGCATCCATCAGGGCATTAGTAGGTTCGATTCCTACCACGGCGATCAGACGGAAACAAGGTCATGATTAGTCAGAAGCATCCAACTTGCCTAGCTTGCTGCGACACTGGCAAGAGCAGCAACGGGGCCATATGTCACCCTTGCCAAGTGCATGGAAGGATCAGCCATGAGTCTATCAGACAAGTTGAGGAAAGCTACTCAGCAATCTCAGCCAGTAGAGTGGGAAAGACAGGTCAACCTTCTCTGTTCCCCTAACGTGCCTGCCCCAATGCACGGCCTAGCTCCACGAATTATTAAGGGCAGGCAGTGGTGGGACAAGATTCGTAAGGAGGCGTACAAGCGCACCGACTTCCATTGCGTAGCTTGCGGGATAGCTAGGTACGAGAAGCATTGCAGTCAGTTGGAAGGCCACGAGGTGTACGAGATTGACTATCTGCTGGGTCGGATGACGTACCTGCGCACTGAGCCTCTATGTCCGTGGTGCCATAGCTTCATTCATGCGGGCCTCACCATGCACCTTATGACCAGTGGCCAGATCAGTAGGCAGATTTACCGACTCATCGAAGCCCACGGAACTAAGTTGCTAAGTGACGCCGGTATTACCCTACCCCTTCCTTACAGAGGGTCTCAAGCCGAGTGGCAGGATTGGCGATTACTATTTGAGGGCACCGAGTACCTACCTCGGCATCCAAGTGAGGAGGGGTGGGAACGTGCCTACGGAAATTAGTGGAGAGAACCGGTCTTGTCCTAAGTGCGGACTATACACTTCGCCAGCTGAGGTAGCTGCTTATCGAGGGTTATGCGAAAACTGTTGGAGTGGCGGGCAGCCAGCCAAGGCCAAGTCCACCTCTACGCCGAAGTGGATAAAAAACCCTCGGGGATATATAGCTTTCACAACCATTGGCAGTAAGGGGGGAGAAGGGTGATGATAAGCCTAGACACTGAGACCACGGGCGTAGATATGCACCACGGGGCTAAGCCGTTCTTTGTGACTACCTGCAATGACCAGGGTGATCTAGAGTTCTTCGAATGGCATGTCAACCCTATCAATAGGCAGCCTGAGATCCCTTCTGAGGATCTTAACACCATCCTAAGCATGGTGCGAGTCAATAACCTAGTGCTACAGAACCCAAAATTTGACGTCTCGGCACTGGCATCCCTGGACGCAAGATTCGGGGATGAGTGGCCTTGGGAGCGCACCGATGACACGCTCATCGCCGGGCACCTACTCCATTCCAGTATGCCCCACGACTTGACGTCCATGGTCTTACATTACCTCGGTGAGGACATGCAGCCATTTGAGAACCGGCTCCAGGACGCCTGCAATAAGTCTAGGGCCATGGCGAGAAGCAAGTTCCCTGAGTGGCGCATAGCTAAGAAGGGGGCGGATGACATGCCCAGCGCCAAGGAGAAGAACTGGAAGTATGACCTATGGCTTCCTCGTGCCCTTGCTCGTGAGCTAAAGTACCCCGATGACCACCCGTGGTGGACCGTATGCCAAGAGTACGCCAATAGGGATGCAGAGACGACGATATGCCTCTGGCCCGTATTGCTGGCTGAAATCAAGCGGCGTGGCCTGTACGAGATCTACCGCGACCGTATGAGGCTGCTGCCAGTGGCCTACAAGATGCAGGCAGTGGGGGTAAGTGTAAGCCGGGAGAGGCTAACCGAACTTACAGAAGAATATGCCGAGAGTGCGGTCAGGTCTGGTAGGGTCTGCGTCAACATTGCAAAGGGGCTAGGCTACGAACTGAGTCTCCCCAAGGGCGGTAGGAACAAGTCTCTTAACACTTTCATATTCGACACGCTGAATCTGCCAGTGTTGAAGTACACCGACACCGGCAATGCCTCCATGAACAAGGATGTTCTTAGTGAGTACTATCACGTCCTGCCTACCCGTAGCAAAGAGCGCATGTTCATCCAGTCTTTGAGAAACAGTAGGCAGCTGAACACGGCCGTCAGCTATATGGAGGGCTACACTAGGTTCTGGGTTCCAATGAAGGGGGCTGATGGTCGGCATATTGACGACTGGTACAGGCTGCATCCAAGCCTTAACCCTACCGGCACTGATACTCTGCGATGGTCATCCTCTAACCCCAATGAGCAGAACATCAGCAAGAAGGAGGGGTTCAACCTGCGCTACTGCTTCGGTCCGGCACCGGGTCGCGAATGGTGGTCCATGGACGCCAAAAACATAGAGTTGCGCATCCCCGCCTACGAATCCCGTGAGGAAGAGTTCATAGCCCTATTTGAGAGACCCGATGAACCTCCCTACTACGGGAGCAATCACCTGCTCATATTTCACCTATTATGGACAGATCTATGGGAAACAGCTGTCAAGGAAGTGGGACCGGATAAGGTGGGAGTACACTGCAAGAAGAGGTATGCCAGCTCCAATTATCAATGGACCAAGAACGGCAACTTCGCGGTCCAGTACGGAGCCATAGATCGGGAGGATGGCACTGGAACCGCGGACGTTGCCTACCATCAACCTGGGGCACAAGCCAAGATCAAGGCCCGGTTCACTAAGCAGGAGGCGCTGAATCAGTGGTGCATCCGGTACGCCGAGAAGCATGGGTACATAGAGACCCTACCGGATAAGACGGTCAACGCCTCACGGGGATATCCACTGGTATGCACCCGAACTGAGTATGGGAGAATAAAGCCTACGGTCCCGCTCAACTATCGAGTTCAAGGCACGGCGATGCAGTGGATGAATAAGGCGATGGTTCGGACTCAGGATCAGTTGGATGAGTGGAACCGGGGACGCAACCTGGCTGATCAGTTCCATGGTATAATGCAAGTTCACGACGAACTTGTATTCGACTTCCCTAAGTCGTCGAGGCATCCAATGCTAGACCGTGGTATATTCACTAGGGTCAGCAATCTTTGGAGGGCGCGGAGGCTCCAACAGTTGATGGCTCAGGGTGGTGATGATATTGGGGTGCCGACGCCGGTCAACCTTGAGTACCACGATAGTTCCTACGATCAGGGGATAACCCTATGAAAATTAGCCCAGCGGAGCGTCTTCTTGAGTTAGCCGCAACCGTGGCTCAGCCGAGAGACAAGTTGGTTATCTGTCCCCGCGAGATTGACGCCCTATGGCACTCTAGAGTTAGCATCGCCCTGGCTCTGCATCGCAAAAGCAAGGAGTTCCACCTGCGCGCCATAGTGGAACGCTGGTCCATGCAGCGAATAGTTGAGGAGCTCTACTGATGCCAGCTCGACCCCTAGACCTAGTCGACTTGACCCCCATGGGTCTCTACAATCGAGGCGTCTCACGGGTGACGGCCTTCTGCGAAGCCAACGATCTGCTAGTTCCCTCCATCTCGTGGTGCCCAAGAGAATCCTGGGAAGTGGGGGCTTGCGCCTACTATCGCAAAGACATGATCCATATATGCCTAGAGGAGTGTGCCAGACCGGCTACTGAGTATGCCGTGCGAAATTGGAATTGGCCTGGCAGTAGTGTTGACCGGGAACCTTATGGGGTTCTATGTCACGAGCTAGGACATCACGTTGACTACCACGCCAGTGAGAACAAGGGGCCATACTACGGGGAGTATGGCGGAACGATATGCGAGCAGTCTGGTGAGCAACCAATCAGCGGCTATCATCCCAATGATTCCGAGTGGTTCGCCGAGATGTTCCGCTTGTTCGTAACGAACCATGCGCTACTATACGAGTTGCGGCCGCGTACCTGGGACCTTCTGACTAAGCGATGGCAGCCCGTAAGCGGCGACGATTGGCGGGCAGAGCTGGGTGCTGACTGCCCAGCCCGCATAGTGGTGTCGCAGGTACGCAAGGCCAACGTCTCACACAAGGTAAGGAGATAGCCATGCGTCGCACAAAGGGCGAGAACAAGGCGCGGGGTGAGGGTGAGGGTGGTGCCAACAATGCGGACCGCAAGATATCGTGGAAGCAGAAGTATCTGGAGATGGAGTCCGAGTATAAAGTGCTTCAGGGCAGGCATCAGAAGCTGGAAAAGGACTACCAACAAATGCACCACTCCCTGCAAACACTACGTCAAGAAATGCACCACTCCCTGCAAACACTACGTCAAGAGAACTAATGTGCCGAGGGCATGGATGCCCCCTTTGTTTGAGGTGTTATATGATCACTGATCAAGTGGGGCAGATGACGGTACTGGAGCGGTTCCTGTATTGGATCCAGGAGAGGCACCGAATATACCTGGCGAAGGAGGCAGGGCAGCCTAAGCCTTGGACTGATGACAAGGTATTGCAGTCATACTTCTTCACCAACCCCTACCGTGAGAACGACAAGGTCACTAAGTGGTTCCGCGACACGGTGCGCAACCCACTGCGAGACGACCCACGAGTGCTGATGGCCACGGTCATCTTCCGTTGGTTCAACCTGCCCAGCACTGGACATATACTCATGGATGCGCCGCCTGAGTATCTGGAGCGTACACCTGACTTCGACAATAGGGCCAACCTACTCACGCACTGGGATGCAGCCGAGGCTCAGCATAGGTTGGAAACGGTGCGCGACCGTGGACAGAAGGTGTTCACCGGCGCGTATATGATCAAGTCTTGCAACGGTCCGCCGGGCTGCAAGATCGGTTCGGTCTGTCAGGCCATCAACGCGGTCTGGCAGAGGCGTGAGTGGCTGATCCAGGTATGTCAAGAGCGCCAAACCCTGGAGGGGCTATGTGGTGAACTCATCCGCTTCAAGTTCCTAGGCGGGTTCATGTCATACGAGATAGTATGTGACCTACGACATACCTACCTTCTTCAGCAGGCGACTGACGTTGATACCTGGTGCAACCCTGGACCCGGTGCCAATCGTGGTCTCAACCGGATGCTAGATCTGGACATGGAGGGTAACATCACTAACAAGACTTGGCGTACTGAGACCACCAAGCTGCTCGCATATGTCCGTGGCCAACTATCGTTCATGCCCCACTTCGAGATGAGGGAGATCGAGCATAGCCTCTGCGAGTTCGACAAGTATGAGAGGGCGCGCACTGGGTCAGGCAAAATGAAACGGATATACAATGGCAATTCTTGACATACGAGGCACCCATGGCAGTGGTAAAAGCTGGGTAGTCCACTCCCTGCTGAAGCCACATACTCGTGAGGCAATCAAGGAAGATGGCATCCAGCTGGGGTACTGGCTCAAGGAACTTGATACGGTCGTTGTGGGGAAGTACGAGACTGATTGCGGGGGCTGCGACGGCATAAAGACCGCTGACGAGGTAGTTAGAAGGGTGCGTAAGTTCGCCAGTGACCCAAGATTTAGAAACGTGGTGTTGGAAGGCATCCTGGTTTCCCACTCCTTCAAGCGATATAGCCAGTTGGCACTAGAGATCCCAGACTACAAGTTCCTATTCCTTGATACGCCCTTGGACGTCTGCATCAGCCGAGTAAGGTCACGTCGTCAGGCAGGGGGCAATAGCAAGCCCTTGGACCCAAAGCATCTCACCAAAGACTGGCACGCGATATGGGAACGGATTCGTGTCAAGTGCCTGGAGGCAGGCCACTACGCCGGGGTACTCAATCACAAGAACCCCATGCCGGTAGTTCTAAGTCTATTAAGGGGAAGCCATGGGAATATCTAACGCTACTGCTGATGCCGCTGATGATGATCGGAGGGAAGTCTTAGGGCTTCCGGGCCACTGGCATCAGACCTTGGATCTGCCATGCGGCTATCAGCATTTCAACTGGTACAAGGAGGGGGTAAATGAGAATGAGATCTACCTGAACGACCTGCCCGGAATGCGCGCCGCCTTAGAGGATGACGTCGAGGCGGAGGCGTACCTGTATACCCATCACGAAGTGTTCCTTGAAGGTGGAATCATCAAGCATACCCGGAGTAGCCCTAACTGGGAAGGGGGGCTGGTCACCTACTCCACCTGCAAACACCTGATGCGCACCTACCGGGATCACTGGCGTGGCGTCTGGCTCGTAGGGCTATGTCCTAAGGAATGCGCCGACAACGCCTTGCTATTCGCGGGCAGGATCCATCAGCAGTTCGAGTCTAACTACCATCTCAGCCGGTACGTCTCCAAGGAGTTCCCACTAGCACATCCAGTCAAACGTGCCAGTACTAATCCGAGGGGTGATCTCTATACTCCCAGAAAGGTTCTACAGGATGATCAGGTGTATACCCACGGTAGGTATCTAGAACCCCCCAGCCATACCCGTAGCCTGGAGTTCTACAAGAAGTCCCCCGGTAGTACCAGTGACCGTCCAGATGGTAAGGTGCCGAAGTGGTGGCGAGACGTTGAGTACCTGTACAATGGCAGGAGGCCTCCCTGCTTTATCTTACGGCCTTGCTACCTATTCAGTAGGCCGGTAGCCTGGCACACCCTGCAGCCCCGTAGGGCTACCATGCGCACCACGGCCGGAGCCATAGCAGAGGGCCTGATGGGTACTAGGGCATAAAGCCCGGTGCATAGCACTAGGGCATAAAGCCCGGTGCATAGCACTAGGGCATAAAGCCCGGTATTTTAGATTATGCAATACATAGGAGGCAAAGTTAGATTATGCACTACATGGGAGGAAAATTCCGAATAGCTAAGCATATCGTAGATTATCTGGAGCTAATAAGAGAAGCCGGTCAAACTTATTTTGAGCCGTTCGTAGGGTCTGCCAATATTATTTGTCAGATGAGTGGAGATCGGATCGGATCAGACATCCATAAAGATTTAATACTTCTTCTGAAAGATGTACGAGATAATGCAATTTCTCTACCTAACTCAATGACCGAAGAAGAGTATCGCAAACTAAAAACGCTGCCACCTAGTGCGATTAGAGGTTTTGCAGGTTTTGGATGTAGTTTTGCAGGAGGTTGGTTTAAGGGCTTTGCACGATCTGGAAAAGGAAAACAAGGGAATTATTGCTTAATTGCGAAAAACAGTTTATTAAGGAAGCGACCTGGCCTGCAAGGTGTTGAACTGATGTGTGTTGACTACAAAACTCTAAGTCCATCCGACTTGCTGATTTATTGTGACCCACCCTACGCCAATACTGCCAATGGAGGTAAATGGCGAGGAAGTAACCACAAGGATAAAAAATTCAATCACGGTGAATTTTGGGAAATTATGAGAAAATGGTCAGAAAAAAATACTGTAGTGATATCAGAATACTCAGCTCCAGCAGACTTTAAGTGCGTTTTAGAAATGCAGACCAGAACTGGCTTGAGAACAAAATTGCGAATGAAGGATAAACGCACAGAGAGGTTGTATTTACTAGGTCATAAAGCCCCGTACTACGCACCAGGGGGATTATTCTGGTGATAGCAAAGAGAGGGCAAGGTGGTTGCACAGTCGTCGTTTGCAGCGTTTGCTATGCCTTGTAACCGACCCGGCGGCGATGGGTAGGGGTAACGGCCACTTAGCAATCCGGGTCGGTTAAAACGCAACGTGGTGCAGAAAAACCCCGCATGGTGCGGGGCTGGGGCGGGTTGGTGTCCGGGTGTGCATATACCGGGAATTAAGCCTGGTGGTAGGCATGGTAGGCAAGGCGGGCCATGGTAGGCATGGTAGGCATGGTAGGCATGGCATGGCATGGTAGGACCATGGCAAGGCATGGTAGGCATGGCAAGGCATGGTAGTGCAAGGCATGGTAGTGCAAGGCATGGCATGGCATGGCAAGGCAAGGCAAGGCAAGGCAAGGCATGGCAAGGCATGGCAAGGCATGGCAAGGCATGGCATGGTAGTGCAAGGCATGGCATGGCAAGGCAAGGCAAGGCAAGGCAAGGCATGGCATGGTAGGACGTGGTAGGAGCAAGGCGGGCCATGGTAGTCATGGTAGGACGGGGCACGAAAATGCCCCGCATGGTAGGGCGGGGCAAGAAAATGCCCCGCGTGGTAGGGCGGGGCAAGAAAAAACCCCGCGTGGTGCGGGGCCGATTATCCTACTTGGCTTTCTTTTCGGCCTTATCCAGTGCCTTGCGGCCCGAGGCGGTGATACTGTACTGGATGGCTCGTTCGTCCTCTACCTTCCGATTGGTGACGTATCCTTTAGCCTCCAGACTGTCGGACCCGGCTACTCCGCCGTCTTCCTTCGTCGCTGCTCCCAATAACCGACTCCAGCCTTTGTTGATGCCGGTCACGGCGGAGAGTTCCGCACGGGTCATTGGAATAGGGGACTTACGGAGTGCGGAGAGGATACGGATGTTGCTGCCATTGAGATCCGCCTTGGGGCGACCGGCGGGTTCGCTGTTGACCTTCTCAACCTTGGCAGACTTGGATGCCTTGGCGGGCTTGGATGCCTTGGCAGACTTGGATGCCTTGGTGGTGGGGGTGTTCTTGGCCATGGTAGTGTGCTCCAAATTAGTAAGGTTTGGCGGTTGTGCGTTCCATTGTGGACCGCGTCTTTTGTTGTCAACCGATTGCCTTACTCCATCATCTTAGACCAGGTCCCTATGGAATGCAAGTGCATTTCTACAGATTGGCCGAAAGTTTTTGTAGACTACGACGTAACCTCAATACCCACAAGGACTTACGGAGGAAAACTTTTTTATGAAAATCTACATAGCAGGTCCAATGCGAGGACTGGCCGACTGGAATTTACCCGCGTTTGACGCCGCAGAAAGGGCATGGCGGACCGCCGGGCACCACCCATTCAGCCCCGCTGCCCTTGTACGGGCCCTGGGGTACGAGGTAGGGCATGCCTGCCAGCCCCGTGAAGGCAAGTCAGCCATTGATCACCTACGTCATGTCATGCTCAGCGACATAGCCTGCATCTACGCTTCCGAGGCCATCGCCCTATTGCCGGGCTGGGAGACCTCCAAGGGGGCCACCGTTGAGCTGGCGTTGGCTCAGTTCCTTGGACTACCCGTATACGACGCCTGTACTCATCAGATCCTATTGCCACTACCTACCCCGTGGTTGTGGCCAGAATTATGAAATCGCTTGTCAGGTCATTCCGTGTTTCACCACTACGAATCTAACCCCTGGAGTACCGGTGCACCTTAAATTCACCGACGTCAATAAAGCCTTGTTTCACCACTACGAATCTAACCCCTGGAGTACCGGTGCACCTTAAATTCACCGACGTCAATAAAGCCTTCTACCGAATCGTGGATGGCATCAGCAGTGGGATATTTCCAACCTCACGGCTCCCTAGCCGCAACGGGGACGTCATCATGGTTGGCGAGCCGGTGACCGTGACCTATACCCACCCCCAGAGGCGCGTACTGTTCAACGCTGCCCGTGACGCCAACCCTTTCTTCCACCTATACGAAAGTCTATGGATGCTGGCAGGCCGCAACGACGTAGCGCCGCTCGCCTACTATAACTCGAGGATCAGCGGCTACTCTGACGACGGAGAGACGTTCAACGGCGCTTACGGCTACCGTTGGCGCAACCATCGGGACATGCGTGTCAACGCGGCAGGTGAACTAGAGCCTGGGCCAAAGATTGACCAGCTTGCGAAGCTAGTCGCACATCTTAGGGACCAGCCGAATAGCCGTAGGGCGGTATTGCAGATGTGGAACGTGGAGGATGACCTTTTGAAAATAGACGCTTCCAAGGACGTTTGCTGCAACCTCTCCGTGATGTTCTCGTTGAGCTACAAGGGGGCGCATAATCCCCGTCTGGACATGACCGTCACCAATCGTTCCAATGACCTGCTCTGGGGGATGCTCGGTGCCAACGTGGTTCACTTCTCTTTTCTACAGGAGTATATGGCGGCGAAGCTGGGGGCTGAGGTTGGCAAGTACCACCACTTCACGAACAACCTGCACGTCTATACGGCGAACTGGGATCCTAAGAAGCTGCTCGATGAGTACGTCAATTGGAGCATGCACTCGCCCCCGGTGGTACGCTACGAGGAGCTTCACCTAGTGCCCCTAGTCAGCGACATGGCCGCTCTTGACATTGAGATGCCCCTCTTCGTCCAGATCAATAGCCACGCCGACGACATCACCGGAATCGTACGTTGGCGGGAGCCGTTCCTAGATCTAGTGGCTCAACCTATGTGTCGCGCCTTTCATCTGTTCAAGGCCGGTGACCTGGACGCTGCCATGTTCTGGGCTGACGGTGTGAAGTCAGAGGATTGGCGACATGCGGCGACTCAGTGGTTATCCCGTCGCATACGCAAGCGAAAGGAGAAGCAAAGTGGATCCATACAGACCAGTCCTAACGAAGCGTGACTTCGTTGGCAGGTACGCCAGAGGGGAGTTCGGCAACGGATCCCCCACCTGGCTGACTCTCAAGGAGTTCATCGATGATAGCTTGGCGGGTATGGGCACGCCCTTGGGGGACGACCTGTACCACTTGCGGAACGGAGCGGTCGCCGGTGGTGAGACGTACTACAAGCAGCCCTGGGAACTGATCATGGCGCGCTGGGGTGCCCTACCCAATGGTCATGACTGGTACTGCTCAACGCAAGTTCCCTTGGACGTTGAGCGAACGCTTCTCGTACAAGGCGAGGTCCAGATTGCCGTGCCGGGGGGCGGAGGTTGTGGATTGGAGTTGTTCTACTCCACGGTAGCGAAACCGATGAGGGAGGCGCTTTCTACCCGCGCTCATCAAGTCCAGGGTACAATGGCGAGCTTGATTCTTCGCGAGTACCTATGCCCCAATTCCCTGGACTGGCTCTACGAGTTGCTCTACCGCTATCCCCATCACGTTGTCGAGTTCAGTGCATTCAGTAGGCGATGGGGCACACTACCGAACTTCAATACCTTGTTCTGGGAGGTTAGACAATACTAATGACACCGAATGAGTATCAAGAACTAGCTATGTCTAAGGAGGCAGACCAGGAGGCCATCCGGCAACGGGTCTACAGCCACGGCATCCAGGCAACCCGACTTGAGAACGGGTTGCGCGGCCTGACCGATGAGGTTGGCGAGCTGGCAGGGGCGGTCAAGGCATGGCTGGAGTACGGCAAGCCCTTGGATGTCAGCAACGTCCTAGAGGAGTGCGGCGATGTCTTATGGCGTACCGCCCAGATATTGCTTGCCATCGACTGTTCTATGGGTCAGGCCATGGAAGCCAACCTGCGCAAGCTAAGCGTTCGGTACGAGGGCAGATGTACTGACTCCGAGGCAGCTAATCGCAACTTGAAGGCCGAGCGTCAAGCAATACTAAGCGCATCGCTAGGCGAATCGCTAGCGCTAATGGGAGAGAGAAAGTAATGCCGAGACCTAAGACGACAGCCACTCCGCAACACATCCGTCCGTACACCTTTCACGGGTTCAGGATGGAGGGGGAGGATGGCAGTGGCAACGTGACCGGCACTTGCCCTTTCTGTTCCAGGGAAGGAAAGTTCAGCATAAAGAAGGATACAGGGCAATGGCGCTGCTTCGTGTGCCAGAGCGGTAGTGACAAAGGCGGGGGAAATATCTACACCTTCCTACGCTTGCTATGGAAGGCGAGCGATGAGGCCACTACCGAGTACCTGTCTCTCGTCAAGAACCGCAAGCTGCTATTCCAAGAGACGTTGATGTTCTGGGGGGTATGCCAGTCAGTGACGACTGGTGACTGGCTAGTGCCGGGCCATAGCCACGACAATAAGCTGAATCAACTGTATAGGTATATAAAGGACATACCCACCGGCAAGATGCTTCTGCTTCCCACGCCAGAGCTAGGCCATCATATTCACGGCGTTACCCTGTACGATCCTGCTAAGCCCCTAGTGTATGTATGCGAAGGCCCGTGGGATGCCATGGCCTTACACGAGGTCCTGAGACGTACAAAGGTCAATGAGGATGGCACGTTTGCTGCGACTGCCAATGAGCAAGCCAGCCTGATGGCTACCGCGAACGTACTGGCGATCCCGGGTTGTGGAAGCGTAGGCAGCCCCTTCGAGCGTTGGCTGCCACTGTTCGCCGGTAAGAAGCTGGTACTGATGTTCGACAGCGACCATCCCAAGACTAACAACGGCAAGCCAGTTGAGCCAGCTGGCTACGCTGCCCTTCGTAGGGCCGTGGATATCCTGGGTAAGTCATCTGAACCGCCTGCATCAGTCCACTACCTGAACTGGGGCGACAAGGGCTATGACGCCAGACTGCCAAGTGGCTACGACGTGCGCGACCACCTAACCCAGTCAGCGGACGACATCTCATCCCGCGTTGCTAGGTTAAAGACCCTGCTCGAAAAGGTGATTCCCATCCCCTCCAGCTGGGTTCCAGGCAGGAACAAGAAGGCCGCGCCGGGTGGATTGGAGATTGACTGCATTACCTGCCTAGAGTGGGGTTCGGTGGTGAATGCGGCACGTAAGGCCCTCAAGTGGACAGAGGGCTTGGACCGTGGCATGTCGGTTGCCTTTGCCGTGGTTATCTCAACAAAGGCAGTAGGTGATCAGCTATGGGTCAAGATGATCGGTCCAGCGGGTTGTGGCAAGAGTACCCTATGTGAGGCCCTAAGTGTCAACAAGAAATACACCATCGCGAAGAGTACCATTAGGGGATTCCATTCGGGGTATCAGGTAGACCGTAGTGGGGAAGAGGATAGTTCCCTGTTGGCACAAGTCCAGGACAAAACCCTCATCACTAAGGATGGTGATACCCTACTCCAGTCGCCAAATCTTACCCAGATCCTGGCTGAGGCCCGTGATGTCTACGACCGTACCAGTCGCACCCACTACCGCAACCAGATGAGCCGGGATTATGAAGGCATCAACATGACCTGGCTCCTATGTGGTACTAGCTCTCTTCGTCGCATTGACTCGTCCGAGTTGGGTGAGCGGTTCCTTGACTGCGTCATAGTGGAAGACATGGACGAGGACCTGGAGGATGAGATCGCTATGCGGGTTGCCTACCGTGCTGAACGCGAAATGGCGTTTGAAGCGGATGGCAAGATGGAGACACGTGATGGCCCGGATATGGTCAAGTTCAAGCAGCTTACGGGGGGATATATTCGCTACCTACGGGAGAACGCCCGTGAGCTGTTGTCAGCCGTTACCATGACCGATCGTACCCTCATCCAGTGCCATCGGCTTGCGAAGTTCGTGGCTTGTATGAGGGCGAGACCCAGCGCCAAGCAAGAGGAGAAATCTGAGCGCGAGATGTGTTTCCGCCTTACCTCTCAACTGGTACGCCTTGCCAAGTGCCTGACAGCGGTTCTCAATAAGGAGGAGGCAGACACCGAGGTGATGCGTCGCGTGACCAGGGTAGCGATAGATACCGCTCGTGGCCGCACCATGGAGATCGTCAAGTGCCTGTACCGTGAAGGCGAGCTAGGTCTCTATATGGACAAGCTGGCTCTCTACACTAATCAGCCCGAGGAGAAGGAGAAGTTGCTGGTACGATTCATGGGGCAGATCAGGATCGTCGAACTGTATCGACCCAAGTCCATGCCCGGTGTAAGCTCCCGCGCCCGTTGGCGACTCACTACTTCCATGAGACAGCTATACGGTGAGGTGCTTACCTATGCCAAGTAGGCCCGAGCGACCCGTGCCGGTCCTCAGCAGGGAAGACCAGTTGTACCGCCTGCTCATCAAGGTTATGCACCGTGCCGGAGTCGTAAATACTGAAATGCATGACGTATACCCCGAGAGTTATATACTGGAAGCTGCCCGGTGGTATACCCGAATCGTGGACATGTCCGCGGGATTAGTGCCGAATAGTGAGAACCCTGTTGACATCCCTTTCTAAGTCCGGGACTTAATGCCAGGAGATATTGCTGATGGACGTACCTCGTGACAAGTTGGGACTACGCCTGCTTCCAAGCCGTGAGCATCTACCTACCAGACGAGGGGGCTATAACCAGAAGCTAGTGATCGGTACTCAGACCGTATACCTGCGAACCGGTGAATACCCTGATGGTAGGCTGGGGGAGATCTTCATTGACGTGTCCCGTACTGGAACCGCCCTCCGCGCCATGTTTAACGCCATCGCGATGTCAGTCAGCCGTGCCCTCCAGTACGGGGTTCCATTGCAGGAGTTCATCGATGCGTTCAAGGATTTCAAGTTCGAGCCTAGTGGCCCGGTGCACGGCGACCCCCGGATGAGCGAGGCCTCGTCCTTGCTAGACTGCATCTTCCGTGAATTGGAGATGACCTACGTTCTCAATTACCTACCCGAGATATTGGTGCCAACCGAGGAGCAAGATCATGCCGATGCCGATCAACCGGAAGAGTAGTAGCGCCAGTGATGCGACTAGCATTGTCGTGCCCACTCCCATCGTGACAGACGCGAACGCTCCTTACTGGCAGGGTCAAGGCGTCACCTTGTACCGTGGGCATGCCTTGAACGTGCTTAGGTCACTGCCCAGCGGCTCGGTACATTGCGTCGTCACGTCGCCGCCATACTGGGGCCTGCGCGACTACGGCACCGCGACATGGGTCGGCGGTGATCCGGTGTGCGACCACGTCGCCATGGCGGTTGTCATGAGCGACAAGAACACGCTCGGACCTAACGGAAACCTTCCGCCAACCAACAGCGCCAACGTCGGCCGCGTGTGTCAGTACGCCAAGGATTGCGGCAAGTGCGGCGCTACCCGCGTCGATTCGCAGCTCGGCCTCGAAGCCACGCCCGAGGAGTACGTCGAGAACCTCGTCGAGGTATTCCGCGAGGTGTGGCGGGTGCTTAGAGACGATGGTACGCTATGGCTGAACCTTGGGGATACGTACGCTGGGGGCGGGTGGAAACAGACAGGCCGAGCAGATCAAGGCGGCGCTAGTTCATCTTCCACGCTTGGACCGAAGAAGAACGGGCTTCCGAACAATACTCGCATTGAAGCAGGCAGGTTCCGAATTGAGACGGGTGACAAACCCAAAGGACTGCTCGGCATCCCCTGGCGCGTCGCGTTCGCGTTGCAGGCGGACGGCTGGACACTCCGCCAGGATATCATCTGGCATAAGCCTGCCCCCATGCCGGAGCCGGTGACCGACCGCTGCACTAAGGCGCATGAGTACGTCTTCCTACTGACGAAAGGGAAGGGGTACTTCTACGACGCCGAGGCGATCAAGGAACCTCCAAAATCAATCTACTCGTCTAAAAGTTTCTTGCCTGACTCGACAAAGGGTAGACAGGTGGTAGGGATTACCGGACCCACTAGCGTAAGTCGAATGAACCGTTCATCCGACCCTATTTTCTCTAGGTGCAACAGGCGCTCGGTGTGGACCATAGCTTCACAACCTTACGCCGGAGCGCATTTCGCTACCTACCCCCCCAAGTTGGTCGAGCCGTGCATACTTGCTGGTACGAGCGCCAAGGGGGCGTGCGCCAATTGTGGGAAGCCATGGCGTAGGGTCAGTGATAAGGTCAAACTGACCAGGAAGCGACCTAACGAGTACACGAAGTATTCTGGCGTGGAGGGTACTGGCAATAGTTGTGCTAACACGATAGCGGGGGTACAGACCACGACCATAGGCTGGGAGCCTCAGTGCCAGTGCTACGGTGAGGTTCGCAAGGTAAGGGGGCTAAGGCTGAAGCACTTGAAGGCCATGTACGACAGCAAGACGGGTACTACCGAGCAGTCTAGCGTAGACGGAAACGTGAGGGGGATTAGTGGTAAGGCATGGGCAGAACATAAGGCTGGCGACCATCCGCCCGAGGCGAAGGCGAAAGAGCCGTGGGAGATGACGGCTGGAGAATACGTTGCCCAGCGAAGAGAACTAATGGGAGGGGTACACTACTCGCCAATCAACGGAAAACCGTTCAGGTACGAAGATTTTACGCCGCAGCAACTCGAAGTCATCAATAGGGAACATCGTCACGAAGTTAGAAGTGCTTTGGTTAACGCCGTCGCTACGGGCAAGCCCTTCCCCGCCCACGTCCTCGCAGACTATCCAGACCTGGCCGAGAAGCACGCCCCCAAATCATCCGCCGAGGCGTATGAGGAGGTTGAGGGGGTTGAGGTACTGCAATACTGTAGTGACCTAGCCCTCAGTGACCACCCCGTAGTTCCATGCGTGGTGCTTGACCCATTCATGGGCAGTGGTACAACGGCTGAGGTAGCGGTAGTGCATGGGCGACACGCCATCGGGATAGAGCTGAACGAGGATTATCTACGGGACTTCACCGTTCCCCGCTGTCAGTCCGCGATCCGTGAGTGGAACCGAAACGACTACAAGAGGGGTAGATGATGGTAGAATAGCATTCGTCCGCCCACCTACCCTATATAATGGTAGAATGAGTTCATGGCATTCGTCCGCCCTCGCCATTTACTCCGGATGGCCGTCCCAAGTTGGGAACCCCACCTGGGACAAGGGGGCGGACACTAACTTAGGGAGTAATTTGATGAAGACTTGGAAATCGTTTGTCATCCTGTCTTGTGCGGCTCTGGGCTTCTGGCTGATACAGGCAGTGGTCGCAGGGCTATTGCTGAGCCTGCCGAGTGGAATGAAGGCCGTGGCGCAACCACCGGCTGAGTCTGTGGTGGGTCGGTATGGGGTAGCCACCACTGAGCGTACAGGGCAGTCGTACGTCATCCTGGTTGACACCGCCACTGGTGAGGTCTGGGGTATTCAGTTCGAGCCAGGGACTTGGAAGCGTACCAAGCCCTCTCAGTGGAATTCACTACCGAGGAAGTGAAGTATCCTAGTCATCTCTTCGTTCTTCGAGTGGTTCCCAAAAAGAGTTTTGATCTGACTATTTCTATCTTCTGAGGGATTGAGCTATGCCAGTCAGGAAGTTTGATCGGAGTTTCGCCAGTGAGGAGGTCCTCAACAAGGTCGCCAAGTTTGATCGACTTGGATACACTCAGTTCGCGATAGCCGCTCAAATTGGGGTCACTCAGCCAGTAGTCTCGGAGTATCTTAAAAAGATCCGGAAGAGGTACTCCGAAAGTACTCTAATGACCCGTGACGCACTGGTACAGGAGAAGCTCGCTCAGTACGCTGATCTACGAAGGGAAGCGTATGACGCATGGCAGCGCAGTCAGCAGAGCCTCATGGAGAAGGGTGAAAGAGGGGCTCTATCCCTCTCGTCCGTGGACCACCTGCTGAAAGTGGGCAAGGTGGACTTCCTGCATATCATCGCCGATACCTATGCGGCGGAGAGGCAGATGCTGGGATTGGACGAGGCCCTGAAAATTGACACTACCACGGACGTGTTCAACTGGGACCTACTGGCAGGGGTATTGACGAAGCCAGTGGAGGACCCACTGGAGGAAGCCCTTAATAGGTTGCCCCCGCCTGAGGATCCCACTCACCGCATCCCCCCCACCCCTGTCGTCGTGTCTGAACCAAAGCTGAAGGTTAGGTTCGCCAACGCCAAGCGCGTGAACGGTAGTGAGGGCGGAGAGCAACCCAGATCCAATGGAACTACTGGTCAACACTGATGAGCAGCCCCATTAGCACGGAGGCAATAGCGGCCTTGATGAGGGAGGTCAGGGACCCAATCAAGTTCGCCCGTATCTGCTGGCCGGACGTACATTTCTACAAGGATCAGCGGGACATCATCTACTCGGTAGAGGACAACGACCAGACCTACGTCACCGCTGCTCACCAGATGGGTAAGGACTTCGTAACCGCCTTTATAGTGCTTCGGTTTTTCCTGACCAGACACCCCGTGCGCGTAATAACCACCTCGGTCAAGGACGATCACCTTCGTGTGCTCTGGGGTGAACTAGGCCGATTCATTGACACCTCCCGCGTACCGATGCTCCACAAGAAGGGGGGGCCGTTGATCGTCAAGCATCACGACATCCGCAAGGTAGTGGAGGGCACTCAGTGTAAGATCAGCTACCTGCGTGGCATGGTCTCTGAGAAGAGTGAGAGCATGGCGGGTCACCATGCCCATCACACTCTATGCGTCGGCGATGAGGCAAGTGGCATAGACGATGCCATCGAGCAGAAGGCGGATACGTGGGCCAAGAGGATTCTCATGATCGGCAATCCCTACCCATGCCAGAATTTCTTCAAGCGGGGCATCAAGGCTGGTAACGTCAAGTCGCCAGTGGGTAACCATCTCTTCAGGAGAGTCATACGGATCAAGGCTCAAGACAGCCCAAACGTCCGTCTAGCCCTGGAGGAGATCCGTCGTGGCCTACCCCCCAGCTTCAAGGAGGTGGTGCCGGGCGTCATCAGCTACGCCGAGTACATGAAACGCCGTGCGGTATGGGACAATGTTCGTCAGTGCGTGGGCTTGGATGCCCAATTCTGGGAAGGCGCTGAGGAGCTGCTATTCCCACCTGACTGGCTTAATCGCGCCGCTGAACGTGCCCGTGCCCTACGCTCCATGCACCGTAGGACGGCGAAAGCCATAGGTATTGATCCAGCGGCGGGGGGTGACAAGACTGCCATGGCAGCGGTCGATGAGCTAGGGATTATTGAGCTGGTAAGCAAGCGGACACCTGACACTGCTCAGATACCCAATGAGGCCATCGCCTTCGGTCGTAAGCATGGCGTACCCCCGGATAGGTGGTTCTTCGATCTTGGAGGTGGGGGCAAGCAACACGCTGACTATCTTCGCAATAGGGGATTCAAGGGGGTGCAGACCGTGGGCTTCGGTGAACCAATCACACCAGAGCCTCGTCGCGGAATGGTGACCATCGAGCGTAAGATAGAGAGGTCCGAAGAGCGGTATGCTTACAAGAACCGTAGGGCGCAGATGTTCGGACTTATCCGGGAACTGCTGGATCCTGACAACGAGATGGGTTTCGGCATACCGGACGATGGTGAGGTGTACGAAGAACTTCGTCGGCAACTAAGCCCGATCCCCCTGATTTATGATAGAGAGGGTAGGTTGAGTCTGCCTCCAAAGCACAAGACCGGCGGTATGAAGGAGAACTCCGCTATCAAGTCCCTAGAGGAGCTAATAGGCCATAGCCCCGACGAGGCGGACGCCGTGGCTCTGGCGGTCTATGGTGCGTTGAAGAATCCAAAGAAGTCCAAGGCTGGGGTATTCTAATGACAGATCATGAAGAGATTAGCGGTAGTGCGGAGCACCGGGCTTTATGCCCTAGCGATGCGAGTAGCATTGAGGAAGGCTTCGACGTCCTATGTCTAGTGCGAAGCACCGGGCTTAATGCCCTAGTGCTGCTCTCCATCTCTATTGGCAGCCCCATATTCTGGCTCATCACTTACCTTACGAGGTGAACATGCTAGGACCCATTAGCGGTAGCGATGCGAGTAGCATTAGCGGTAGCGATGCGAGTAGCACTCCCACGGCCAGCGATGCCCAGTCTGGCCAGTGCCAGTTGACCGAGCGCATAGTGATCGCGCGCATTGAGTCTGCCATAGCCATTGTAGGGATGGCGAACAGGTTCAACGACACGGGCAAGCTCGACGCTACTCTGGTCACTGAGGCCACTGAGTACCTACGTTCCCACTTCGGTAAGACCCGATAAGGAGTTCCCGATGGCAACCTCTGCCTCCAGTGCTAGTGCCTTACCTAGCATTAGCTCTAGTGATGCGAGTAGCAATGGGAAGCGTAAGGCTGACCCACGCATGGTCAAGGCACTGAGAAGCCTTGCCGTAGCCAGCTCCCAGATAATGTCGCGACGCCGTAACCTGTCTAGCGAGATAGACGGCCCTACCCGTGACCTTGACGAGGATTGCGGGTATCCCAAGACCGGGGAGCTGGATGCAAAATACTATCAGGAGCTATTCGACCGTGAGCCATTAGCAGCACGGGTGGTCGAGGTCATGGCGAAGGAGTCATGGCAGGTGCAGCCACGAGTCTACGAGGTGAACGACCCCAGCAAGAGAACCCCATTCGAAGACGACTGGGACAACTTGGGTAGGTCACTACGGGGCAAGAGCTACTATCAGGACGAGCAGGGAAGCCCTATCTGGGAGTACCTACTGCGAGCAGATATCCTCTCAGGGATCGGGCACTATGGAGTTCTGTTGTTCGGCTTCGATGACCTTCGTGCCGGTGAAAGCCTGGAGACGCCAGTCACTCCCCAGCCCCTTCGCAAGCTGCTCTACCTGCGAGTATTCCCCGAGTCGCAGGCGGCCATAGCGGCGCGTGAGGTGGATCCAATAAGCCCACGGTACGGACAGCCCACTTATTACAACATCACCTTCGATGATCCTCAAACTGCTTCCCCCGGTGGGTTCGGTGCCTCGTCCTCCACGCGCAAGGTTCACTGGACCAGGATTCAACACCTTGCCGATGAGCTGGAGTCAAGTGAGATCTTCGCACGCCCACGGATGAGGCCGGTGCTGAACCCCCTGCTCGACATCCGCAAGGTCCGAGGGGGTAGCGCCGAGATGTATTGGCAGGGGGCACTTCCCGGCCTTAGTATCGAAACGCTGCCCCAGCTAGGCGGTGACGTCGAGATTGACGAAGACGCCATGCGGGACATGATGGAGGACTATATCAATGGCCTTCAGCGGTACATAGGTCTACAGGGGCAGACGGCACGGGTTCTCTCACCTACCGTAGTGGATCCTACCGGTCAGCTGAAGGTACAGATCGATGCCATCTGCATCAAGCTAGGAATTCCGGTGCGCATCTTCATGGGCAGTGAGAGGGGTGAGCTTGCCAGCAGTCAGGACGATGACGCATGGAACGATCGGGTCATAGCCCGTGAGTACAACTACCTAACCCCTCGGGTGGTGGTGCCGTTCGTGGACCGACTGATATGGGCAGGCTGCCTGCGCCCTCCAACGGGATTCAGTGTAGAGTGGCCCGACATCACCAGTCGATCCGAGGCTGAAGAGGCAACCGTCGGCCTAACCCTGACCCAGGCACTAGCGACCTACGTCGGCTCGGGAGCCATGTCCCTAGTCCCCCCCATCGACTTCTTAACGCGCCTACTGAAGATGAGTGACGAGGACGCACTTGCCATCCTTGATAAGGCGAGTGAGCAGTCCGAACAGGTGGGTGACACTGGTGGGACGCCTAGTCCGTTGTTGGGGCTGGTCGGTGGCATTGGGGCCATGATCGAATTGTTCAAGATGGCAAAGGAAGGGGGACTAACTGAGGAGCAGCTCAAGCAACAGATCATGCTCTTCTTCAAGGTGTCCGACGAGCAGGCAACCGCACTTATCTCGGAAGGGCTTGCCACTCCCACGACTCCCTCACTCCCCGGATCCCCGGATCCCACCACTAGGGCACAAGACCCGGTGCTACGCACTAGCGATACGAAGGGGGCACTCTAATGCCGAAGAGCAAGCGTCGCCCCAGTCGCACTAGCGGTCCGGCTAAGGGAAGGGGGAATGCCCGCACGGATGCAGCCCCTAACCCATTGCGAAAGGACCCATCCCGTACCCTGGACCTACGCAAGAAGTTCGAGGCATCCCTTCGCAAGAAGTTCAACCGGGTGCGGTTCCTAGTTCTGGAGCTGATAGTCAGGGAGGACGCCTTCGGGCTGGGTAAAAAGCCGGACACCTTCGCCAATGCAGGCATCGTAAATGCTACTCGCATCGCTAGCGCTAGCATTGAGGCAGCTGAGGCATACCTTGACGCTATGTGCGGGGGACCGGGCAGTGGCGTTCCAGGCCCATGTCCATCCGGTAAGGTGGGATTCATTGGTCGCATGGGGGGCAAGGTAAGCGCCATCGCTGACAAGGTGCCTGGAGTAGCACAGGTCAAGGCCGGTATGCAGAAGGCTATGAAGGCCGTACACTCCAGGCTAGAGGCGAGGTATGGGGCTAAGGTAGCCACGACCATCATGACGAGTGGGGCGCTCGGGGGTTATGGAGTAGCGGGTGCGGCCTTCCTTGTCACTGGCGTACCGGGCATCCCGGTGGTAAACGACATCATCTCCATCGCTGCTCATACAGCCGTCGCCGAGGTCGCCTATAGGCTCGGCTTTATCAAGCCCGCCCGTAGTGGGAACCACCGCTACGCTAACGCCAATGCCCTCACCCAAGTCCCTGTAGCGACAGCCCCGGACGCCGCAACTATAGCTCTGCTCAGTTGGCAGGCCCGCATTACTCTCACCCGTGAACTTCAACGCATAGAGACAGCGGTCTCAAAGGACGTGGAGGCAACCCTACGCAATGACCCGGCACTGGTAGACGAGGTCAAGGGGGTCATCAAGGCGTACCGAGACGAGGACGGCATAGTCCCCAGCCCCATCACCGAGGTGACGAATACCAGATGGGCGTTTAGACCTAACCCAGACAAGCTACGCGCCTTCCAGGAGTGGCTTCGTAGTACCATCGACAATGAGGTACTCAGCGACCGCCAACTATGGGACGAGTACATCCGTCAGGGGTTCGAGCGTGGGGGAGCACGCGCCTTCGACGATACTCGTGGAGTAAGGCAATTCACCGACAGTCCCGACTTCTACCGTGGCAGTCGGTCCGAGTTCCTTCGAAGCTCCTTCAACCGCCCCATTTCCTTGGAGCGGGTACAGATGCTGGCAGGCCGTACCTTTACAGAGATGGAGGGGCTGACGGAGGAGATGGTTCGCACGATGTCTCGCACCCTAACCGATGGGCTAGTGCAAGGCATCAACCCCCGTGAGCTAGGGCGTACCCTCGCTGATAGTGTGGGCATCAGCCGGTCCCGTGCCACAACCATAGCCAGGACTGAGATCATCCGTGCCCATGCGGAAGGGCAGCTGCAATCACTTGAGGATCTAGGCGTTGAGGAAGTAGGAGTCATGGTGGAGTGGTCCACTAGCGGGCTGGGTATAACTGCGAAGGGAAACGAAAGTCCATGCCCCCTATGCGCGCCTATGCAGGGAGTGGTATTAAGGATTGATGAAGCCAGGGGTATGATCCCTCGTCATCCGAACTGTATGTGTGCCTTCGTGCCAGCTAACGTGGGGGAGGCAACCGACGAGCAGAAGCGTGGCAAGGATTCAGTCGAGCGGGCACTCAAGCAATCTAAGGATGAAGGCGCTACGGAGTGGGGGCCGAACACGCCAATCAGCCGGTCACGGCCTGAGAGCATAGTGGATAACACCAATATCATCACTAATGATAGCAGTACCTTACGCGCCATCCACGCATTCAGCAGATGGCTAACGAACTGATCATACAACTTCCAATTTAAGGGGCGAGGCATGAAGTTCTCAGGGGTTCAGCAACGCATGTTAGACGTACTGTCTGACGGGTTATCTCACACGCCGAAGGAGCTCCAGGCTTGCCTTCATGATGAGCTAGGTAGTGTAAGCAATATCCACGCCCACCTTACCGGCCTGCGAAAGAATCTGAGGCCGAAGGGTAGTGACGTACTATGTGAGCTGCTCAACGGGTCTACCACGTACAGGCAGGTACGGGTAGTACGCCCTAGTGAGGAGTAAGAATTCGTATGACCTATCGCTAATCCAATTCCCACCGTAGGGCACAAGACCCGGTGCTCCGCACTAGGGCACAAGACCCGGTGCTCCGCACTAGGTCATAAAGCAGCCTTTAATCTTTGACCACTTCGGCAATACATATCTCCCCAGAGTGTACCATATCCCTCTATGAACCTTGAAATCCTAAGAGTCAATTCCGTTGGGAAGGTGCGTAGGGCGACGCTCCATGGGCGTCCGTTCCTAGTGGCTCCGATGACCCTAATCGTGCCGGGTGTACTGCATGGCAACCGAGGGCCGATGTACTACCCACTGGAGGAGATCGAGAAGAACCCCGACGACTGGAACGGGATGCCACTGGTGAACGGCCATCCCCGCAAGGATGGTGAGTACATCAGCGCCCGTAGCCCAGAGGTCTATGACAAGCACAGTCTAGGCTTTGTCTTCAACGCCACGGTGGACGGCAAGCTGATCGCTGAGGCGTGGTTCGACGAGGAGGTAGCCGGTAAGGTTGACTCTCGGATCGTGGCCAACCTCAACGCGAGTAGGTCTTTCGAGTTGAGTACCGGCCTAAACACCACTCACGACCAGGTCAAGGGGGAGTTCAACGGGCGGAAGTATGACGCTATTGCCCGTGACTACCGGCCAGATCACCTGGCGGTACTGCTCGACGAGATAGGTGCCTGCTCCATCAACGATGGTTGCGGGGTGCTAGTCAACTCCTTGGAGGTGGATCAGTTCAAGGTGGGCACTCGTGCTGAGCTGATCGAGGTGGACGGCAAGCTGGTCTGGCGAGTGGTCAACGACGACCCCCTGCTCCAAGTCACCACCATGGCGGGATGGCTAAGCAAGAACGGGGGAATGACTGGGTATGGGCAGGTCTTCGCACGAGTGGACGCCCGTGACCAGTTGGAACTCTGGTATGTTGGCGGTGATGGGGATGAGCCGGGCTTCGACACCGTAGTCAATGACAAGCTGGGGGTATTGCCCAGCGTGGCCTCAGTGACGTACAAGGCAACCTCATTCCCTCCAGAGGACAAGGGGTGGAAGCAGGTCTACCCCGATAACGTGGACGTGGTTGCCAACTATGACTACAGCCTTGTGAGTCAGCTGCGCCTAGCCCTTACTCTGCTCGGCCCGGACGAATGGATCGAAGACGCTAAGGACGGCTTCGTGGTGTTCAAGAAGGCTGGCAAGACGTTCAAGCAATCGTACACAATCACTGACGGTGAACTGGTTGTGGGTCCCGCTGCTACCGAGCTGATCACAGTTAAACCCTACTATCGTAGAATCCCTACCCAATCTAAAGGAGAGCCTGACATGGCAGGTAACGTAAAGAAGATGACCGATGCCCAGCGCAAGGGGCAGGTTGACTACATCACCAGCAATTGTGGCTGTTGGAAGGACGGCAAGGATACGCTCTCCAAGTTCAGCGACCCCCAGCTCATCACCTTGTACAACGCCACGAAGTCCGAGAAGATGGGCAGGAAGGTGAATCCCACCCTCAACGCCGAGGACGAGATTGTCCAAGGCATCAGTATCGGTGAACTGGCCGAGTTCCTTAGCGTGGCGGCTGACCCGGCGAATGACCCGGCTGGCTTCATCAAGGAGATCAAGGCTAAACTGGACGAGATCCAGGCATCCCTTGATGGCAGCGCTGATCCCGCCGAACCCACCGACGAACCAATCGTCGATGAGCCGGTAGCCGCTTCGGTCAATCGGGGCAGAGTGCAACCCCGCAACGGTGATCAGGGGCGTAAGCCCCAGACCGTGGCCGACTGGCGCAAGTTCGCCCCTCGTGAGGTAGTCGAAGCCTTCGACAACGCTGCCACGGTGGTCAACAGTCAGAAGGATCAGCTCATTGCCAAGCTGGTCGCCAACGTGGGTGACGACGAGAACCGCAAGAAAACCCTCGTCACCCTGTTCCGCAAGAAGGACCTTGCCGAGCTGAAAGCACTCGCCAGCCTGATTCCCAGTCAGACCGCGCATAACCACGAGGTCGATGACTCCTCCCCCAGCTGGGAAGGCGCGGCCGGTGGTACGTCCAATTCCGGGGAAGGCGTGGACACTCTGAACTCGGCCGACTCCGACAGTCTGCCTCTGCCTCGTATGAATTATCAGGATCTGGCGTATACCGCCAACGGCAAGGCGAAGAAGTAATCCCGACCAATATTCAATCACCGATATCAGGAGAGTAGACATGGCCCGTGGAAATGAGATCATCGTAAACTCCAATCCCCGTGGGGTCTTCGAGGAGGGGTACGTCACCACTGGGGAAACCTTTATACCCGGGATGGTTGTACAGCGTGACCCCACCGTGGCTCTACAGGGTGGGCGGCATACCTACAAAATCTACAACCGTGACGCCGATGGTGACCGGCCTGCGGGAGCCTTCTGGGTAGTGACCAATCTTCTCGGAACCTTGCTTGGCAAGACCGTGACTGAATCCATCGCAGCCGGTGGTCGTGTGGCCTTGTACTCTCCAATTCGTGGTGAGGAGATCAACCTGCTCGTCGGCAACCTGTCCGGCACTAGCGACGACCATGTGGCAGGTGAGATCCTCATGGTCGACGACGGTACCGGCAAGCTGATCGCTACCGCCGGAACTCCGGAGACCGAGGTTGCCCAGCTGCTCGAAGCCATCACCGATCCCACCGAGGATACTCTGGCGTGGTGCCAGTGGTCGGCGTAGCTCACACCTTCTAAGTGAGGGTAGGACTAGTCCCACCCTCCTTATCGCGACTCACTTACCGTACTTCCTGACCTAGGAGAATCAATCCATGTTTGTTGACTTCGTAATCAATGGTCCTGGCGGAATCACCGGGGGCGGTGAAGTGGGTGAGGCGTTGCAAGCCACTCGCTTCGATCCCGGCTTCATGCGCCCCTTCCTCAACCGCAAGCGCCAGAAGTGCGTCACGGTACATACCGGACGACAGACGCTGAATGAAAAGGGTGAGCTGACTCCCGAGTACAAGACGGTACTGGTCAGTGACCTGATGCGTCGTGGCTACGAGATGCCAGTGTACAACGCGATGACTCTCCGCCGGGATGAGTGGGTGATGTTCGATCAGGCCGTTACCCGTGCCGGTCGTGGACGTCTCCGAGCATGGAGCGATCTGGCTGCTTCCAGTACCTTCGGCGGCTTCGACGGTATGGCGAAGTTGACCCTGGAATATGAAAGCATGTCCGATCCGGGTGAGGCCATCGTCGACATGGAGGGTCTGGCGGATGGTCGTACGGATAGCCCGCTGTTCAAGACTCGGTCCATCCCGCTGCCCATAATTCACTCGGACTTCTGGTTCAGCCGTCGGCGTCTGGCGGTCAGCCGCAATAGTGGCACCCCGCTGGACACCACCATGGCCGAGGCAGCCGGTCGTCGGGTTGCCGAGATGATCGAGAAGATCACCATCGGTGTGGAGGCAGGCATCAATTTCGGCACCGACAGCAATCGTCACGAGGGGAACAGTCAGGTGTACGGGTACACCAACTTCCCCCAGCGCATGACGAAGACGGATCTCACCACGCCAAACGGCACCAATGCTTCCAGCATCATTGGCGATATCATCGAGATGCGTGAGGAGATGTACGCCTCGAACTTCTTCGGGCCGTTCATGGTGTACCATACTCCATCGTATGACGCCTACCTGGACATGGACTATATCCTGACCGGTGGCAACGTGGCCACGCAAACACTTCGGCAGCGCATCGAAGCCATCGACGGCGTTCAGGGTATGCGCCGCCTGGACTTCTGGACTGGCAGCTCCTTCCAGATGATCATGGTCCAGATGCAGCCCGAGACGGCCCGTGCCATCAACGGCATGGACTTCACCACGGTCCAATGGGAGTCGCAGGGCGGGATGCGGCTGAACTTCAAGGTGATGGCCATCCAGCTGCCTCAGCTCCGTACGAACTATGCCGGGGACGCGGGCATCATCCACGCTACGACCGCGTAGGCATAACGCCGGGCACTCCGACCCTAGTGCGAAGCACCGGGCTTAATGCCCTAGTACGAGAGTGCCTATTGTTCAACCTCCACCCATTCCCATCCAAGTAATAACGCTCAAGGAGAGACTGATGGCTCGGTTCAAGTTGATCGCCGGGAAGCACACTGCGCGGGAGAAGCCCAAGAAGGAGGGTGAGCGAGGTGCCCTTGTCCACTACAGTCGGGGGGACGTTGTCGAGTCCGATCGGGACCTGGTCAAGCAGTTCGGCAGTGAGAAGTTCCAGTTCCTGGGGGGTAAAGTCGAGGAGTTCGATACCCCTGCCAATGCCCGTGAATTCCCCCATGGGCAGGTCCATTCGGGGATGCAGAAGGCTACCCCCAAGGGTGAGGCCCCCCACCGTTCCACCGTTGACCAGGAGCTGACCGATGATCTGCCCCCGGTCAACGAGGATGCCATACCGGAGGGTGAGGCCGATGACGGTCTCGAAGAGTTGAAGCTGGACGAACTCAAGGAGCTTGCCAGCGAGCAGGAGATTGACCTCAGCGGCGCTCACAAGAAGGTGGACATCATCAACCGAATTCGCCAGTCCCGTGAGGAGGATGCGTAGTACGAAGTGCGGGGCTTCATGCGATGTATGGAGTCCCGGAATTCCCCCCCACTCTCCACGAGTTAACCCAATGATGCAGGAGTACGCAGGATGGTGGAGGTACTACTCGCTGCCATCGCTTCGCCTTTCCTATGGGAGTTCATCCGGTATCTGATTGGGTTCGCCAGGAAGAAGGAGTACCTAGAGTTCACCCATGAGCAATACGTCAAGGATGTTCAGGGACTGTACGAGCGGCTGGAAAAGCAAGAGCAACACGTCGACAGTCTTGAAGTACAAATCAAAGACCTGATCAAGAGTGATATGGTCAAGTCATCGCAACTTATTAGAACTCAGCTGGATCTGGAGTTTTCCCAAAGGGAAAAGCGGCGCTTGCAGTCCGAGCTGAAACTATTGAAGGGAGGTGCGGGTGATGATCAACATTCGCCGTCGCAGGATCCTGATAGTTGAGGATGACATTAATAGTGCCCGCAACTTGGCGGAATGCCTGCCCTGCTTTGAAGTGGATGGTGCTGACACGTTCAGGGATGCCCGGCGAAAACTGGTATCCAGCATTGATGATCCCTATAGTGCCATCATCTTAGACCTGCAACTGCCTGACGCTCATGGCTCCGCGTTAGCTGCCATTGTCCATGACAAATGGACTGAGATACCAATCATCGTTGTCACGGGCATGTCGGCCAAGGAGGAGTCATCAATCAAGTTATACCGGGCTGGGGCGCAGAAGATCCTACGCAAGCCATACGATCCCGAGGAGTTGAGGCAAGCACTGCTCGAGATGATCTCCAAGAAAGAGGCATCCAATCTAGTGTCCCCAGCCAGGCAAGACATCCAAGAGACCAAAGAAATGGTTAGCAAACTGGCAAACAAGAGTATCAGCGATAAGGCGTGAACTAAGTGCAAAGAACCCTACTATGCCTGATCGCGATGGTGAGCGCGGTTCCCGTGCAAGCCCAGCGGATGCCTTTTCTATTCCCCAAGGAACCCGAGGCAGTATCTCCAGCGCAGGTCGCCGTACTAGTCCATAAGGATCTCCAGCAGTACTCAGACTCTGACAGGTATTACCTACGCTACTTGTACCTTCATAACCTCCCCACCTCAGCGGCTAGGTTCCGTATGGCAAGAGTGCTGGCAGGTCACAACAATGGCATGAGCTGCGAGCCTGATCTAAAGGCTCCCCAGCCAATAACTCCCAGCGGTGCGGTCTACCGTATTGACCTTCGATGGTACGGTTGGAATATCAAGACCTGGGACCTTCTCCTAGACCCCTACTCCACCATACAGTCGGTGGTATTCATACAGAAGGCAGGTGTACCTTGGAAGGAGGGGGATGGCAAGACGTATGACTACGACTTCAAGTACATCAAGAAAGGGGAGAAGTATATAGCCCCTCACCTGTCACAGCCCCCATCCAGTCCTCAGGTGATGGATGATATCTACAAGTGGACTGGATCATTCGTACCCATGGTGCGGGGGGATTGGTTCCTGTCACAGACCGCCACGCAGGAGGACAAGGTGCCAGGGTACTACGACTTCCTGGGGGTTAAGGACGAGAAGACCTTTGAGGAGCTGGTACGTTTCGATCGCAAGCTGAGTAAGAACACCGAACATGTCAGGGGTCACATATTCTCAGGCATCGTCAGCCAACCCCGTAGGACCAGTCGTAAGAACACCGTGTTCGGGGGGTACAGGGAGAGCTTCGACAGTCTCAAGGCGGTAGGGCTGAAGAACCCATTGATATTCCTGGATGACCAGTTTGAGTTTGACATCTCGGAGAAGTATGCACCCCTACCCAATGGCTTCCCGGCATGGTTCCTCGGGGACAACAAAGGCAATAGGGCTGACAAGGCGTTGGACGGCATAGTTGGCGCTGATATGTTTGGTGCGCAATACGCCCCCACTGGAACCAAGGTAAACGACAACCGCCTCCAGATCAACGTATCCTGCATCAGCTGCCACTACGCCAGCCTGGATGAGAATGGGGTGAAGAACACTGGGGCAGCCGCTATCAGCAAGATCAACGAGCCGGACTACTACATCCTCCAAGACCTCACCCGCAAGTATCTCCGCGACATTGAGCTGCCAACCAAGATTGACCGACTGGGATATTACTCGACCATCAAGTCCGCAACGGGGTGGGAACCTGCCGAATACGCCGTGGAGTATCGAACCGCCCACAGTCTGTATGAGTTTGGAAAAATAGGGCTGAAGACAGCGGCGAGGGAGATGGGCGTAAACTACGTCGAGATGGGGGTCAAGCTGGCTGGCTACGACTTGGCGACTGGAAACAAGCTGCATCCAATGCTCTCCTTCATTCGTGACGGGGGTGAGATCCCCAGACGCCAGTGGGAGGAAGCATTCCCGGAAGCCATGCGGGTCTACTATTCAACGACCCTAATTCCTAAGGAGAAGTGATGAAGACCGTTCTATCTTGTACCCTGCTCACTTTACTTCTGCTCAGCGATACCACCAACGTAGAGGGTGGTGATTGTGCTAGGTTCGGCACCTACCGTATTCAGCAACGTCATGGTTACGCCGTTCAGTCCTACGCCACCCATCAGTACGTTGCCCCTCAGCAAGCCGTATACGTTGCTCCAGTCGTGGCCGTATACGTGCCTCTCTATACACCGACGTACAACGTGACGTACGACCCTACAGGGGGTGCGGCTGGTCTGGCATTACTCGAACGGCTACAGTCGCTTGAGAACAAGGTAGACCGCATCAACGTGGCACCCACTGTCGAGCCGGTAGCCCCCGGTCCAATAGACCCTCCCACGTTCCTGCCACGCCGTAAGGCACCACCACCGAAAGCCCTACTCCCAGGTAGTGGACCAACCCTCAGCGGCGCTAAGTTGTTCATCACGAAGTGTGCTAGCTGCCACGATGGGAAGAAGGGGGGCAACCCGGTTCTATTCGACAAGGGTGGTCTCATCAATCGTGATGGTGTTCCTGAGTCCATAATGCAGGCATTGCGTACAGGTAAGATGGGAAAGCAGAAGCTGCCCCTGTTGACCGATGCTCAACGATTGGAGATGACTTACCATCTGTTCGACCTTCCGCCCCCGCTTATGGCAAAGAAGTAATGTGGAAGGGTATTATCGTCAGTCCGTTTCAAAGGAGGTTCACCATGCGTTTCTTATGTGCCCTTGCATCCCTTGTCCTAGTCGGTGCGTCCGCTCAGGCGTGCGACTATGGCCTGGTGATGAGCCGGTTCAATGCACCGGCCTTCGACATCCCCCAGTACGCACCGTGCGGGGTGAGTAGCTCGCAGACCCCCGTATACTACGGTCAGCAACAGTTCCAGGCGGGATACGGTCAACAGTTCCAGGTGGGATACGGTCAGCAACAGTTCCAGGCGGGATACGGCCAATCCAGGTTCTTCGCACCGAGAGCCTTCGCCCCTAGCTATGCTCCAGCGTTTGCACCTAGCTATGCTCCAGCGTTTGCACCTAGCTATGCTCCAGCGTTTGCACCTAGCTATGCTCCAGCGTTTGCACCTAGGCAGCGGTTCTTCGCTCCACAAGTGCCGGTATATGTCCCCTCCCATGGGATAGGTGGGGGTGGATCACTGTTCAATTTCAACTTCATTCGCAACCGCCAACCACGACAGCTCGGCGGGCTGCTCGGTAGGTAGATCCATCCCTAAGCGTAGCGATACGCTTAGTCACTATGGCAAGGGGATGTCCAGTTCCCTTGTCATTTCTAACCCCTTCAATGTGTGGAACCCATGCCAAAGACCAAAGTAAAAACGCAGTTCATCCCATGCACCCCGGTTGAACTACCCAAGTCCAGCATCGTCCAGTCCGCATTAGAGGCTGTCAGGGTGAACCCCTGCAATGCCCCTGCCATTACGGGCATCATTCCCTCGATCCTGACGGCGCTGCACGTTCATACCCTACCTGTCATCGAGCCGATGAAGATTGCCGTACTGACCTCCAAGTACTGGGGAGCGCAAGGCATAGACCTGACCGTTGGGTTCATGGAGCAGACGCCGAATGATCTCCGTGATCGCATACTGAGTCACATGAATGCAGTAGGCGGCACTGCCCCACGGTTCGCAAACATAAAGTTCAGGTGGAGTCCCACCACTCCTGACGTAAGGATCACGCGCAGTGGTGACGGGTATTGGTCCTACCTCGGTGTGGACGTGAGGTCCATCCCACGAAGTCGGCCGACGATGTGCCTTCAAGGATTCACGATGAGTACCCCCGAAAGGGAGTATCGGAGAGTAGTGCGGCACGAGACTCTTCACACTTGCGGCTGCCCCCATGAGCATCTTCGGAGGCAATTGGTGGACCGTATCGACCCGGCAAAGGCCATTACGTATTTCAGGCAGATGGGATGGGACGAGGCTACCACTCGTAGTAATGTCCTCACTCCCTTGGAAGAACGCTCGATCATGGGCACTCCCCATGCCGAGGAGACCTCCATCATGGCGTATCAGCTGCCTGCCAGCATTACCCGTGATGGCAGGCCGATCCAAGGCGGTAGCGATCTCACCCCTCTTGACAAGGAGTTCTTGGGTAAGATATATCCCGTGACTGACGTACCGCCCCCACCACCTCCTCCGACTGCATCCAAGGTCCGGTTCGTCATTGAGACGGATGGCAAGGTGACGGGGGCGAGACTTCTTACCCTTGATCCACCGCGTGGCCTAGGGGACTTGTCCATCGTCGACCTAGTGGAGACTGGTAAGTTGCTACTCAAGTTGCTGGAGCTGCTAGGCATCAAGTTGGGGGGCAGTGGTGGTACTGACCCAGCCCCCACCACGAAGTCCCGCATTACGTTGGAAGCAGACGTTCATCCCGGTGCGGTACGGGTAGTATCCGTGTAGAGTTGCTGCCCACCGCGCCACGTTCGCCCCTACCTTAGTTTGGAGTACACCATGGCAAAGTCCAAATCTCAGAAGATCCCGAAGTTCAACAGTGACGAGCAGGAGCAGCTTCGGCAGATGGGCATCGATGACCCCCAGAACTTGAGTTTGGGTGACCTCGGCAGCCTGCTCCCCAAGCTGATAGGATTCCTCAAGACTGCTACCAGTCTGCTTGAGAAGCTGGGTCCGCTGTTCGAAAGGGCGGCCGAGCAGAAGGCCGACGAGGAATCCGAGGAAGAGTAGGTCTAAGGATAGTAGACCGAGGGTGATATGGGGGGTAAGTCTTTCACTACCTACCCCCCATGATTTGAAGGGTAGACAATGCCAGTTCACACTAATGCAACTGCCGTGGAACTACTGCTAGGCGACGACTACGATGCTCAGCGTGTCGGCGGCCTACAGCCTTTCATTGACACGGCCAATGCCATCATTGACAGCGTGGAGGCATGCGCTGGGACTACTCTTACAGAGAGTAGGCTGGAATTGATGGAGCGATGGTTATCTGCTCATTGCTATTGCCAGTCGGACCCTACCTACGCTAACGAAAGCAAGGGCGGAGCTAGTGGTGCATACACGGGGCAGACCGGCATGTTCCTTGAGAGTACTCGCTATGGGCAGATGGCGCTAAGTCTGGATAGTACGGGGTGCCTTGCTGAAGTAACGAAGCCTGAGGGCCGTCCAGTGGCAGGGGGGTTCTGGATGGGTAAGCGTACCAGTACCCGTCGTACTTATCGGGAGCGTAACTAATGCCATCGGTGGAGCGCCGCAACCTGAAGCAGAAGGCACTCCTATGGACGCCCGTAGGTCTAGACGTCAATGGTGAGGTGGTAGTGGTGAATGACCCAGTGGAGTTGGAGGTTCGCTGGGTAGATGGTCGTAGTGAGAGCACGGATGCTCAGGGCAACCCCGTTGCTCTAGACGCCAAAGTGATCGTGAAGCAGGACATCGCCATCCATTCCATCATGCTGCTAGGATCCCTTGACGACTGGTACGGCACGGGCAGCGGCTCAGGCTGGGATGAGAACAACTTCATGATCGTGAAGAGCTTCTCCAAGATCCCCGGCCTAAAGGGCCGCAGATTCTTCCGTGAGGTATCATTAGCCCGGTATAGTTCAACACTCCCGGTGCCCAGTGGCTGAGATCCAAAGACTGCAGCAAGTAGTGGACGCCTTACGCAAGAAGGCAGCGCGGATAGATCGTGAGAACGTCAGCGTCATAGTGGGCTATACAGCGAACTACAGCGTGTTCGTCCATGAGGACTTAGAGGCTAATCACCCAGTAGGGCAGGCGAAGTTCCTTGAGCAGCCTGCCCGTGAACATGCCGGAGAGATAGCTCGCATAGCAAGGACAGCCTTATCCCAAGGCAAGACGTTGTCCGAGGCGTTACTGTTGGGGGGATTGCGGCTACAGCGTGAGAGTATGCTGTTGGCTCCAGTTGATACCAGCGCCATGAAGAACAGTGCGTTCACGAGGATCGAATAATGGCTGGCACACTGGCTCACTCACCTGCGGAGATAGTACGTCAGCTGCTAGTTGACCTGGAGCTGGGAGTCAATCCACCTTCAGCCGGTTGGCAAGCCTACTCCACTAGCGAACCCACCTCGCCTGACAACGTCATAACCGTTTACGATACCGCCGGTCGTAGCCATGGTAGGGACTCGGTCATCAACGACCGGCAAGAACACCATGGCATCCAGGTGCGAGTGAGGTCGGCAACCTTTAGGGATGGCTGGCTGAAGAGTAATATTATTGCTCAGGCTCTAGACCGCGTAATACGTGATATGGTAGTGATTGGCAGCGCAACCTACCTAGTCAACAACCTAGTCCTATCTGGCGAATCCCTGCCCATAGGCTACGAGGCAGGCGTAAGTAAGCGCCGCATATTCGTAGTGAATGGGCTGATCACGGTTCGCCAGCAATCCTAAAGTGAATCAGACCTAGTGCATGCACCGGGCTTTATGCCCTAGTGCTATGCACCGGGCTTTATGCCCTATAGTGACCTAATCCCTCCCAGAATCCCTTGTCCCTAAACTCTAAGGAGAACGTCCCATGGCCGTACCCGCAACCACTGCCAGAGTGACCCCCAATGGCTTGAAGCTGGACGATGGGCATTCGACAAAGATTGCTTTCGCCGGTGCTCCCAGCCTAGACATCTGGGAGCGCACTGTCACACCACCGGGTGCTGAGGCAGGGGATGCCATCGACACCACCACGATGCACAACGTACGAGTCAGGACGAAGGCGTCCAAGACCCTCATGGACATCACAGACATGTCGGGCACGGCTGCCTACGACCCCGAGGCATGGGATGACATCGTTGCGCAGATCGGGGTTGAGCAAGCAATAACCTGCCACTACCCCACGGGTGCCACGCTTGATCTGTTCGGCTTCCTCAAGACGGCAACCCCAAGCGAGTTCACCGAAGGCGAGATGCCAACGCTAAGCTATACAATCGTGGCCACGAACTGGGATCCCACCAATCGTGTGGAGCAGTTGCCAGTATTCACCCCCGGAACTGGCACGGCCTAAGTCATGCACGAGTCTTTCCCCCGTCCAATAATAGGAGCATAACCGTGGACAACGATCTCGGCGACGTAGCCATTACCAACGAGATGGTCTTCGACGACCTTTCCCTAATCGAAGTGTCGGTTAGGATCAAGGACGTTCAGTATGTTCTCCGTGAGGGTACAGCGGAGGCAGTCAGGCAGTACCGTAACTCCATTGTACGGTCAACAAAACTAGGGGTCGATGGCAGACCCACGAGCATCGACGGGATTGCCGACTGCGACCTGCTCATCGTATCCCTATGCCTGTTCGAGCATTACAAGAAAGGGGATAAGGACTATGAGCGCCCGGTGCCTCTCGCCGCGTTAAGGCTATGGCCTGACCGGGTCGTGAAGAACTTGTGCGAACGTGCCAAGCTGATCACGGGTATCAAGGAGCAGGATGATAGCGAGGAGACTCTGGTCAGCCGTATCGAGCGTGACCAGCGTAGGTTGGAACTCCTTCGAGCGGGTAAGAGTCCGGCAAAAAACGGGCAAGAGGGTGGGACGAGTGGTTCCGAGTAGCGTCCCACCTGAAAATGACCGTGGCTGAGTGTCAGAAGCGCATGTCCTACAGGGAGTTCCTGACGTGGGTTGCCTGGCTGGATCTGCAGTGGGACAACCCCAGTCGTACCGACTCCTACCTGATGCAGATAGCCTACGAAGTGCATCAGGTACTAAGGGCTAGGAAGAACGTCAAGGTGAAGAACTTCAAGCTCAAGTTCAGCAAGGAAACCCGTAAGCCACTGACTCGGCAAGAGTCGGGCAGGCGTAGCGAGTCCGCATGGCTGGCAGCTATCGGGGAGTACATCGTAAAGGAGCCTAGCAATGGCCGCTGAAGTAGAGCTGGAACGGATGGTGGTCAGGCTGCTAGGGGATGGCAGCGACTACAAGAAGATGCTGGATCAAGCCCAACAGAGCAGTCAGCAGGCCGCTCAGCAAGTGGAAGCGGCCAGCAAGCGCATAGAGGGGATGAGCAACGGACTACAGGGCTTCGCCAGTGCTGCCACTAGCGCCCTAGCTGCCATGGGGCTAGGCGGGCTATTGCAACGTGCGTTCGGTGAGTTCACCACCATGGAGGATACCGCCATAGGCTTGACCGCTGCCTTGGAAGCCAATGGCAGGGCCGTGGAACCCTTACGTGCAAGGTATCAAGCGTTCGCATCCGACATCCAAAATATCACAACGGTCGGCGACGACACTACTCTAGCCATGCTTGAACAGATCGAGCTGATGGGGTTGACCGGTGATGCAGCTGAGCGAGCAGCCCGCAACGCTATAGCCCTGGCGAAAGGCAATGGGGAACTCGCACCATCATTCGTTCGCATAGCCGCTGCCTTGGAGGAAGGTAATACGGACATGCTGATGCGTCAGCTGCCAGCTAACATCAGAGCAATTGAGGATGAGACTCAACGAGCAGCGGCGGCGCAGAACTACCTGGCGAGTCAGTTCAGCGTGGCTCAGGCAAAGGCCCAGTCCGCATCAGGGCAGATAGCCCAGCTCAAGAACGCCTTCGGTGACTTCCTGGAAGAGATAGGTGCGGTGGTAGCCGACGGCATAAAACCCCTAGTGACGTGGCTGGGTGAGGCGGTCAGGTGGTTACAAGCCCTAAGTCCTGAGACGAAGAAGTACATAACTATAGCCCTCGCACTCGTTACAGCCGTGGCGGGACTAGGGCCGGTACTGTCCATAGTGCAAACGCTGCTCGGTGGGGTAGCGGGTGCGCTCGGTAAGGTTGGGATGCTGGCTAGTCTAGCCTTTAGTCCCATTGGCATTGCCATAGGACTAGCAGTGGCCGCGATTGCCATATTCGTACAGAACACGGGGGGCATATCGGCTGCCTTCGAGCAAGTGAGCGCCGTGGTAGGCGTGGTATGGGATTGGATAACCGAACGCGCCGCCGAGTTCATGGAATGGATCCAGCCATTGCTTGACGCCCTAGTGGGATTCTTTCAGTCGGCATGGTGGGGAATCTCAACCATCGTGGTAACGGTGTGGAACACTATCAAGTCGGTCATCACCACGGTGGTAGGCTTCGTCACCGGCATCCTCGACTCCATGGGCGTAGACATCGGGGCCGTATTCACCGACATACGCGATACTGCCATTCTAGTCCTTGACTTCATGAGTTTCACCTTCGAGAACTTCGGGCAGGTAGCCGGATACGTTTGGACCAGCATTCAACTAGCGGCGGTCGTGGTGTTCGATTGGTTGCGCGTGGCCTTCGTTACCGTGGCAGGGGTTGCCTCAGGTTCCTTCCAAGCCATCCTTGCCACAATCTCAGCCATCTGGCAGAACATACGGGCAGGGGCTGAGAGACTGTTCAACTTCCTACGGGCAGGGTTCAGCGCTATCGGTAGCGCCCTCAGTGCGGCCTTCCGTTTGCGAAACCCTCTCACCGCATTCAGGGAGTCATTCAGCCGGGAGCTTAATAGACTAAACAGTGAGTCTACGGGGTTCCGTAACGTAGGTGAGGCAGCGAGTACCGCCTACCGTGAAGGCTTCGCTTCCACTACCAGTGCGCTAGGTGGTACTGACCCAAGCGATCTCCAGACTAGGTTGCGGGCACAATGGGAAGCTGAGGGCAGGGCGCTAGGACAGTCGTTCGAAGAGTGGAGGGCAGCGCGTGCCACGGCTGGTGAGGTAGCAGTTGACGAGGAGGGAGCGGCAGCGGAAGGAAGGGCTGGCGCGGTAGGCAGCAACATCGGTCGTTCAATGACCAGAGGCATAGAGAAGGAGACCAAGAAGCTCGACGCCGTGCTGGTAGGCAGCGCCGACTCCATTGCCCGTATCAACGAGTTTGCCGAGAAGGTCATGAGTATGTCATCGGGCCGTCCAGCATCTGGGAGACCCACTACTGTTGGATCTACACCTACGACGTCACCTGCTCCAGCGCCAACCAGGTCTTCCATAGTGCCATCAAGTGGACCAGCAGTGGCTAGACCTACCAGTGGTCCCGCTTCAGGTGGTGACGCTGCCATATTGGGAGTGCTTAGGAGCATCAATGGACATCTGGCGAACCTAGCTGGCAGGCCCGGAGTCACCATAACCGGGGCAAGTATTTCATAATACTAATCTCATCACTAGCGCTAGTGAGGTAGGTCATGGCGGTCGTATTGCGTGGCGGTCCTAGAACATGGTCTGGCTCACGGGATGACGAAGGTCACCGCGAGTACAAGATCACTCACATCGTGGATTGTGAGCGGGCTGATGGACCGGCTAATGCAATGCAATGTCCGGGGCTGCCAGTGCCGGGATCGCCATGGGTGTTCGGTGATGATACAGACGTATGGGCGTGGTGTAGGACGACCACGTCCGTAACGCCATTCACCGCGGACGGGGCACCGAACAACCGCTTCGAGGTCACCCAGACGTTCAGTACTAAGCCCCCAGAGAGGGATAAGCAAAGGTGTGCAGACCAGAAGATAGAGGATCCCCTGCTTGAACCCCCAGTCATCAGCGGCTCGTTTGTGAAGTTCATGGAGGAGGCAACCCATGACCGCTTCGGTAGTCTGCTACTCACCTCCTCATACGAACAGATACGGGGCACTCAAGTGGAGTTCGATAACAATCGACCCACCATCAAGATCTCGATGAACGTCAGTAGCTTGGGGCTGTCATTGCTCAGCAGTCTGGTGGATACGGTGAATGGCCACGTACTCTGGGGACTTCCACCTAGAACCGTAAAGCTGTCCAACGTATCATGGGAGCGCAAGTTCCATGGGCAGTGCTACCTTTACTATACTATAGGACTGGAGTTCGACATCAATTTCCGAACGTTCGACAGGCTTCTATTAGATGAGGGGACGAAGGTGCTGAATGGCCACTGGGACGAAGGCACCACCGAATGGGTCACGGACGTGGTAGGTGATGCCGATCCTGACGACCCCACTCCTAACCCTAACCCTGACAACCCCACGCACTTCATCCGTGCCACTGACCGCAACGGCGAGCCAATGCGGGTCATCCTAAACGGTCGTGGAGTGCCGTTCAACCCGGTAAGTAATATCCTGATGGGGGGCGAGGCAACCCCCGTCCTCAGCTGCAACCCGGCGAGCAGCATCGAAGAACTTGAGCTCAACCGTACCTACGACGTCATAGACCCGCCGGAGGGCAGCCACTATTTCAGGGTCAAGTCAGGCGGCGCAAGAGGGGTTCATGTAGAGTTCGCCGAGATGGCATCCATATTTGGAGCTGAGTCCGTTGAGGGCGTGGAGATCTTCTTCTTGGACGGCGCGTGCGGGGCAACCACTGAACCTGAGGATCCCACCTTTGACGGGTCTGGGGGCATCTCAACAATAGTTCCTTCTGTTGATACTCCGTACATGGTTATCAGCGTCAATAACTCAGTGGGATCGTACACAATCCGCGTATCCGGCCTAGTTCCAGGTTCATCCCCCGGTCAACGATTGGTGCAGAAGTATCCCAGCGCTGATTTCCTACTCCTCGGCATCCCTCTATCATTCTAAGGGCAGAAACCCGGTACTAGGATTGGTGACCCATGGCCAATGAAGCTACAGTACGATGCAGTCTGAACATCCGCAAGGGGCATCTCAACTACGAGAGTCGCCCCAGTGAGTTCAGGGCTACGGTCAGCGGAACTAAAGGTCCGTCGCCAGCTGCCATCACTATTACTCAGACTGGTACAGACGTTGACCTGAGCCAGCTGGAGGATCCCGGTCTATGTCGCTTGATGAACCTTGACACGATCAACTACGTCGAGTATGGCATCTGGGATCCCGAGACTGAAAGGTTCTACCCGCTGGGCGAGATACTGCCCGGTGAGTTCTATGTTCTGAGGCTGTCACGGATGGTGGGGTTCGAAGTAGCCACTGGTACCGGCACTGCTGATGCAGGTGGTGGAACTAATCGCCTTCGCATACGGGCTAACGTGGCCTCTTGCATAGTCTCAGTGGAAGCGTTTGAAAGGTAGTGAAACCCATGGAAGATCCTGTCGTTATTGATATCCCCAAGAGATCGGCTGAGGACTTGAAGATTCGTGCCCGCATAGTGGTAGTGGAGCAGGTCTGCCATCAGCTACCGGGGAATGAAGACCCCACTGCCATCGAGAGTAGGTTCGCCAAGTGGCTTACTAACGACGAGGTGCCATACGTTCGCAAGCCACGCATAGGCGTCCAATGGGTCCCACTAGAAACGGGGTGGCTCAGCTCCGTAAGCCTGCTCTGCCTCAGTAACGATGAGGGTAAGTCCATGCGGGTCTATCCTACTGAGCAGGAGAAGGAGGCACTGGCTAACCGTGTCATCCAGGTAGGCGTCTCCAGCCATGCCATCTCACCCGGTATGCCCATTGGCGAGCCTACCATCTTTACAGAGATCCATCCGGGGGAGTCATGTAGGTTCACCCCCCATGACCTGAGTCGCCTGTTCATACGTTGCCGAGAGGTTCCAGGTATGAAGCTTGAGAGTGACTCTAGCGCCAAGATAACCATCACCGCTTTCCCACTTTGAGACCCTCGTGGCCGAACTTCTCACATTCAGCAGGTCAGATATATCCGTCATGAGATGGATGGTTGACCGAGCGCGCAAAGACCTAATCAACGAACGTTCGGTGCGCGAACAGCCGGAAGTTCCACCCCACTCTCCCGACACTTACCTAGCCCGTACTCCAGTCAGTGGCATAGATGGCATATCTGGGATCATGCCGGGATACGCGGACTGCTATGTATACCGGCTGATCAGGGTTGCCGGGGTTAGACAGATACAGAAGGTGACACACCTATTCAAGAGAGTGCATAACTTCGGTGGAGAACCTATACCCGGCGACTCATGGGTTCTCACCCATAGAGACAAGTTCGGTGATTGGTTCATAGATCCATCAGTCATCACTGAATCAGGGACTGGCACTGGTACAGGTAGTGAGACGGGAACCGGCACTGGCACGGGTATTGAGAGCGGCACTGGTACTGAGCCGCCGGTGGTTGGATGCCCTGCCATCCCAGGGGTTGAAGCTGCTGACTTACCCATTGAGGAAGAGCCTGACTACGTCCTGGCGTACAAGGATGGTTGCCTAGTGCGGGTAGCCGTTGCCCAATGCCCAGCTGACGCTACGGGAACAGGTAGTGGTACCGCTGCAGGCGTTGGAGGAGTAACTGTCCATAGCCAGTTGGAAGGTCTTGCCGAAGATGACCATCCACAATACCTGACAGAAGCAAGAGGAGACGCAAGGTACGATGGAATAGGTGCGGCTGACCAGGTCATAGTGGACCACCTTGCCGCAAGTGACCCCCATCCACAATATTCAGGATCAGGAAGTGTTACGAGTGTCGGCCTCGCCCTTCCAGCTATCTTCACCGTCTCAGGCTCGCCCGTTACTGGAGCGGGAACTTTGACCGGGACGCTTGCGACTCAGGCCGCAAATCTCATCTTTGCGGGACCGGTATCAGGGTCGGCAACGGCTCCAACATTCCGTGCCCAAGTTGTCGCCGACCTTCCAGCTCTGAACGGATTTACGGATGCCACGCCTGCTGGCGATGATCGTGTTCCGATTTACGATACGTCAGCCGGGGCAAATCGAGATTGTTCAGTTAGTTCGCTAGTCGGTATTAGCACACCATCCGGAGCGATTCTCCTATTCGGCGGCGCAACAGTTCCAACGGGATTTCTTGATTGTGATGGCACGGCGGTTTCCCGAGCAGTGCTTGCCGATCTTTTCACGGCGATCGGAACGACATGGGGAGCCGGAGACGGATCATCAACATTCAATCTGCCGGACATGAGGGGGCGAGCGCCTATAGGAGTAGGAACAGGAGCAAGCCTTACGGCGCGAAGCCTTGCAGGATCAGGAGGCGCGGAGACACATACAATAACGACCGCAGAAAGCCCGGCGCATACTCACGGACAAGCGGCAGGGCAAGCCGCTTACAACTACACAGGAACCGGGACTGACTCGCACAATTGGAGTGTGTCGGGCGGCGGCAACGCACAGGCTACTCTAGGATTAACTACGGCATCGACAGGGGGCGGAACGGCCCATGCGAACATGCAGCCTTGGGTAGCAACAAAGTTCATCATCAAAACTTAAAGGAGCTTCGCATGTCGTTTCCCGACACGAAAGACAAAGTCGCCGCGTTCCAGGCCGCAAGTGTTGACCTACTCAAGCGGGTGGACCAACTGCAGAGATTATCCGAGACGTTTGAGCAACAAGTCGTGACCTTAACTGCTGAGAACGCTACTCTGGCAGGTAGAGTAGGAGCAGGGGAGGTAGCGGTTGCCGAAGCTAATGCGTCGCTAGAGACGGCTACTAAGGACGCTATAGAGCTTCGTAAACAGGTTAGGGAGGTATCAGATCTGCCTAACGTAAAGAAGGCGAAGGTGGATAACCTCCGTGAACAAAAACGATTGATCGAAGCTGAGTTGACGAGACTAGAAGCTAATCCATGAAACGAGCCTGGACTAATTCCGGTGGGATAATCCTAGACGCTGGGGCGGTAGTCCTATGCGAGGTCTGCCCTTGCAATGGCCTACCCGAAGACGAGGAGTCTGGTACAGGTACGTCAACCGCAACCATCGGCACCGGGACAGGTACAGAACAGGGTACAGGTACGTCCACGGAGACCGGTACTGGAACGGGTAGCGACCTAACCGGGACGAGTACAGGAACGGGGCAGGTAGGTACAGGCACGGCAGGTACAGGCACGGCGGGCACGGGGACGGGAACATTCGATACCGACTACTGGTACTGCCTTACTCCTAGATACTGGTACTGCGTGGAGGACACGAGAATGACGGGTACGGGCACTGGAACAGGTACGGGGAGCCTCTCCGAACGGCAATGTATGCAACTGACCGCAGCGGAGATGGCTGACTTAATAGCACTAGGCTGGACGGCGCATAGTGGTCCTCACCTGACTCTAGCTGAGTGCGAAGCAGCATGTGTAGCGGGAACAGGCACAGGCACAGGTACAGGTATGGAAATTGTATACGGCACTGGTACAGGGACTGGTACTGTATCTGGATGCAACTGGTGCGATGCAGGGGTATCAGAATCGTTATTGCTTACCATAGTAAGCGGATGTGATGCTGCTCCAAATCGATGGGAACTGGAGTACAGAGCGTCAGGGTTATTTGGTTCAGGCTGGTATTCGGCCCTAAGGCTTATAGACGGGGTGGAGCTTGGGTGGTTTGTGCCTTGCATAAATACTGCCGCTGGTCACATACGTGTAGACCAAATACATGATGGAGCAGCTACCACTGGCAGTTCTGTAGTGCCAACATCATGTACTCCTCTGTCCTCTGGTGATATCAACATCCCTACCGTGCTTCCTTGCAATGCTACTACCATAGTAAGAGTGACAGAGATATAGTAGAACTAGGAGTGTGCTAACAATGGACCCAGTTTGTAAACACCTAGGCGAGCCTACTGGAAAGCGGCACGAATGCAAGCGCCCCGGTAAGGTCTGAAAAGCCGTGTTCAAAGAGTATGCGTGCCATATTCACGGGGCTTGCATCCGTTGGGAGTCAATAGAGGGAGTAGTCAAGGGCTGCGAAGGTTGTCCCGATAGCGATACAGGGATCACACAAATGACAGTAAATCAATCCATACCATCCCCAGGTATAAGGCAGACGAAGTGGGCGTATGGAGTCACCACTGTTCCATCAAGACGGGAGACATTACTTCCCAGAACACTGGCATCACTGGTAAAGGCGGGGTTCAGTACGCCGCGTCTGTTCGTTGATGGGGAGAACAACATTGGATGGTGGGAGCGCAACTTTCCAGGGCATCCCATAACGTGCAGGAACCCAGCCATCAGAACCCATGGGAATTGGGTACTGTCCCTGTATGAAATATACCTGAGAGATCCATCAGCTGATATGTACGCCATGTTCCAGGACGACCTGGTCACCTACCCTAACCTCAAGACCTACCTTGAGAGAGTGCCTTACCCTGACAAAAGCTATCTGAACCTGTATACCTTCCCCAAGAATCAAGTGGCGTTCCCCCGCATAGGTCAGACATCCAGGTTCTCCGAAGGCTGGTATCTTTCCAATCAGCGGGGACTAGGTGCGGTTGCCCTAGTGTTCAGTCGGCAGGCCGTGACTACCCTACTGTCTCAGGCACATCTAGTAGATCGTGTACAGAACCTGGAGCGTGGCTGGCGCGCCGTTGATGGGGGGATAGTGGATTCTTTCCGAAAGGCCGGCTGGAAAGAATACGTTCACAACCCATCTCTAGTTCAGCATACCGGCCTAGTAAGCTCCATGAGAAACCGTTCGCACCCATTAGCCGATTCATTCAGGGGTGAAGATTTTGACGCTCTAGAACTGCTTAAAGATTAGGACTCTGGGTAGTATGCGATTAGAATGAGGGCACTGATCAATTCTCAAATTGGAGCATAACAATGAGAATAGGGATCGTAGGCGGGGGGGTAGTCGGCAGAGCCACGGCACGGTCATGGCTAGAGCATGTCGAAGAGGTGCGGGTCTATGACGTGGTGCATGAACGCGCTACTCATACGCTTGAACAGGTACTAGAGTGCGAGTTCGTGTTCGTCTGTCTGCCTACCCCACAGATACAGAACAGCATTGACTGCGACCTATCGTACGTCACCAACTTCTTCAAGCGCATGGAGGGCAGCCTTACGTCCTTTATACTTCGTTCGACGGTTCCCATCGGCACTACCAGAATGCTGAGGGTTAACCGTAATCTGGACCTACTCCATTCCCCTGAATTCCTGACTGCCAGGTGTGCTGTCACTGATGCCCAGCTGCCAGCCCGTAATATCATAGGCGGACAATCTGGTGAGTCGAAGGCGAAGCTGGCTGATTTGTACAGCCTCAGGTTCCCTGGAGTACCCCTATACCTTTGCACGAGCAGCGAGAGTGAGGCCATCAAGCTGCTAGTCAACGGGTTCTTCGCCGTCAAGGTAGCCTACTTCAATGAGATCTACCAACTGGTGGAGCGCACTGGCATGGACTGGGATCTAGTACTTAGAGCCGTACTCTCGGATGGGCGCATAGGTCATAGCCATACGAAGGTTCCAGGACCAGATGGTAAGTATGGGTTCGGCGGAACCTGCCTTCCAAAAGACCTCGACAATCTTGCTCAAGGTATGTACCGGCTAGGTCTGAACCCGGCGCTCTGTAGGGCGGCCTCCATACGCAACATAGCCGACCGAGCCATCCCAACCGGGGGCAAGCATGATCACTGAGATGCGTGACATACCTACTCCAGGAGGGTCAGACCACCTGCTCTGGCGAACGGGCAGCGGTGGTACAGTTGAGATCTACGACATAGCCGTCATGTCGGAGCGTAGGAAAGGAGTAGGCCGTGGCATGGTCGCTGAACTACTTAGATCCCTGCCCCCTACCACCATAGTCTTCGCTATAACCCGTGCCGACAATGAGATAGCCCAGCAATTCTATGAGGCACTAGGATTCAGGACCGTGAACGTATTGCGCCGCTTCTATGGGGCTGACAAAGGTGTGGACGCACTAATGTACCTACGAAAGGCAGGGGAACCAATATGAGCGAGGTAATAATACTCTCTTGCTTCTTGCCTAACGATAGCGATGCACTCAGTATTGACTCCGGACTATTAGCGGCAAATGGCTTACCTCGTAGTCCCTCTTGGCGAAAGATCCGCGCCAGCCACTTGGAAATAGAGCCTCGCTGTCTAGTTTGTAATGGTACAGAAGAGTTAACGGTTCATCATTGGAAGCCCTACCATCTCTTTCCAGAACTAGAACTTGAGCGTTCTAATCTAGGAACACTATGTGAGAGGTTGCATTGTCACCTAATATCGCATGGCGGGGACTACAGGGCTTGGATACCAGACGGTCGAGAGCTAGTCGAAAAGTTGCGACAGTCAAGGATCACCAGAAGATACGAAAGGTGACGGGATTGATGAGAGTAGGATCACTGGTATACGCAACCGATCAGGGGCTGGGCATCCTTGCCAAGTCGTTCTATGACGCCAGAGTGCTGACGGATGTCCATGTACTGCTTCACCGGCACCGTGCCAACCATCTAGATTGGTATCCTGGCTCTAAGTCCAGTCCCATAGGCAGCCCCGATCTAGCTTCCATCAGGCGGCTATGCCTATCCGTGGATGTCATGCTGTTCTTTGAGACGCCGTTCGTATGGTCTCTCATAGATCACTGTAGGCAGCACAAGGTTCGCACCGTGCTGATGCCTATGTACGAGTGTATGCCGAAGGTGCTGCCTTACCAGCCGGACCGATTCATATGCCCCTCTCTACTCGACCTGCGCTACTACCCTGATCGTTCCAGAAGCACGTTCATCCCCGTACCCGTGTCAGTACCGTGGCGTCAGCGGCATAGGGCAAGGGTGTTTATTCACAATGCCGGACACGGGGGGCTTCTGAATCGTAACGGCACCGGACAGCTACTGGACGCCATGAAGCTGGTGAAGTCACCTCTCAAGTTGATACTTCGCAGCCAGAAGCGATTGCAGTGGGGCGTTGATGATCCTCGCATAGACTACCGAGTGGGCAACTTGCCATATGATCAGTTGTGGAACGAGGGTGACGTATTCGTATTCCCCGAGAAGTTCAACGGCCTATCTCTACCTATGCAGGAAGCAAGAGCTTCTGGGATGGTGGTGATGGCTACGCACAGATACCCCAATACTGAATGGTTGCCCAGCGAATGGCTGATCCCTACGAGTGGTTCCATCAGGTCAGCCATCAGTCCGCGCTGCCTAGAGTTTGATGAGGCGGTAGTTTCTCCAGAAGCCATAGCTTCACGTATGGACGAGATCTACGACCAGGATATAGCCCACTACTCAATGCTAGGCCGTGCATGGGCACGTACCATGTCGTGGGAGCATCTAAAATCTAAGTATCTGGAGACACTTCTATGCGAATAGCCTACGTCGCCAAGCATGACAGCGGCGGGAACGATGACGAGGGTGCTATCACCTATGCACTGGAGCAGCTGGGCCACGAGGTCATCCGCATCCAGGAGCGTAGGGGCCACCTAGTCGTGAACTACCTACCAGACTTCGTACTATTCCACAAGTGGTTTGACCAGGACACGTTGAGAAAGCTAAGATGTCCACGAGTGTTCTGGTACTTTGATCTAGTACATCACCGCGATCAGGTGTTACGTCAACGATGCATCGGCCGCATACACTGGATGAACTGCATCACACCCCTAGTCGACCTAGGCTTCTGTACAGATGGGGACTGGGTTGCCCACGACCATTCTGGCAAGTTGGTACACCTACCCCAAGGCGCGGACGCTAGAATCATCGGGCAAGCCTGCATCAACCCTACCACTCCGACCGGCACCATACTCTTTACAGGGATCCGTAGCGGCGGGAGAACTCGTACTACCTTCGTGGATGAGATGCGCTACAGCTACAGAGATCGATTCATACACATCACCAACGGGGCATATCGTCTAAGTCTAGCCTCGGCCATAGCCAGCAGTGACATCGTGGTTGCTCCCGACGGCCCTGTCACCAATCTCTATTGGTCCAACCGGGTCTACATGGCGTTGGGGTTCGGTGCCTTCATGCTTCATCCCTACTGCTCCAAGCTGACCGAGCATTACGAACATTTCAAGGAGATCGTGTACTACGAAACCCGCATTGAGTTGCATGACCTGATAGATAGGTTCACCTCGGTGCCCTTGGTACGTCAGGCAATAGCGAAGGACGCCCTGGATCGTACTGCCAAGGAACACACCTATACCCATCGCTGCCAACAGTTGATCGAAGTCGTAAAAGAAAGGTTGAAGATATGAGCGAACCAATCCTGGACCCCAGCTACTGGAGAGGTAGGTTGCATCGAGCGCCGTCTGACGCCTTGCACCACGCTATCTATCGATGCCCCCTTGATCGGTGGAAGAAGATCGAAGAGAAGCATCGCAGCATACTGTCAACTGAGATCAAGCAGAACGACAGCGTTCTAGATGCTGGTTGCGGCTATGGGAGGCTGCTCACCTTGCTACCCGAAGAGTGGCGTGGAGCGTATCATGGCCTAGACCTGTCCCCAGACTTCATAGCCTTAGCGCGGGAGAACCATCAAGGGCGTGAGTTCTCGGTGGGTGACTTGCGCTACCTGCCCCAAGAATGGACTGACTCATTTGATTGGGCCGTGATAACCAGTGTCCGTCACATGGTCGTACGCAATCTTGGGGGGGCAGTGTGGGACGTTATGGAAAAGGAGCTTAGGAGAGTGGCTAAGCATCTGCTATTCCTTGAGTATGACGAGAATAACAATGGGAGCATAGAATGACACGTTCAATCAATGGCAATTCGGTCTGCGTAGTTGGTGGGGCAGGGTTCCTAGGTAGTCACCTAGTCAACCACCTAGTCAACGACCGTGGCTGCTCGGTTCTAGTGGTGGACAATCTGGTGGTAGGCAGTCGTGAGTTCATTCACCCCCGTGCCAAGTTCGTCCACCACGATATCACCGGCTCCGAGGAGTACCTTACTCAGCTGCTCTGTGACCATGGCGTGGAGTATCTGTTCAACTACGCGGCCTACCCCTACATCCCCGACAGCTTTGACAGACCGCTGCATGTCTTCAACGTGAACGCCTTCGGTGCGCTGAAAGTCATCAACGCTGCCCATATATCAGGATGCAGGGGAATACTCCAGGTATCCAGTGCGGAGATCTACGGGGGTGGTCAGTTCGGCTGCATAGATGCCCACAGTATGGCGCTGAATAAGGGCCTCAACGATCAGATTGACGAGTGCGGGGTTGTCTACCCTCACTCGTCATACGGGGCAAGCAAGGCGGCGATTGATGGGTTGGTACAAGCAAGATGGCGTGAGGCGAAGACCCCCTGCATTTCCTTACGTCAATTCAATTGTGTTGGCGAGCGTGAGACCCACCCCTATGTAGTGCCGGAGATCATCAGCCAATTGACAAGACAGCTGGACCCCCCGTATTTTGGCTTCCCTAATAAAGCCGTGGTGTGTCTCGGCAATAACTCCTTCCGTGACTTCATGTACGCCGGTGATGCCGTGCGCATGGCCGTGGAGTTGCTGGAGAAAGGCGAGTTCGGTGAGGTATACAACCTAGGGTCGCAGAACAAGATATCCATCTATGATCTAGCCCAGAAGATAGGTGCGATCATGGGGTTCTCCAGTCTCGAGGTGAAAGAGGATCCAGCCCGCAATCGCCCATGGGAGATCTGGCACCTACAAAGCGACAACGGCAAAATCTACAAGGTGATTGACTCCCGCCCTGGCACCACTCTCGACGATGCACTGGATCTAACCATTTCCCACTTCAAGGCTAATGGGGGTAAGTGGGCATGGGAAGCAGGAGCGGGCCACGGTACATCAATGGCGTCGGAACGCATGTTCACCGTAAACAGTCATGTAGAGATGGGGGAGAAGTAACGTGGAGCCGTACGAAGAGCTTGAAGTCAAGTTCGGTAGATGGGCTGGGTCAAGCAGTATAGTTGCTTGCTCGAGCGGCACGGCGGCCCTACACCTCGCACTTGAGTCCATCGGATTACCGACCCATGGCGAGGTAATCCTGCCAGACTTCACGATGATAGCTTGCGCCCGTGCCGTGATCCTGGCAGGACTAGTCCCCGTGTTCGTAGATTGCGGCGCTGACCTACTGATGCAGGCCAACCTGATACCAGAGGCAATCACCGAACGTACCTGCGCGATCATGCCGGTTCACATATATGGCAGAGTATGCAACCTTGCCGAGATCTACGAGACAGCCAACCACTACGGTATTAAGATAGTGGAGGACCGTGCCGAGGCCCATGGCGTTGACTTCGGTGACTACATACCGGACGCCGCATGCTGGTCTTTCTACAGGAATAAGATTGTGGCTGGGGAAGAGGGCGGTGCGATAGCGTTCAAGAATCCGAGGCATGCCTCTGTAGCTAAGTCGCTGAGAAGCCTTGGATTCACCACCTCTCATGACTTCTATCACGTACCACGGGGGCACAACTACCGTCTGGCTAACTGCCTCGCCCAGCTAATCCTCACCAGCTTGGCGAACGTAGATGCCAACCTTGCCAAGCGTAGGCAGTTGGAAGAGGCGTATGATCACCTATGTCCAGACGAATGGCGTATGCCGAGACGTGAGGCACCGTGGGTATACGACCTGCGCATACCGGACCTGAGCAGTGTTCGACAAGGCAAGGCGGTGCGAGCCCTTCAAGCCGTCGGTATTCCGGCAAGGCATGCCTTCAAGCCGATGAGTGCCCAGCCGGAGTTCAAGTCTTGCACTGTTGATACTACCCAGAATTCGTATACCGCCTCACGTGAAGTGATCTACCTGCCCCTAACCCCGGTTGACTCACCAGAAGCCTTTGCAGCTACGGCCTTCGACGTTCTAACCCGTGCCCTCGGACGTGAGTGAGGAGCCAGTGCTCCCTCCTTGCTCTGCCAGGGCACGGGTTTCTTATAGGTAAGTGACCCTATGTCTCTCAGCCCATACCTATCGCCAGCGTTTAGCCCTACGGGGCGGCATGGCATGGCATGGCATGGCATGGCATGGCATGGCATGGGTGCCCGTGGTGGGCCTACCATGGGTACGCCCTGCCCCCATGTGTGTAAAGGGGGCAAGCGGGCATAAGGCTTGCCGAGACTTTAGCCTTGCCCCACGCATGGCCTTTGCCGCGTTTGCTATGCGTTGTAACGCATTGTAATGGCATAAGTGGGGTAACGGCCGCCTTGCTTGCCCCGACGCCGTGGTGCAAGCCCTAGGGCCTCTGGTGCCGGTATAAGGTTTGCTTATGGTTTTTGCTCCCTACCCATAAGTACCGCTTATGGTCTACCAGTGAAAAAACCCCACGCACTGGCTAAAGGTGCGTGGGGCTACTTACCCACCACGGTCTTGCCCTCACCTAGTGCCGGGCCTTATGCACTAGCTGACGTACACTAGCTGACATACACTAGCTCCTCTATTGCGCGGGTGATGGCAACGTACAGAAGGTTCTGCTCCTGCCCCCGTTGCCAGCCAGTCTTCGCCATGGGGTGAGGGCACTCCCCGCCCTTGGGTCGCAGGAAGAACACCCGGTGTGCCTCCAGCCCTTTAGCCTTGTGAATGCTGGATAGCTTGATGCCTACCGTATCCAGGCTGTCGGTGAACACTGACTCGATCTTACCCACCACCTGATCAACCGTGTCGCATCCACCGGTGAAACACACTATGCAATCGGCCCGGTCCTGGAAGGCTATTAGCCTTGCGTCGCTGGGGTTGTGCTTGGCGTTCTCCTTGTCTACCTCCTTGTGAAGCCAGTCATCCACCTTGGCGACGAGTTCCAGGATGCTGCCAGCCTTCAACCGCTTGATGGTCCCGATTAGCCCCTGCCCTACGTCACGCCCTTGGATATTGGCCTTGCGCCCTTCCTTGAGGAACCTGAAACACTGGCTTACCAGTGGGGCATTGACTCGGCAAAGAATCATGTCGCCGTCCCTTACCTGAGCCGTGTAGTCGTTGAACGCACCTTTCTTTTTGAACAGGGCGTGACCTACCAGTCCCAATGGGTTATCCTCGTGAGCCTCAAAGTCCGGCACTTGATTGCGAGCCTCCATAACTATGGCCTTGCCACAACGACGGGTCACGGTCAAAGGCAGGATAACGCAACCCCTAGCCTCAGCGACTAGCTCTGCCTCCATGCGTGGCATACTGTCGCAGTCAGCCCCAGCGAACCCGTAGATGGCTTGCTTGGGATCGCCGCATAGTACCAGCCTCCTACCGGCCCTTCGTATCAGAGCTTGCTGGCAGCGGTTCAGGTCCTGAGCCTCATCGACCAGGAGTAGGTCGTATTGCTTGACGGGTAGGCCGCGCACCACTGGGAGCCATACCATGTCGTCAAAGTCTATCTCGCCGTCATCCATGGGGTCCAGGGCACGACTCAGCACTTGCGGCACTAGATCGAAGACTTGGTCACGGCTGCCATTCAGCTCGACATCGTAGTAAGCCGAAAGTTCCGAGAGGGATTCTATCCAGCACTCCTTATTGGGTGCTGCCAGTTCGCCATCATGGAAGCCGGTCAAGTTCAGCTTGCATAGGCTGACTAGCTTCTCAACCCCACGGATAATCGTAGGGTTCTTCATCCTCAGGTCACGTATGCTGCTCTCCAAGATTATCTCGAGAAGGTTGGTGGTACGGTAGCCCTGGATCTTAAGCCTGCCATAAGCGGCGGTGACTGCCTTCAGCCCCATACTATGATTCGTCATGGCATCGCAGCCCATTGGAACTCGGCGCTGGAGTTCCACGGCAATGGGCTTGTTGAAGGCACAGAACGCAATGCTGCTCACCTTGCCCCTGCTCAAAGCCATACTCTCCCAGATCGCCAGCTGCTGATCGCTGGGGGTTATGTCCGTGGCCTGCCCCTGTAGATATTTCAGCCCCTCGACGAGAGTGGTGGTCTTCCCGGTGCCAGCCCTCGCAATCACGATTATGTGGGGCTCGCCAGATGGTTCCTGGACCGACCGAAGTTTGTCAGCCAGGGTTTTCTTCTTCATGGTCATTGACATCGTATGCTCCTAAGGATTGGTGGGCGATAGCGGTGGATGTTAGGTGGTGTTAGTGACAGAGCCAGTCCTCCCCTCTAAGTGAGGGGAGTGGTGGTAGGGTCACTACTATCCGGGCTTCACGTTGGCCTTACGCTTGCCAGACTTGGAAGCGGGGGTCTCGGTGTTGACC
>Ga0163151_10000869_pt1 | contig 52694 bp, 40 predicted proteins | sample OliLakLV19MP5IB2_FD_145596 | JGI IMG/M metagenome (GOLD analysis project Ga0163151, IMG submission 145596) | Freshwater microbial mat bacterial communities from Lake Vanda, McMurdo Dry Valleys, Antarctica - Oligotrophic Lake LV.19.MP5.IB-2 | ecosystem: Environmental > Aquatic > Freshwater >...
GTTAACGATTTACCTTTGTTCAGTTCATCGTCTGCATCTTTACTAGGTAAGTCAGTAATGGCATATGAAGTGGTTGTTTTAGTGTTTTCAGATGAGGAAATTGTTACTTGTCCGTCAAGATTTAACGTCCTTTCAGCTACAGATAAAAGTTGAGATAGTTTCAATGTCTGGGTAGAAGTTTTTGTTCTTGAGCACCTATCTGTACCAAAGTGACCACAAGCGTATACATCTTTATATTTGTGAATAACTTTCACTTCTCCATCAAAAACTAAGTATCCATCCAATTTATATAAGTCTGTCAAAACCTCTCTTTTAATTTTTATTATAATAGTTTTGTAAGGGTCTACTTTCTGAGGAAATTCCTCAGTATATGTTCTATTAATAGTTTTAGATGTTTCTCTAGAAGAACCTATTTTCATTTCAATGGATTGTTTAATACTGCCATTCGCATTGAATACTTTTGCGGTAAAGCCAAAGCCAAATTGAGTTTCATTTCTAGTAGTAATAGACTTGTCGAGTGTAACACGTTCACCTTCTGTTGTAGAAACAGAAATTTTTATATTCTTAGTTTGTTGTGTATTTGTAGGATTTTCAGAGACATAAATTTCTTCGGAAAAAGAACTTGGTAAAGAAGATATTTTATCTTTTACTGTTACATTAGATTCAAGTACAACTATTTTATTGAATTCCATAGTCGTGTATGACTTCTTGTATTTCTTTTTAAATCTCTTTAAAAGTTCATCTTCTAATACAGTAAAACTAGGATTATTCTGAACTAACATTTTATTTGCCACGTCTATTCCCATTCCCTTTTCCATATTCTTGTTTAGATAACTATTATCAACCCAATTAATTTCTGAAGATGAAGAGCATCTGTATTCTACTTTGTCACCAACTTCTCTTTCTTCACTATCTATTGAATAATGAGTAGAACCGACAACTCTTTTACCTTCCGATTCTAAGGATGAAATAATGCTTGATATTGTCCCATCAATGTTCTGAATACATTCACGTTCAGCGTCACCAAGAGAATAGTGCCAATCACTCTCTGCATAAGCATATTGTGTTCCAGATGAAGTCTTAGCAATTAAGTTTTTGTGATTTGATTGACCATAACTTAACGTTACAATCAAAGTAAAAAATGCAATTAAAGTAAGTGTTTTTTTCATTGTGTCTGTTTTTTTTGTCCTACTCGTTTGGCTTTTCGGTGTCGCCCCGTTTTTATAGTGTTTGCTGGTCTCCACTTTTATTTTTTTGTCACGTTGGGTGGTCAGCCCGTTGGCTTTCGCAGACCATTATTGTTTTTAAGAAAATCGAATTTATCAAATTCATTGTCAGTTTAGAGTTGTCAAAATATATTGTCATTGTTGGTCGGCCGTTGTTCTTGCGGGGTCTGTCAAACTTGCCCATAACTCGTCAATATGCGCAATAGCGGAGCCCACCATTTTTGTTAAGTGCTTGAAATACAATAGTAGATAATGAGAATACACAAAATGCGCAATGCGCAATACTTAAGTCGAATATACGGAATGAGCAACTGGGTTTCATAGGCTGTCGAGTGGGCTTTTTACTTTCTTAGTGTCTCTGTTTGTCACTTGCGCATAGATGAGGGTGGTGGTTATGTTGGCATGGCCCAAAAGCTTTTGGATATGGCCTATGTCAGTGCCTGCTTCCATAAGGTGTGTTGCATACGAGTGACGCAGACCGTGGATGCCTACTTTCTTATTTATGCTCGCACGTTTCATGGCCTGTTCAAACACGGCCTGTGCGCTGCGTGTGCTATACTGCCCCCCATACTGCCCTTCGAACAGATATTCCTTTGGGCGGTACTCCTTAAAATATTGGCGAAGCTGTTCGAGTAGGCTTTCGGGCAGGTTGGCGTAGCGGTCTTTTTTGCCTTTGGCTTTTTCAATAAGCACTTGCATGTTTCCGCTATCGATGTGCTTCACTTTTAGGGCAACTATCTCTGACACTCGCAGACCCATTCCATAGCACAATTTGAGCATGGTGTTGTGCTTGATGTTTTCTGTGCATTCAAACAGTTTTTTCACATCTCTGGTACTGATGTGCTTGGGCAGGGTGCTGTGCTTTTTGGGGCGAGGGATTTCGGCAAAGAATTTCTCTTGTTGAAGCACCTGTTCGAAGTAGAACTTGATGGCGTTGAGCCGACTGTGCAGGTGCGCTTCACTCAATTTCAGCTCTGTGGTGCAGTAGAGCATGTAGCTTCGCAGAAGTTCGGGGGTCATGGTGTCCACATGCACATCGCCTAGGAGTAGCAGTAGTTGCGCAAATTCGTTGCGGTAGGTGTTCTCGGTATTGTGGCTATAGCCTTTGAGCCGGAGAGTGTCTATGAACCTTTGCAGCGCAGGCCGGTTCGCATCGCTCACTTTCATCAATGCTTCTTTGCCACATTCGCGGGGTATAAGTTTGAAAAGTTGGCGATAGTGGTCATTGTCGCGCACGTACCATGCTTTTTGGCTACGGGACCAACGAACACCTGTGAGTTGGCGCACACGCCCTACGAGCTGGGCATCGTAAGAGAAACGGATGAAAATGACGGCTTCGTTGTGCAATGTACCAAGCTCGAAAGTAGCCTTGGGCGGTGACGCTGCGGACTTGGACGATAGTGAGGTGGGGTATCTTTTGGGCTGAGGCAAATGAACTGCAAATTGCGTTGGCTTTTGCGATGGCATTGCAGCTCTTATGCTTTTGCGAATAGCAACGGCTTGTCCGAAAATTGTTTGTGTGTTCATTTTTTTGAACATTTGGTTAATGTTAGAACGGTCCTATAGAATTTGAGCCTAACAGACCATTGCTAAACGAAGCCCTCACGCCCCAAAACTTCGTGAGGGGCAACATTAGTCTTCATGAACCGGCAAGTGTAGGCATTTTCCTCATACAACCACAGAATTACCAAAAAATAATTTCGCTCAGAAAATCAATTAATCCCCACCTCATCCCCATTCTTCATCACCCCATTGCTGCCGCCCATTTCCCTAAGCAACTCCTTGGCAAACTTCAACTGGGCTTTCAGGTCGTTGGATTCCAGGCGCTCTTTCTCCAGCATTTTTTCAAGTGCATTTTCGCCTTTGTCTTTGGTGCCTATGCCCAGCGCCCTGGCCATTTCAGGGGCAGCCATGTGGAAGAACTCAGTCCCGAACAGAGTGGTACACCACACCAACTGGTGCACTGCTGCTGTCTCCTGGTAAAACCATTTATTCACAGTGTTCAACGGGATGTGCACGTTGTTGGCTTCGCTCAGGCGTTGTGCAAATTCCCTGCGGCCCCGGACGTGGCGTTTGCAGAAGGTGTAAAGCGCAAAGCCGAAGATAAGTTTTGGACTAGGGGTGGATGAAGAAGTTTTTCTCTTGCTCATCGTGTATTGGTTAGTAAACCCTGATACGAAAAAAACCTTTCCCGGTTTCATTTTTACGATGCCCGTGTTAGTTTCCACAAACCTTTTGAAAACCGGCAGAACACCGCGGTAAATTTTCCTTGAGGAGGTATGCTCTTAAATTCCATCCGGTTCTTTTTTTATGTAACGTGGGTACACAACTATGTATCGCGGATACACAACTATGTATCCTGGATACATTTCTATGCGCACTGGATACATTTCTATGCGCACCGGATACATTTCCACACCACGTGCCTCGTCTTTATGGTAATCCCGTTCTACACTTTTTCCACCGCGTGGAATTTTTCAGGATTGTAGTGGAATTTTTGGTTCAGTGAAAAAACTCTGAAACCCATGCTGTGCCTGTGCCGGGGCATATTTTCCGGCAAATGGAAAAAAGAAATATGATTTTTTTCCTAAAACAAAAAACGGTTGGCCTCCATAAAAATCCCCCAACTGCCACAAAGCGACCACGATGCTGCAGCGCGATGGAAGTGGGTAGGGCATCTAAGTTTCATTTAATACTTTTCAATAATGAGTAAACAACGTGAAGTAATTCCAACATTTCAATTTACGTACGCCATGCTTGTGCTGCTGGGGTACCAGAAAACAAGTTTCCTGAAAAGGGACATTGCGGATCTGTTAATCTACAACATCGTGATAGCCACGGTGAACGCCTTCGAGGCTATGGTTGATGCATTTCGCGACCTGCCTACGGACGATCAATGGGTGTCGGACCAAATGCTGGCCACTATGGTGAAGGATGTAGAAGCCGATAAGCTTCGCGACTTCATCCGCGAAATAATGGTGCGTGCCGAAAACAAGTGGGGGCTCGATAGTCCACAGTACAAAAAGTTCGGGACGGAAGCCTTGGCCGCTATGGAGGACGATGCGCTGCTGGTGTGCGGATGGATGGTGTGGGATGTGGCAACGAATTTCCTTATTCCGCTTATGACCGAAGGTCTTAATGCCGGGATGCTGGACGACCTGCGCGACCAGGTGCAGGCTTTCCAGAATGCATTGCTGGCCAAGAACGATGCTGTGGGTGCGCGCGACCTTGCCACGCACAACCGTGCACTGGAGGCCAACAAACTCTACGCCCGCATGAGGTTCCTGTGCAATTACGGAAAGCAGCGCTACTGGAACAACAACGAGGCGAAGTACAACGATTACCTCATGCCGGAAGAAGGTGGTGCAGTGCCGGTGGAGGAATTGGTGCCTGAACCGGAACCCGTGCCAGTGTAACGAATTGGCAATGGACAATGAAAAAAGGCATCCGCTGGTGGATGCCTTTTTGTTTAATAACTATTTCCAATGATACCGATAGATGAGTGAAGGAAGAGGCAAATAGCAACGCGCAGTTCTCATTCACCATCTTCGCATCCAAAATCATTTACTCGATAATCTTTACCTGATGAAAACAAAAAGCCTCTTTTGCCTTTGCCTGTTCAGCTTTGCGCTCATGGCTGTGCTGCCTGCTCAATTTACTATTACTGGAAGCATAATGAGCGGTGGCATCGAGCGCACCTACCGGCTTTACGTCCCTGAAATTTATGATGCCCAGGAGCCAGTTCCGCTTGTGATCAACCTACACGGTTATGGTTCCGACTCGCAGGAGCAGGAGTTGTATGGCGATTTCCGGCCTATTGCAGATACCGCTAATTTTCTGGTGGTACATCCCGATGGAACGCTGGATGCGCAAAACCTACAATACTGGAACAGCTTCGGTCTTGCGGCTGTGGACGATGTGGCTTTTCTCTCTGAACTTATTGACACTTTAAGCGCAGCATATAGCATCGACCCCGATTGTGTGTATAGCACCGGCATGAGCAATGGCGGATTTATGAGCTACGAACTGGCCTGCCAACTCAGCAACCGCATTGCCGCCATTGCTTCAGTAACCGGAAGCATGACTCTTTTCGGGATGGTATCCTGCAATGCATTGCACCCCACACCTGTGATGCAAATACACGGCACCGAAGATGCCACCGTGCCTTACGAGGGTTCTTTTGGCGTATCCTCCATTGATAATCTGGTGACGTATTGGGTTGAATTCAATAATTGTTCGCTGACTCCCACATTCACTGCCATACCGGACATTGCCACCAATGACGGTTGCACTGCGGAACACTATGTATATAATGGAGGAAATGGTGGCAGCACTGTTGAGTTATATAAAATACTGGAGGGCGACCATAGCTGGCCGGGAGCCATTTTCAACATCAACACCACCAACATGGACTTCGATGCAAGCACAGAGATTTGGCGTTTTTTCAGCCAATACAAACTGGATGAATTAAGTACAGTGGAAGCCTTACCTTCATTATCCAGGTCTATAGTATATCCCAATCCGGCACATCAGCATTTCACCCTCTTATTTCAGGATGAAGGGGACAAGATGATAACCGTTGCGAATGCCCTGGGAGAAACAATAATGCAGTTGGCCTGCAATGATGCCAGTGTAGATATACAATTGGAGTCTTGCGGTCTCTATATCATTAGCGTATCCAATGGCAAAGAACGGTGGATGAAGAAAGTGGTTATGGAATAGCACACACCGGGAAAGGGCAGTAAGCCCGGGTATATTTTTAAGGGATTACCAAAATAGGTCGCGGACATAGACCCATCCGTTTGGGAAAGTGATGATATACTAATTTACACTTAAATTTGGATTGGTGTAGAATACTACTTATTTTTGTGCCTTAAATCACAAAACAATGATACCGGAAATCAAAGCCTTTTCAAGTGTGTTGGACTTGATGAACAAGTTTCCAGATGAGCAAACCTGCATTAACGAGCTTGAAGCTATCCGTTGGGGTGGCCATGTAGTTTCACCGTTTGAACCAACTTCAAAAGTTTACAAGTGTGCAGGAAACAAGTACCGCTGCAAGGTCACAAAGAAATACTTCAATGTGCGCACGGGGACAATCTTTGAGGACACAAAGGTTCCGCTTAGAAAATGGTTCATCGCTATCTACCTTATCGCAAGTCACGAGAAAGGGATAAGTAGTCACCAATTTGCCCGCGATTTCGATGTAACTCAAAAGACAGGTTGGTTTATCCTACACCGCATACGCTATGCTTTCAATCACGAAAACTTTCAACGTGAAATGGAGAACACGGGAAAAGTAGATGAAACTTATGTTGGTGGCAAACGAGGGAATAAGTACAACGTTGTGCGAAAGAAATTGCGTGAAGAATTGGGTGGTGCTGGCATGGGTGAAAAGCAACCTGTTTTCGGGTTTGCTTGAAAGAGTCGGAAATGTAAAAGCGATAAAAGTTACTGATACAATGGCGGTGAACGTTGTGCCTCATATTTTGCAGAATGTGGAGAAAGGAAGCAGGCTAATGACAGATGAAGCAAGCGCATACACGGGGGTTGGAAAAGTCTACAATCACAGTGTAGTCAATCACGGCAAGAGAGAGTATGTTCGTGGTGACATTCACACAAATTCAATAGGAGGGTTTTGGAGTTTGTTCAAACACGGTGTGATTGGCATTTACCATCATGTAAGTAAAGAACACTTTCAAAAGTATCTAGATGAGTTCACATTCCATTACAACACATGCGAAAAAACTGAATCCGAAAGGTTCAATCACTACTTGACAAATATGTGCAACTGTCTAAAATATCAACAATTGATAAACCATGAGCAGAAAAATAGCGCATGAGGGTGAATTGGAACTCATTCCGGGAGTGCCTAAAATCCCTTGTTATATTCTTGAAGATGGCACCAGAGTTCTATCTGGAAGGGGTATGCAAGAAGCGTTAAATTTAGTGGATGAAGCCGTGCCCCCTAGTGGTCAAAAACCGGGGACCAGATTAACACGATACTTAGAGCAAAAAACTCTGAAACCCTATATCTATAAGGGAAAAAACCTGGACCACTTTGCCCCCATAGAATGCCATAAAGGAGCAACAAAAATAAATGGATATGAAGCAACAGTGCTGGTAGATGTATGTGATGGGTTTTTAGAGGCCCGTAAACATATTGCGCTTTCTCCAAGACAAAAGATAATCGCTACTCAATGTGAGATTCTTGTTCGTGCATTCGCTAAAGTGGGCATTATTGCTCTGGTTGATGAGGCAACGGGTTACCAAGACCAACGCCCGAAGGAGGCGTTGCAACAGATATTGAAGATGTATGTTGCCGAAGATATTCTTGAGTGGCAACTGACTTTTACTGTTCCGTTTTACAAAGAGGTATATCGCTTATGGAATAGACCGTGGACGGAGAACAGCATTAAGAAAAAACCCCAGTTCATTGGGAAAGTAACCAACCGTTTTATCTACGAGAAAATGCCCCCGGGAGTAATGGTTAGAATAAGAGAAAAAACTTCCAAAACTAAGGGGGGCCACTGGAAATACAAATTCCACCAATCACTTACACCAGAGATAGGCCGCGAACATTTGAAGCGGCAAATAATTGAGGTTAGAACGCTCATGAGTATTTCTGACACAAAGGCTGAATTCAAAAAACTGTTTGAGAAAAAGTATGGGCAACTGGAAATTCCGTTTACAGATTTGGATTTAACGATTGAAACAGAAACCGCTGAAAGCAAAAATGGTTTTGATAACGTGCTGAAAGGATTGCTTAAAGTTCCACCGGAGAAAAAAGAATGAAAGAAATGAAGGAAAGTTCAGTTTGTTTAAACAAGAACAGGGTTTACAACGAAAACTGTTTGGATACAATGGCAAGAATGCCAAATGGTCTGATTGACCTTACCGTTACATCTCCCCCTTATGATGAACTGAGGACGTATAACAATAAAAGCATCGTAACTAAAAACGAGTTCAACGGCTACTCATTCCAGTTTCAGGAGATAGCAAAAGAACTTTACAGAGTGACGAAGACTGGGGGGGTTGTAGTTTGGATTGTTGGTGATGCCACTGTAAAGGGGAATGAAACGGGCACCTCGTTTAGGCAAGCGTTATACTTTAAAAAGATTGGGTTTGACCTTTTCGATACAATGATTTATGCCAAACCACCTAGAGGGGCTTGTGGCAACAACAATACCTACTGGCAGTCTTTCGAGTACATGTTTGTTTTCAGCAAGGGGAAACCAAAAACAATAAACCTTCTTAAGGACAGAGAAAACAAAGAGGCCAGAAACGGTGACAAAGGAACAAAAAGACTTCAAAACGGAGAGCTACTTAAACTAAACCGAGGCGGCTATGGGGAATTCGGAAGGAGAACTAATGTTTGGGAGTACAACATTGGTAAAGGTCATTCAACAGTGGATGAAATTGCTCATGAACACCCGGCCATATTTCCGGAAAAGTTGGCGCGTGACCACATATACACTTGGAGTAATGAAGGCGACCTTGTTTACGACCCAATGATGGGAAGCGGCACGGTTGCAAAAGTCTGTGTCCTTGAAAAGAGATATTACATTGGCAGCGAAATAAACAAGGCTTATTGTAAGTTAGCAGAAGATAGACTTGCTATTAAACTATGGAGGAACAGCGCTTTAAAATCTGCACCCAATGCGGAGAGGAAAAGAATGAAGAAGCTTTTGCCCCTAATCAGTATGGCAAAGACAACAGAGTATTACGCAGACCCGTTTGTAGGGAGTGCTATGCAAAGAAAATAAAGCCGCATCCCGGACAAAAAAAGAACATTTGAAAGAGCTTATCCAAGACCCACTCTGGGAGAACCTTTTGTATGTCCAGTTTGTAACAGAAACTTCCGAAGACTTCATAGTAATGATGTAGTGTTAGACCATAGTCATATTGACGGCACAATTAGAGGATGGCTTTGTAGTAGTTGCAATACAAGTTTGGGAAAGTTTAAAGACGATGTCCAAATATTGCAAAGGGCAATTGATTGGATTCTACGTAACAGGAAAAACAACGGTGATGATTCAGATGAGCCATCTAACGATGAGTCAAACGCATAGTGTAAATTAGTATATCACCACATTTGGGAAGGGGAGGGATGGGACTACCAGGAGAAAAGAACGATTAGCAGCTTTTCGCGACTTAACCTGATAACCCTGTTATTTTTATGACTATTCAACTCTGCGTTGAAAAAAACCTCACTTCACCACCACCTTTATTGCCAGTCCGCCAAATAAATTGAGGGGAGGAGCAGGGTTGTAGTATTTGCCTCCCACACCATTCAATTGATAGAAAGAAGTGTACTGCGTATCCAACAAATTATTGGCACCGCCAAAAACAGTGAGTGCAAGATTTTCTTTCCATAAAGATGCAGAATAGTTGATCCGTGCGTTCAGCAGATGATAAGCATTGCCCCAAACGGTGTTGTTATTGTCGAGCGGCATCTTGTCCATCCAGAAGTGCATCACATCAGCACGAAAGTTTTTCATCACTGTGCAGGACAATCCAGCGTTGAGAGTGGATTGCGCAACGCCCGGAAGTAGTTTTCCGCTGAAGTCGTTGCCATCATTTACGTAATCGGAAAAAATATAATCGTTCACAGTTGCTGCGCACCACAGTCGCACACCATTGCCGTTGTCATCAAACGAAAAGGATTTGCCGAGTGATAATTCAACACCTCGCTGCGTGGTGCTGCCCGCGTTCTCGTAAACGGTAGCTATTTCAATAGATGGTACAAAAAGAATTGTATCAACAGTCTGCACAATGGCATCACTCAGCTCAAACTCGTAAGCCGAAAGTTCAAACTGAATTCCCGAATGTTTCTCAAGGCCTTTGATGCCGGCTTCGTGGCTCGCTCCTTTTTCTTCGCGAAGGTCGCTGCTGTACTGGTAGGTCTGCGCATCAATCAACTCAAAGATGGTTGGATAACTGTTACCGTAACTGGCAGATGTAAAGAGAAAAATATCTTTTACCACCTGAAACGAAAGTGCAACGCGGGGCAGTAGTGCGCTCTTCATCACCGCAGTGCTGTCGCTGCCCAGCGCTTCCAGATAGTAGCCGCCCAGTTGTTGCGACATGGTGTTGATGCTGCTGCCAATGTTGAGAAATGCCAGGTTGTCCCAGTCAAGATTGGCGCTTGCAAATCCCATAAGCGTGTTGTACTCTACATCGAAAAAATACCGGAAGTCGCCCGGTTGGCCCATGTTGTTGGCAGCCTCGCTGATGGTGTAATGCTCGAACTGGTATTCGCCACCAAGGTTCAGTGCAACATGCAGTTTCTCACTCAATTTTTTATGGGATGAAAAATCAATGCGACCACCTGCACCATCTGCTCCTTCATCTTTGAACCCGTTGCTGAAAGCCGATGTGCCGAACGGATTTTCCTTATCGGTGCTGAGGTAGTAAACCGAAGTTTTCAGTTCGTGGACATCATTCATTTTCCAGTGGTGCGCCACTGCGGCCATCAATCGTTCGCGCCACACACTTGCATTTCCATCTTTCGAATACTGAACTGCCTGCCTTGGATCTTCCCTCACCTGCTCAAGAGTTAATGCTCCGGGCAAACCCCAGTTGCCATTGAAATAAGTTCCATAACCGAACAGCGAATGTTTATTGTTGATGTTGTGATCAGCCATGAGGCTCAACTGGTTTTTGCGGTTGAATTCCTGTTCGCGATAACCAAAATTCTCCTGCCATGAATGGGAAATGCGCAAACCCGATTTTTCAAACCCGATATTGGCGAAAGAATTAGAACGAAGCAGATCGAACTCGCCATACTGAAGCCCTGAACCGAGTTGAATCGTTTTGCGCAATGGTTTTTTGGCTTTGAAAAGAAGCACACCTCCGTTGCCACTGCCCCACACACTTCCGGCAGGGCCTTTTATTATTTCTATGCTGCTGATATCTGCTGCATCTATCAGTTCAAGCGGTGTTTGTCCATCAGGACTTGTAAGCGGAATTCCTTCCAGGTACATCTTCACATTGCGCACAGCAAATGGCGAACGCAATGCACTACCGCGAATGCTCAGGCGGTGGCTGCCGCCATAACCGCGTGAGTCCATCACCACACCCGGTACAGTGTTCAGTGCGTTTTGCAATGATGTTTGATCGGTGGCATCCAGTTTTCTGCGGTCAATGTACCCGATGCTTGCAGGCACTTTCGATTGCCTCTCGTTATCCATAAAAGCCACCACAGCCACTTCATTCAGTTGCGATAAGCCCGGCATTGCATAGAGAGTAAGTTCATTGGAGTGATTAGTTTCCAGGTTCACAAGCATTTCATAGCCTTGCCGCTCCAGCCGCAATGCGGTGATTCCTGTGGCATCATCAAACGCAAATCTTCCATCAACAGAAACAATCGCATAGCGAGCGGTATCTGCTGCATCATAAAGTATCCCGAACGAAACCGGTTGGCCTGACTCAGCATCGAGCACCACACCGCGAAGTGGCACGCTGGTTTGTGATGTCACCATCATCCCCTTGGACACTTCCGCGCCTTCGGTAACAAGCGGGCAATAACCGATAATCACAAATAGCAACAATTGTTTCGCCCGGTAGTTCATCATGTTCATTTGATTTGCGGCATCAAAGAAAACAGAGTTGCCTGCACAACAAGAAGCAAATATCAAAATCAGCCAGGAGCAAAAACTTATACTGAACACTGCCGATGTGGTGCTGCATGTTTCCGGTGCCATGTTTATTCCCGCGCACTGTGCTCTTATCATTTCCGATCTTCATGCTGGAAAAGCAACCCATTTCAGCAAGGCGGGCATACCCATTTCGCACCTGGTGGAAAAAAACAATTATTGGAAACTTTCCGGTGTGATGGATTTGTATTCACCCCGGGAAATAATTTTTCTGGGCGATCTTTTCCACAGCGCTTTGAATGATGAATGGAAATCGTTCATTGATTTCCTGGATAACTATCCGCAGGTGCAACGAACTCTCATTCTTGGCAATCACGACATACTGAAGCGCGAAATTTATTCCAACGCTTTATTCCAGATGATGAAGTGCAAGAACCTGGGTGATCTGTTGCTCACACATGAACCAGTGGAAGATATCAGCAAGGAATTCATCAACGTTTGCGGCCACATACATCCGGCCTACCGGCTTTCATCGCGAGTAATGCGCAGCGTAGTGATGCCCTGTTTTTATGTGATGAAACATAGGGTGGTGATGCCAGCATTCGGATCGTTCACCGGTTCCCATATCATACATCCGGCAGCGGGCGATCAGGTTTATGCCATTGCCAACAACAGGCTGGTTGCAATCTCATGCTAACCGTTGCTGTATTTCTTTCGATCATTGATCAATTCTGTTTTTCTTTGGCGAAAATTTCAATCCATGAAAACCCTTTTTACACTTGCTTTCATCTCACTCACCATTTTGTCAAAAGCACAGGACGACACTAAAAAAGTTTTGTTCCTAGGCGACAGCTATACCAACCATAACGATTTGCCACTTACCATCCAATTGATTGCTGCCTCATTGGGCGATTCGCTGTATTGGGGAATGAATGCGCCCAACACCATGACGCTGGATGATCATACCACCAACGCGCAAACGCTGGGCTGGATTCCCATGGAGGACTGGGATCACATTGTGCTGCAGGAGCAACACCAATTGCCGGCATTGAGCACTGAAATTTTTGAAACTGAGGTAGCAGAATCGGCTTCAGATCTATGCAGCTATGCCCGCGAAAATTATGAGTGCATAAAACCCATTTTCTTCATGACATGGGCAGGAAAAGAAGGCGATGTGGAAAACTGTGATGAGTATCCGTGGGTTTGCAGTTTTGATGGTCAGCAGGATTCTCTCACCTCGCGATACCTGCAATTGGCACAACTCAATGATGCATGGGCAGCACCTGTGGGCGAAGTATGGCGAAGTATTGTTGACTACACCGATGGTGAAATGCCGCTTTATGACGTGGACAACCATCATCCTAAGGTTGCAGGAACTTACCTTGCTGCTGCCACCTTGTACACCGTCATTTTCGGTCAATCAGCAGCAGGCGGCTATGTGCCGGATGGCGTTACTCCTGACGATGCTGAAATCATACAGCAGTTTGTCCAGGAAACAGTATCAGGCAACGAGGAACAATGGAACATCAATCCACTAGTGTGGGCCGATCTTGTTTTCGACACATCAGGGTTCTTTACAACCATTAACCTGGAAGCAGCATTCACCGTGGATTCGGTGCTGGTGGATAATGGACAGGACACCACCACTTGGGAAGTGGGGGATGTGGGGGCTACTATTTTTCCCGGCTCGGGTACATACTATTTCGTATTGGATGTTTATAGTCCGTGTGGAAATATTACATTGCTGGATAGCGTGGTGATTGATGGCACCGCATCCATTTTCGAAAACAACCAACACGCATTTACTCTTTATCCCAATCCTGTATTGGATGATCTTTTCGTGGCAGGAATAACGGATACCGAAATTCAGATCATCATTGTTGATGACATGGGAAGAACAATCCGCAACGAAGAAAGGAAGACCACTGCGGAAGCGCAACACATTGATGTGGGTGAACTTGCACGGGGTAATTATTACCTCGTGGTAGTGATGAATAAAAAACAGTTCATACAGAAATTCAAGAAGGAATAACAGGCTCTTTGGATCACTTCTCCACCTCAAACTTCCCACTTGCAAATTCCGAATCCGCGAATTGCGCTTCGAAGAAATAAACTCCGTTCGCCCACTTCGCAGTTTCAACTGAAATTGATTTCTGTGATTTAGTGGGAAGAACATCTTCAACAAGTTCGCCTGCCGCATTCCAGATTCGCAATGATCGTATTGCATGATTCGATTCAAATGTGATTGCATCAGCAGCAGGATTGGGAAACACGTGCAATGAATTTTGCAAACCAATTTCTTCCACACCAGTACAGTTGTCCACTATCACCATGCCGGTGGCCGAGTTCGCACAGCCGTTTGCATCTGTGTATGAATATGTGATGTCGTGAGTGCCAAGTCCCGCAACGGTGGGATCGAAAGTATTTCCACTGACACCTGCACCGGAATAAGTGCCGCCTGCAGGGCTGCCTGTTGTCAGATCAAACACTCCATCATTTTTGCAAATGGTATCGAGAAGTGAAAAAGAAACAAAGGGCAAATCATCAATTGTAACGATGAACGAAGTAGTGTCATCCAGATCGCAGCCGATGCTTCCCATTGCAATCAACGTGATGTCATATTCGCCTGATGTATCGAAAGAATAGGTGAATTGATTGGAAGAACTTTGACTGCTTCCGTTCACCAACCAGTTGAGTGAATCTGCATTTTCGGAAATGGAATTCGCAATCAACTCTTGCGGAACACAACCGTTTGAATCCTGTTCAATTTCGATTGCTGCTGAAATCGGTGGGCCTATGTTGAACTCAACTGAAAGTGTGTCCGTGAAGTTGCAAATAGAATCCGTTGCCACAAGTTGCACATCATAAATCCCTGTTGAGTTTATTACCGCAAGCAATGATGGAACATCCTGTTCCATCGAGCCATCGGGCAGTATCCATGTGTAAGTGCTCTGGCCAGTGCCGGTGTAAGCGAACGGGATGTTCGCAACGTTTTGGCACAAATCCGCTTCACCATACGTCCAGGATGTTTGCATCATCGAAACAGCATCAGGTATATGAATCACAGTTTTCATGGTATCCCACACGTTGCATGAATTGATATCGTAAGCCACCAGTTGAACCAAGTTGTCTCCGCTTTGTGTGAATGAGAAACTGAACGAACTGTCTTGTATGCTTTGCCAACCGCTGCCATCACCAAAGTTCCATTGGTAAGTGGCGCTATCGCTCCAGTTGTTGAACAGCATGTTGTAAGGAAGGCAATTGGTTTGCGGGGAGTAGGTGAATGAGGAAACAACCGAGGGGGATTCGAAGTCAATTTTATAAACAGCCGCCTCACATGAGGGACTTTGTTCTGAATCATACGCATCGGGTAGTGCGGTGAACAATGTTTCAGCAAGGAATGAACATGAACAAACTGCTTGGTACACCACTCCTTTGTTATCGTATTGGCTGATTCCACCGTCATTATGATCACCACCGAATAGCGTTCCGAACTGAAGCGATGCCATATTGGGTTCATACACTGCACAATAGAATCCACCAATCGTAGCAAAAGCATCAGGAGTTAAGTCAAATGAATCAAGATTCTCCCAATATCCATGTCCTGAAACGTAAACGCGTCCGCATTTGTCTACCATGAAGCCTTTGACTTGAAAAGCGTTTTCTTCTGGATCATTGCCACCAATTTTAGTTGAAATGAGAAGGTTGGATAAATCCTCAGAAAATTCAGCAATGAAAAAACTTGAATTTTCATTGGCATAAACTCCGCTGGATTGAGGAATTATTCCATTGGATACACCGGTTACCCAAATATTGTTTTCCTCATCGAGGTCAATCATATTAAGTTCCTCCGAATCTGTTGAACCAAAATAAGTTCCAGCCATTAACTCATCACCATTTGCCGATAGAACTGCAGCCCATCCTTCATATCCTCCTGAAGTATTTTCGGAATATGCGGAATCGTTGAATGGAAAATCGGATCCATTGGTGCCTCCACACATAACTATTGCATTGTCAATCCGAACTTCGATATCACTTATATAATCTACACCAGAAGAGGAAAGGACAGTACACCATTGAAGGCTGCTCAGGTCTTCGCTCATACTGAATACACACGCATCCATACCGCCCAGGGAATTGCTATCACTGAATAAATTTATAGGGCTATAAGGTATGTTTAAAACACCTGCGCCTAGAACTACATTTCCCTCTAGTGTTGATGCTAATCCAAATGAATTTGCATTAATGCTATTGAGGTTATCTGGCAGTGTGAGATGACTGCCTTCGCCAAAATTACCGCCCAGATATGTACTCCCCATTAACACGGAGCCATCCTCCGATATTTTGACTATGAATATATCCATAAAACCACCAATGCTTGTGTCAAATCCATTCGATGCAATTGGAAAATCTGGCGAAGTAGTAGTCCCACATAAGTACACTTCATTGAGATTGCTACAAACAAAAGTTGAGGGTGTTTCATTTCCCGAACCACCAAGATATGATGCCCATAGAAGTTCGTTACCGTTTGGATCAAATTTGCTAATTCCTATATCGACATATCCACCGGAAAAGTTCATAAGAAAAGCACCTGTGGTTGCCGAAAAGACTGGTTCTGATGGCATGCTTGCCAGCAAGATATTACCTTCTTGATCATATCCTGCATGGTAACCCCAAAGCTCTACGCCATTCTGTGTCGAAGTTGAACCCACAAAAGTTGACGCGACCAAGACAGGGTCAATTATGAGTGTATCCGCTGATATGAATGCACCAATCGAAAAACTCACTTTCTTATTTGATAAAGAATACGCTATTTCGATTTCGGACATACGACCATTGTTCAATTGATAAGCTATAGGAACACGATCCAAATATTTACCGATCGAGTTACTTAGAACAAGGTCTCCCTTTTGCAAAAGCATGGTATCAAGCCCATCATAATTCCATGCGATTTGGGAAGGGTCGGCATTCGGTTTAACAATGAACTCATACTTAAAATGTGATCCTTGACTTGTTACAATGAGATCTATTCCATCCCACAGATTCTCGTAAACCACTCGTTGCACCGGGTGAATGCCTGCATACGAGGTTACTCCTTCCCCACCACAGAAATAATTGTAGTATTGCTTACCGGGTAGTTCACCTTTGGGTTTTACAGAGTTACAATTCTCGAAAGTTTGTTTCCACCAATGACTATGGATTGTGCAAGTGTCACGATACTCAATTTGGGTATCATGCATGCGGTTCACATCCTTGTTTGACCTTGCGCAGAAAACAAAGCCATCCGCTTGCAGAAAAACTGTTGCTCCATCAACTGAACCCTTAAATGCAAAATCACCAAACCACTGTCCGCGATTTTCAGTATATTCAACAATCGCCTCAGTTTTTTGAGCTTTGCATATTTGGTGTTGAGAAAGGAGCGGATCAGAAACAAGCAGAACGCAAATCAGGAGTGGAAAAAGAAATTTCATTTTTTTCTTGGGTTGTTTTTGCAACATACTTTCTTTTGCAAACATAATCAAACCATCTAATTATCTACCGTATGAAAACCAAGTATTTCCCCCCCCCACCTTCAAATCTTTACTTTGCGTATTGATCTTCGCATTCGCATTACCTTTTGCTGGCCATGCCCAATGTACAGGAGGTGAGCCATTCACAATGACAGCTACTTACGATTGTGCTTCCGGAACAGTAACTGCAACTTTGACACCGGTTACTCCTTTTGGGTTTCCTGCCATGTGGATTATCAATCCGACACCGGGTAGCAACACATTTTTCCCTTTCGATACTTCGTTGACATTCTCATCTGTATTTCCGGCAAGCTACACCGTGACTGCCTTTGAAGCAGGTGGCGCATATACCACGCACACTTTCTGCGTTACGTTCGGCACATGCCCTGGAGCAAATTCATTTGCCATTACCCCTGCGGATTGCAACGGAGCGAATGGTTCCATTTGTGTGACAGATGCCACGTTGATGCCATTTACGATTTTCTGTGACGGTATTCCATACACCAACACCTGCGCGACAGGGATTGGTGCCGGTGGATACAACTGTATACTGGTTGGTCCAACAAACCTTGGAATCCAGAATACTTATGTTAATCTTTACTTATATGTACCTAGTAATGCGTTCAACGCCAACATCGTTGAACCAGCCGGCAATAATTGTGGAGGTGGTTTCAGCATTACGCCAACCGGAGGAACTCCACCATTTACTTTCAGTTGGAGTGGCCCAAGTTGGTTGATAATCGACTTCCTGGATATGGAAAACACTTCTATAACTGGAGGTTATGGACAGATTTGTTGCACCGTTACAGATCTTGTTGGATGCACTATTCAGGATTGCGTTTACTTTACCGGAAGTGGATGTGCTGCTGATCTTGATAACAGTGGATCGGTCACTACTCCTGATCTACTTCTATTTATGGGAGCGTTCGGTAATAGTAATGGAGGTTGTGCCGATTTTGACGGCAATGGCGTTGTCAACGTAATCGACCTTATCATTTTCACTTCAGGATTTGGTTTGAGTGGCTGTTGAAACAATACTTTCAGAAAAAACATAATCGCCCCGGCAGTTTTCACTGGCCGGGGCTTTTTTTGTGCTACCTCGCACTTCCTGTTCAAAAAAGTTTACTCAAGTTGCAGACCAGAAATCTATCGCCTGTTAACGGGGCGTGTTGGTTCGGGTTTTCCTTGGTTGCTATCACCCTCGCCAATGACTCGCTCTTCTCCTCGTGAAGCGCCCTGATCCGTGAAAGCCCAGCCAGCCGCAGCTTCCAGAGCAACCACATGCCACCGTTCCGTCAATTGCAAACAAGCAGAGGTGCCTTGATAAAGGTGTTATGCAAGCGTATCACGTCATTTCCCCAGCGGGAAATGGTGTGAAGTCATCATGGGCGATTCTTTCCCCTTGGGGAAATTGTGTAACATGCACATACGAGATGGTTTCCCCAACGGGAAAACCGGAGCCATGCCTTTATGAGATGGTTTCCCGTTCGGGAACCTTCGTCATCAGCCTTGCTCATAAAGTTCCTTCATGGCATTAGAAACTTTCCCGTTGGGGAAACGAAACAAGTTGCACACGGTTCGGGTACAAATGGCCGCAGTAACAAACCCTAAAATCAAATCACAATGACAGAAGTGAAATGCGGCCTGAAAGACATGCCTATAACAAAGGCGATTGCAAAAGGCAAACAGGCCCTCGTTCAAATGGAGAATAATTCAAACTTTCCGGAACCCGTGCCAGCCATTGCAGAGGTGTGGCAAACTGTTGCAAAACTTGAAGACCTTCAGCGGACAATAGCAATTGGCAATCATATCGCGGTAACACTGCGCAATTCGCAGTTCACCGTATTTAAACAGCAACTTTCAATGCTTGTGACTTATGTGAACTGGAAAGCCGGTGGAGATTTGGCGAAACTCCAGAGTTCGGGATTCGAATTCGCGAAACATGCAAACAGGTTGCCCGTGCCGGGGAAGGTGCAGTACATAAAATTCCATTCTTATGCTGTTGATGGTGAGTGCAGATTATACTGGTCCGCTGCAAAGGGAAGAAAACAATATGTGATTCAGAAGACTGAATCGCCCGCAGACATAGCCTCATGGGAAACCGTTGGAGCCACTACGGACAACACCTTCAACGTTGCTGGCTTCACAAGGGGACAAACTATTTATTTCCGTGTAGCTGCCATAGGCACGGCAGGCAGGAGCCCTTGGTCTGACCTTGCCAAGACAACGGTGCAATAAAGTGGATTGCGAAAATCATTGCGCCACGGACTCTTAGAAGAGGACTTGTACTTTAAAGGAACCGGAGAACGGAACGTTGAAGCCAACAAGAGTACCGTTCTGCCAGCGCTTCAGGATAAAATCGAAGCTCACCACTTCGGTGCCACCCAGTATAGCGGGGTTGATTTCGATTCCTCCTGCTATGGGCACATATTGTACAAGGGTGTCCAGCGGATCGTTGAAGTTTATTTCTTCGATAAGTGCAAGCAGATCCGGATCATCCTCAACGAAAAAAGACTCCTTATCCACTGAATCAACTTCCAGCATCATGTTTACACTGTGAGCTTGGGTTTCGCCTTCAAGGTTCACTTCGGCAGTGATGTAGTACCTGCGGGAAAGAAAATTGGCGGTGTCCGGCTGAATGTAGTTGGCATCGAGCAACTCGAAAACATCGCCCTGCCAAGCCATCGAACCACATTCACAAACGTAAACAGGATTTACGAACTCAGGCGATTTCTTGCATGAAACCATTACAAGAGTAAGAATTGAAAACAGTAGGATACACTTGGTAATTATCTTCTTCATTGGTGGGCTGATGTTTAATTTTATCGGGGCGTGAAAGTAAGAAGTGGCTGAATTGCTATGCGGCCTTATTCGAAATCCGGGTAAAGGATGTACATCTTACGCATCGCTTTATAGGTTTTCAAATCCTCTTGCCACGACTCACGGATTTCAGACGCTGACTTACCTGCCTCGAGTTGCTTGCGCAATGCATCAGTGCCCGCGAGTTGATCGAAGAACCCGGGAGAGGTGAAGAATTTCGACTTCTCCGCACATTCCTCGTACATGCCTGTGAGCCATTCCAGATAAAGTTCTTTGGAGGAGGTGAAATAAAAATCTCCGAAAGCGGCAAGGTTGTGTCCGGTACACAGTGCTCCTTCGTGCATGGGATTATCGGCAACATGCGGAATGTCTTTAGGGGTAAATTCAAACTTGCCTGTGGTGTTGCCCGGATAACCGATGCACTGGAAGGGAAGATTGGTTCCGCGGCCCACACTCACCACAGTTCCTTCGAAAAAACAAAGGGAAGGATAGAGATAAACCGAAGCCATGTTCTGTAGGTTGGGTGATGGATTCACTGGCAAGTGATACAGCGAAGAATGTTCGTAGTTGAGGCACGACACTACTGCAAGCTTGCAATCTTTTTCCGTTTCCAGCCAGCCTTCGCCTATAATCATTTTCGCTAATTCGCCAATGGTGCATCCATGTACCACTGGAATGGGATGCAATCCGACAAACGACTTGAATTCTTTTTTCAACACCGGGCCATCCATGTAAAAACCGTTGGGATTCGGGCGATCGAGAACAATGAGCAGTTTTCCATTTTCCGCACAGGCTTCCATTACATAATGCAGGGTGGAGATGTAAGTGTAGAAACGTGCGCCCACATCCTGAATGTCGAAGAGCACCACGTCCACATCCTGGAGCATAATGGGAGTTGGCTTTTTAGTAGCACCGTAGAGTGAAATCACAGGGAGCCCGGTTTGGGGGTCCCTGCTATCTACTATTGTTTCACCGGCCGAAGCATTACCACGAAAACCGTGTTCAGGTGCAAACACAAGTTTGATATTGATGCCGAGAGATTGCAGGGAATCTACAAGGTGAGTGTTGCCAATAACAGAGGTTTGGTTCGCTACCACTGCAACACGTTTTCCTTTTATTAGTGGGATGTATTGGTCCGTTCGTTGCGCACCGAATACTATTTTCTTTTCTTTTTCCGTGTCAGTAGTGTTCACGGAAATGAGTTGTGCATCGGTGCAGGATGCAAGTGCGATTAAAAACACAAAAAGGAAAGTGGTGCGATGCATTGCGGGGTCAAAAGTGAGAAATTCAAAGTTCAGGCCGGATGTTATTCTTGTCATCTTCAAATTTCAAATTCACTAACGCTGTAAAACGTACCACGGTTGCGGCAGAGTTTGAAATCTGAAATTCAAGAAATGAATTTCCCCCGCTTCATAGCTCAACGCATTCTTAAAAACAATGAAGGCAAACAATTGTCACGGCCCATTGTGCGCATTGCCACCTGGGGCATTGCGGTGGGTGTTGCCTTGATGTTGTTGAGCGCAGCGGTAGTGAAAGGTTTCCAGGATGAGATCAGAAAGAAGGTGATTGGTTTCGGTTCGCACTTTCATGTGGTGGTAAACGAGGCCATGTCGAAAGAATCGTATCGCGTGGAGTACAGCGAACAGGCGAAAAATGATTTACTGGCTGTGGAGGGCGTGCGCCATGTGCAGGTCTTTGCATCGAAACCTGGAATTCTGGAAACCGATGAAGCCCTGCAAGGTGTGGTGATAAAAGGCCTTGGTGCGGATTACGACTGGAGTTTCTTTTCCGATAAACTTGTGGAAGGTGAACTGCTGCATTTCGCTCCGGCAAAAAGATTGGTGGATGATGCTGAAGAACCCCAACTCGAAATAATTATATCAACCTACCTGGCAAAAAGAATGAAGTTGAAACTTGCGGACAGGGTGAGTCTCTACTTCATCAATTCAGAAAGCGATGCGCGTCAGCGGAATTTTTATGTGAAAGGGATTTATGAAACAGGTCTTGAAGAATTCGATAAGCAATACGTGTTTATTGACATAGCCCAAGTGCAGAAACTGAGCAATTGGGGGATGCAGACTTTCCTTACTGCGGACTCGGTGTGTCGAAACGGGAGCATAGCCATTGAAGCAACAACCTATAGCGGTGATGGAAAATACCAATACACCTGGCCCGATTCAAGAATGCAGGGCGCAGGCCCACACTTCATTGCTCCCACACATGACACGACTATAGTTGTGGTGGCAAACGATAGGACGAATACTCTTCCCGATACTGCATGGATTGAAATTGATTTTGCTGATGATGCTTCATCAGAACCTTGCCGTGAGTTTAGTGTGACCTCGCACAATGCCGGTGGCAGCCAACGTTTTTATGTGGGTGGTTACGAGGTGCTGATAGAAAACTACAACGACCTCCTGATGATGGACGACAAACTTTTCTCCGCCAAGCCTTTCGATATGCAGTTGCAGAAAATAACCGACCGCTCACCGGAGCTTTTTGCATGGCTGGATATGCTCGATATCAACGTGTGGATTATCGTGATCCTGATGGTAGTAATATCCATCGTGAACATGACCAGTGCATTGCTTATCATCATTTTGGAAAGGCAACGAATGATTGGCACACTGAAAGCATTGGGTATCGAGAACCATCCCGTGATCCGCATCTTCCTTATCAATGCTGCTTATATTATAGGAAGAGGAATGATATTGGGCAACATCATAGGACTTGGCATAGCATGGTTGCAGTGGAAGTTCGGCATCATTGCCCTACCTGCTGAAACATATTACCTTGATCATGTGCCGGTCATGTTTCAGTGGTCTTGGTTCGTTGCACTGAATGTTGTCACCCTTGCCATTTGCCTGATGTTCCTCATCATCCCAGCGCAGTATGTAACCAAGATCAGTCCTATAAAAGCGATACGGTTTTCTTAGTAGGGAGTAGGGAGTAGGGAGTAGGGAGTAGGGAGTAGGGAGTAGGGAGTAGGGAGTAGGGAGTAGGGAGTAGGGAGTAGGGAGTAGGGAGTAGGGAGTAGGGAGTCAGCTCCCGATAGCTATTGGGATGGGAAGAAGGAGAAAATACATCGCTTATTGATTATTGCCCATTGCCTGCTGCTCACTTTAGACTGCTGACTGCTTGCTACTCCCTGCATCCATTCTGCTGCCTACTTTCTTTTTTGTCGGAAGAAACTTTTCGGGATGTTGAATCATATAGCTCAAGATGCGCCTACCTCTTCTGACTGTGCTAGAAAATTTGAATACTGTTCTTCAGTGATGTAATCAGATGCAAATGAAAAATCACACCAAACCTGTACCTCTGTATTCTCCATATTAGCATCGGACATCTTACTGGCAAAATGTGCGGTGTATTGCCTTTTCCTGTAGGCTTCCCCAATGTTTGCACAAACTGATTTTGATGCTCTCTTTATCTGGCTGGTCGTCCCGAATAATTCTTCTTTAGGAAAAGACTTTGACAATTCATGAATTTCACATGCAAGTTGAAATGCCTTTTGATAAACAACCAGACTTCTAAATCCAGATTGTTTCCCTGTAAAAATCTTTTCTACTCTTTCCTTTTTCACCCAATCTCACATATTTCATCCAACTGCAGACTGCCTACTGCCTACTGCCTACTGCCTACTGCCTACTGCCTACTGCCTACTGCCTACTTCTATTCAGGCTGCTTGGGGAATCACTTTGAACTTGTCGTTGAACACCTGCCAATCCCACACAAAGTTTTTCATTATATCATCCAGGTTTTTCAGGAAGATGGGGTTGGGAGTACACGCTGTGCGGAAGTAGTCTTCCTGAAAATCGTTTAACCCGTATTTAAAGAAGACTGCCTTGGACATGGCGTAGAGGGGGTTCTTGGATGGCGAGTTGATGCGCGCCATAAAATCGCGATACTCTTTTATTTTCTGTTCGCAAGCATCCGGTGTAAGGTCGAACACTGGTGCCAGCTTCTCTATGGCGCAATTCATAATTTCTCTTTCCTCGCCATCGCGAAAAAATTGAGGCATGTAACAGAAGTTGCCCGCCACAAGAATCATCAGAAATTTTCCATAGTCCTGACCATCCACACATGGCACTCGACTAAATTCAGGACTGTCGTTTATGAAACCTGCCACATCGGGAAAACCTTTTTCTGCAGTTTCCAGGATGTTGTTTACAAGAAGGTGTGCCACCTTCTCAGCACTTAGTTTCTTTCTTCCGAATATCGTTAGCATAGCGTGGTTTTTTTGATTTACCTGAAGCGTGGTCAGGTGTGCTAATTTGTGTGCCCTCCGGCACTTTTCAAATGTATTTTTTTGCTTTTCCACATCGCGCCTTGTTCATGCTCCATCTATCAACAGAGTTTTCAACGTGAAGGCGGGCGATAAATCTGATGCAAAAGCGCAAAGACGTGAAGTGTAAATTACTCATTGTACAACGTTGCGTCTTTGCGTGAGATAATTTTTTGCTGATTCTATTTTCACCGCGCATTCTATTCGCATGTATCAAATCATCAAACCTTTTTTCTTTCTGTTCGATCCGGAGCGTGTGCACTATGCTGCTATGCGCATGCTGCAATTCGTCTACCGGTTTCCGGGAGGAAAGAGTTTGCTGAAATCTTTTTATAGCAAAACATCTCCCATACTTGAGCGAACTGTGTTCGGGATAAAATTTCCAAACCCTGTGGGACTTGCTGCAGGATTCGATAAGGATGGCAGGTGGTTCAATGAACTTGCCTGCCTCGGTTTTGGTTTTATCGAAATAGGCACAGTGACTCCGCTCGCGCAAAGTGGAAATGAAAAACCTCGCCTGTTCCGATTGAAAAGAGATGAAGCCATTATCAATCGGTTGGGTTTTAATAATGCAGGTGCCAATGCAGTGGCAAAAAATCTTCGCTGTAGAAAAGAAAGAATCATCATTGGTGGAAACATTGGCAAAAACAAATTGACCCCGAATGAAAATGCGTTGGATGATTATGTAAAATGTTTTGATGAGTTGTTCGATGTGGTGGACTACTTCGTGGTGAATGTGTCATCACCCAACACTCCGGGGCTGCGCGCATTGCAAGACAAAGAACCGCTGATGCATATCCTATCGCAACTCAATGAAAGAAATCTGGGGAAGAAAAACCCTAAACCCATACTGCTGAAGATTGCACCTGACTTGACCAACCAACAACTGGATGACATTATCGAAATCATCACTCAAACAAAAATTGCCGGAGTGATTGCAACGAACACCACGACTTCGCGCGATGGCTTGCAAACACCGGAACATGAAGTTGAACAATGTGGTGCAGGAGGTTTAAGCGGCAAACCACTGACCCAGCGCAGCACGGAAGTGATTCGTTATCTCGCAGCTAATAGCAACGCGCGGCTCGCAGAGTCCGGTGGGCATCCTGTGGATAAATCATTTGCGATAGTGGGTGTGGGCGGAATTTCTGATGCGCACGATGCGCAGGAAAAACTTGATGCCGGTGCAGACCTTGTGCAGTTGTACACAGGTTTTATTTATGAAGGACCGGGTGTGGTGAGGAGGATTTGTGAGGGATTGGCAAGGAAGGATAAAAGGTAAAAGCAAAGAGGTGCCCTAAAGTTGATAGGAGAAAATGCGAGAAAGAATGCAAGGGGATGATGACCTTCTAAAATGAAAGATCAAATGCTTCGCAGGTGGTAAGCGCAACGTTTATTATATCTACTTCAACCACGGCTTATCAGGATGGGTGTAAACTTTTTTCTTTGAAACTTCCACAACAGGTTGATTGATTAACTTGATTCCAAATTTTGTCAGTTCAACTTTTTGTTGCTTGAATAAAACACCTGCTGCTTTCTTAAACGTTCCTTTACTCATGCGCAATCGCAGTTTAATTTCCTCGGGAGTGCTGTTGTCACTCAGCCTTGCATAGCCTCCATTATTTTCCAGGAATTCGAGCAATTGCTTCACGGCTTCATCCAGCAGTTCCAACCCTTCCTTCTGCATACTCACCGTAATGTCTTTGCCTTCTACTTTCCTTACATAGCCTTTCACTTTATCGCCCAGTTTTACACCACCTGTCATTTCCTGGCGGAAAAGGACACCCATAAATTTTCCATTGATAACTACCCGTCTTCCCAAATCCATTTTTTCGGCCACTATCAAATCCACTTCATCGCCCCGCTTAAAATCCACCACCGGATTCCTGATGTAGGAAGTGAGTTTTGTGCTGGCGAATAATCTCCGGTTCTGCACATCTTCTTTAAGGATGATCAATACAAAACTCCCTGTAACGAGTTGTTCGCGCTGTTCGCGAATGGGTATAAGTATGTCGCGCGTGGTTCCTACGTCAATGAACGCGCCTATGTCATTTGCATTTTTTACCCTGAACGTACCCACCTCGTTTATTTCAATTTCCGGAAGTTGGGTGGTGGCCTCCAGGTCCAGTGTTTGATTGTAGTAAACGAAGACCTTTACAAGTTCATCGTCCGCCACATCGCGGTTTATGCCGCCACTGGGCAGCAGCACCTGATCCTTTTCATCGCCAAGTATTAACCCCAGTTTGTTTCGATCAAACACAGGCAGCTCCTGAATTTTTCCAGCAATTATTCTCATGTTTCTTGTTTGTGTTGGATTCTGATGTCTTTTTTCTTTTCTGCTCAAGATACTCTCTGTCCCATGGGCCGTTAGCAAGTATGAGCCGTTATTTATATTCCTTCATCGCTTGTTCTGTGATGCGCACCAGTGCTTCCGCATCGCGCATGTCCAGTTGTTTCCCCATAACCACTTTCCTTCCTGAATAGGAAAACTCAATCCTGTCGCCTCCCATTATCCAAAACGAATTGTCCATAAATGCCAGCAAAGAAGTTGCGCTGTGTTTGATGGTGGATACTTTGAAGATGTTGTGGAAATGGAACACCTGTTTTTTCCCTCTTGACCAAAACGCATGTTGTATAGCAAGCTGCCCTTTGGTGAAAGTGAGGATTTCTCGTCCGCCTAAACGCCATAACAAAACTTTTCCAATGCGAATCATGAAGTACAACCAGAGCGCACATATCACCAGCAGGAAAATTTTGTAAGCACCTGCAGCCATCAGCATTTCATAGATAAATACAATTCCGCAAAACAACCATGCAGCCACCCATGCCATCAAGAGTGCTTCTTGCCAGCGTTCCACTTTTTGCAGGATGGTGAGTGTGAGTGAATCTTTTGTCCGGTTCACCATAATGCGCTTGCCGATAAACTTGGGTGCGGTTTGGCTCATGCAGTTTGAAGGACGGAGTTGTAAACTTTTTCGTAGAGCGGAAGAATGCGATCAATAGAAAAATCTTTTGCACGAGTCAATGCATTCTGCTTGAACTTTTCCAGCAGTTTGTCATCCGTGAGCAACGAGAGGGCATGCTTGGCCATGTCTTCTACATCACCCATATCACTCATCATTCCTGTAACTCCATGACGGTTGAGTTCCGGCAGCCCCCCTGTGTTGGTAGTGATAACAGGAACGCCCATCGCCATGGCTTCGAGGGCTGCAAGACCAAACGATTCACTCTCCGATGGAAGTAAAAATAAATCTGCAACGGCCAGTACTTCAAGTGGGTTTTTTACCATGCCAAGGAATATCACACGATCGCAGATGTTAAGTTCACGACACATTTGTTCGCACCTGAAACGATCAGGTCCGTCACCCACCAGCAGAAGTGTTGCATTGACCTGGTCTTTGATCCTGGCAAAAATTTCTACCACATCTGTCACCCGTTTCACCGGCCTGAAATTGGAAATGTGAACAAGAATCTTTTCACCGTTGGGCGAATATTCAGCACGCATCTCATCCCGTCTTTTAAATTCAAGCATATCGAAATTGATGAAGTTGGGAATCACCTCAATCTCCTTGTTCACACCAAACAATTTGTAAGTGTCGTTGCGCAGGGAATGCGACACCGCAGTAACGGCATCACTCTTATTAATAGCAAATGTTATCACAGGTTCGAAGGATGTGTCCTTGCCAAGAAGCGTGATGTCGGTTCCGTGCAATGTGGTGATCACCGGAATGTGGATTCCCTCTTCGGCAAGAACTTGTTTTGCAGTATAGGCTGCCGATGCATGAGGGATGGCGTAATGTGCGTGAATCAGATCCAGTTTTTCATACCTGGCCACATCAATCATTTTGCTGGCAAGTACCAGTTCATAAGGCGGATAAAGAAAGAGCGGGTAGTCGCTTACGTTCACTTCATGGTAACGAATGTTTTTCCTGAATCCTCCCAGGCGCACGGGTTGGCTGTATGTGATGAAATGGATTTCATGACCTTTATCTGCAAGAGCTTTTCCCAATTCGGTAGCAACAACACCGCTACCACCGAAAGTTGGATAGCAAACAATTCCGATTTTCATGGGGTAAAAATAAAGTCTCACACGCAGGCGCTGAGACGCGGAGTGATTGATAGCACAAATTGGAAACGATGTTACTTCCTGTCCGGAATTCCAAAAGCCTCATAAACCGCTTCCTGTATTTCCGTGCGGATATTCAGGTCTTGCAGCTTTTTGTTTTCCGCATCGGGATGAACGCGGTTGGAGAGAAAGACATAGACAATTCCTGCATCAGGGTCGGCCCAGCACATGGTACCGGTAAAACCAGTATGTCCGAAACTGTTCATAGAAACTTCGTTGCTGGTGGGGCCGCTGTTGATGGAGCGTGTGGGTTTGTCAAAACCAATTCCCCTTCGGTTGCCGCTGAAGTGTATGGAGTTGAACAGGTCAATGGTTTCTTTACTGAGGAAACGTTGTCCTCCGTATTCACCCCCATCCATCATCATCTGCATTAGGGCAGCGAGGTCTTGCGCATTGGAGAAAACTCCTGCGTGACCGGCAACACCACCCATCATGGCGGCACCCTGGTCGTGAACATGACCCTGAAGTTTTTGTTTGCGAAATGCCTGGTCGTTTTCAGTGGGAGCAATCACTTTCTTTTCCATCCGGCGCAAAGGTTCATAGCCGATGCTTTGCAAACCCATTGGCTCATAGAAATTGTGGAGCACATATTCATCCTCCGTCATGCCTGTTTGTTTTTCGATGATGCGCTGGAGGAAATAATATCCAAGGTCGCTGTATTTGTAACTCTTGTCCGCACTCAGCGGAGTGGAAATGATTTGCGAGAAAATACTGTCGCGATAGGAGGAGAGCATGTAGATGCCTTCCGCCACTTCATTGTTGTAAAGTGAATCGGATATGGTGTGATACAGGTTCTTGCGCAATCCACCATCATTCACAGTTTTCTGCCAGAATGGAATCCACGGGGTAAGGCCTGCGCAATGAGACATCATTGCTTTAATCGTAATATTACGATAATCATTGCCTGCTGGAATTTCAAGATAGTCTCCCAGCGTTTTGTTGACATCAAGTAAACTATCGTCCACCATTTTCATAGCACACAGTGTGGAGGAAGCAATTTTCGTGATGGATGCCAAATCATAAACAGTTGCTGATGTTACCGGCTCGCGGCTGGTGTAGTCCAGCATTCCGAAGGCTTTGTCGTAAAACACTTTTCCATCTTTGGCTGCAAGCACCCTGCAACCCGGATATGCACCCAGGCGGATACCGCTCTGTGCAATCGAATCAATTTTCCATAATGAAATCTCAGAAGCAAGCTGTCCTGTTTCATTATCACTCATCATGTCTTCCTGGTAAGTTTTTTCGTTTTCTTCGGGATGGTCGTTGAGTGATGCTGCACCGTATCCCGAATCTTTCACCCCTAGGTTGGCTGCGGATTTCAGTCCTACATACTCAGGTGTTACCCATCGCAGGCGTGTCTGATCATGGAGCGAAATGCCATCACCAAACCGGAACCTGTTGCTGGCCGAAACTGGCAGTGCACCGCATGATGGTGTCCCGCCTGCTATCACTTCCGCACACACCTGTTGGGTGAGAGCATCATCCTGGTAGGCTATGATGATGCCTTCGGTATTGTCCAAATCTTTCAGCACATTGAACGAATATGGATTGGCAAACACAGAAAGAATAATATCGGTGTTTGCGCCCACAGCATTGAGAATGCGTGCGGCCTCGTTGGAGATTCCAAAGTTCTTTGAAGCCTTGTTGCTCGTGTTGAGCATCGCAGCAATCACAAGGTCGTAAGTGCTCAGTGTATCATGCCATTTTATCGCTGACTTGAAATCAGGATTCTTGTCCATCGAAAATGCATCGAAGGGAAAGTAGCCGGAGAGTGTTTCTTCAAATGCATTGGCGGTGGTTGTACCAATGCTCACCACTGCAATTCGTTTTCCTGCATGACCGGAAATGGGAACAAGGGAGCATCCGTTATTCAATACGGTGATGCTTTGCTCAATCATTTTTCTGCGCAACACTTCGGCTTCTGCTGTGTTGAGGTCCTGCACAAGATTTTTTGTTTCAATAGGAGTGAAGCGACTGAGGCCGCACCATTCTTTCGCACGAAGAATCTTAATACAGTGCTGCGTGATTTCCTGTTCTGAAATCAATCCACTGTCTATTGCAGCTTTAATTTTCTCTACTGCAAGGGGAATGTTTTGCGGGAAAAGCAAAACATCATTTCCGGCAAGCAACGCATTCAAATCCACTTCGCCTGAATCAAAATATTTTGCAACACCTTGCATGTTCAACGCATCGGTAAACACGAGTCCGCTGAAATTCATCTTGCGCTGCAAGAGGTCATTCACAATTTTGGGCGATAGAGTAGAAGCGAGGTTGGGAGTATTGTCGAGAGAAGGAATGTAGAGGTGAGCAGTCATCACACCGCCAAGTCCTTTGCTGAAAAGTTTGGAGTAGGGATAAAGTTCAACTTCTTCCAGTCGTTTTATGTCGTGCTGGATTACTGGCAAGTCGTAGTGACTGTCCGTATCGGTATCACCATGACCGGGAAAGTGTTTCGCCACTGCAATTACTCCGCTGTTTTGCAATCCTTGCATGTAAAGCAATCCGCGCTGGGTAACAAGTTCCTTGTCTTCACCAAAAGCGCGGTTCGAGATAACGGGATTCTGCGGATTGTTATTGACGTCCACTACAGGAGCGAAGTTCACATGCACACCCAATCGTTTGCATTGTCTTCCCAGTTCAAACCCGAATTCGTAAACCAGGTTTTCATCGCCCATGGCACCGAGTGTCATCCCCCGCGGAAATGAAATAGTGGAGTCAAGCCTCATTCCCAATCCCCATTCTGCATCCATTGCAATGAGCAGCGGAATGCCTGATTTGTTCTGAAAACGATTCGTGAGTTGTGCTTGCCGAACAGGACTGCCCTGCATAAATATCAATCCACCGATGTGGTATTTGTCAATGAGCAGTTCCACTCCTTTCGGGTCGTAGTCATTGTGTTTAGGATCACTCCATGCAGCCACCATAAACAACTGCCCGATTTTTTCATCGAGTGTCAATGTCTTGACAAGCGAATCGGCCCACGGTGTTTCCTTTTGAAGAAAACATGGAAGTGCAGCATTGGATGTAAACGATGGTTGTGCCTGTAACGAACTAGTCGGGCAGGCCATAACCACCATCATTAAAACTGCATTGAAAAATCTAGTTTTGAAAATCATTAGGGTCATTCTTCGCTTCAGGTGTCAAGCTACAAATCAATGAAGGGAACGGCAATACATGTGCCCTATTGTGAAGTGTTAGCAACAAGTCCACGTGGACAGCATAACACTCATACGATCATCTGCTGCTACGAAGTTTCGACTTGAATTTTTGAATGTCCGCATATCCGCTTTTTCTTGCTTCTGCGATGCGTTCATTCAGAAGAAAGTTTTCCAATTCCATTTTACGGGAATAGTCGGTTTGCTTATCACGCTTCAACATGTGCCGCCATCTTCTTATTTACATGGTTCATCACGAATTGTAATTGTTCATCAGGCGTAAGATTAGTGTTGTCTATCACCACGGCATCACCTGCCTTGCGCAACGGGTCGTTGCTGCGGGTGCTGTCAAATTCATCGCGGGCGCTAACGTTCTTCAACACTTCATCGAAGGTTATTTCCACACCGTATCCTTTCAGCTCTTCGAACCTTCGTTGTGCACGCACTTTGGCATCGGCCACCATGAAAAATTTGACTTGAGCATCGGGCATAACCACGGTGCCAATGTCTCTGCCATCCATCACCACTCCGCTGTTTTCGGCCATGCGTTTCTGGAGTTTCACCAGCTTGTTGCGCACGCCTTTTATGTTCGAGACTTTAGAAACATGATTGCTCACCTGGAGGGTGCGGATTTCCTTTTCCACCTGCTGGCCGTTGAGGTGGGTTTCGTTCAAACCTGTTTCTGCGTTGAACCTGAAATTGACCAGCACCAAATCAAGAGCACGTTCCAAACCGGGTTCGTCAACGTTGCTGCCTGGGCCTATGTATCCATGTTGCAACGCAAACAATGTGATGGCCCTGTACATGGCGCCACTGTCAACATAGATGTAGTTGAGTTCTTTCGCAAGCGATTTGCCAATGGTGCTTTTGCCGCAGGAAGAATACCCGTCAATGGCTATGTTCATTTTGGTTTTCACGATGGATTGGGTTTGGGACGTGGCGAAGATAGAAGACCAGTGTGTTGATGTGGGGATGTGCTAATGAATGATGTGCTGTTTAATAATGTGCTGACGAATGCATTGCATTCTCATAATGCTATGACAAGCGTCCACTCAATCATGATGATGGCAATACCTTCGCAGACAATAAAAAACAAAACTTGATTATGAAAATTCTTTACACTGTTCTTTTTATCGCGCTCAGCATTTCATCCTATTCGCAAACACCTTGTTATGCAGGCATGGCTGGAATTTATCCGTGCAACAATGTGGATCTAATGGCTTTTGTTACTCTTTCAGATTTGGGCGTGGACGTAAACGGCAACACCAACGATGTATGGGGCTGGGTGGGCCCAAGTGGCAAGGAGTACGCCATAGTGGGTTCTTCCAATGGCACCACATTTCTTGATGTGAGTAATCCCGCAGTACCCATCAATGTGGGTTTCCTGCCCACGCACACCATAAGCAGTTTATGGCGCGATGTAGAATCACGCGGCAATTATTTGTTTGTGGGCAGCGAAGCACAAGACCATGGTCTCCAGGTTTTCGACTTGATGGAACTTGAAACGGCTACCGACCTTCCTGTGGATTTTGAAGAAACCGCTCACTACAATGGTTTCGGAAACAGCCACACTATATCTATTGACCAGCAGAGCGGATACCTCTACGCCAATGGTACTGGCACTTTCAGTGGTGGTCTCCATATTGTTAATATCAACAACCCGCTCAACCCTGTTGTAGCAGGAGGTTTCGAAGCCGAGGGGTATACCCACGACTCCTTTGCATTTACTTACAACGGTCCCGATACGGATTTTACCGGAAGTGAAATTGTGATGGCTTGTAATGGCTTCGGTCCACTTGTGGCCGTTGATGTGACCGACAAAACCGATTGCCAAACCATTTCCACAGTAGTGAATGATAATCAGGGATACATTCATCAGGGCTGGTTTACCGAAGACCAACGCTATTTCCTGATGAATGATGAAATGGATGAAAACTTTTTTGATCAGACGGTGCGCACCCACATTTTTGATTGTGAGGATTTAAATAACATGGAGTACATAGGCTATTATGCTTTTGAGCAAAACGCCATTGATCATAACCTATATATAAAAGGCGACAAATGTTATGAGAGCAATTACACCACCGGATTGCGCATTCTTGACGTAAGCGATGTGGCCAACCTGAATGTGGAAGAAGTAGCCTACTTTGACTTGTACCCCAGTGGCGACCCACAGGTTTACCAAGGCACCTGGAGCAATTATCCTTTTTTTACCAGCGGAACCGTTTTAGCCACCAACATGTACGAGGGGGTTTACATACTCTACTATGAAGGCGCTGTGGAAACTGCGATGGATGAAGAAGTGAGGGTGAACAGCCTTAACATTTATCCTAATCCTGCTGAAAATATTATCGGATTCGACCATACAGGCAACGATGAAATAACCGTGAGTGATGTTACCGGTAAGGTAGTCCTGAATGTGGATGCTTTCAATTCAGCCGGCAACCGTTTTTCGCTCAATGTTTCATCACTCGATGCCGGAGTTTATTTCCTAAATGCAGGGGAGAACGGGTATGAGAAGTTTGTGAAGAGGTAAATGCTGAATGATTGTTTGCCACGCCTTGCGTGGTGACGTGTAATTGTTTGGATGTTCTCTTGTTAGTTTGTTGAATCGTTGATTTTTGAAATTTTAAAAAACGCTATTGCTGAATTGCAGAAGCGTTTTTTCTTTTTAGTTCAATAGCTCATTGCTCCAACTATTGATAATACAATTCACCTAAACGCAGTTCGCAACTTTCATCTGGCAAGTTATCTGTAGGCATTCTACTTTCGCCACTGAACAAACCGGAAAACTTTTGAACCATTTCACTCATCAAAAAACCAGAGCAGCCATCATCGGCATTCTGATTGTGGTCGTGGTATTCGGTTTTCCATCTTCCGCCTCCTCCCAAAGTGTGGGTGTGGTGTTGAGCGGTGGCGGTGCAGCAGCATTGGCACACGTAGGTTTCCTGCGGGCCATGGAGGAAAACGAAATTCCTATAGATTGTATTGGAGGCACAAGTATGGGTGCTGTCATTGCCGCGATGTACGCCAGCGGATACACACCCGCAGAAATTGACAGCACCGTGCGCTCTAAAGAATTTGAACAGATGGCCACGGGTCTGGTTGACGATCAATTCCGCTTTTACTTTAAGGAATACAATGCCGATGCTGGTATGGCCACATTCAAATACAGCGGGGGCCAGCTTGTAACCAATGCTATTCCCACCAACCTGATTGACCCAGTGCTTCTGGATTGGAAATTCATGGAAGCATTTAGCCAGCCTAGTGCTGCGGCAGGAAATAATTTCGACAGCCTCTTTATTCCGTTCCGATGCATAGCAGCCGATGTGGCAGGCAAACAAGAAATAGTTTTTCGAAGCGGCCCTCTAAGTGTGGCGGCACGCGCTTCCAGCACCTATCCATTCTATCTGCCACCGCGCAGAATTGATGGTGTGCTGCTTTATGATGGTGGTATCTACAACAACTTTCCGGCAAACGTCATTTACCATGAATTTCTGCCCGATGTAATTATCGGTTGCAACGTAAGTGAAAACAGCAAGCCATCTAGCGAGGATGATATTTTCTCCCAACTGGAAACTATGATTCTTATCCGCACAGAGTTTAGTAAAGTGTGCGATCAAATGGTGATTGTGACACCGGATGTAGGTGATATTGGTACGTTTGATTTCGCCATGCTGAAGCCCGCCATCAGCAAGGGCTACAAAGCTGCACTGGACAGCATGCCAGTGATAAGAACCATGGTGGAACGAAGGGTGGATGCGGCCGAACGCAGTGCAAAGCGGAGTAGTTTCAGGAAAAAATTCAAGCCCTTTCTTGTCAGCGATGTGGTGATCGAAGGCCTGGAAGATCAGCAAAGCAGTTATGTACGAAGAATGATGGGCAGAAAAAATAATCTGGTTCCTATCGCCAAACTCAAGGCACCGTACTTCCGTATTTTCATGGATGATAAAATCGGTTCTATTTTTCCGGTAGCCACCAAAAACAGAAACGATGAATACTTTACCCTGAACCTTGACGTGAAACCTGAGAAGGATTTGCTCCTGGTCTTTGGCGGCAACTTTTCTTCGCGAGCCATCAATACGGGATATATAGGAGTGCGCTACAATATTTTCGGGCGAACATCAGCCACTATTTCGGCCAATAGTTATTTCGGGAGGTTTTATGGTTCCGTAAACTCAAATTTGCGATGGGATGTTTCCGGTATGCTGCCGTTTTCCATTCAGGCTGGATTCACTTTGAACCGCTGGGACTATTATAAAAGTGTGTCTACTTTTTTTGAAGATGTGAAGCCTTCATTCATTGTGCTCAACGAACGTTTTGGTGGCCTCACATTCCGTTTCCCTGCGGGTAATAAGGGAATGATAAAAGCCGATGCTCACTATGCATTTTTCTATGATGAGTACTACCAGTCGCCCACCTTTCTTTCTACCGATACAGCAGATCGCACCGATTTCGAGTCGGGCATTTTCCGGATTACATGGGAACGCACCACGCTGAACCGCAAGCAATATCCAAATGCAGGAACCCACCTGGCATTTTCGGTAAAAGCCGTAACCGGTGTAGAGGTTACTCGCCCCGGAAGCACATCTTTTTTCCGGGACACCACCCATACGCGGCACGAGTGGATAGCCACAAGGTTTGAATACGAGAATTATTTCCTCCACCTCAAACCATTCACCCTCGGGTTTTCTTTCAAAGCCGTTTATTCCACTCAGAGTTTTTTCAAAAACTATATTTCATCTGTCATTGCCGCGCCTGCCTTTATGCCTATACCTGAAAGCAGCACTTATTTCCTTTCTAATTTCAGGGCACACACCTGGACAGCAGGTGGTATGGCAGTCATCTGGAACTTTAACAAGAACCTTGAACTGCGCGGAGAAATACATGGCTTCGTTACCCCACAACCCCTTCTCTCAAACAACCTCAGTCAGGCCTACTACGGTGTTGAAATAAACCCGATGCTAATAAGTTCCGGTGCTGTGGTCTTTCATTCGCCCATAGGGCCAATGAGTTTTTCAGCCAACTACTACGACCGAAAAGATGAGCCTTGGAGTTTCCTTTTTAATTTCGGATACATCATCTTCAATTCTTCCGCTAAAGAATAAAAACACATTTCCATTGCTTAATGTTCGGTTGTTTGAGCGTTTTGTTATTCCACTGATCTGATACTCACTCGCTGCTTGGTTCGCAGTCTCCCTCTAAATTCGCGACTTCATCAAAAAACCTTATGAACAAAATCAAATTCGGGATAATCGGTGCAGGGCACATTGGCAAGCGACATGCTGAGATGATTGAGCGCAACGAAGATTCGCAACTTGTTGCCATGTGCGATGTGCGTTCAAAGGAAGATTGTTTGGTTCCTTACGATGTACCTTTTTTCAATGATGTGGACCAAATGCTGAAGGAGGGCCCTGCCATGGATGCCGTGTGCGTGTGCACACCCAATGGGCTTCATGCTGCACATTCGCTGGCAGTGCTCCAGACTCAACGCCATCTTGTTATAGAAAAACCCATGGCACTTACCCGTGCCGATTGCGAAAAAATTATTTATACCGCACTTAATGTGCACCGCCAGATTTTTTGTGTAATGCAAAACCGCTACAGCCCGCCAAGCGAGTGGATAAAGTCCGTGATAGGCGGGGGAATACTCGGCTCTATATTTTTGGTATCCATCAATTGCTACTGGAACCGAGATGCGCGTTACTATAAAAAACCCAACTGGAAAGGCTACAAGGAATTGGATGGTGGCACCTTGTTCACCCAGTTCTCTCACTTTATTGACATTATGTATTGGCTCTTTGGCGACATCACCAATATCCAATCTCGTTTCCGTGATTTTAATCATAAGCTCCTCACTGAATTTGAAGACACAGGCATTGTAAGTTTTGATTTTGTGAACGGAGGAATAGGCAACATCAATTTTTCCACTTCCATTCGTCAAACCAATTTTGAAAGCAGTATGACCATCATTGGTGAAAATGGTACTGTAAAAATTGGCGGACAATACCTGAACGAAGTGGAGTACTGCAACATTGCAGATTACACCATGCCGAAACTGAAGGCAGCAAATCCAGCCAATGATTATGGCGACTACAAAGGTTCTGCTGCCAATCATGTTTACATCATAGAAAATGTGATTAACACATTGAAAGGACAAACCAACATCACCACTAATGCACTGGAAGGATTAAAGGTGGTAGACATCATTGAGCGCATTTACCAAAGCTCGCCCCGGGTCGAAAAAATGTTGCTGGAAGCTTCACCACGCTATGGCGTGGCTTAACCACAATCATTGCTCAAGAAGATTTTTGAAAAAGCAGGCATTGACCTCACTTCCGAATTTTCACGGAACGTGGCCACGTTGATGGGTGGCACCGCACTCGCCCAACTTATTCCGCTTTTTTTTGCCCCGGTTGTCACACGGCTTTTCACGCCACAGGATTTTACCACCTACGAACAATTCACCATGCTGATGAGCATACTCATTGTAGTGGTTACGGGCAAGTATGAATATGCGATAATGCAGCCCAAGGAAAAAGAAGATGCTCGACATGTGTTGGGCCTCACTCTTCGTATTGCCATCATCGCGTGCCTGGTGCTTTTGCCGTTATGTTTTTTACTCGGTGATTTTGCCGGGAATTTTTACAACAATCCTGAGTTGGGAAAATGGCTTTGGTTACTTCCTGTGGCACTGTTCCCGTTTGCTGTGTTCAACGCCATGAACTATTGGTTCAGTCGCGAGAAGAATTACAGAGTAGCGGCCACATCAAAAGTGTATTTTACCTGTGCAAGTGAGCCTATGAAAATTGCAACCGGTTTGGGCAAGATGGCTTCGGCAGGATTGCTAATGAGTGCAGCACTGGGAAACATTGTTGCTGGCATTTACACTTACCTCAAATTCAAAAAGTCGGAACCCGCGGGTCTGCGAAATCTTTCGGGAGAAAAGATGCGTGAGATGGCAGTTGCATACAAGGACTATCCGCTCTACACCATCTGGGGCAGTTTATTCAACCGCACTGCCCAATGGGCGCACATCGGTATGTTTTCGTTTTACTTCGGGCCTTATGCCATTGGCTTCATGGCATTGAGCAGGCGTGTGTTCATGAATCCGCTGAACATCCTTGCATCATCCTACAGCCAGGTTTTCTACCAGCGCATTTCGGAGATAGACAAGATGGGTGAGTTGCGCAGTATTTATGTGCGCAGCGTGTTGAAGTTTTCGCTTATCGGTGCATTGATGATTGTGTTTGTGCAGTTATTACCCGAGCAAACCATGGCTGTAATTTTTGGTGCCCAATGGGGTGATACACTTGTTTTCCTAAAAATACTTTGCTTCTGGTATGCTATCAACTTTGTAACGAGCGCTCACTCTTTCATCTTTTACAAGCTGGCTAAACAACGTATTACATTCCTTCTCGACCTGCTTCATCTGGTGGTGGTAGTGCTGGCCATTTTAATTTCATTTTACATAGGGCTGGAAACAACAGAAGCGCTGATGATTACAGTGGCAGTGAAATTTCTTTACTTGCTTTTCACATTGATTATTGCGATTTTTCTGATGCGCAACGATGACTTACCCGCGAAAACTGTTGAATGAAAAAAAGAGTTGCCTCCATAGTGCTCAATCCGTTTGTCAACGACAATCGTGTATACAAAATTGCCAATTCCCTTCAACAAAATGGTTTCGAAGTGATGGTGGTTGCGCTGCACAAAAGAGACTTGCCTGAACGCGAAGTGAAAGATGGAATACCTGTGCATCGCATCAAACTCAAAAGTATTGGCTTGAAAGAAGGCAATGATTTTTACGGGTTGATCAAGTTCATTGAGTTCTACTACCGCATCATAAAAAACTATCGCAGGTATGATATCCTTCATTGCAACGACCTGCTGGGATTTGTGGCCGGGGTGTTCACGAAAATTACACGACCGCGAATCAAACTGGTGTATGACAGCCATGAATATCAGCGCGAAGTTTTTCGCAGGAACAAAACCCAGAAAGCAATCATCTGGTGTTTCGAAAGATTATTTATCAGTTGGGCTCATGCATTTATCACGGTGGGCGATGGCATTGCAAAAGAGTATCAGCGATTGTACAAAGTGAAATCGCCAGTGCTGATATTGAATGCACCTCACCTGTCGAATTCTATTAGAACTGATATTCTGCGAATGGAGTTAGGTATTCCTTCCAGTGAAAAAATATTTCTTTACCAGGGCGGATTGACTGTGAGCCGCGGCATGGAGCTTTTGCTTGAAGTTTTTTCCGAACTTGGCGGCAGTGGTTGTTCCATTGTGTTTATGGGTAATGGCGAGTTCGAAGGATTGATAAGGAGTTATTGTGAAAAGTTTTCTAACATTTATTTCCGCCCATCAGTTCCCTATCACCAGTTGGTGGAATACACCGCAAGTGCTGATTACGGAATTATTTCCACGCAGAATCTCTGTCTCAACAACTTCTATTGCATGCCCAATAAACTTTTCGAATACATACAGGCAGAGGTTCCCATACTCACCAACAACCTTTATGAATGCAAACGGATAGTTGCAGGCGAAAACCTGGGTGTGGTGATAGAAGAATACACATCACCGAAACTGAAAGATGCCATCAGGAAAATTGTTTCAGTTCCCCGCGAACAATTCGTTGTTAACCTCAAACGAATCAAGAAAGATTATTGCTGGGAAAACGAAGAGAAGAAACTCATTCACCTTTATCGCAATTTGTAAGTTGATTTAGACGTGGCATTGGAAGTGATTGAAATAAAACCTGAAGAACGTCCTCGCTTTTTTGAATTGGCAGAAGAGTTGGGAACTGTGTTTTCATCGCAGTTGTGGTGTGAAGTGTTCCGTGAGAAATTGAAGTTGTGCGGGATTTTTTCGGACACTGCTCTCATCGGTGGCTTTGTTATTTATGAAACAAGAATGAAGCTGGTGAAGTCGTGGATCACTCCACCTTTCTCTCCTCACATAGCATTGTTCTTCCAGCCGGCCAAGTCATCCAACGTAGCGAAAATTCTCAGTTACAACAAATCCATTGTTCGTGCAGTGGCTGAATTCATCCGGAAACAGAAGATGGGCTTTGTGAAGATAGAATTGCCACCTGGCGTAAACGATGTACAACCTTTTATATGGGAAGGAATGGATGTCACAATAAAATACACTTATCGCCTCGACTTGACATTGACTAAGGATGAACTTATTCAGCGGATTGATCCAAAGGAGCGTTCAAAAGTTTCGATTGGAGGCAAGCATGATTTGCTCATCGAAAGGAATACAGAACCGGATGCGGTGGTGAAAATCCTGCGCAACACGTTTTCGAAAAAAGAAATTTCGACAGACATCAAACTTGCGGAGCGCATTGTGAAAAATTTATCGGACAGCAATGGATGTTTTGCATCGGTAGTGAAAAAGAATGACAAAAGTCTTGGAGCGTTTGTTTGTGTTTGTGATTCACACACCGCGTACTATCTCCTTGGTGGTTTTACTGATGAGGCGAAATCAAAAAACATTGGCCACCTCGGGGTGTGGGACTGCATCATGCAGGCACAGGAAAAAGAACTTAGTGTTTTTGATTTCGAAGGTTCCATGATTCCAGGAGTCGAACAATTTTTCCGTTCGTTTGGAGGTGAGCAAGTAGTGTTTTTTGAAGTTAGGGGAGGAAACAAATTGGTGAGAACCGCTTATGGTTTGCTGAAATAAAAAATGGGAACTCATCGGTTCCCATTTTTCTTATTGATGTATTCCAGTAGTTAATTCACAGATGTTTCGTAAACCACCTGATATTCTTTGTCGTCCTCGAAATATTCAAGCCCTAGGTCCAGCCATTCTTTCGCTTTCGCTTTATCGCCTGCTGCTGCTTTGTCTTCCGCTTCTTTCATCAGTGCTTCTTTGAGCAATCCTCGTTGTTCTTTACTCATATCACTGCATCTTCTTTCGGTAAGAATTTCTTGGGCCGTTTTAAATTCAGCTTCCGATTCTTTCTTGGTTTTCAATGCGGCATAGGCGCGTCCGAGCATAATGTGCGCACCGGCATCGTTGGCATCAATGTCAATTAGTGTGGCGTAATAAGATTTTGCCTTGGTGTATTTCTGAGTTTCCATAAATGTTTCACCTTCGGCTATTATGACCTGGCGCAGTTCAGAAAAGTAATCCTCGTATTCGTTGTAGAATTGATGCTCTTTATCCTTCTTGCCATAAGTGCCTGCGTACTTAATGGCATCCTTGAATGCGCCCGGATATTTTTCCTTCATTTCATCAATCTTGGATATTTCCAGAAAGGCCATGCTCATATAGAGGTATGGCATTGGATCCTTTTTGGTTTCGTCACTCAGAGTGTATTTCTCGGCTTTGTACAGCACCTTTTCATACTTCTCGTCCACGAACATTTCCAGCAAGTCGGTGTAATCGTTTTGGGCAAGGGTGGTGAGTTGGGCAAGCACTAATAGAACAAGTAATAATTTTTTCATTGGGGTTTTATGTTTGGTTCTTTAAATCAGCCACGCTTTGAGCGCAGGCAAACTGGATTTTCAAATACGATGCCTAAAGTAATAGGTCTCTCTGTGGGCGCAAGATGCAGCATTTCCATTTTTTCTTCCAAAGCCTGTTCAAAACATGAACATCAATGAGCAGAACCCAGGTGTTGAAAAGAGGGGCGGAGTGGTTTACCGCTAAAGGCTGGAAACCACAGCGGTTCCAGAAGGAAGCGTGGCGGGCATACCTTGATGGTAAAGACGGATTGGTGAATGCGCCCACTGGCAGCGGCAAGACTTATTCGCTAATGGCCCCCATGATCTTTTCACTTTTCGATAAGAAAAAACAGGACGCTCCTACCGGGCTTCGGCTCATCTGGGTTGCACCTATACGGGCGCTCACTAAAGAAATTCTTCAGGCTGCACAGCGAATTGTATCAGAAAATAATTTACCGGTTACGATTGGAATTCGGACAGGAGATACACCAACAGATGAAAGAGCAAGACAACGAAAGTCATGGCCGACTTTTCTTATCACCACTCCTGAAAGCCTGCACATGATTTTTTGCACGAAAGATTTTTCTGCATCATTTAAAAACATTGAGGCGCTGGTGGTGGACGAGTGGCACGAGTTGCTGGGAACAAAACGCGGAGTACTCACGGAACTTGTGATATCGAAACTCAAAGCACTCAATCCGCAAATCCGGATATGGGGAATAAGCGCAACGATTGGCAATCTTGAAGAAGCGAAGGATGTGCTGCTTGGAATGGATCGAAAGGAGAACGGAATAATTATTCGTTCACAACTCAAGAAGAAAACTGAAGTGGTTTCCCTGATGCCGCAAAAGGTGGAGAGTATTCCGTGGGCGGGGCATCTGGGTTCACGCATGGTGAAGCAGGTGTGCGACATTATTGAAGGCAGCGAGAGCACACTCATCTTTACCAATGTTCGTTCGCAATGCGAATGGTGGTACAAACAAATCATTGAAAAATATCCTGAACTTGCGGGAATACTTGCCATACATCACGGCTCGCTGGATAAAGAAATAAGGCATTGGGTGGAAGATGCGCTGGGCGAAGGAAGATTGAAAGCGGTGGTATGTACATCGAGTCTCGACCTTGGGGTGGACTTCGGGCCGGTGGAAACCATTGTGCAGGTGGGAGGGCCAAAAGGTGTTGCTCGTTTTGTGCAACGCTCGGGTAGGAGTGGACACAGGCCGGGCGCAGTAAGCAGGATTTATTTTTTGCCCACACATACACTCGAACTGATTGAAGCTGCGGCCCTTCGACAAGCCATTAAAGAAAATTATCTTGAGGAAAGGGAACCGTTCATTCGTTGTTTCGATGTGCTGGTGCAATACCTGGTAACACTTGCAACAGGCGAAGGATTTTTTCCCGATGAAATCAAAAAAGAAATTTTTTCCACCCATTGTTTTTCAAGCCTTACCAATGAAGAATGGAATTGGGCATTGGCATTCATCACATCAGGTGGAGTTTCACTTTTCGCCTATCCTGAATTTCATAAAGTGGTGAGGTTGGATGACGGAAGAATGAAAGTGACCAACCAGCGCATCGCCCGAAGGCATCGGCTGTCGGTGGGAACCATTGTGGGCGACACAATGGTGTCCGTGCGGTTGCAACGCGGAGGAATACTGGGGCATCTTGAAGAAAATTTTATATCATCGTTAAATGACGATGAAGCGTTTTGGTTTGCCGGACATTGCCTGGAATTGGTGGAAACACGCGGGCTCACTGCTGTTGTGCGCAAGTCCACAAAAAAGAATGCGCGCATTCCCGCATGGCAGGGAGGCAAGCTCCCGCTTTCATCTAACATGAGTGATATGTTGCGAAGGAAACTGGATGATGCAGTAAGTGGAAACCACAACGACCCTGAACTAAAAAAAATCAAACCCATTCTTGCACTACAGCAGAAAGATTCCATCATTCCCACATTGAACGAATTTCTGGTAGAAGTTTTTAAAACGGCAGATGGATATCACGCAGTGTTCTATCCTTTTGAAGGAAGGTTTGTACACGAGGGCCTTGCATCGCTTTCCGCCTATCGCATCGGGAAGCAGATGCCTATTTCGTTTTCTCTTGCCTACAATGATTATGGTTTTGAATTGCTGAGCGACCAGCCCATTCCCGTTGAAGTGATGCTTGCGGGGGGATTGTTTTCCACCGACAATCTCCAGCACGATATTTTGAATAGCGTGAACAGCGCACAACTGGTGAGTAAGCGTTTCCGTGAAGTGGCCACTATTGCAGGCTTGCTCTTTCGCGGGTTTCCCGGTGAGCCAATAAAAGCTCGTCATCTTCAGGCATCGGCTCAATTGCTCTTCCAGGTTTTTACGGATTATGATGCGCAAAATCTTTTACTCAGGCAATCGCTCGATGAGGTGATACACTACCAACTGGAATGGAAAAGGATGGTGCGCTCACTGGAAAGAATGTCGCTCCAGAAAACGGTTATCACTTATCCCGATAAGCCCACGCCTTTTGCATTCCCTATTATGGTGGACAGGCTGAGGGAAAAAATGAGCAGTGAAAGTTTGGAGGAGAGGATAGCGAAGATGCTCAAGAGTTCTTAAAGTTCCAGGTTGTGGTTTCATCAATGGGGAACAAGAACCAGAACCTTGTTGAAAAAATATTTTTCGCGATACACAATAACCATTCTCTCCTTCGTTACCACCCCAGTTTAAGACCCCAAAGGCGGTGCCCTTAACCAAGGCACAACTTTACATTCACCGCCTTTTTGACAAAACTTACTACATGAGATTGCTGCCCTTTGCTGTTCTCTTTGCTCTTAGTGCTGTGTTTTATTCCTGCAACAGGAACGAAAAGGAGCCGTCATTCCTCAACGTGGATAATCTTGTATTATCTGCTTTGCCAGCAGAAGGAACTTCCAGCGAAAACATCACTGAAATATGGACTTATGAAGGTGGCACCACTATCGTTGGTGTCTCTGATTTACCTGCCACAATCCCGGTCTTGAAAGAAGGCACCACCGAAATCAGGATGTATGCCGGAATCAAAAACAATGGCATCTCATCCACACGAATTGTCTATCCGTTTTATTCTCCATTTGATACAGTAGTGCAACTCGCTGAACTTTCGGAGCACACCATAAAACCACACTTCAAGTACCTGCCAGACCTTGACATTGATGTAATAGATTTTGAAAGTGGGGTGAATCCATTTTTCAGCTACGGTATCAATTCCGGATCCTTCGGTTTCAGCAACACGGAGGTCGCTTTTGAAGGTGACGGAAGCGGATATGGTTTGCTGGAACCGGATCAAAATGTTTTGCTTTATAGAACAGAAAATCATTATGAATGGGAAGTGGGGAAAACTGTTTTTCTGGAAATGAATTACAGCTGCAACAACACCTTCTCCGTGGGCCTATATGCCATCAACGATGCCACCCAGAAAAAAAACTTTGCTTTGATTTTAAATCCAACTAGAGAAGGAACGGGTGAACCTGCCTGGAAAAAAATTTACATTGACCTGGGCTTTGTAATCACGGAAAATCCAACTGCCGAATTCTTTGAACTTTATTTTGAAAGTGTGCATGATGAAAGTGGAAACACCGTGGAAATTTTTCTGGATAATTTAAAGCTTGTGAGGTTTGAATGAGCGTGATTGCCAATGACCGATGAGACCGAATACCGATTGCCGATGACCAGAGTCTGCAGATGAACAAGACAAGTCAAATAGCTAAATACATCATCGCTGATTTGTTCAGCGCAGGCATTGCGTGGACGTTGCTCTACATCTTCAGGAAAAAAATTCTTGAGCCGGAAAAATTCGGATATGATGTGGCGCTCAACTTCGACAGGAACTATTGGCTGGGATTGATTTTCATTCCACTTTTCTGGGTTGCGCTATACACCGCAGCGGGGCATTATCAGCGCATCTTCCGCAGACATCGCCTCAAGGAATTTAGCCAGGTGATGTTGACAGCTATTGTGGGGGTGCTGTTTATCTTTTTTGTATTCCTGCTGGACGACCAGATTTTCAGTTACAGGAATTATTATCAAAGCCTATTGGTGCTATTCACTGCGCATTTTCTTCTCACCTTGTTGTTTCGGCTTGCACTCACCTCGCGCACTGTCGCCAGGGTGCATTCAGGTGCGATTGGTTTCAACACAGTGATAGTTGGAGGCAACGAACGAGCGGTGGGGGCGTTCGAAGAAATACGAGCCATGCGCGCCCATCCCGGTTACAAATTCATTGGTTTTGTGCGCGTCAATGGCAAAGACAATCTTCTTTCGAAACACATTCCATATCTTGGAAATTATGAAGCACTGCCTCAACTCATTGCAGATAAAAAGGTGGAAGAAGTAATCATAGCTGTAGAAACGAGCGACCACAAAGACCTCCAGCGCATTATCTCCATGCTGGAAGACCAGGAAGTGAACATTAACATTATTCCCGACATGTACGACATTCTATCAGGTTCTGTAAAAATGAATTCCATCTATGGAGTTCCTCTTATCCGCATCAACCACGAACTGATGCCCGCGTGGCAGTTTTCACTGAAACGTGCGATGGATATTTGTATCTCCGCCAGTGCACTCATTGTTTTGCTCCCGTTTTTTTTGATTATCGCTCTGGGGATTAAATTTTCTTCCAGGGGGCCGATCATCTACAGCCAGAAAAGAATTGGAAAATACGGGACGCCTTTCCGCATCTACAAATTTCGCACGATGGTGCTTGATGCGGAAACCAATGGCCCGCAACTAAGCAGCGCTAATGATGCGCGCGTCACAAAATTTGGGCGTTTGCTTCGAAAAGCCAGGATGGACGAACTGCCCCAGTTCTTGAATGTGTTGAAAGGAGATATGTCGCTGGTGGGGCCGCGGCCTGAACGCGAATACTACATTGGACAGATTATGCAACATGCACCTCATTACCGATTGATGCACCGCGTGAGGCCGGGCATCACGTCATGGGGTCAAGTTAAATTTGGCTATGCAGAAAACGTTGACCAGATGCTCCACCGTCTTAAGTACGATGTGCTCTATATCGAAAACATGTCACTGGCCATGGATTTGAAAATTCTTTTCTATACAATTTTGATTGTGATTAAGGGTAGTGGAAAGTGAAAAATTTGCAGGGGACAGTGATCATTCAAAATCTGCCTCCTGCCGACTCCGCACTGCTAGATTTGCCATGTGAAGAAACTAATCTCAGATGATGCATTGGCAACAGCGACTAAACTGAGGAGCCACAATCCTATTCTTCCGTTGCTCTCCCGCATGTCCGGCATTGACAGGGTGAATGAAATTTATGATGAGATATGCAACAACCAGGGCGTATCGTTCATTGATGAGTTGTTCCATCTGCTTGAACTGGAACTGGAGTTCGATGAAAGACAGCTTGAACACATTCCGCAAATGGGTTCCTTCATCACAGTTTCCAATCACCCGTTTGGTGCGCTCGATGGGTTGTCCCTCATAAAAATTTTTACGCAGGCAAGGCCGGAGTATAAAGTGATGGCCAATTTCCTGTTGCAAAACATTGAACCCATTCGCGACAATTTCATTGGTGTAAATCCATTTGAAAAAAGAAAGGATGCTTACTCCAACCTGGGCGGATTAAAAGCTGCCATGGCCCACATTGAACAAGGTTTACCCATGGGAATTTTTCCTGCGGGCGAAGTGAGCACCATTCAAGGTGACCTGCGAAACATTGTTGACCGCAAGTGGCAGAACTCAGCATTAAAGATCGTACGCAATGCACAGGTTCCTGTTCTCCCCGTTTTTTTCGATGGTGCAAATTCTTACATCTTTCATCTTCTTGGGTTGATACACCCAAACCTGCGCACGCTCGCTTTGCCGAATGAAATGTTGAGGAAACGCGGCAAGACCATTCACGTGCGTATTGGCAAACCTATACAACCGAAAGACACGCAGATGTTCACGAACGTTGAACAATACGGGCGTTACCTCCGTGCAAAAACCTACGCACTGGGTAGCAGCTTCGAAGTGAAGCGCGATTACTTCCGCATGTTCCGTTTTCCCAAAAGAGAAGATGAAATTATTGCGGCTGTTGCGCAAGATGACATCGTGCGGGAGATAGAAACGTTATCACCTTTCAAGACACTTACTTACGACAACTTCGATTGTTACGTGACGGGCAGTGAAAACATTCCGCGCATCCTCCGCGAGATTGGAAGATTGCGCGAGGTGACTTTCCGCCAGGTGGGTGAAGGCACCAACAGGAGTATTGATCTTGACGAATACGACTTGTATTACAACCACCTCATACTTTGGGATCGCGAAGAAAAACGCATTGCGGGCGCTTACCGCGTGGGCGATGGTGCACAAATAATGGCGCGCTACGGTATCCGCGGATTCTACACATCGAGTTTATTCAAGATGAATTACAGGATGAAACCTATTCTCAACAAATCGCTGGAGCTAGGCCGTTCATTCATTGTGCAGGATTACCAGAAACATCGCCTCTCACTATTCCTGTTGTGGAAAGGAATTCTTTTTTACCTCTTGAGTCAACCGCACTTCCGCTACATCATAGGGCCGGTGAGCATAAGCAATGCCTACCAGGAAGTGTCGAAGGAATTGATAATACAATTCATCATGAAAAACTATTTCGATGAACATCTCTCGCGATACGTTCATCCGCGCCACGCATTTAAACCAAAAGTGAAAAACGTGGACATGGATGTACTCGTACATTCATCTCAAGCCGACATGAAAAAGATGGACAAGATCATTTCGGAAATAGAACCATCCAGTTTCACTATGCCTGTGTTGTTAAAAAAATATCTTCAACAGAATGCAAAAATTCTTGCTTTCAACAGCGACCCGAAATTCAACAATGCCCTGGATGGAATGATGATGCTCGATTTGAAAAACCTTCCACCCGATACTGTTGAGACATTGCAGAGGGAGATGGTTTCAAATTGAAAATGAGGTTTGATAACTAGTGACCGATGACCACTGATGGGTTCACTCCTTCACAAACCTCCTTACCACGCTTTCCCCTTTATCATTGAAAAGAACAACAGAATAAAGCCCCGGTGCCAAAGAGGAAACATCAACCTGGTTTCCTCTTAGTTCATTCCTCATGCATGAGCGGCCTATTGCATCGAGGATTTGGAAGGAGGTAATGGCGGTTGGTGATGAATGTCCGATGAAAAGAATATCGGAGGTAGGGTTTGGGAAAATGGAAAGGTGCGTTGCAAGGTCAAGCTCGTGTGTTCGAAGAACAAGGTCAAACAACTCACCCCCGCCATTCATTGTTCGAAAGACATAGGAGCGATTCATGCTCAGACAATAGGCTATGTTAGCACTCGGACATTCAGTATCACTGAATCCGTTGAAATCATCATCCATGAAAATTAATGGTTCATAGTGCTGGGCATACCAAGTTTCTCCACCATCAAGTGTTTTGAAAATGTAATCCTGAAAATCATATCCTTCATTGTTGTATGCCATTACATACCCCACTTCATCACTTACAAAGCGAATGTCCTGTGGACTACCAATTCCATAAAGATCTGCAATAACCTGGAATGACTCGCCACCATCATAAGTTTTAGTGAGAGATACAAAATTTGTTGTGATATCACCACCGTACCCAGAACATGCAATGATCCATTCGTCCGGTGACAGACAATGTATTTCCTTAGCAGAATAAATAGGAAAATTATCTGCTAAAGCAAAATTGGTTGTCTCCCACGGTTCGCAATTGATTTTTTCCCGAATTAATGCGCCCACCGTCATTACGCTGTTGCATTCATCCAATATGGAGGCATCATCACCCCAAAGGTTTTCATCGGGGTACCATGTTTCTCCACCATCATATGTCACAGCGGCATTCGTGCTTGGATCGAAGGCAATTCCGTAGTTCTCGTTCAAAAAAATTAGCTTTGTCATGGCATTGAAACCCGTTGGGTATTGTTCCCAAGTTTCACCGCCATTTTCAGTTTTCAAGATGTAAGGCATATAGCCACACACCCACCCGAGTTGATCATTCAGAAACAAGATGTCATAAAACAGGAATGAATCTTCAATATCCCATGGAAAGTAGTCTTCCATATACAGTGGGGTATCATTCCAGGTAATTCCGTAATCGGTGGTTTTTAGGACCATGCCAATTGAAGGTTCTGTAATTGTATCGGAATTGTTATAGGTGCAGGTGAAACCCGTGCTGTCATTGATGAAGGAAAGGCCAAACCAAAGATTAGTTGTATCAGCATACACCAGTTCCCATTGAGCCCTGAGTCTTGGCGAGTTGGGCAAAAACAAGAGTAGAATCAGCACACTCGCAACAGCTCGGGGACCGTTCGCACCCACTCGCTTGCGGAATTCGGAAAAACCCAAACCGCACTTTCGTACGGTTTGGGTTAAGAATATGATTCGCAATAGTAGTTTCATTGCTTTACGAATTTCAAGTTGTGCGATTCGCTTTCCGTTGCAATTGAAATGAAGTAAAGCCCATTTGAAAGATGTTCAACGTGGATTTGTTTTTTCTTTTCTCCCGCAAGCCAGGTAGCAGTATAAACTTTCTGCCCGATGGAGTTGAATGTTTCAATTGACACGTCCTTGTCAATGTACGTTTCTGTTTCGAGAGTTAGGAAATCGGATGACGGATTTGGGAAAAGGTCGATACCTGATTGCACACTTAAATCGTCATTACCAGTCAATTTTTGATTGAGTTTCGCAATACAATGCAAAGTATCTGTACCTATGGTGATGAAATCACCAGCCATATAAAGCGTGTCGTCAATAATTTCAATATCGCTCACTGCCGACCACAGCGGCCAAATGATTTCGGTATTCAAGCATTCCCAAGTCGTGCCGTCCCAGCAGGCAACACCCTGACAGGGTTGGCCTTCAAGCTGGTCGAACCATCCGGCAACATACAGTTTGCCATTGTGTACTTCCATATCCGTTAGCCGTTCATTGAATGGCCCCACTATTTCGCCATAATCATAACTGCTCAAATCTGTGAGATTGGTGCCATCCCATTTCATAATGGAGCGATAATCGGATTCGCCTTCGGGCGTCAGCAACCCTGCTATGTATAAGTCGCCATCGTGAACTTGAAGTGCTTCGACAATTGAAGCAGCTGATAGTGGTACAGGAAATGAATGCAGCCAACCATCGCTCACCACACCGAGGTTCCAAACACTTTGAGAATTTTCATCCAGCATCTCAAAGCGACCACCTGCTATAAGTTGGCCTTGATAAAATGTGAGGTCTAACACGCGCCATCCTTCTTCGACAAAACCATTGGTCACTAATGGTGTGAATGTTTCGCCATCGAATGAACAGAGCATAAAACAAGCAGCTCCTTCACATTCAATAAAGCCCCCTCCGAAATAAACATAGTTTTCAAAACTGAAAGCACACTCTATTACTGAATTAGGAGCATTTTGTAGTGGAACCCATTGCCCACCTTCAAACCTTGCTAGGTTAAATGATTCCTGAAATGTTTCAAAGAACAATGTCGCACCGTACAGGACATTGTTATGAATAATTTGAGCGGTGCATTGCACAGAGGGATTGTTGTTGGCAATAGAATCAAATTGCTCTCCGTTCCAGGTAGCAAATCCACGCATGGTATTGCAATTGGAGTCTGCGCTGAAAGTTCCAGTCACATGGAGCTTCTCAGCGGTTGGGTCATAACAAAGACTGTGAATATGATGACCCGACAGGCAGCCCCCGACCCCTTGGTCGAGGGGCAGCCATGCCTGGCCAAATGCAAGCAATTTGGAAAAATGCAGTATGCCAATGATGCAGAGTTGCTTGAACATTACTGTTTGTTGAGTTTGATGAGGTAATGATAACCTTCAATGTTCAACTCCATCAGGTAAATGCCAGAGGCATGTTCAATGAGGTCAATATCCAGCAGGGTTGTTTGTTCTCGTTTTTTTGAATTAAGAATCATCCTTCCCATCGAATCAAAAATGCGATAGTAGAACGTTCCGTTCAGTATAGATTCAGGTATTGAAATCTTGAACAATCCATCTGATGGATTCGGATGACAAGTAATTGTTTGAGATGCACCACCACTTATTTCGGCAACAGTGGTGATCAGGCTAAAGTCAAATCGTGAAAGGGTTGCTTCATTATCACCTGTAAACTGATAGTCCTGGAAATAATCGAGTTCTGAACCTTCGTCATAATCGAGATAGGTGTAACCGTCATCACCCAGACCAACTAGGTAAAGTTTGGTGCCTTTGGCATCGAGACCAAAGCCATTGCTCAATCCAATATCGCCAAAAAGTGTACTCCATTGCAACTGGTCGCTTGTGTTGAATGCAGCGAGAACCGTGCGTCTATTGTTAAGGTCTGTTATCTCCATGTAGTTGTTGCCGTTCTCATCACAAAGAGGAAACTCACCATCCGTAACCCCCCGCTGAACCCCATCTTGTTTCACCACAAATTGCACATACCCTTCACGTTTGTTTCCATTTATCGGGGAGCAGGGTTTCCAGTTTGGAGTATTTGGTGTCGTTTATTTTTTGGAGCACA
>Ga0163151_10000873_pt1 | contig 52561 bp, 38 predicted proteins | sample OliLakLV19MP5IB2_FD_145596 | JGI IMG/M metagenome (GOLD analysis project Ga0163151, IMG submission 145596) | Freshwater microbial mat bacterial communities from Lake Vanda, McMurdo Dry Valleys, Antarctica - Oligotrophic Lake LV.19.MP5.IB-2 | ecosystem: Environmental > Aquatic > Freshwater >...
TTCTTGCCCCGTCCCCAACTACGGAATCCCGACTATGACTACAGCAATTAGAACCTCTTGGGTTGCGGTCGCGGCGGTAGTCGGTATCTTAGGGGCGCGTCTGGAGATAGCAGGGCCGGAGTGGCTGCGGGTGGATGGACATGCCTGGGTCGAAATGAATCCGGAGATCAAGCAAGCCTACCTGGCGGGGTTCCTCGCCGGGACCGCAGTGGGACAGGCTCTCGCTGCTGGCGCACCGGATTCCGCCGCCCTGGTGGAGCGAGTGCACAGTCTGGTCCGCGAGGGACTGGCGTTCCCATTTGCTCCGAATGTTTATGCCGCCCGATTGGGAGATTACTATTTTTACGAGGACCGTCGCGTCCTTCCCATCTGGTATGCAACCTGGGAGGTGAACCATCAGCTCCAGCACCCGCCCGGCCGGGGGCCCTGAGCGACCAGCCAAATCCCTTCGTACGACTCTCCAGTGTTCACAGCAGGTATGGTTCTGAAACAGGCGGGTGGGTTCAGTCCTCTTCTAGTCAGGAGAAGCACCAATGAAGCGTAGCGCTCTGTTGTTCTCGGCCCTGCTGGTGGGCGCGGCCAGTGCGGCCAATGCCCAGGGCCTCTCGATGCAGATGTCGAACGGGTGGAACTTCTCGTTCGCCGGCAATGTCAACATCTTTGCCCAGTATCAGTCGGTCAGCAGCAGCAACAACGCCACCGGCTCCCCGGGCCAGCTCGTCGGCGGCGGCCCGGCCAAGGGCTTCTACTACGGCACCGGCCTCCTCCCGGCCTTCGCGACCTTCACCGCGAGCGGCAAGGAAGGCAACACCGACCTCGGCGCCCACTTCGGCTTCGCGCCACAGGTGCAGTGCGGCGGCGGCGCGCATGACTGCTTCGGCGCCCAGATCGACATGCGTCAGGTGTTCATGACGGTCGGCGGCAGCTGGGGCATGATCACCGCCGGTAAGGAGCTCGGCGTCTACCAGCGGCAGAACATTCTGAACGACCAGACGCTGTTCGGTGTCGGCGGCGGCGGTATCGCCCCGAGCGGCACGACGCTTGGTCGCATCGGATATGGCTACATCTATCCGAACTTCATCGCCCAGATGACCTACACCACGCCGGCTGGCCGTCCGGGATCGCTCTCGATCGGCCTCATGGATCCGAGCGATTTCGACGTCTACACTGTGCACACCACCCCGCGGGTGGAAGCTGAGGGCAGCTACACCAGTGGCGGCTTCAAGGTCTTCGCGAGCGGCACGGTCCAGAACAGCAAGGACGCCCCGAGCGGTGGCTCCAGCAAGACCGCGGTTGGCGGCGCGGGCGGTGTCGTGTACAAGGCCGGCACGTTCACGGTCGTCGCCTCCGGGTACGCCGGCAAGGGCCTCGGCACCACCCTGCTGTTCGGCGGCCTGGCCGGCGACGGCGCTGGCAACCTCAGCAGCTCCTACGGCTACATCGGCCAGGTGACCTACACCGCTGGCAAGGCGACCCTCGCCGGCAGCTATGGCTCGAGCTTCCTGAAGGATGACGCCAAGACCTTCAAGACCGAGAACAGCCTGATCTCCGGCGGCATCTACTACCAGGCCACCAAGTCCCTCAAGGTCGTCGGCGAGGGCAACTACGCCTGGGCCAAGGACAAGGATGGCTCGGGCAAGAACAAGGCGTTCACTGGCGCCTTCGGCCTGATGCTGTTCTACTAAATCCTGCTGCGGGGCGAGCGACGCCGGTCGTTGCTCACCCCCGGTTGGTGCGAACGGCCTCCCTTCCGGGAGGCCGTTCTGCGTTTCTCTCTCTGGACTGCCCCACAGGACTGGACCGGGGTACATTCCGCCCACCTTTCACCCTGAACATCCCGACCATGCGCCGCTTCCTGACCGTTCTGCTCGCTTCCACTCTCGTCGGCTGCGCCGGCGGTACTCTCTATACTTCGCTTGCCGGCGTATCCAGCGTTGCACCGACGGACGCGTATGTCTGCGCCGAGAAGCAGCTGCAGCTTCTGGAATACCGGCGCGCCCAGTACGACAATAAGGCGCTATTCATCATCGGTGAAAGGCGGAACGATGACGAAGCAGGACATGGGGCGACGTTTCGCAAGACCCTGGACATACTCGAGGTGTACGTGAAGCCCGGCAGCAGCGCGACCAGCGAGCTGTCAGTGAAGGCTCGGACGTTTGATGAACAGTCCAACTCACAGGGCGTCACGCGCGATGAGCGGAAGAGTTCCAATCGCGTCCTCGCTGATGCCCGGAAACTCGGGCAGGCGTGTGCGTCGTAGGGATTGCTAGGGGGGGCGAAGCCGGCTTCGCATCCCTGGGTCGACGAATGGTCGACCCAGTTGCGTAGGCGTGAGGCTGGCACCCGTGGGGCAGGCGTCCCCCAAGAATCCCCAGATTTGTGGAGCAGGCGTCCCGCTTGCCCACCCTCACCGCCCCCACTGACTGAGCCTCGTGGAGCAGGCGTCGCGCCTACCCGCCCTCACCGCCCCGACTGACTGAGCCTCGTGGAGCAGGCGTCCCGCTTGCCCACCCTCACCGCCCCCTCCGACTGAACCTCGTGGAGCAGGCGTCGCGCCTGCCCACCCTCACCGCCCCGACTGACTGAACCTTGTGGGGCAGGCGTCCCGCCTGCCCACCCTCACCCTCCGCGCCAGACCCACTCGTACCGTTTCACGCCCGGCCAGCGCCGACCGGGATTTGCGACTACATACTCGATGATGGCCTGAAGCGCTCGATCGTTCCGCACGATCCGATCGAACGACTCATCCTGCCAGACCGGGGACGGCCTGGAGAACAGGGTCACAAGCCGGTGCGCGGTGAATGATTTCCAGGAATGGAGCACGAGGTGAAGACCAAAGTGTGGATTCTGGGTGACGACGCAATGCACATGATCATCCATCACCGCCCATGCCCGCATCCGATAGCGGGAGCCGTCGAAGTGACTCAGGGCCTTAGCGACGACCGACCGTTCTGGGGCGGTCAGCATGCTCTGACCTCGACAGAGACACCAAGTGACGAAGTAGGTGGCGCCCGCCTCCCGCCAGTGCGGCAGGCGACGGCGGTACATGTGGAAAGCCATTCACGTACGATGAGCGCCGAGAGCGAATTCGGATAACCCGAATCAAGATGCCTGGTGCTGAATTGCGGCGATGGGCAGGCGAGACGCCTGCCCCACAATTCTGGCGCTGGGGGAGTGGGCAGATGGAGACGCCTGCCCCACAATTCTGGCGCTGGGGGAGTGGGCAGATGGAGACGCCTGCCCCACAATTCTGGCGCTGGGGGAGGGGGCAGATGGAGACGCCTGCCCCACAATTCTGGCGCTGGGGGAGTGGGCAGATGGAGACGCCTGCCCCACAATTCTGGCGCTGGGGGAGTGGGCAGATGGAGACGCCTGCCCCACAATTCTGGCGCTGGGGAGTGGGCAGGTATGAGGCCTGCCCCACGAGCCCTCTCCCCGGGGGCCATGGACCACACTGCCCTTCAGCTCCCCTTCCCCGGTACCGATGCTGGATAGGGCAGGGCCGAATGCACCCGAAGTCAACCAAACGGGTGAAAACAGCACGACCCGGTATAGGCTTCCCCCTCTACCCGCACTAGCTTGGACTGCGCTCAGGTTCTGTCCTTCGGAGGATTGCGTGTCCGTGCCGCTGGTCCAGTTGTCCCGAGCTACCTCGACCGAGCCATCTGCCGGACCGGCCGCGCTCGTGCGCAAGCCGTCCTGGCTCAAGGTACAGGCGCCCGGTGGCGACAACTACCTGCGGATTCGCGGGATGATGCGGGAACTGGGGCTGCACACGGTCTGCGAGGAGGCCCGCTGCCCCAACATCGGGGAGTGCTGGGAGCATCAAGCGGCCACATTCATGATCCTGGGCGACGTCTGTACCCGCAACTGCGCCTACTGCGCCGTCGCCCACGGGACGCCCGCCCCGTTCGACCCGATCGAGCCGGTGCGCCTCGCCGAGGCGGTCGCACGAATGGAGCTCAAGCACGTCGTCATCACCTCGGTGGACCGGGACGACATGCCTAACGGCGGAGCGGAGGCGTTCGCCGGCTGCATCACGGAGATCCGCGCGCGGCTGCCCCAGACAACCGTCGAAGTCCTGATTCCCGACTTCAAGGGGTCGGAGACGGCGTTGCAGATCGTGGTGGATGCCCGCCCAACAATTCTCAATCACAACCTCGAGACCTGCGAGCGGCTCTATCGGCTGGCCCGGCCCGGTGGCCGGTATGATCGGGCGCTGGCGCTGCTGGCCGCGGCCCGGCGATTCGGGCCCAGCGCCCTCACCAAGTCGGGGATCATCCTGGGCATGGGCGAAGAGTGGGACGAAGTGCTCACCAGCATGCGCGACCTGCGGCGCCAGAGTGACGTGAATATCCTGACGCTCGGACAGTACCTGCGCCCCTCGCCCAGTCACCTGCCGGTCGCGCGGTACTACACGCCGTCGGAGTTCGATGAGCTGCGGGACGCGGGACTGGCGATGGGTTTCACCCATGTGCAGGCCAGTCCGCTGACACGCTCGAGCTACCATGCATGGGAACAGGCAGAAGCTGCCGTCAGCCGTCAGCCGTCAGCCGTCACTGGCTGACGTCTTTTCTCGAGGGATTCCATGGCTACACCCAAGTCCGCCAAGCGCACCGATACCAAGCTGGCGGAAAAGTACCGCGGCTACCTGCGGCAGATGCTGCTGATCCGGCGGTTCGAGGAGAAGGCGGGGGAGGCGTACAGCCTGGGAAAGGTCGGCGGCTTCTGCCACCTCTATATCGGGCAGGAGGCGGTGGGTGTCGGCTGTATTTCGCAGCTCGGAGCTGACGACTACATCACCACTACCTACCGCGATCATGGCCAGGCCCTGGCGCGGGGAATGTCGGCCCGGACGGTCATGGCTGAACTGTTCGGCAAGGCGACGGGTTCCTCCCGGGGCAAGGGCGGCTCGATGCACCTGTTCGACGCCTCCCGCGGTTTCCTCGGTGGCCACGGCATCGTCGGGGGCCACATACCCCTGACGGCTGGGCTCGGCTTCGCGATCAAGTACCGCCAGACCAGCCAGGTCGCCATCTGCTTTTTCGGCGAGGCGGCGGTAAACAACGGGGCGTTCCACGAGGCGCTCAACATGGCCGGCATCTGGAAGCTGCCCTGCATCTTCATCTGCGAGAACAACCGCTACGGCATGGGCACGGCACTGGATCGGGCCACCGCGACGTGGAACATCGCCGAGCGTGGCGCTTCCTATGACATGACGCGCGAGGTGGTGGACGGGCAGGACCTCGGAGAGGTCATCACCGCCATGGAGCGGGCGGTGGTGCGTGCCCGGCGGCCCTCGCAGCCCACGCTGCTCGAGATCCGTACCTATCGCTTCGTCGGGCACTCGATGTCAGACCCGATTCATGGGCACTATCGCACCAAGGAAGAAGTCGAAGCCCACCGGCTGCGCGACCCGATCCTGCTATGGAGCGAACGGCTCAAGGCGGAGGGCGTCATCGCCGAGGCCGGCATCGAAAAGATGAATGAGGACGTCCTGGCCGAAGTCCTGGATGCCTACGAATTCGCGGACCAGAGCGCGGACCCCGAGCCCGGTGAGTTGTATACCGACGTGTATGCGCCGGTGGGGGGGTAGGTGGCAGGGAGCAGGTGGCAGGCATCTGAGCAAGACGTCTTGTGTCTTTACCAACGGCCAATGGCTACCGGCCAACGGCTGAATACTGACCGCTCCAACCGGTAGAGCTGATGCCGATCCTGACGTACCGCGATGCGCTGAATCATGCCCTCCGCGAGGAGATGGCCCGCGATCCTGACGTCTTCCTGATGGGTGAGGAGGTCGGCGTCTACCAGGGCGCGTACAAGGTCAGCCGCGGGCTGCTGGAGGAATTCGGTCCCAATCGGGTGGTGGACACGCCGATCACCGAGCTCGGCTTCGCCGGCGTCGGGGTGGGCGCGGCGATGGTCGGGCTGCGGCCCGTCATCGAATTCATGACCTGGAACTTCGCGCTGCTGGCGATCGACCAGATCGTGAACGCCGCCGCCAAGATGCGCTACATGTCGGGTGGCCAGGTGGGCATGCCGATCGTCTTCCGCGGCCCGGCGGGCGCCGCACTTCAGCTGGGGGCGCAGCATTCGCAGTGCTTCGAGGCGATGTACGCCCATATCCCCGGGCTCAAGGTGATCATGCCCGCGACGCCGGCCGACGCGAAGGGACTGCTCAAGGCCGCCATCCGTGACCCCGACCCGGTCGTGTTCATGGAAGGGGAGATGCTCTACAACACCAAGGGTGAGGTGCCCGACGGCGACCTGGTCGTGCCGATCGGCCGGGCGGACATCAAGCGCGCCGGCAACGACGTCACCCTGCTGTGCTACTCCAAGACCGTCGGCATCTGCCTCAAGGCGGCCGACCTGCTGGAGTCCGAGGGGATCAGCGCCGAGGTGCTGGACCTGCGCACCATCCGCCCGCTCGACCTGGAGGCGATCTTCACATCGGTGGGGCGGACGCACCGCGCGGTGATGGTGGAAGAGGGCTGGTACTTCTGTGGCGCCGGGGCGCAGGTCGTCGACGAAATCCAGAAGGGCATCTTCGATGAACTCGACGCCCCGGTGCTGCGCGTGACTGGAGCCGATGTCCCGATGCCATACAACAAGCATCTGGAGAAGGCCGCGAAGGTCAGTCCGGAGAAGGTGGTCACGGCGGTCAAGCGGGTGATGTACCGGGAGTAGGCGATTGGGCGATTGGGTGTAGGGAGTGGCAAGCGATGTTGTTGCTGACAGCCAAAGGCTGACGGCTGACGGCTCATCACAGTGAGACTCATGGCGACCAACGTTCTGATGGAAGCGCTCTCGCCCACGATGGAAGAGGGGCGCCTCGTCGAGTGGAAGAAGCAGGAGGGCGACACCGTCGCCGCCGGGGACGTGCTGGCCGAGGTCGAGACCGACAAGGCGGTCATGGATCTCGTGGCCCGTGCACCAGGGGTGATGCTGAAGCACCTGGTGCCGGCCGGCACGACGCTGGCCGTCGGCAAGACGGTTGGAGTGATCGGAAAAGTCGGTGAGGTGATCAGCATCGCTCCTGCCGTCGCGACTCCTCCCCCCGCCGCGCCCGCGGTCGTCGCGACCGCCGTTGCCGCCGCGGTTGCCCCGTCGCCCACTGCATTGCCGCCAGTCGCTGCCGACGGAGTCGCTGCACGGGTGAAGGCGTCACCGCTGGCCAGGAAGATCGCCGCGGACCGCGGCGTCGATCTGGCCCGGGTCCAGGGCAGTGGCCCCGAGGGGCGTGTCGTGGCACGCGATCTCGACCGGGCCACGCCATCCACCGCCCCTGCCGCCGCCTTCCGGCCGGCAGTCAGTGCGGGCGCCAGCTTCACCGACGTCCCGCTGAGCCAGCTGCGCAAGACGATCGCCAAGCGGCTGGCCCAGTCGATCGGCCCGGTGCCGACGTTCTATCTCACCAGCGAGATCGACATGGAGCGGGTGTGGGAGGCACGGGAGGCGCTCAACGCCGGCAGCGCGGCGGACCGCAATGAGGCAGGCAAGGCCAGCAAGATTTCGATCAACGACATCATCATCAAGGCCGTCGCCGCCGCACTCAAGCAGCATCCTGCCTGCAATGCCTGGTGGCAGGACGACCGGATTCGATACTGGAACGACGTGCACGTCAGCATGGCGGTCGCCATTGACGATGGCCTGATCACCCCGGTCATCCGCCACGCCGACCAGAAGTCGCTGCGTCAGATCAGCGCCGAATCCCGCGAGCTTGCCGGGCGGGCGCGGGAGCGCCGGCTGGCCCCGGAGGAGTACACCGGCGGTACCTTTTCCGTCTCCAACCTGGGGATGTTCGAGATCGACCAGTTCACGGCGGTGATCAATCCGCCGGAGGCGGGTATTCTGGCGGTCGGCGGCACGGTGCAGAAGCCGGTGGTGCAGGATGGCCTGGTGGTTGTGCGGCGGCGGATGCGGGTCACGCTCTCCTGCGATCATCGCATCATCGATGGCGCGACGGGTGCGGCGTTTCTCAAGACGCTCAAGCTGATGCTGGAGAATCCGCTCGCGCTGGTGTGGTAACCTGGGCGGTTGGGCGGATCGACGGTATTGCGCCGGTGATTGGCAGGCAACGTGAGGTCCCAATCCTGATTTCTCATTGTCGAGGCTTCTGTGGCAAGCTATGACGTGATTGTTCTCGGCGGCGGCCCGGCCGGCTATGTCTGCGCCATCCGCGCCACCCAGCTCGGGCTCTCCGCCGCCGTTGTCGAGAAGGACAAGCTGGGCGGCGTGTGCGTCAACATTGGCTGCATCCCGACCAAGGCGCTGCTGCACAGCGCCCGCATGGCCGGCGTCATTGCCCATGAGGCCAAGGACCTCGGCATCGAGGTCGGGGCCGTGACGACCCACTACGGCGTCGCGATGAAGCGCTCCCGCAAGGTGTCGGAGCAGAACTCGAGGGGCGTCGAGTTCCTGATGAAGAAGCACAAGGTCACCGTCATCAAGGGCACCGGCAGCCTCCTGCCCGGCAAGAAGGTGAAGGTCGGGGTGGAGACGCACGAGGCGAAGAAGGCAATCGTCATCGCCACCGGTTCCCGAGTGAAGGGGATTCCCCAGATCGGGCTGGGCATCAACAAGACGACGGTCATCAGCTCCGACGAGGCGCTCTTCCTGGAGCAGGCGCCGGCGACGCTGGCGGTGATCGGGGCCGGCGCGGTCGGCTGCGAATTCGCCGACATCTTCGCCGCGTTCGGCAGCAAGGTCACGCTGATCGAGGCGCTGCCGCGCATCCTGCCGATCGAGGACGCGGAATGCTCCGACGCGGTGGCCAAGACCTACAAGAAGCGCGGCATCGACATCTTCGCCGGGGCCAAGGTCACCAAGGCGGAGGTCGGGCCGAACGGTGTCACGCTGACGCTGGAGGTGGGCGGCAAGGCCCAGACGGTCGTGGCGGAGAAGGTGCTGATGGCGGCGGGCCGTGCGGTGAATACCGAAGCGATGGGCTTCAAGGAAGCGGGCGTGCAATTGACGGACCGCGGCTGGGTCAAGGTGAGCCTCGCCACGCTGGAGACCACGGCGCCGGGCATCTACTGCATCGGCGATGTGGCCGGCCCGCCGATGCTGGCGCACAAGGGAAGCCGCGAGGGGATGTTCGTCGCCGAGCTGATCGCCGGACACACGCCGCATCCGATCCGGTACGACAACATCCCGAGCGTCACCTACTGCCATCCGGAGGTCGCCAGCATCGGACTGACGGAGGAACAGTGCACGGAGAAGAAGCTGGACTTCCAGGTCGGTCGCTTCCCCTTCAGCGCCAACGGCCGGGCCCGCGCCTCCAACGAGACCGACGGCTTCGTCAAGATCATCCGGGACAAGAAGTACAGCGAGATTCTCGGGGCGCATATCGTCGGCGGCCACGCCTCCGAGATGATCCACGAGCTGGCTGTCGCGCGGGAGAACGAGTACACGGTGGAGGAGATCGACCTCACCGTTCATGCCCACCCCACCCTCTCCGAGGCGATCGCCGAAGCGGCGCTGGACTCGATGGGCCGGGCGATTCATATCTGAGGGCAGGGGCGGGGAGTCTGGCCCAAGGTGAAGCTGGAGCTTCGCCCCTACCCGAGCCCCAGCGACGCATGACCGAACCGCTCATGACCGGCCCGACGGGAGAGCCAGCGGCACCCCAGCAGGTCGGGCCCGCGCTGCGGGCCGTCGTGGCCGCGACCCTGCTTGGCGCGGGGATCATTGCGGTTGCGCTCTGGGCCGCGCGCACCCTGCAGCTTGGAGTTCCGCCCGTCGTCGGCACGCCGCCCCCCACCTCCGTCTTCATCACCGTCGTCGGTGGAACACTCGCCGGGCTTGCGGCAGCAACCGGCGTTGCCTGGACGCTGCTCGCGCCGCTGGTCTCGACCTATCGTCGCGGCGGCCTCGCGATGGTCGCCGGATTCGCGACCGCGCTCGCTATGCTGCCGGCGGTGTTCGCCGAACAGCTGGCCGGCCGCCTCGGGCTGCTGGGCTACGGTGCGAGTGCATTGCTGATCGCATTTCTTCTGGTGCGGGGGCGGCCGGTTCCGAGCAGCACCGGGTGACCGCTCCACTGGCGGTCCTGCGACTGGGCCGCGTCCCCTACCTCGAGGCGCTCGACCTGCAGCGGCGGCTCGCGGACCGGCGCCAGCAGGGCGACATTGACCGGGACCTGCTGCTCCTGCTGGAGCATGAGCCGACGATCACGCTCGGTCGAGGGACACGACCGGAGAGCCTGCCGCTCGCCGTCGAGGAGTTGCAGCGTCGCGGGCTGACCGTCGCCGAGGTGGACCGGGGCGGCGACGTCACCTGGCATGGACCGGGGCAGCTGGTGGGCTACCCCATCCTGGACCTCAGGCGCCATCGGCAGGACCTGCACTGGTATCTGCGCCAGGTCGAGGAATCGCTCATCGACGCCCTCGGCCGCCTGCAGCTGCGGGCCGAGCGGAATCCAGGGTACACGGGGGTGTGGACCAGAGGACGGAAGATTGCCAGCATCGGCATCCATGTGCGTCAGTGGGTGACGACGCATGGCTTTGCACTCAATGTGACCAACGATCTCGATGACTTCGGGCTGATCGTTCCCTGCGGCATTGATGGCGTGATGATGACCACGGTGGAGCGGGAGCTCGGAGTTGGGGGGTCGGCCGGCCTCTGGGCCACGACGCTCGATGCCGTCGTAGCTGGCCTGGCCCAGGTATTCTCGCTCGCGCCCGAGCCAGCGACGCTCGCGGATCTGCTGCCCGAGGGAACCGGGCCGGTGCCACGTGCGTTATAGACCACGGACGCAGGGACCGGCTTTCCCACCAGAGCAGAACCCAGCCTCATGACCGATCGCATTGATGTACGCACGGAGGAGCAGCGGCGGCTCCCTCCGGGACAGATCGTGACGAAGAAGTGGCCGGTGCTGCATTATGGCACCGTGCCGCAGGTGGACGTCCGCACCTGGCGCTTCGAGGTCTCCGGCGCGGTCGAATCCCCTTTCACGCTGACCTGGGACCAGATCCTCCTGTATCCACGACAGGAGACGCTGTGCGACATCCACTGCGTGACGCGGTGGAGCCGCTATGACAACGTCTTCGAGGGGATCCCGCTGGCCCCGCTGCTGGCCGACGCGAGACCATCGGCGTCAGCGAAGTATGTCCTGGTGCATGCGGAGCATGGCTTCACCACCAACGTGTCGCTGGGTGACCTGATGCGCCCAGCCAACCTGCTTGCGCTGACGCACAACGGCCAGCCGCTCGACGCCGAACATGGCGGACCGATCCGGCTGGTGATCCCCCATCTTTATTTCTGGAAGAGCGCCAAGTGGATCCGGGGGTTCGAATTCATGGAAGACGACTACCCCGGATTCTGGGAGCAGAACGGCTACCACATGCGGGGCGAACCGTGGGCGGAGGAGCGGTACGGTCGCCCTGATCCGGCGCGGATGCGGCGGGGCCCCCGGAAATAGCGCGCGCGGGGGGACCGGCGGCATACGGGCCCGGATACCCCTTGTCAACGGGTCGTCGGGCCCTTTCCCGCGCCGGACCGCCACCATTGCGTTTCCGCAGCGGGCGGAGCATTGTGACAGTCCTATGACCTCTCCGACAGACCGCCCCTCCCCCGAGGCGCAGGCCGAGAAGATCGTGCAGGATATCCTGAAGGCGGCCCGTGGCTGGTCCCGGGAGGCGCCACCGGCGCTGCAGCCGGCGGTCCGCGCGGTCTGCATCCGGCTGGGCGAAATGGTGGCCGACCAGCGGAATTTCTTTGCGCCGCTGCCCGGCCCGCAGGAGGCGGAACGGGTGCAGGTCATGACGATCGTGGCCCAGCAGCTGGCATCGGCGGCAACGGATGAGGGCGTCGAACCGCAGCTTGCCGCGCTGAATGAACTGGAGCTCAAGTCCACCTCTTCGTGGGCGCTGGTGCCGGGCGCGCAGGCGGAGTGGACCAGTACCGCCGTGCAATACCTCGAAAGTTGCAGCCAGTCGGTCCCGGCCAGCGAGCAGCCCGATCCCTACTGGTCCGAGGATGTGGTCGCCGGTGTCACCGCTTCGGTGCGCGCCGTGCTCGGGGTCGACGACCTGCATGCCAGAACCGAGTCGCAGTATCCGGGTGGGCGCCGGGCCAGTGGTGAGATCCAGGAGGAGCCGGGGGAGTAGCCGGCCGTCGCCAGCACTCCGTTCTCCGCAACGAAACGGCCCCGTGGATCCTCCACGGGGCCGCTGTCGTTCCGGCGCTGTCGGCGCGCGGGCGTGAGGCTTCAGGGCGCCGGGGCGAGGGGGACGGCGGCCAGTCGTTCCATGAAGCGACCGAACACAGCGATCCCATCCCACAGCTGCTGCAGGTCCAGCTTCTCGTTGGGGGAGTGTAACCCGTCGTCCGGCAGACCGATGCCAGTGAGCAGCACCGGAGCCCCCCCTGAACCGATCCGGGGGACGATCGGGATCGAGCCGCCGGCGCGGACCCGGACCGTTGGCTTCCCCACGATTTCCTTGAACGCTTCATCGAGCACGGCGAAAGCGGGATGCGAGGTATCGACCTCGACGGCATCGCCACCGTGCAGGATCTTGAGGTCGACTTCCGCCCAATTTGGCGCCGCCGCCTTGGCGGCCTTCTCGAGCCATTTCGCCACCTGAACGAATGGCAGCCCCGGTACCAGGCGAAGGCTCACCTTGGCCGTCGCGGACGCAGGGATCACGGTCTTGGCCCCATCGCCCACGAAGCCGCCCCGGATCCCGTGGATTTCCAGGGTCGGGAGCGCCCAGATGCGCTCGAACACCGAGTACTTCTTGAGGCCGGTCAGCGCCTTGCCGGTGACCTCGTCGCGCAGAAAATCACGCTTGCTGAAGGGCAGACGGTCCCAGGCGCGCAACTCCGCGCGCGTCGGTGGGACGACGGACTTGTAGAGCTTGGGAATATGGATCCGTCCCTCGCCGTCCTTGAGGTCGCAGAGCAGGCGACACAACGTCTCGATGGCGTTCGGCGCCACCCCGCCGTAACTGCCGGAGTGCAGATCCCGTTGCAGCGTCCGGACCGTGAGCTCGGCGTAGCACAGCCCCCGGAGCGCAGTGTAGACACCGGGGATCCCGGGTGCGTAATACGACATGTCGCAGATCAGCGCTGCATCCGCCGTGGTCCGCTCCGGCTCGCGCGCCAGAAGGTCATCCAGCACATGCCCGCCGCACTCCTCCTCACCCTCGAAGAGGAAGTGCACATTGAGCGGCGGCTTGCCGGCGGCGTCACGCACCGCCTCGTAGGCGCGCAGGAGGCAGAAGACCTGGCCCTTGTCATCGGCGGCCCCGCGGGCGTAGAGCTTCCCGTCGCGCACCATCGCGTCGAACGGGGGAGACTTCCACTCCTCCACCGGATCGACCGGCTGCACGTCGTAGTGCCCGTAGATGAGCAGCGTCGGCGCATCGGGAATCCGGGGCCCTTCGGCCCAGACCACCGGGTGACCGCTGCCCTCGATCACCTCCACGACCGGACAACCGAGCCGACGGAGGTCGGTGACCAGCCATTCGGCGGCACGGCGGCAATCTGCGGCATGGGCCGGCAGTGCGCTGATACTGGGAATTGCGAGGAACTCACGGAGTTCTCGCAGCAGGCGGGTCTGTTCCCGCGACACGAAATTGGGGTCCATGGGGGAGAAGGTAGCTCGCGGAAGGGGGATGGCGGAAGGGGAGGTGCTGCCGGAGGAATGAAGAACAACTGAAGAAGCCGGGAACGGTGCCGGAGGTCCGCCACCCTAGCGCGATCCCGGCCCCCCGGTACATTCGCGGCCATGCACTTCACCGACCAGTTCCGCGTCTTCGCCACTCTGCCATCAGAGAAGGCGCTGTCGCGGCCCCGGCGGCTGGTGCAGGACGGGCGGGTGACGGAGGCGGAGGCGGCGTATCGCGCGGTGCTGGCGACACAGCCGGAACTGCGACAGGCGTGGATCGAGACGTTCGCACTGCTGCGAACCGGGGGTCGCTATCCCGAAGCGCTCACACTGGCGGAACAGGCCGACGCCCAGTTCGGTGCCGAGGCGCTGCCCGCGGTGTTGCGCGGGGCCGCCCTGGTGGAGCTGGGGCGGTACCGCGAAGGCTTGGCCGCGCTCGACGATGCGGCGCAGCGCGACCCGAACCTGGGGCTGGTCTGGCACGAAGCGGGCTACGCCGCCTTCCGGGTGGGCGAGTTGTCCCGGGCGCTGATGGCGCTCGATCGCGCCTTCGCGCTTGAGCCCCACGGCGGCACACTCCACCTGCGCGGGCAGGTGTTGCGGCAGGCCGGACGGTACATGGCGGCGGAAGTGGCCTTCGAAGGCGCGGCTGAGGCCGCGGAGTTCCCGGCACAGCGCGAGGCGGCCCGAGCCGAGATTCGAATCACCCGGCGATACGCCAGCTTCCCGCGGATCAAGCCGGAGGCGCTGGATCCGGCGAGGCGGTGGTTCGCCGACGGTGGTGGTGTGCCGCTCACGAGCGGCAGCGGAGCCGCGCCGAGCGATGCGGAACTCTGCGCCGCCTTCGCGCGCCTCGCGGCGGAATCGGGCTGGCGCTTCTCCGTACTGGTGGCGCTGGATGGCTGGGAAGGCTGGTACGACCTGGCCCGGACGCTGGCGGTGCCGGTCGCGGCGGAAGTGCCCGGGGGAGATCTGGTGGTTCCGGTGATATGTGCACGCCATCCGGCCGGCATGCCACGCTGGATGGAGCTGGCGCCCAGGCCCTCGGTCACACGGCGCGGCCTCGCCTTGGCACTGCATCAGCCACCCCAGCTGGCCGGGGCCGATGTCGCCGGGATCGTCGGCGACACCGGCGGCGTGATCGATTCCGCCTTCGCACTCATCGCGGCGGAACATCCCGAAGGTCGCATCGCGGGACGCACACTCCGTTAGGCGCTCGCTACATCCGGTGAATGCGGTCCACCCACTGGACCGCATTCCGGTACAACCCCGGCAATCGCCCCACCGACACATCCGCAGCAACTCCAAGTTCCCTCAGCCGATCCCACTGTGCGCGCTCGTAGGCCAGCACCAGCTGCCACACCGGCGACATGCTGGTGGTCCGGCCGAGCAGCGTGTCCCGCACCTCCTGCGGGAGCGGCATCCGGTCGAGCGCCTCGTCCATCGGCTGACCGAGCAGGGTGTCGAGGGTGGAGAGCATGCCGACCAGGAAAAGATCCGCCCCGCGCGCTCCCATGCGCGCCTCCATGCCCACCTGCTCCGCGAATTGAGCCCGCACCAGTGAGGTCACGACGAGCTCGGCCGGCTTGTCCTCTCCCAGGACGGTGAGCGCCATGAGCGAACACCACTTTCGGGTCGCGCGCTCGCCCAGGACACGCAGCGCATGACTGATGGAGCGCACCTCGTGACGCCAGCCGAAGCCGGCGGAGCTGAGATAGCGCAGCAGTTTGACGGCCAGGGCGACTTCCTGCTTGATCACCGCTTCCAGCGCGTCAAAGTCAAGGTCCGGGCGATTCAATTCGGCCATGAATCGCACACAGTTCCGCTTGAATGCCGGGACATCGCTGGCCTGCAGCAGTTGCGGTTCGCAGAAGAAGTAGCCTTGAAAGTGGGTGAATCCCTCCGCCGCGGCGGCGGCGAACTGCTCGCGCGTCTCGATCTTTTCGGCGACCAGCTGCACTTTCCGCGGAGCGAACTCGCGGACGATCGCCCGGCGTTCGGCCTCGGCGGTGGCCTGGAAGTCCACCTTGATGGTGTCGGCCAGCTCGGCGAGCGGCGCCATCTCCGGCCGGCGGACAAAGTCGTCGAGGGCGAGACGATAGCCGGCCCGCTTGAGATCCAGACAGGCCGCGATGATCGCCGGTGTGGGCTCGACGCTCTCGATGAGTTCGATGATGGTGCGGTCCCGCGGGAGGACAAGATAGAATTCCTGCAGCAGCACTTCGCGGGACGCGTTGATGAAACCGAGCCGGTCGCCGAGGAGCACATCCAGCCCGAAACCGAGCAGACTGGTGTGGAGCATCTGAAACGAGGCCTGATCCAGGTTTGCGGGGTCACAGGCGTTTTCGGTGCCGGAACGGAACAGCAGTTCGTACCCGTAGACCTCCTGGCGGCGATCCAGAATCGGCTGGCGGGCGACGTAGATATCGGTGCTCATCAGGGCTCGGCGGTCGGCGACGGGGCAATGGCGCGCGTCTCCCCACTATCGGCGGTCCGCGAAGATCCTTGACCACGACGACGGGACGCGGTCGTGACCATTCCGTGACCGATCAGCCAGATCTTTGGGCCCCGTGCGTTCGACCTCCTCCCCCGCCACCAGGCCCAGGCCGCGCCTCCGGCATGTCGTCGCCGGCGCGCTCTTGGTGCTGGCCTGCCTGCCGGTCTCGGTGTGGCTCCCGGGGCAGCCTCCCCTTCCCGGCTACCCTGCCCTCCTGCGCCAATGGCTCAGCGCCACGGTCGTGCTGCTGGTCCTGGCGACCTGTGCCGCAGGGATCGAGCAGCGATTCGCCCCAGCGCTGCAGCCGGTCGGCGATCGCCTGCGGGCGCTCGCGGGCCACGCGGCGGCGCCGTGGATCGCAGCACTGCTCGCCTGCGGACTGTCCGGCATCGTGGCGTACTGGGTGTTTGACCGCCATCCGCTGCACGTGGATGCGATCACCCAGGCCTATCAGGCCACTGTGTTCGCCTCCGGCCACACCTCGGTACCGACCCCAGCCCATCCGGAATTCACCGCCTCCTTTCTGGTGGCCGATATCGCCGGTCGAACCTTCGCCCAGTTTCCCCCCGGGTGGGCGGCACTTCTGGCCCTGGGGCAACTCGTCGGGGCGGGGTGGCTGGTCGGTCCGCTGCTGCTGGGAGCAGCCGTGCTCGCCCTCTATGCGCTGGCACGCGGCCTCGACGCCTCGCCGGCCCAGTCGCTCGGCACGGCGGCGGCGTTTGGCTGCTCGCCGTGGGTCGTCATTCTTGGCGCCTCGTGGATGAATCACCTGCCGGCGCTCGCCTTCCTGCTGGCCGGAGCCGCGGCGCTGGTGCATGCCGAGCGGGGGCGGAGATGGGGACTCGCGCTTCTCGCCGGGCTCTGTCTGGGCGCGAGCCTGACGATCCGGCCGATCGACGCGATGGTCTACATTGTCCCTGGACTCGGCTGGCTCGTCCTCAGCGCCTGGCGGACGGGGAGGTGGACTGTACCGCTGGCAGTGGGTGCCGGACTCCTTCCACCGCTCCTGGCCTTGCTCTGGTACAACGGCCAGACGACGGGTCATGCATTGCGGCTGGGGTACGAAGCGCTCTGGGGGCCAGCCCACAGACTGGGATTTCACACCGACCCGTGGGGCACACCACATACCCTTACCCGGGGACTCGGGTACCTGAATGCATACCTGCTCGATCTGCAGGGAGAACTCTTCGGTTCGCTGGTACCGGGAATCCTGCTCTGCCTCCTCGCAGTGACGCTGATCCGTCGGGTGGCCGTGCCGGAGCGGTGGCTGCTCATCGGCTCAACGCTGCTCATGCTCACCTACGTGGCATACTGGCACCGTGGCGACTTCTTCGGCCCCCGCTTCCTCTTCAGTCTCGCGCCGATCGCCATTCTCTGGACGGTGCGCCTGCCGGATGTCATATCCGCGCGATGGAACCGACCAGGCTGGACCGCCGTGGCCCGGTGGAGCGTGATCCTGACGATCGCCTCGGGCGCGCTGCTGGGCTGGCCGATCCGATGGAGCGCCTACCGTGAGTATGCCCCGGCGCGGCGGTGGGACGCCGACGGCGGCGCCGCGGCGGCGGGCGTCGTGAACGGGCTCGTTTTCATCCGTGAGCCGTGGGGAGCACAGCTTCTGGCCAGGCTGTGGGGCCGGGGGGTTCCGCACAGCGAGGCGCAGCAGCTGTATCAGCAAGTGGATAGCTGCATCCTCTACCTGGCGGTACAGGACCTCGAGCGGTTCAACGTGGCGGGCGACTCGGCGGTGTCGGCGCTGCATCCCCTGCGCGCGGATTCGTCTCTGGTACGCACAATGACCGGCGCCGCCGACTCCACCCTGCGCATGCGGCCTGGTACCGCCTATCCCGAGATCTGTCGCCGGCGGCTGCGGGAGGACCGGCTGGGCACGCAACCATTCGCCCCGCTGTTGCTGGCGGGTGCGCACGGCAATCGTTTCGTGCGGGATCTGCAGGAACGGAACGCGGAGGTGATTGCGGAGATGGCGGGGCGACCGGTCTATCAACTTCGCTTCTCGCGCGACGCGGCCGGAGCGATCGTGCGATCATTCGTCCTGGTCCGGCCCGACTCGGCGGTCGCAAGCTGGCGCCTCGACGCAGCGGAGGGCGGGTTGGCTGCGCTGCGCGCAGCCGCTATGGCAGTGACGCCTCCGTCACGCTGATATTCGGCAGAAGGTTATCGCCGTTCAGGCTCGCGGCAACCGTGAGGGTTGTGGCCGAAGTGACGGCGCCGGCACCAATATCGGCAAAGGTACAGCTGTAGAGCCCCTGCAGACCGAGCTGCGGGGACGGTGTTGTGCTGAAGTTCAGGAACTGTACCTGGCCGGCCACCGAGCCATTAAACGTCCCGTTGGTCAGGCCGGAGCCAGCGACATTCGCGCAGCCGACGAACTGCAGCCGCAGCGGATCGTAGGATACGACGCCCTGAATGGCCTGGATGTCGTCGGCCGCGCCGCCATTCACCAGCGGATTGTTGAAGGTGGACATGTCGAGCGTCGCCGTCAGGGTGACCGTGCTCCCCAGGTCGACAAAGGTGTTGAGGTGGGCATAGCTGGATCCGGCGGCGGCGCAGGCCAGCGTGATGCTGACGGTTACACTGCCCCCGCTGCTCAAGCCGCTGTACGGCATGCTTCCCGCATCGGCGCACCCCACCGGCAGTCCGGCGAGCGCGACGGTCCCGGTCCCGTCGGAAACATTCACGCCCGCCACGCTGAAGCTCCCCCCGCTTCCGCTTGTCACCGACAGAGCCGGCCCGAACCCGGTGGGCGTCACTGTGACCGCGATGCCCGATGTGGCGGCTCCGGTTGACGCCGTGATCGTCCCGAGGACGGTGCCAACCAGAACCGGCGGCGTGCAGGCCACCGAAAGTGCGGTCGAAGTCAACCCACCCGACAGCACGATGATGGGCACCGGACCGGGGGTGGTGCAGATGGTCGGCAGGCCGGTGAGCCGGAGCGTGTCGGTCCCGGCGGCAAGGCCGGTGAGAGTGAAGGCACCGAGTGCGTCGGTCGTCGTGACCGCGCCGCTGGCCGCGGTGACAGTCACGCCGGCCAGCACACCGATCGACGGGGAGAAGACGCTCCCGGTGATCGAGCCGGTGGGAAGCGACTGGTTCACGATGTCGGCCGCGACCAGGAGTCGCGCGGTGAACTGCCCCACCGTTGGGTCGATGTCGAAACCAACCCGGCGGCTGAGACTGCTGGAGCCGGCGACGAGCGGCGCGGCGAACTCCTCCCACCGATAGCAGTCGTTGCCGCCGGTGCAGCTGGAGTCGTTGAAAAAGTTGAAGGGCGCCCCGTCCCAATCCGGGCTCGGCGCCACCAGCCCGAAGCTCGGCAGGACCACAATGACGTCGTTGCCACTCCCCCCGGTCGAACTCCCTCCGCTGGTCGTCGCCACCGCGATGTCGTAGGGAAAGAGCAGCATCCCGGTGGTTCCGGGTGGAGGAAGCGGAAACAGGGTTGGCCCCGCGATATCCACGCTGTTCAACCGGTTGGTCACCGCGATATCGAACGTGACCCGCACCTTCCCCGGCGTGAACGCGCCTACGGGCGATGTGGCGAAGTTGGAGGTCGTGAGCAGCACAACATCACCGCCGACGAGCGAGAAGGCGGGCCCTGCCCCGGTGATTCCGGCGGCCGCGATCGCACTGCCCGGACCGGTGATCGTCACCTTGCCCTGCCGCAAGTCCACGCGCGCCAGAAAGGCCGCCGCCACCGGGGAACCAGTGTCGTCGGGAGGAAACTCCGGCCCGAGTGTGCGCAACTGCGCCTCGCATCCGGCCAGCGCCAGCACGCTGATAATGCGCAGCGCGCTCCACTTTCGGTGTGCGAAACTACCCATGAATGCCGGCATGGTTCAGGGTGTTACCCCGATCCAGCCCCGGGTCCAGCCGGCATACCAGGGGATATTGGTCCCGGTGCCATTCACCGGCTCGGTGATGCCGAGAAACGTCGGGGTCAGATCGAAGAAGAGATTCGAAGGCGGTGTCACGAACCCGGTGGTCGCCGCGGAGCCCGCGGTCGGGCGCAGGTCGGGGGTGAGCGTGTTCATCGCCGCGACGAGGCCGGGATCGGTGATCCGGTTGAACAGCGCGGGCGCACCGGCATACGCGGACTCGTCGATGCAGTCCGCATCGGTGGCGTAGTCCGGAGTGCCGGCGAAGAAGATGGAGTGATCGAGAAAGGCGGTGCCGCCGCTGAACTGGTTGCAGCTCTCCGTGCCCTGCACGTCGAAACCGGCGCCGGGGAAGTTGCTGAAGATCGCATCCCGCACGATCCCGCCGGACCCGTTCTCGAAGACCAGGCCCCGCCCGCTCCCCCCGCCCGTTCCGGCGCCGATGGCCGTCAGATGATAGATGTCCGGCTCCGAGCGGGGACCGGCGTTCGGAGTCGCCGCGAAGCTGGACCCCCGCACCGCATCGCCGCCACCCTGAGGCATCTGGATCATCACGAACTGCGCATTTCCGCCGAAGGCGTTGCCTCCCCAGCCAAAGTCCCAGTGGAGGCCGGACTGCAGATTTCCGGTCAGCACGATGTTCCGGAGATTCACATTGCCGCCCGCGACCAGCACCCCGTCGCCCAGCGAGCCATGCACCTGCACATGGTCGACGACTGTTCCGCTCCCCACCCCGTTCAGCGCCAGGCCAGCGACCGGCCCCGAAGCGCCCGCCGCCATGCCGGCATACTCGATACGGACATAGCTCATCACACCCGTGGTGTCCTCGACCAGACAGCCACCATAGACCTCGCTGGAGCCGATGGCGAATTTCTCGGGACAGAAGCCGGTGGTGCCGGGATCCCGATTGTTGAGCAGCGCGAGACCGTTGAGCGCGACCCCACCCCAGCAGCCGGGTGTTTTCACGGTGCCGGTGCAGGTGAAGATGATCGGCTCCAGACGGGTGCCACGCCAGTCGATGTTGCCCGCCCGCACCACCACGAGTGCTCCGCGGGATGCACTCTGGCCTTCAAGAACCGTCCCCGGCTGGATGATCAGCGTCGCCGCCTGCCCCACCAGCACATTCCCCTGCAACTCATAGATCGTGTCGCGGGAGAGCGTCCGGCTGGCGTTGATCGTGCCGCTGAGGGTCACCCGGAAGGGGCGCGGCTGGCGACCGGGAATCGGCTGCCCGGCGACGGGCTGGGCGTTGCCCACTGCCTGATTGTTGATCGAGACCGCGTCGAGCACCGAGATCGAGTAGCTCCCATCCGGGTTGCGCCCGGGTGGAATCAGGTCGGTCGCTTCGCCCAGCCCCGGCAGATTGGCCGGGGCGACGTCGCCGGCGATCACATAGTCCCGGTTGGCTTCGGTGATCAGCTGCCGATTGCCCACGGCGAGATTGGCGGCGCCGGAGGCATCGAGCACATCGATGAAGCCGTTCAGGGTGATATCGCCGAAGACCGTCCCTGCGCCCGGCACGTTGCGATAGGCGCGCTCCGTCAGGCCGAAATACCGCCACCAGTCCTTCAACGTAAGCAGCGACACGGCCCCGGCGGCGTTCGGGAACGGGCTCTCGACCAGCGGCAGCCGCCGCGCACCGTGGAGGGCACGGACGTCCGGAGTCACCGCCTCGTCGAGATCGTAGCGGAGGTTTGTCTCCCACGCCGGCGACAGCACCACGAAGCGCAGGTCGGCGGTCTCGCGCGACAACCCAGCCAGTCGCAGGCTGGCGACCCGCAGCGTTCCCTGCTCCGCGGCGGCGGGGTTGACCAGCACGAACGCCGTCCCAGCCAAGGGCTGACCAAGGTACCGCAGCCGGTGAGCATCAAAGCGCAGGGTACCCTGCACCGCCGCGAGCCGCTCGCCTTCGCCTGGATCGGCCACTATCCGCAGGCTCAGCGTATCGCCGAGACCGGCCGCGAGCGAGCTGGCTGCCAGTCCGACGGCCAACGCTCCGGTTGGCAGCGGACGGGGACCGGCCGGCGGATCGGACTCGGCGCACCCCGCAACGAGAGCGGCGATCAGCAGGGAGGCGACGGCGAGCCCGCGGGGCGCCGGTCGATCACTGGAAGAGATCATTGTCCTCGAGCCTGGTGAAATTGCCGGCGGTGTCGAACAGGTAGGCGATCACCGAGTAGTAGTCGTAATATTGCGGGCGGCCACCGCCGAGCGGCACCGTGGGCAGGAGCAGATCGCTGTAGCCGACGGCGTTGTACACCCCGACATCGGGCTGACCATCGGGCGGGAAGAGCACTCCGTCGCGCAGCGTCGCGGCCAGAAAGACGCCGGCGAAGGCCGGGTCGCTGACCTGCATCGTGGTGCCGAGCTGGGCGGTAGTGATGAACTTGGCGTTGAAGAGGGTGGGCACTGGGCCGGCGGGTTCATTGCCGATCGGCTCCTCGACCACCGGCGTCGTGTTGCCGTACTCATCCACCACCCTGATGCTGGTGCATTTTCCCTGCAGGCTGGCGTCAGGCAGGCCAAGTTCGATCGCCCCGAAGACAGTGATGGTGTCGAGCCCGCTGGTCGGTCCCTGGGTCAGCCCGCGCCGCAGCCGGCCCCCGCCCGCAATAACGCTCTTCCCCGCGCAATCGGTGATGTCCCAGTAGTAGCGCTCGATGTCGCGGTCGGGGTCGGTCGCCTTGAGCATGAAGCCGCTGGCCCCCTGGTGATAGCTGCTCTTGAAAAACAGCAGCGTCGGCCGAGCCGCTTCGTTGGAGCAGGAGATGCGGAAATCGGCGGTGGTGCCGCCGCTGTCGGCGATGGTGAACTGATGCCGGGTCCCGCCGTCATTGGTGACGACGCAGTTCCCAGCCACATGACCCAGGTCCACCGTGTAGGTGCCGGGCGGGATCTGGTCGATCCGCAGGGTATCGTTCCCGTTCAGGATGCCGGAGCGATCGGTGGACGGCCCGGTCAGGTGATAGATATAGGCGGCGTCGGGCACGCTGCCGTCGGTGGCGGTGGACAGCGTGATCAGCGACTGGCAGCTGATCTGGTTGCGGACCAGCGCAGTGTTGCTGTTCTCCGGCACGAGGAGATAGAACTCCGTCCCTCCCTGGTAGCGGCACTGCCTGGGAGCGCCAGAGAGCGTGATCTTGTAGGTCGCCGGCAGGACCGGGACGATGATCGTATCGTATGGGCCAGCCGTGATGGTCTTGTCGAAGTGCAGTTGACCGGAGATCTCCGTCACCCGATACGTGTAGGTGCTGCCGATGTCGGTCCCTGGTGCGGCCGAGAACTGGTTGACGATCGCGATGTACGGCGGCTGAGTGGGCCCGGTGGCGTCGCCGCAGCCGCCGAGGCCCAGAAGCACAAAGGCCACCAGAACCCAGGGCACGAGTCGGGTGGCGAGCAATCCCAGGCGGCGCCCCGGGTGGGCGTGATAGTCGGGAAGACCTTTCCCGTCGGGCATTTCAGCAGTAGACATGCGGTCCCTCGGCACCTCTGACCTGAGCGACCGGCCCCCACCCGGGAACCGGCCGCCCCTGTGTGATCAATGCACTACATCCTGCTTACGGCGTGGTGGCCGTCGTCCACTGACGGCTCCAGCCGGAGTACCACGGGATGCCACCGGATGAGAGCGGAGCCACGGCACCCACGTAATTCGCCGTCGGGTCGAAGAATCCGGCCGGAGGAGCGGTGACCGCGCCCTGACGGACCGCCGTCGCACTGACCGGGCGGAAGTCGGGGGTGACCACGTTGTACGGCGCGATGAGCAGCGCCGTCGCGCGCGACACGGTGTCGTTGGCGTTAGTCACGTCCAGATACCAGTCGTCCTCGATGCTGGTGCCGGCCGGGTACGGCGTGCAGGTCCCGGCGGTGATGTTCGGATCATCCAGGGTGGTGAAGTTCTGCGCCCGGTTGGTCCGCAGCGTATCCAGCGTGTTCATGTTCGTCGCGCCAAGGCAGGTCGAGTTCGGCGCATTGGCGCCGGCCGTGGCCACGTCGTTGTCGAGCCGTACGGCGAAGGGCCAGCCCGCGATCAGCGTGTTGAAGATGCGCGGGTGGGCGCCACGACGGAGGTGAATGCCCGCTTCGACGTTGTTCGCCGCGACCGGTCCGCCGGTGCCGGCCGGATCCGCCTTGCCGATCATCGTCGTGTTGTAGACCTCGGGCGTGGTCCCCGGGGAGGTGGCGCTGGCGTCGTTGTAGGTCGCCGAACTCTCGGTGTTGTCGATCTCGAAGCCCTTGTCGCCATCCAGCGAATCGCTCTGGATGATCAGGAACTGGGCCTTGCCCCGCCAGCCGCTGGCGAAGTCGAAGCCGTCGTCGGAGTTGGCGGTGATCAGGATGTTCCTGGTGTTGAACGAGCCACCCCAGATCTCGTATCCGTCATCCAGGCCGGCGTGCACCTGGACGAATTCGATGGTCGTGCCACTGCCAACGCCGGCGACGGTCAGGTTGTTCAGCTCGCGGTTGGCCGCGAAGGAGAAGCCGCCGTACTCGACGATGGCGTAGCGCAGGGTCCCGCTGTTGTCGGTGTCGTTGCAGCCACCGAAGCGATATTCGGCCGGCGTGCCCAGCGTGCCCTCGGAGACCACTTGGTTGCAGTTGGCGGTGGCGGCCCGGCCAGCGATGATCGGGCTGGTCGCTGTGGCGGCCTGGCTGGCGTTGACGATCGCGTTGCCGGCGATGACCAACCCGCCCCAGCAGCCCTTGAACTTGGGCGTCTGGTCGCAGGAGAAGACGATCGGCTGCAGCAGCGTGCCCTGGGCGTCGATCAAGCCATCGCGCTCGATGATGAGCCCGGTGACATTCCCCACGGCAGAGCCGGTGTAGATGCCTTCGATGCGGGTGCCGGGCTGGATGGTCAGCGTGGCGCCGCCGTTGACCTTCACCACACCGCTGACCTTGTACAGCGTGTCGCGGAACAGGGTGCGCGAGGTGGAGATGCTGCCACTGAGGGTAGCGATAAAGCCCGTCACCGGCTCGCGGCCGGGGATCAGGTCACAGACCACGGGACGGTCGTTGCCGACCGCTTCGTTGGCAACCGCCTGCGCATCCAGCACGTCGATGCTGCGGGCCCCCCCACCGCTGATGCCCGGGATCGGGAGCGAGTTGGGCGACACGTTGCCGGCGATGACCGGGTCACGGGTGGGGAAGTCCACACCCTGGACCGAGTTGTTGCCAGCGGCGACGTTCGCGACATAGGTCGCGTCGAGCACGTTGACCGAGGTGCAGCTGGCGGCATTCTCGGCGCTCAGGTTGGCGTTGCCGTAGTGCAGGCTGGCCAGATAGGTGCCGGGCGCATTGGTCTTGGGACGGTTCTCGGCGGCCCAGAGCGTCGGGGCAATCGCTTCGTTCCAGTCGGCCATCGCCATCGGCTTGGCCCCGGCCGTCACGACCAGATTGGCGGCTTCGGCGGTGGACGCGCTCTTGTACTTCGTGATTTCCTTCGCGCCGTTCAGGTCGGTCGCCATTTCCAGCGCGAACTTGAGGCTCTGGGCGTAGTTGCTGCCCTTGACCGCGAAGACCAGCGTGCCGCTGCGGCCGGCGATGCCGGTGCCGCCCTGGAAGCTCACCAGGCGCACTTCGCCCGGCTTGCTGCTGTTGACGATCGTGACCTTGCCACCTTCGACGCCCTGGCCCACGTACGCCAGCTTCGACGCGTCGTACCGCAGGGTGCCCTGCAGGCCGCCCAGTACTTCCCGTCCATCGGCCCGGACCGCGACCGCGATCTGCTGTCCCGCCTGAGCGGAGGCCTGCGAGACCTCCACGCCGATCGCCAGGTCGGCGCCGGCCGGATTGCCCGTCAGGGGGTTCTGCTCATCCCCGGAGCAGGCGGTGAAGACGGCGACCGCACCGAGAGCCACGAGGGCCGGGTACCGGTTCCGCCGGGTGGAATTTTGCCGCATGTGATCATTCTCCTTGATGCCGGGCCGGATCAGCGGACGCCCCGAAGGGCGCCCGCCGTCCGTCCAGCGTGGTTACGGAACGTCGTTGATGAGAATCTGCGGACCGGACGCGTCCAGCAGGTCGGTGCCGTTGTCGCTGGCCGCCACGGTGAGCGTGGTGACGGTGGTCAGCGCACCAGCGCCCGCGTCAGTGAACGTGCAGGTAAGCACGCCCTGGACGCCGGTCTTGATGCCGGTGGTGGAGAAGTTCAGCCACCCGAGGAAGCCGGGGGTGCTGGTGTTGAAGGTGCCGTTGGTGAGGCCGGAGCCCGCGACGTTGCCGCAGACCGGGGCGCTCAGGCGGGCGCTGTTGTAGTTGAACGAGCCCTGGATCGCCGAGATGTCGTCGATGCCGGGGATCGCCGGGTCATTGGCGCCGTTCATGTCGACCGAGAAGCTGATCGTGACGGTGGCGCCGTTGTCGACCGCGGTGCCGGTGAACGGATAGCCGGTCGGAGGAGGCGTGCAGACCACGGTGAAGTTGACCGTGGCGGTGCCACCACTGACCAGGCCGGAGTAGCTGCCGGCGGCAGGAGCGGCGCAGCCCGAAGGCAGGGTCTGCAGCGCCACGGCGCCGGAACCAACACCGACAGGAACCGCGGTCCGGGTGTACACGCCACCCGCATTCGGGTTCACACCGGGCTGTGCGCCCAGACCCGTCGGCGTCACCACAACGCTGATGCCGGTCGGAGACGGCGTGGCACCGGTGAAGGTGATCGTCCCGGTGACGGTACCGGTCGGGGTCGGGCAGGTGACGGTGAAGTTCACGGTCGACGTGGCGGCGTTGTTCACCGTGGTCGACTGCGCGCCGGGGTTGGTGCAGCCAGCAGGCAGGCCGCTGGTGATGATCACGCTGGCCGGGCCGGTGGGCACGGTGGCGATCGTGTAGGCGCCCGCGCCGGCGGTGGTGCCGGTCAGGGTGGTGACACCCGCGGTCGCCGAGACGACAACGCCATTCAGCGTGCCGAGCTGGGGCGAGGTGACGGTGCCCGCGATCGTGCCGGTGGTCGCCGGGCCGCTGTTCTGCAGGTCGGCGGCGACGATCAGTCGGGCGGTGAACTGACCGACCGTGGGATCGAGGTCAAAGCCCACCGAACGTGCCGTGGTGGTCGAGCCCGGGCCGATCGGGCCGGTGAATTCTTCATAGCGGAAGCAGTCGCTCGTGACCGAGGCGGCGCAGCCGACGTCGTTGAAGAAGTTGTGCGGAGCGCCGTTCCAGTCGGTGCTCGGCGCGACCAGGCCGTAGCTGGGCAGGGTCACGATGATGTCGTTGCCCTGACCGCCGGTGGCGGTGCCGCCGGAGGTGACGGCGACGGCGATGTCATACGGGAAGAGCAGCGGGCCGGTGGTGCCGGCCGGAGGAGCCGGGAAGAGCGTCGGCCCGATGAGCTGCACGCCGGAGAGCTTGTTGGTGATGTTGATGTCGAAGGTGACGCGGACCTTGCCGGGCTGGAACGCACCAACCGCCGAGGCCACGAAGTTGGAGCTGGTCAGGGTGACGACGTCGCCACCCACAAGCGAAAAGTCCACCGACGAGCTGGCGGGGGACTTGGAACCACGAACGATGCTGGAGAGCCCACCCTGCGTACCCTTGAGCTGCGGCTCACGAACCTTCACTACACCACCACGCACATCGACGTCGGCCAGGAAGGCGGCCTGGGTGATCTGCGGATTGGGCGCCGGATTACCGGGGATGATCGGACCCTGACCGCGATCCGCGGAACAGGCCGACCCGATAATGGCGGCTACGGTGAGCAGCGCGGTCGAAACCGAGCGCTGCACGCCAAAGCGGCGGACGAACTGCATAGTGAAGCCTCCTGGAACAGTGGTGTGGAAGGGCAGTCATCTCGGACGGCGTGCCGGGCAGACTGGGCTCTGAAGCCGCAGGTAATGTCTGCCGACAATGCGAAGGCCACTTCTTCGACTGGTATCGACTTCGGCCGCTGGAGGTAACGACGGAGGGCGTGAATCCCCGTGGAGAAGTTGCAGGATCGTCGTGTAGCCTGTGACAAGTGCCGCGCGGATACGACACAGTGGTGAAGGCGTTGCACGCCCTCCACACAGTGATGGCAGGCAGCCTCACGGCAGCGTAAGGTTGCCGTTCGTCACCGTGATCAGGCTGCGGTAGTTGAACGATCCCAGCGCCGGAGTGCTCAGCACCGGACCAAGGAAGACCCGAGCGGTCGTGCTTGCACCTGAGACACCGACGGGGCGGAACCGCACGATTGCGAGCGGAATGACTCCGGTATTGGGCGTCAGCCCGCCGCCACTGAAGATCAGCTTGCACTTGCAGCCCCCGGTGGCATCGGTCGGATTGAACGAGCCACCGCTGTTGCTCAAATACGTCAGACTGTGGTACTGCACCACCGACGAATCCCAGACCAGCGAGTCCACCACGTACGTTGCGAGGGCTTCAGGACTTCCAGCGGTCTGGCTGAGATCCTGGGGCAGCGCCAGCGTCAATGTGAGGGGATAGGCGTTGAAGCTCGGATCGAGGGGGCCGAAGTTTCCGGTCAAGGTCGCCGAGCTGCTGGGTGGGGAGATCGTCGCGCTGGCCTGGGCCGTCCCGGTGGCGCCCAGGTTGTCGGTCACGGTCAGGGAGAGGGTGAAATTGCCCGCCGCACTGTAGCTCTTGGAGGGATTGGCCTGGGTGCTGGTGGTGCCGTCGCCAAAATCCCACAGATAGCTGGCGATTGTGCCGTCGGGATCGGTGGAGCCGGAAGAAGAGAATGCCACGGCGCTGCCCGCGGTGCCGCTGTACGGACCGCCCGCCTGGGCCACCGGGGCCTGGTTGCCGCCGCCACCGCCGGTGATCGTCACTGTGGCCTGATCGGTTCCGGTCGCGCCCCCATTGTCCGTCACGGTCAGCGTGGCGGTGAAGTTCCCCGCCGCGCTGTAGCTCTTCGACGGGTTCGCCTGAGTGCTGGTCGTGCCGTCCCCGAAGCTCCACTGGTAACTGCTGATCGTCCCGTCGGGATCGGTGGATCCGGTGGAGCTGAAGCTGATCGTCGCCCCCGCAGCCCCGCTATAGGGCCCTCCGGCCTGAGCAGTCGGCGACTGGTTGCCTCCCCCGCCGCCACCCGTCCCCACCGTGAAGGTGTCCTCGACCGAGCGGAACTGGGTTTCGAGGGTCTGCGATCCGGTGAAGTCACCGATCACATCGATCGTGCTCCGGGTCTGGCTGGTGGCTCCGCTGCTGCCATTCACCTGGAAGGTGAAGCGCGCGACGGGCACCACGCCGGTCGGGGGGGTGGATCCAGTAGTGAAGTTGAGCCAGCTCACCGTCCCGGGCGTTCCAGCATTCACGGTCAGGTTGTTCATCAGGCTCGGCGCGGGCGCGGTGCCGCTCACATAGGTCAGCGCCGCGGCGTTGTACGTGAAGGAGGCCTGCACCGAACCGACCGTCTGACTCGGCGTCGCCGAGAGATCGAGGCTGATATCGAGCGTCACCGTCTGGCCCGCGGGCGCAGCCTGCGGATTCCAGAGATTGCGGAGGATGAACGGTGCGTTGGGATTGCCGCCGCCCTTGTCGGGGCAGGTCACCTGGAAGCGCACCGTATCGATGCTCTGCGCCGCAACCTGCACGCTGGCGCCCGAGGACCCGGTAATGGTGCACGGCAGCTCGACATCGCTCAATGTGACCTGGTAGTCGCCTGGCCGGAGCGCGGTGAAGAGGGAGGTGCCCCCATCGCCACCGAGTGACACCCCTCCGATGGCCGGCAGGGTATCGCCGGGGATGATGCCGGCATAGGCGACCCGATAACCATCGGGATCGGTGCTGTCGCCCTGCACGTTGACGATGGCGATGATCGTCCCCAGCGTCGGATCGAAGCAGCCCACGGTGAACTGCACCAGGCTGCGCGTGGTCAGGCCGGTGTCGGCGACCACGACCGTCCGCAGCGAATCGCTCGCCGGCTGCAGATTGCAGGTCGGGCTCACGTCCTGCAGCCGGACCGTGTAGCTGCCAGCGGGGAGGGGCGAAACGATCCGGTCCTCGACCACCGCGAGGGCCAGGGTCGTGTCCCGAGGTCCGGTGATGACGACGCGATAGCCGTTCGGGTCGGCCAGGGCTGCGCTCCCGCCCAGCCGGGCCTGGAGCTCGATGCCGGGCAGCGGCGCCGTGCGGGCACCCGCCACCACGGACGGCGGAGAGGCCTCATCGACGCGGTCGAGGGAAATGATCCGGTAGCCGTAGAAGGTCTCGGGATCGAGACCGGTGTCGAAGTAGCTGGTGACGGTCGTGGCCACTTCGGTGACCGGCTGAAACGTTCCGCTCAGGTTGGTGCGCCGCTCGATCCGGTACTTCCGCGCCGTCCCTGCCTGCGACCAGTCCACCCGCACCGAGGAGAGCCCGAGCGCGCGGGCCGACACCGAGTCAGGCGGCTGGATGCCGCCCGTGAGCAACCCCTCGGCGGCCTGGCAGGCGAGCGCGGTGATGGCGATGAGTGCGACGAATAGCGCGGTGCGCCAGGGCGACTTAGAAGACATCGTAATTCATCCCCAGCGAGACCGAGGTTCCGGAGCGGGAGCGCCGGCTGACCGCCCGGTCGTTGGTCCCCTCCACCACCCACAGGGTCCGCTGATTGGTGATGTTGGTGACCGACAGGGACATCCGCACCGGACCGACATTCTGCTGCACCTTGGCGTCGAGACTGTAGCGCCCTTTTTCCAGCACATTCGCCACCCGGGTTGTGACCGACGGCTCGACGCCGCCGTACCGTGCGATACGGGTATCGAAGTAGTTGTACAGCGCCGAGACCGACGTGCCCCAATCCGGATTGGTGTACGTGAGCGAGGCATTGAGCAACAGCGGCGACTGCCCCTGCAGGCCCAGTCCCGCTGACGGCCCGAACCGGACCGGATCCAGCGCGACTTCGGAGTTGATCAGCGTTGCGTTCACGCCGACTGTGAAGTCCCGGAAGAAACCGGGGAGGAAATCGAGCGACCGGCGAGCCTCGAGCTCCAGCCCGTAGACCCGGGCTGTCTTGCCGTTGGCGGTGAGCACCGTGCAGTCCGCGGCGGCCTGCTGAATGGTCTCGACCAGTGGCCGAGTGAACCGCTTGTAGAAACCGCTCACGGCGAAGATCTCGCCCGAGCGGGGGTAGTACTCCCACCGGGCGTCGCCATTCAGGATCTTGGCGTCCTGCAACAGCGGATCGCCGGTCAGCTGACATTCGGTCCCGACCGGGTTGTACCGATCCACCACCAGCTCGCGCGGGTCCGGCCGGGTGACAGAACGGAAGCCGGCGAACCGCAGGTTCATCTGGTCCGACAGGGAGAACGTCAGGTTGGCGGACCAGAGCCAGTCGTAGGGCCGGCGGAAAACCGGCAGACTGTCCAGCGTACGATTTCCCTTGTAGATCGTCAGGCGCCAGTGCTCCATCCGGACACCGGTGACCAGGCGCACGGAGGGGAGGATCGGGACGTCGACCATCCCGTACGCTGCCGTCAGGTCGTCGTCCGACTCGTAGTCGTTGCCTGCTCCGCCCGTAAAATCGAGCAGCCCGGGCCCGACGTTTTCCGGTGCAAAGGCGCGCTCCGGCGCCAGGGTGGTGATGGACTCATCCACCCCGGAACCGGGGGCATTGAAGGGCTGGATGTCGTACTGATCGGCGGTGAACTTGCGCGGCTTGTCCCGCAGCAGCCCGCCGAACTTGAAGGTGGCGTCATCCTCCCGGCGCAGGCTCCAGGGGATCGACAGGTCCGCCTGCCCGGTCCGCACCCGGTCGCGCAGGTCGCGGATCGCAGCAAACCCCCCGCCAGAGGAAGAGAGCAGTGCTGGCACGGTGGCGCCGCCGCCGGTGTTGTACCGCGCCTGGCGTTGATCGGGTTCCTTCCGCGTCGCCCGTGCGATGGTGCCCTTCCATTCGAACCGTGAGCCCCAGAGGAAGCCCAGCAGATGCTCGCCGGAGAGTTGGGTCTGTCGCAGCTCTCGCTCGATGTACCCCACACCGAAAATGTTGTAGAACGCTCCCGCCCCCGACTCGGTGTTATAGCCGGAGCCGCTGGAAAAGGTTTCCTCCGCGCTCCGGGTAAACAGGTTCTTCAGCCCGATCTTGGTCCCGCCCGTGGGACGGAAGGAGAAGTTGGCGATGCCGCCCCACTCGACCTCATTGACGCTTTCGTCCAGCACTTTGCCGGTCCCGCCGTTCCCGGTCTGCACATACGCCAGCAGCTTGTCGGGTGTGAAATTGCGCCGGTTGTTGTAGGTCACGGCGACGACGAATCCGAACGGCGTCGTCTCCCCGACCTGGCCTCCCATGTTGGCGCTGAATCCGAAATTCGGCAGCGCCTCCCGCTGTTCCCCGGTCCAGACATTGCGGAAGGACTCCATCTGCCGCTCCGTCAGGGCGCCGGTGGGCCGCGCCCCGCCGAACGGCCTGCGGTGGCTGTCCCCGAACCCGAGCAGATCGGAACCGGTGCGGGGCCCCTGGGCAAACCGGCGGAAGGTCGACTGGCTGTTGAAACCCTGGGTCAACCCGAACTGGAGCTGGAAGTTTTCCGGAAACTCCTTGGTACGGACCTCGACCAGACCACCGGCAAAATCGCCAGGCTTGTCCGGGGTCGCGGTCTTTGCGGTGACGATCGATTCGAGCAGGCTGGCGGGAAAGATGTCGAGTTGCGCCACCTTCTTGAGCGGCTCGGGGCTGGGCAGGTCGGAACCGTTGAGCGTCGTATTGCTGTACCGCTCATTCAGGCCCCGCACGATCACGAACTTCTTGTCGAATACCGCCACACCCGTGACCCGCCGGATGACGTCGCCCCCATCGGAATCCGGGCTGCGGCTGATGGCTTCGGCGCTGATGCCATCGCTCACCCCGGCCGCGGCCTGCTGCGCCGCGAGCAGGCCGGCGTCGGACTTGGGCGACGCGAGCACCGTCGCCTCGACCGCGAGATCCTCCAGCTCGACAATCTGCACCGTCATCACGAAGTCAACCGTGACCGCCTGCCCCGCCACGACCCGGACGCTGTCACGCAGCGTCGCCTGGTACCCGATGAACGCCGCCCGCACCGAGTGGATCCCGGCCGGGATTGACGGGGTACGGTACCGGCCGTCGAGGTCGGTCTCCACCGCGCCGGGAATGCCAATGATCGAAACACGCGCCCCCTGCAGCGGGCGACCGCTTTCCCGATCGATGACCCGGCCGGTGACCCGGCCGGTGGGAACCGACGCCGCAGGCGCGGCGGCCACTGGCGGAAGCGGCGCCGGGGCCGGGGACTGTTGGGCCAGCAGCGGCGCGGTCGGCAGCAGCATTGCGAAGGTGAGCGCGCGTCGGAGCGTGCACATGGTAAGGCCCTGGAGGCAGTGGGATCCGGCGCAAAACGGATTGCGCACCTGGAACGGGTCGCGAAGAACGCGGTAGTATCGCCGCAACCGTGATTCCTTGGCCGACAACGATGTCACAAGTCGGTCACGGATGAGCCACCGTATCCGGCGGCGTGCGGATGTCGAGCGCCCCGGCGGGCCAGCTCCCATCGACGAACGCCTTCAGCGCCGAGCCAAACGCAGGCGCATCCGCTGCCCAGGGGAAGAGAGACGAACCTTTCGTGACGACCAGGCGGGAGTCCGGGAGCCGCCCCGCCCAGGCCTTTGCTCCGGCGACAAGCGCCGGCACCGCGTCTCCGGTGAGGACCAGCGTGGGGCGGTGCAGCAGGGGAATCGAGTCGCTCCAGTCCCAGCCCGGCATCGCGAGGTACAGCTGGCGCTGAATGGCTTCGCGTTGGCGCAGTCGTGCCGCGGGATCGGCGCAGAGATCGGGAGCCAGCTTCGTGACAACCGAGGGGGCCGTCTCCTCGACCGGGGAGAATGCGAAGCCCCAGAAGCTCCGGCAGTAGCCCGGGGCATCGAGGGAGTCCATGCCCGCAGTGCGGGCTTCCATGTGCCGTGCGAGCGCCGCCGAGTCGTTCGGCAGCAGTGCCAGCTCCATGATGAAATCCTGCTTGTGCGCCATGGGGCTGACCAGCACGACCCGTCCCACCTGCGCAGGACGGGCCAGCGCAAACCGCAGCGCGACGCCGGCGCCCCAGTGGTGACCGATCAGCCCGACCGTACCCAGGTGCAGCGAGTCATGCAGGGCGGCGAGGTCGCGCGCATCCCGCGCCAGCGAGAGCGATTCCGGCTGGGTGGTGACCGAGGAACCCCCGCGCCCGCGCGGATCAATGAAGACGAGCAGGTGCGACTGCCCGAGCGGGGCGAGCGCGGTTTCCAGATACCGGCTCCCGAGCGCACCACCGCCCGGAATGACCAGGAGTGTGTCCCGGCCACTGCCCACCAGCCGATACGCGAGTGTGTCGCCACCGTCGAGCAGTACGGTACCGGACCGGGTGGCGATGATCGGAGGCGCCGACCGGCAGCCACTGAGAAGGAGGAGCAGCGCGGCAAGAGACAGCACGGGTCGAGTCGACATGCCGGAAGGCTACCCGCCGACGTCACGTCAGCGTCACACAGCCGAGACTGTCCGGTAACACCACTAGAACCGGAGACTCAGTCCGGCGGCACTGCGCATCCCGGTGGACCACCAGCTCACCCCTGCACGGACCTCCACCGGCCCGGCGATCGGAACCCGGATCGTGCGGCCGGTGAAGCGGATAGCGGGTCGGTCAACCCGAGGGACCGCGTCGATCGCCACGCGGGCCGCATCCGCGCGGACCAACGTGCCGCTGCTCGGCGGACGCAGCATCGCCCTCAGGCGCAGTGCCGACACGAAACGGGAGTAGCGGATGGGGTCCGGCGCAGCCGCCTCCTGCTGCGCCTCGAGCCGAGGGGGGGGCGACAACAGCAGTCCGAACAGCAGGAAGTACAGCAGGCGGGGGCGGCTCATGCGGGAAGGATCCGCCGGCCGGGTCACAAACGGATACAGCGCAGGCTACATGGCGGTCACAGGCACAGGCCGCTCACCCCCGCAGGATGCCCTCCACCCATGCGACAGCACGGGCATAGGCGCCCGGCAGCAGGGACTCGACAATTCCCGTGGCTCGTGCGAGCAGCTCCACCCGCTCCCAGTCCGCGCGATCGTAGGAGATCGCGAGCGCGAGCGTCTGCCCCAGCGGGGTGGCGCCGACCAGCCCCGACTCCCCACAAACCAAGGCGTCACGGATCTCCTGGGAGATCGCCATCTGTTCAAGGATGACGTCCATCGGCCGGTCGAGGAGTGCGTCCAGGGTGGACAGCAGTCCCGCCAGGAAGCAGTCCGCCTGCCGATCGGGCAGCGCCGCCGCCCGGCCGATCTCCTCGCAGAACTGGGCTCGGACCAGCGACGTCTTCACCAGTTCCGGCGGCTTGTCATCTCCGATAAGCGTGAGCGCGACGAGCGAGGCCCACTTGCGCGTCGGACCCTCGCCCAGCACCCGGAGCGCCTGACTGATCGTGGTCACATCGTGACGCCAGCCGAACCCGGCGGAGTGCAGGAAGCGCAGCAGCTTGACCGAGAGCGCCACCTCCCGCTTGATCAGCGCCTCCAGCCGGTCGAAGTCCACCTCAGGACGATTCACCTCCTGGATCAGCCGGAGCAGGCTGGTCTTGAGTGGTGAGACATCCTTCCCCGTGACCATCTCGGGCTTGCAGAAGAAATAGCCCTGGAAGAATTCGTAGCCCGCCTCGAGTCCGTGCTGAAACTCCTCATGACTCTCGACCTTTTCGGCGAGCATGTGAATGCCCCGGCGCGTGAAGCTGCGGGCGAGCTCCGCCCGCTCGTCGCCCGTAGTGATGAGGAAATCGATCTTCACATAGTCGGCGTACTGCAGCAGCGGCTCATAGGCGGGGCGGAAGACGAAGTCATCCAGCGCCAACCGGTACCCGCCCTGTTTAAGTGCGGCGCACGCGGCAACGACTTCGGCGTCGGGCTCGACGGTCTCGAGCAGTTCGATGACACTCCTGCCCGGCGGCAGCACCGCCCAGTGCTCCTTGACGAAGACCTCGCGCGAGGCGTTGAAGAACGCGAGCTTGTCGCCCACCAGGCTGTCGAGCCCGAAGCCGAGCAGTGTGGTGTCCATCATCTGCAGGGAGGCGCGGTTCGGGTCGTTCTTCCCGAAGACGTTGGTGAGGGAGTTGCGGAACAGGAGCTCGTAGCCCACGACCTGCCGGCGCCGATCGAAGATCGGCTGGCGCGCGACGAAGATGTCCATCGGTGGCTCAGGCCGGTGTCGGAACGGGCAGGGCGGCGAGCATTGCCGTGGCGGTGGGCCAGCGCTCGGCGGGATCCTTGGCCAGGGCGCGGGTGATGGCCGCGGCCAGCGGCGCCGGCGTATCGGGGCGCGCGAGGTGGATGTCCGGTACCGGCGCCGTTTGATGCTTCCGCAGGACCAGGTCCTCGAACGGATCGTCGTAGGGCGGCCGGCCGGCGAGGCATTCGTACAACACACAGGCAAGGGAATAGAAGTCGGACCGGGCATCGATACCGTCGATCCCGCCCACCTGCTCCGGACTCATGTACGCCGACGTCCCCACCGCGAAGCCGGACCGGGTGAGTCGATCCGAGCCGGCATCCGCCACCGCCTTGGCGATGCCGAAGTCCACCAGCACCGCGCCGCCGGGCGACAGCACGATGTTCTCCGGTTTTACGTCCCGGTGTACGATCCCGCGGTCATGGGCGCAGGCCAGCGCCGAGAGCATGTCCTGTGCGATCCGCAACGTATCTCCGGTGGAGAGCCGCCGGACTCGCGTCAGGTGCTGCCGCAGCGTGGGGCCCGGCACATGGTCCATGACATACCAGATCAGCCACTCATCCTCGCCGGAATCCACCAGCCGGGCGATGTGGGGGTGATCCAGCCGGGTGATGTACCGGACCTCCCGGAGGAACCGGTCCGCGGCGACCGTCGCGGAGAGTTGCGGCAGCAGGACCTTGAGGGCGACCTCGCGACCGGTGGGATCGGTGGCGAGATAGACCCGTGCCGCGCCGCCACGCCCGATCTCCCGCTCGACGGTGTAGCGGCCGTCCAGGGCATGGCGCACCAGCAGGAGGAGGTCTCGGGCCATGGGGCTGCGGCGGTCGCCGGTTGGGGAGGAGGAACAGATAAGGTTGGCCGGCGCACCGGCCCCCGCAAGGGGCCCTCCAACCATCGGCGGGCCCGCCCTGTCTCATGAGGGCCCAAACCCCCAGGGAGTCCCCGTGATTCGCCAGCTCAGTCTCGCCACCCTGCTCGTGGCAGCACCACTCGCGGCCCAGCAGGCCGAACGGTTCACCCTTCCCGGCAATGAAGTCGCCATCTCCAACCTCGTCGGCACACTCACCGTCGACCAGGGCTCCGGCAGCGAGGTGGTCGTCACCGTGACCCGCAGCGGCCGCGATGCCAGCCAGCTCACGGTCGAGCGCGCCACGCTGCGCGGGATCCCCTCCTTGGGTGTGGTCTACCCGGGTGACCGGATCATTTATCCCGCCATGGGCCGCCACTCGAACACCCGGTTCTCCATCCGGGAGGACGGGACCTGGAATGGCCCGGGATGGGGCCAACACCGGGCGGGTACGCACGACATCGAGGTTGTCGGGTCCGGCACCGGCCTCGAAGCCGCCGCCCGGCTCCAGATCAGCGTGCCGGCGGGTCGGAAGGTGCGGGTGTTTCTCGGCGCAGGAGCGGTGGACGTGGCGAATATCAACGGGTCCCTGTCGGTGGATGTCGCCAGCGCCAGCATCACGAGTCACGACACCCGGGGAGCACTCTCCCTGGACACCGGATCGGGCGACATCGAAGTCACCGGCCATGATGGTGGGCTGAACGTCGATACCGGGTCGGGCGACGTCGCGGTCACCTCTCAGAAGAACGGTGAGCTCCACATCGATACCGGCAGCGGCTCGGTGCGGGCCAGCGGCATCACCGCGTCGGTGCTCAAGATCGATACCGGCTCCGGCGACATCCGCCTGAACGACGCAACTGCGACGCGGGCCTCACTGGAAACCGGCAGCGGTTCGATCGAGGCACGCTTCCTGGCCGCGATCGATGACCTGGCGGTTGAGACGGGATCGGGCGACGTGACGCTGCGCCTGCCGGAGGGGCTGAATGTGACCGTCGACCTGGAGACCTCGAGCGGGGACCTCACCCTCGATTTCCCGGTTCAGCTGATCCGCAAGGAGGAGAACAGTCTTCGCGGTCGTATCGGCGAGGGCAAGGGACGCATTGCGGTGGAGAGTGGGTCCGGGGATATCTCGCTGCTCCGATAGGACGGGCCGCGGGGGCCGCCGCGTAGTGGCCGCATGCATGCGGCCACTACGCGGCCACCACGCGGCCACCACGCGGCCACCACGCGGCCACCACGCGGCCACCACGCGGCCACCACGCGGCCACCACGCGGCCACCACGCGGCCACCACGCGGCCACCACGCGGCCACCACGTGGCCACCACGTGGCCACGACCCGGCCCCTACGGTCCGACTGCCGTGGCCAACCGGGCGTACGCGCTGTCCCCCGGCACCCCCTGCATCAGATCGGACAATGCGCGCACCGACGTCGCGATATCTCCCCCGTGCGCCTGATACCACCGCTCCAGCAGGTCGAGCCGGGTGCGGTAGATCGTCGAGGCGATCAGCCGGGCGTTGTTGATGGGCCGGTCGGCCATTGGGCCGATGGTGTAGGTACCAAGCGCCGCGCCAATGGGTCCCTGCAGCTGCTCCCGCGCCCAGCGCCCCATCTCCGAGCGCCCGGCATCGACCGCCACGGAATCCGTCGCCGCCGCATAGAGGCTGTCCAGCCGCCGCGACAGCTCGGCGTAGTACCCACTCAGCACCACCTCGTCCAGCCACCGCCGCGCGGCGCGGTCGGCCGCTTCCACCGACCCCCGCTGCCGGAAGAACTGCTCCGCGGCACGGTATCCCGCCAGCTGGGCGAAACTCTCGTTGAATGGGGTCGCACTTTTCACATACAGCGTGTTATGCGAGATCTCATGCATGACCGTCGCCACCAGCTCGACCGAGTCTTCGCTCATCGCGGTCGAGTAGAGCGGATCGTTGAACCAGCCGAGGGTGGAGAAGGCACCCGCCGGGCGGAGATAGACATCGTATCCGCGCGCCTCGAGGCGGGCGGCTTCCTTCCGCGCCATCTTCGGATCGAAGAACCCCTTGTACGGGATGCGGCCGACGATCGGGTACTTCCAGGTGTGGGGACAGAGACAGTTCCGCGGACTGGCGGAGAGGACCAGCAGCAGGGTATCCCGACCGACGTCCGCATAGGTCGTGTAGGTCTTCGCCGCTTTGAAGCCGAGGGATGCGGCAAAATCCCTGGCATCCAGCACCAGCTGGAGCGACTGTCGCGTGGCCGGCGTGGTCGCGGGGTCCTGGAGAATCTTCACGATCGGCTTGCGGGCCTCGAGGATCACGGTCTGCTCGATACCCGCACGGGTGAGGTACCGCACGTCCTCGCTCGCCACGTAGGCCGTGCCGTACCCCGCGATCAGCGCTCCGGCAATAATCAGCAGGATCATGCAACCCCGTCGCTGCATCAGATGGTGAACCGGAGGCCCATCCGGTGAATCTGGCTGCCCAGCCGGGTCCGGTGCTGCCAGGCATAATCGATATTGAAGCGGCTGAGGACGATACCGCCGCCAAGGGACCACTCCTTCTGGCCGGCGCCCTCGGGCGGAGCGCCATAGCCGGCGCGCGCCACCAGGCCGACCTTTCCCAATACCGCACCACCCTCAAGTCCGATGATCGTGCGCCGTGGTGCCCGGTCGGTCCAGATCACTTCCATCGTCGTCAACAGGCGGGCGGTGGACTGCGGATCGACGAAGTTGAACTCGAACCCCGCATGCTTGCTGACCGGCAATCGCAGCGGGCCGCCGTCGACCCGCCAGCTTCCGATGTTCTGCACCGAGAGGGCGAGATTCATGATATCAAAGACATGGATGCCGAGGCCGGCATCCATCGCGGCGGTGCGGCGGGTCGCGCTGCTCGAATCCGCCAGCGACACATACTTGAGCGTGCTGCCGAGCGCGAACAACCCGAAGCGGTAGACCGCCGAGGCGGTCCACTGCAGGTTGTCCTTGACCGCCGAGGTATCGCTGAAGCGGAGATAGTGTATCCCGCCGCCCAGGTTGAACTGGAACAGGCGCAACCCACCGGCGGCCATCGTTTCGACCGAGCCATCGGGATAGCGCTGCACCGCGCCTTCGATCGCGATATTGCGGATGGTGGCGAGGCCGGCCGGATTGATGAAGGTGGCGCTGGCGTCGCCCGCCAGCGCGACCCCTGCCCCGCCGAGGCCGGCGGCCCGGACCGAAACCGGCAGAGTGAGGATGAGCGGGGCGAGTGACACCTGGGGCTGCTGTGCCATCAGGGGAGCGGCACACAGCAGGAGCACGCTGGCACGCCGGGATGTCGCCCCGATGAGTTGTGACCTGCGCACTCCGGTCTGCCTCACTCCGACTCCTCGTTGCTGGCCCTCACCGCAGGCGCACCACCGCGTAGCGGGGCTGCACCGCGCCACTGTTGCGGATGTCCAGTCCGAGCGCGACCGCCGCGCCACTGGTGCCCTGCACAATTCGCAGATACACCCCAGACCCACCGCGCAAGATACCGCCGCTGGCGTAGTCGCTCCCGTCCGTCGAATCGGGTCGAAGCGGATAGGTCGGCGCCGGAAAGAGCGCGTCAAACGCGGCCGCCAGGTCCCAGCTCCGATAACCCAGCCGCCCACTCGGCTCGGTGAACCCGCCTCGGCTCTCGGCGAAATTGGCGAGATGCCACTGGCCCACCAGGGTACTGAAGCTGATGCCCGGCTGGAACAGCGCGGCTGCCGCTACGACATTCTGGCCGCCGGTTGTGGTGAGACCTCCCGGACTGCCGGCACCATTCAGCCGCCTGGTCATGTCGGTGCCGAGTACCGAATCCGTCGGCGACCGATCGGCGAGCCAGCGGACGAAGAGCCAGTTGGCGCCCCGCTCCGGCAGGCTCCCGTTGGACGTTCCCGCCTCGACCAGCGCGTAGGATTCAGGGCTGTTGAAGTAGTCCCGCGCATTCGACAGGTCATCCCGAACGTACTGCGTCAGGCAGTTTGTCGTGGGGCAGAACGCGTCAGGCACCAGTCGGCCGCCGAGCTCTTCGGCAAAGTGCGACAGCCCTTCGTTCAACCACGTCTCCTCCGCTTCTCCGCCGCCGAGGAGCACGTGACGGTTGTAGCTGATCATGTGCTGGAATTCATGGATGAACGTCCCGCCCAGTCTTCGCTGAACCTGGTCCTTGGCGAAACAGAGCGGCACACCGGGATCCGGCACGAGTCCGTAGAACACCTCGCCGCCATTCGAGTTCGGATCGTTGAGCAGGTCCAGGCCGAAGAAATAGCCGGCGATAAACTGCCCGGTCTGTGCGCAATTCGGTGAGAGAGCATTGATCCGGTCGGTCAGTAGCGCGATCACGACGCCGTTGCCGTCTATGTCCGATTCGCGCCCGAACGCCGTCGTGTCGATCGGATAGAGATACTGCTCGAACAGCGCGCCGATCGAATCGATATCCGTCTGGGTATAGCCCCCGGCCGGCACCGTGTCGTCGAGGAAGATGGCGCCGTGTGCCCCGACGAATTTCGCGGTCGCCCCGACCGTAACAAAGCTGGCGCAGGTCGCCGTCTTGCACACCTTGAAGCTGCGCTGGTCGCCCACCACCGGCGGGACCCGGACCGAAGGCCTTACCGACGGCGCCCGCCGGATCCCAATCTCCCGGGCGTAGACCCGTTCCCGCTCCCGCAGCATCAGGTCGAATGCGGTCTGGGCCGACGCCGATGCCCCCTGGACCAGGGCCGGCCGGCGCAGGGCCGGCACCGAGAAGGTGTCGGTCGTCGCCTGCAGGATGAAGTCGCTCTGCACGCCATTTGGTGTTTCCTGCCCGGCGGCGGAGAGCGCGACCACCAGATGCTCGGCACCCTGCGCGCCCGCCGCCGGGAGCCGGAGGCAGCCCTGTGTCAGGGCCGGATCGATGATGACCTGCGCACCCGCCGCCAGTGTGGTCGGGGCGACCCCGTCGCAGTCGATCGTGGTCGTTGGGCTGGTGTCACCCTTGCCGCACCCAAGCACCGCCAGCAGCAGCGGGAAAAGGGTGCCTGTGACGCAGGGGCGAGGAGCGGAAGGGGAGTTGGTCATGAGGCCGGGTGAGTGGAGGCAAGATAAAGCGCCACAAGGGTTTTTGACAATCATCGGAGCCGCCGATACCTTGCGGCCGTGACCCAGGAAACTTGGTTGGAACAGGTACGCTTTGGCCCCGACGGGCTGGTGCCAGTGGTGGCCCAGGACCGGCGGAACGGCGACCTGCTCATGGTGGCCTGGGCCGACCGTGAGGCGCTGGCGCGGACGCTGGCCACCGGACTCGCCCACTACTGGAGTCGGAGTCGAAAAGCCCTCTGGCAAAAGGGGGAGTCCTCCGGCCACACCCAGCACGTGGCGGAGATCCGGCTCGACTGCGATGCCGACACGGTGCTGTACCGGGTAGACCAGACCGGCCCGGCCTGTCACACCGGCGAGCCGACCTGCTTCTTTACCACGGTGCAGGCCGACGGTACCACCGCGACCGGTGCCGATCCCGGGGGCCACCTGCTGACCCGGCTGGCCACGACGATCGCCCGGCGGGCGGCAGACCGCACCCCGGGCTCGTATACAGTCCATCTGCTGGATCACGGTCTGGCGAAGGTCTCGCAAAAAGTGGGTGAAGAAGCGGTGGAGGTCCTGGTCGCGGCGCACGCCGAGGACGATGCCCGGCTGGCGGCGGAATCGGCGGATCTGCTCTTTCATCTGTTGGTGCTGTTGCAGGCGCGGGGCGTGCCGTTCGAGGCCGTTCTGCGCACGCTGGAATCACGGGAGAAATAAGCAGCCATGAGCCGTCAGCCATCAGCCTTCAGGGCTGACAGCTGATGGCTGACAGCTGACGGCTGAATCATGTCATTCGTCCATCTCCACACCCACTCCGAGTACTCCCTCCTCGATGGCGCCAACCGCATCCCGGAGCTGGTTGACCACGTCCTGAAGCTGGGCATGGACAGCCTCGCCGTCACCGACCACGGCAACCTGCACGCCGCCCGCACTTTCTACGACGAATCCAGGGCCCGGGGCCTCCGCCCGATCCTTGGTTTCGAGGCCTATCTCGCCTTCGGTTCCCGCACCAGCATCCAGAAACTCCCCAGCGCCCCCGCGCAGTACAGCCACCTCGTGCTGCTGGCGCGCAATCAGGCCGGGTACCGCAACCTCATTCGGCTCTCCTCGATCGGCTACCTCGAAGGCTTCTACCGCCGCCCGCGTATCGACAAGGAAGTCCTGAGCCAGTATTCCGAGGGCATCACCTGCCTGGCCGCCTGCCTCTCCGGCGAGGTGTCCCTCTACCTGCGGCAGGGCAACTACGAGGAGGCGAAGCGCTCGGCGGAGTATTTCGCCCGCACCTTTGGCGCGGGCAACTTCTGGCTCGAGGTGCAGCGTCACGGCATCCCGGCAGAGACTCAGGTCAACGAAGGGATGTTCCGTCTGGGGCAGGAGCTTGGTCTCGGCGTCGTGGCGACGAACGACGCGCACTACCTGAAGCGGGAGGATGCCGAAGCGCACGACGTGCTGCTCGCGATCGGCACGGGCGCCGAGCTGGACGACCCGAAGCGCTTTCGCTTCACCGGCGAGGAGTCCTACGTCAAGTCCGCCGCCGAAATGGCCGGACTCTTTCCGCAGCACCCCGAGGTCCTGTCGAACACCCAGCTGGTCGCCAATGCGTGCGAATTCAGCTTTGAGAAGAAGTACTTCGTGCCCGAGTTCCCCCGACCCGCCGGCATCGGGACGGAAGCGGAGCTGCTGGACGAGCTCGCCCGGCGCGGCGCCGAGGCGCGTTACGGTACGCCCCTCCCCGCCGCGGTCGCCGAACGGCTGGAGTTCGAGCTGTCGGTCATCAACAAGGCGGGCTACGCCGGTTACTTCCTCATCACCCAGGACTTCATCGCCGCCGCCAGGGAACGCGGCATCCCGGTGGGCCCGGGCCGCGGCTCGGCGGCCGGCTCGATCGTCGCCTATGCGCTCAAGATCACCAATGTCGACCCGCTCAAATTCGACCTGCTGTTCGAGCGGTTCCTCAACCCGGAGCGGGTGTCGATGCCCGACATCGACATCGACTTCTGCTTCGAGCGCCGGGGTGAGGTCATCGAATACGTCCGCCAGCGCTATGGCCGGAACAGCGTGGGACAGATCATCACCTTCGGGACACTGAAGGCGCGTGCGGCGCTGAAGGACGTCGCCCGTCTGCTCCGCATCCCGCCCGGCGAGGCCGACAAGCTCACCAAACTCATCCCCTCCGCGCCCGGCTTCTCGATGACGCTGGACGAAGCGATGAAGAAGGTGAAGGAATTCCGCGAGCTGGTGGCCACCAGCCCGCAGTACCAGCGGTGCGTGCAGCTGGCCAGCCGAATCGAGGGCATCAGCCGCCATGCCTCGGTGCATGCCGCCGGCGTGGTGATCGCACCGGGCCCGCTGAGCGAGTACATCCCGGTCTGCACCGCTCCCAACAAGGGGGCGGGCCAGTCGGCCGATGGCGAGGACTCCATCATCACGCAGTACGAGATGGGGCCGCTGGAAAAGGTCGGCATGCTCAAGATGGACATGCTCGGCCTCAAGACGCTCACCGTCATCCACGATGCGGTGCAGATGATCCAGGCGCGGCACGGCCGCCAGGTGGACATGGATGCGCTGGACCTGGAAGACCCCAGGGTCTACCAGCTGCTCCGCGCCGGCCGCACCGCCGGCATCTTCCAGTTCGAATCGGCACTGGCGACCGAAACACTGCGCAACATGAAGTGCGACCGCTTTGACGACCTGGTCGCCGCGAACGCGCTGCTCCGCCCGGGTCCGCTGGATACCGGGATGCACCTCGTGTTCATCAAGCGCAAACTGGGCCAGGAGGCGGTGACGTATCCGCACCCGTCGCTGCGCGAAGTGCTGGAGCCGACGTACGGCGTCATCACCTACCAGGAACAGGTGATGCGCATCGCGAATATCCTCGCCGGCTTCTCGCTCGCCGAAGCCGACGTGCTGCGCAAGGCTGTCGGCAAGAAGGATGCGGACCTCATCCGCGGCGAGCTGGGCCGGTTCGTGGAGCGCGCGGTCGCGCTCGGTCACCCGAAGAAGCTGGCCGACGAGCTCGCCACGCAGATCGAGACCTTCGGCCGCTACGGTTTCAACAAGTCGCACTCGGTGGCCTACTCGGTCCTGAGCTACCACACCGCATGGCTCAAGACCTACTATCCCGCCGAATTCATGGCCGCGCTGCTCAGTTCGGAAATCGGCAGCACCGACAAGGTGGTGCAGTACATCAATGAGGCGCGTGAACTGGGCCTCGAGGTGCTGCCGCCGGACGTGAATGAGTCCGGGTTCAAGTTCACCGTGACCGGCGACCGGCGCATCCGCTTCGGGCTCGGCGCCGTTCGCAATGTTGGTCGTGGCGCGATCGAGTCGATTATTCAGGGCCGGCAGCAGAGCGCCTACGCGACGCTCGACGATCTTGCCCGCCGGATCGACCTCAGGCTCTGCAACAAGCGGGTGCTGGACTCACTGATCGCGGCCGGGGCCCTGGATGGCCTCGAGGGACACCGCGCCCAGCTGGTGCAGGGTACCGAGGAGGCGCTGCGCGAGGCGCAGCTGCTGGCGCAGGAACTGGAGGCCGGCCAGGTGTCGCTGTTCGGCGAGGAGGCGACCCCGACGCATCCTTCCGGCACGACGCTGGTGGATGTGCCCGCCTGGTCGGAGCAGGAGCGCCTGACGAAAGAGAAGGAAGTCATCGGCTTCTTCATCTCTGGCCACCCGCTGGAGCGATTCCGCGCGGAAACGGAACTATTCGGCACTCGGACCACTGCCACACTCGGCCAGTGGAGCGAGCATCCGGTGACGATCGCGGCGGTCATCACCCAGGTGAAACGCCAGATCTCCAAGAAGACCGGAAAGGAATACGCCCGGATCATTCTCGAGGACTTTCACGGCACGGCCGAGGCCATCATCTTCCCCGACGCCTGGGCCAAACTCAACACGACCATCCGGGATGACCTCTCGGTGCTGCTGCACGGTGGCTACAGCAAACGGGATGAGGGAGAGGAGCGGGCACCGTTCGTGGTCGAAGGCGCCCGGCCGCTGGAGGAGCTCAGGACCTCGGGTGCCCTCGGGCTGGCACTGCGGTGGACGCTGGCCGGGGCACCAGCACTGGACAGCCTCAGCCAGGCGGTGGCGCTCCTGGTTGCGCACCCGGGCCCCGCTCCGCTCTATATTGAATGGAGCGACGGCAACGGCGAGCGGCTCCGCGCCCGGGCCCGTCGCGTCCGTATCTCCCCAGATGACGCACTGGTCCAAGACCTCCGGCGACTTCTGGGGCCGGAGGCGGTCGCTTTCGTAAAGGCGGGATGACATGGCCACGAACTACGCGCTCGACTTCGAGAAGCCGCTGCAGGAACTCGAGCGGCAGATCGAGGACCTGCAGAAGATGGGCGAGGACCAGGGTATCGACGTGGCGGAGGAGGCCCGCCTGCTGCAGGTGCGACTCAACACCCTCCGAGCGGAGATCTACGGTAACCTGGCCCCCATCCAGCGGGTCCAGGTCGCGCGGCATCCGCGCCGGCCGTACACCCTGGACTACCTCAGCACGATCTTCACCGATTTCATCGAGCTGCATGGCGACCGGCTGTTCCGCGACGATCCGGCGATCGTCGGTGGCTGGGCCCGCCTGGCGGGAGTGTCCGTCATGGTGATCGGCCACCAGAAGGGGCGCGACACCAAGGAGAATCTCAGGCGGAACTTCGGTATGGCGCACCCGGAAGGGTACCGGAAGGCGCTGCGCCTGATGAAGCTTGCGGCCAAGTTCAGTGCTCCCGTCATCACCCTGATCGACACCGACGGCGCCTACCCCGGACTGGGCGCCGAGGAACGGGGGCAGTCGGAAGCGCTGGCCCGGAATATCCTCGAAATGGCGGCCTTGCCCACACCGATCATCAGCACCGTGATCGGTGTCGGCGGCTCCGGCGGTGCACTGGCGCTGGGAGTGGCCGACCGGGTACTGATGTTCGAGAATTCGGTCTATTCCGTAATCTCCCCCGAAGGCTGCGCCGCCATTCTCTGGAAGGACGCCAGCCAGCGCGAGCGGGCCGCCGATGCCCTGCGACTGACCGCGCAGGACCTGCTCAAGTTCAAGCTGATCGACGAGATTATCGAGGAACCGATGGGGGGGGCGCACCTCGACCCCGACGCCACCGGCGAAGCACTGCGCGAAGCGCTGATCCGTCACGTCACGGAGTTGCGGAAGGTCCGCCCCGAAAAGCTGGTGCGCCGACGCGCCGAGAAGTACGCCGCGATGGGCGCGTTCACCGAGGCCTGATGCCGCAGACCGTCGAAGTCCGATTCAAGGGCACCCGCCGCGATTTCTTCCACTGGCCCGATGACCGTGAGCCGCTCCACCTCTCCGAATCGGTGGTGGTGGAAGCGGAGCGCGGGTTCGATTTCGGCCGGGTGCAGTCCGCCGGAGCTGTTGCGGAAAAGAAATGCAACAGCTGCACCAGCTGCGGAGTGGGCGAGGGTATCGCCGAGAGCCGGGCCGGCGGAACGGCGGTGGATCCGCCCGCCGACGCGACCAGCCCGCCGTCCGCCGCGCCTTCAGGACGCCGGACGATTGTCCGTCGCGCCTCCCAGGATGAGATCCGCCAGGCCAACGACCTGCGCCGCGCGGAGGAGGATGCCCGCCGCCAGGTGATCGAGAAGGTGCGCCACCACAAGCTCGACATGAAGGTGAGCGACACCGAGTGGCAGTGGGATCGCACCAAGCTCACCGTCTTTTTCACGGCGGAGAAGCGAGTCGATTTCCGCACTCTGGTGCGCGACCTCGCCAACGTCTTCCGCGCCCGCATCGATCTCCGGCAAATCGGCGTCCGGGATGAAGCGGCGCGCCTCAAGGGAGTGGGCCGCTGCGGCAGGGAGTATTGCTGCAGCACCTGGCTGGGCGAGCTCTCTCCCGTCAGCCTCTCCCTCGCGAAGGATCAGCACCTCTCGCTCAACCCGGCGCAGATCTCCGGCGGCTGTGGCCGCCTGCTCTGCTGTCTGCGGTACGAGCATGAGTTCTACGTCGCGGCCCGCAAGCGCTTCCCGCGCGAAGGCAAGATGCTGCAGACCGCACAGGGCGAGGAAAAAGTGGTCGCGGTCGACATCTTCCGCGAGCGCGTCTTCCTCCGCGGCGCCGATGGGAGCCGGATCATCCCGCTGATCGAGTTGCAGCAGGAGATCGAGCGCGGAGCTTCGGGCCCGGGGCCGGTCGAGAACCGGGAGCCGAGCCGGCCGCCGAGTCGCCAGCCTGCGGAGCGGTCGGCGCGCCGGCCACCCGAGCCGACGACGCGACGGAGCCCGGAGCCGCCCAACACCCGGCCGGCCACGTCCCCTCCGCCGCGTCAGAGCGCCAGGCAGGCGCCACCGCCGGCCGCAGCAGCGCCGCCACCTCCTGCAGCACCGCCCACGCCGGCCACGCCGGCACCGGCCGGCGACGCGACGGAGCCCCGTCGTCCCCGCCGACGGCGCCGGGGCCGCCGGGGTGGCCGGGGTGGCGGCGAAGGCTCCGCCCCCGCGTCGCCTGCACCCGAGGCATAGATGGCCCGCTTTTTCATCACGACCGCCATCGACTACGCCAATGGCGATCCGCACCTGGGGCATGCCTTTGAAAAGGTTGGCGCCGACTGCATCGCCCGGTACCGGCGGCTCCGGGGTGACGAGGTCTGGTTCCTCATCGGCATGGACGAGCACGGCCAGAAGGTCGCCCAGACCGCCGCCGACCGCGGCGTCTCGCCGCAGGCCCTGACCGACGAGGTCGCCGCCACCTTCCAGCGCACCTGGGCGCAACTCGACATCTCCAACGATCAGTTCATCCGCACCACCGCAGCACCACACAAGGCCGGTGTCGCGGATCTGATCGAGCGGATCTTCGCCCGCAACCCGGATGACTTCTACGAGAAGGCCTATACCGGCCAGTACTGTGTCGGGTGCGAAGCGTTCAAGAACGAGGCGGAGATCGTGGATGGCCACTGTGCGCTGCACCCGACCCGCACGCTGCAATGGGTGGAGGAGCGCAACTGGTTCTTCCGCCTCTCCCGCTACCAGAAGTTTCTCGAGCAGCTGTTCACGCAGCGCCCCGATTTCCTGCAGCCCGACATCCGCCGCAACGAAATCCTCGGCCTGCTGCGCCAGGGCCTGGACGATGTTTCCGCCAGCCGCAGCCGGGTGACCTGGGGCATTCCCTTCCCCCGCCCGATCAGCAGCGGCGAGGCGCAGACCACCTACGTCTGGTTTGATGCGCTCCCCAACTACTGGACCGCGACACTCTGTCCCGACAGTCGCGCCGCCTGGCCCGCCCAGCTGCACGTGATCGGAAAGGACATCACCCGGTTTCACTGCGTGATCTGGCCGGCCATGCTCGAAGCGGCGGGCCTCCCGCTCCCGGAGCGGGTGTGGGCGCACGGCTTCATCTACTATGGCGGAGACCGCTTCTCCAAGAGCGCTGGGGTGCAACTCGACCTGCAGGAGGCGATCGCACGGCACGGGGGAGACGCGCTGCGCTACTTTCTCCTCCGTGAGGTCGGATTCGCCAACGACGGCAATTTCACCTGGGAACGCTTCGACGAGCGCTACACCTCCGATCTCGCCGACGGGCTGGGCAATCTTGCGTCACGGACCCTCGCGATGGTCGAGAAGTACCGCGGCGGTACCGTCCCGGCCGGCCCGGACACGCCGCTGGACAACACTGGCCGCGGGAGCCTGCGTGACTACGCCGCGGCGATGGACCACCTCGACCTCCGCGGCGGTGCCGATGCGACTTGGGCCCTCGTGACCGCAGCCAACCAGTACATCGTGCAGGTAGCTCCCTGGGCCCTGGCCAAACAGGGCCACGATGAGGCGCTGGACGCCGCACTCGCGGCTCTGACCCGCTGCCTCCTCCGCCTGAGCGTACTCTCCGGGCCATTCCTTCCCCGAAAATCAGCCGAACTCCGGCAACACCTCGGGCAGGATGCGCTGGTCCCGGCATCGTGGGCCTCCGCCGAGACTCCTGAGGCATCCGGGCTACAGGTCAGGAAACCGGTAGGGCTCTTCCCCAAGCCAGAGCCACCAAATCCTTAACAGTAAACAACTTGGATGTGATTGAACTCACTTGACATCATCGGGACCGGGCCCCACCTTAGCCGCCCGGAGATGCCACGAGGTCGTGGAAGCCGCCGGGCACGGCTCTTCCTTCAGGAATGGCCAACGATCCTCGTGAGGCGCCGGAATGCCCGAACGGAAATGGACCCTCGTCGTTGTACCACCAGGCTCCGGCGCCTCGAAAGCAGTCGAGGTGTCCCAGCGTGTGCTCAAGGCCTCGGCGGGGATTATCGCCGTTCTGGGACTGGGTGCGCTGCTGCTTGGCTATGGGACCGTCTCTCGCACTGTGAATCTGCATCACGCCGCCGCGGTCGAGCAGGAGAATGTGCGCCTGGCCGAAGAGCTGGGCCGACTCCATGGCGAGCTGTCACTGCTGACCGATACCCTCCAGACGATCGCCGTCCGCGATTCGCGCATCCGGCTCCTCGCCAATCTTGAGCCGACCGATCCGACAGTATTGCAGGCCGGAATCGGCGGTCCGGTGGCACCCAGGCGGTCGCCCGTCCTGGCCAGCATCCTCGGCCGGCGCAGTGAAGAGATCCGGGTTGACCTCGGTGCGCTGATCCGGCGCGCCAATCTGCTCGCCGCCTCGTTCAGCGAGGCCCACGACAGCCTCGAGCATCACCGTGACCGCATGGCCGCAACACCGTCCATCCTGCCCACTACCGGCTGGCTCTCCAGCGCCTTCAGCGCGATGCGCGAACACCCCGTCCTGCATATCGCGCGACCGCACGAGGGGATCGATGTCTCCGCGCCGATGGGCACACCGATCCAGTCGCCCGCCGCGGGTCGCGTCGTCAAGACCGGATGGGAATCGGGCTATGGCAATGTGATCGTGATCAGTCACGGCTTCGGGCTCGAGACCAAGTTTGCCCACTGCTCCAAGCTGCTCGCACACACCGGCCAGCAGGTCGCCCGGGGCGAGGTGATCGCTCAGGTGGGCAATACCGGCCTCGCCACTGGCCCGCACCTGCACTACGAAGTGCACGTCAACGGCAAGCCGGTCGATCCGCTGCGGTATGTGCTGCCGGATGCGGTGGTGGACTAGCAGGTGGCAGGTGACAGCCAGCAGGAAAACAGGAAACCCCGTGAGGCAATCACCTCTCGGGGTTTCTCGCAGTTCTGCCACCTGCTCACTGCCACCTGCCGGTTACCAGCTCAGTTGAACTTCACCGCCGGCGGCGCATCCGTCCCGTCCTTGGCCTGGAAGTACACCCGCGGTGTTCCATGGCCGAACATCTTGGCGGTCAGGTTCTGCGGAAAGGTCCGGATATAGGCGTTGAACTGATTGACCGCCTCGTTGTAGTCCTGTCGCGCCGTGGCAATCCTGTTCTCGGTGCCGGTCAGCTCATCCTGCAGGGCGCGGAAGTTGGCGTCCGACTTGAGCTGCGGGTAGTTCTCCGAGATCGCCAGCAGTCGGCCGAGCGGGGCGTTGAGCGCCTGATTCGCCGTGGCCATGTCCTCAAGGTTACCGCTCTGCACCGAACCGGCGAGCTTGGCCCGTGCCTCGGCGACCTCGATGAAGATCGTCGATTCCTGCTTGGCGTAACCCTTGACGGTCTCGACCAGATTGGGAATCAGGTCTGCCCGCCGCTGCAGCTGGGCCGCGATCTGCCCCTGGGCCTTGTTGACCTGCTCATCCAGCGACTGGATCTGGTTGTAGCCGCAGCCGCTGGCCATGACGGCAAGGGCGACGACGAACCAGAGACGAAATGACCGCATCATGCCCGTTCTCCGTGCTGATAGTGATCCACAAAGCGCGCCGCCGATTCGACGGCCGCAAGATAATCCTGCCACTGCTCTGGCGTACACCGCCACGCACTGTCCCCGCGATTGCTCACCACCCGCCCGATCGCATCAGCGGGAAAGCCGGTGACCCGTGCCGCAGCGGCGATCAGCGCGGTCGGCTCCAGCGGGGGATTCTCTCCCACCAGTAGCACGACGCCACGACACAGCAGCATGATGGATCCCGCACTCCGCCGCAGCAGCTCGCTCATCTGGTCGATGTCGTCGCCGGCCACCGCCCATGCCTGTCTGAGGCGCATCAGCTTGCCGCGCAGCTCCCGCTCCACCGCCAGCCGGAGATCATGAGGCCGCACCACCAGTCCGAGGAGCGGATCGATACCCCGCAATACGTCGTAGCAGGTGTGCATCTCCGCAAGCTCGAGGGGATAGGCATCCGCGGAACGACCCCACTCCGCCACGGTGAAGATCAGCGGCACTCCGCCGGCCTCCTCCCGCCACCGGCGGAACGCCGGGCCGGCCGCGCGCAATAACCCCGGCGTGATCGCCGGCAGGACCAGCAGGATGTTGATATCGGACCAGCCGGGGATATGCTGCCCTCGCGCCGCCGATCCGAACAGCACTGCCGCATATCCTGCCGGCCACACCCGGTCCAGCTCACCGAGGAACTGGTCCACCCGTTTCTTCACCGCGGGCATCATCATCTCAGAAGCTCCTTCCGGCGCCGCCGCCACTGAATCCACCGCCGCCGCCAAATCCGCCGAAGCCGCCACCACCACCGCCGCCACC
>Ga0163151_10000876_pt1 | contig 52396 bp, 39 predicted proteins | sample OliLakLV19MP5IB2_FD_145596 | JGI IMG/M metagenome (GOLD analysis project Ga0163151, IMG submission 145596) | Freshwater microbial mat bacterial communities from Lake Vanda, McMurdo Dry Valleys, Antarctica - Oligotrophic Lake LV.19.MP5.IB-2 | ecosystem: Environmental > Aquatic > Freshwater >...
TTACTTCCTTCTTTTAAATTTTTATCGGACAACAGTGTTTTCTTATCTATAATTAATAACTTCTAATATCTATTCCACCAAATATACAACTGCCTTTTATCACCAAAATTTTCTCCCCATTTTTTTGCGAATCTGGCATAACGGGCCGCTTGTCTTCAACGCCTCCAAGCACAACCACTGCATCGCTGTGAACTTCCCAATTAGCAGGAATTAATAGTTTGGTGCCTCCAAGAATATTGTTAACCTCCAAAACCGCCCTGCCTTGAAAATCGGCCTGAGTAAGGTTTACCTCTGCCCCACCCATTACAGTAGTTATTTCGCCTCCTTTAAACTCTTTAGATAAAACAATTTTACGTACACCACCCATTATGGCAGTTATGTTAATACTGTTATCACTTATTTCGCTTGGCTCACCACATGCACTGCCTCCATTCCAATTTCCTTTGTCGTAATTTCCCCTAACCCATTTCTTGTGCTTATGCGGTTTTACAATCACAAATATCCCAATAATTATTAATAAGATTGGCCAGAAAAATTCATGTATCCTTATTTCTGGAAAGAAACTTTCTACCAGAAATATTGAACCAATAATTGTTGGAATTAACCAACCCATCGTCCTAAAATTATGTTTTGCCCCAATATAAAAACCTAAGGCAATTAAAAACATGGGCCAACTAAATAACCAAACCGGAAATTCAACTCCTGCCTTGCGGGCAAATATTAAGATACCCACTAGTATTAAAATCACCCCACTCATTACCCTGCCCGATCTGGCCTGTTCTGAATATTCTTTCTTATTTGATTCCATCTTATTGTAATTTTATAGTACAAATGTAATTTTTGCAAGCAAAGCAAAAACCAAAGATAGACCGCAACTCATAAAATGAAGATGAAAGGCCTTTTATCGTAGCCCAATTTTATATTAAGCCAATCAAGTACTACCTTTGGCAAAAAATAAGGCATGAAATTATTCAAAATATTTGCAGCAATTATTGGCTTCTTTGCCTTTATATTTATGGTGTCTTTGTTCTTTCCGCATCAATATAGAATTGAAAAAACTACGGTCATAAATCTACCGGTTTACGAAACTTTCGACTACATGAACAAGGTAGAAAACTGGGCCGACTGGAGTCCGTGGAATACCGATTTAGACAGCTCTATGGTTTTCTTTTATTCGCAAAAGAAATCGGGTGTAGGGGCAGCACAATACTTCCGCGGTGGCTTAATTGGCACTGGTAGGTTTAGGATAATCAAAAGCCTTAACAACCAAGTAATCACCTTCCATTTGTCTATAGACGAAAGCTTTATGAGCATAAACCAAACGTTTTATTTCAAAGAACTGGGTGGCAAAACCCAATTGAGTTGGGTAGATGAAGGCGATGTGGGTTATAACCCCATTTTTAGGTTCTTGCTACCAAGTAGAATTGGAGGCACCGAGGCGGGTTTTGAAGAGGGCTTAATTGTAATTAAGGCGGCGGCAGAAAAACATGCCGTCAAAAACAGGGGAATATTGTAGCATTAGCGAGCAATAACCTTGTTTAAAATTTAGGCCGATTATTGTCGCCTCAAGAAAGAAATGCTATCAAAAACAGCATAATTTTGCAACCTTAGCATGCAATATTCTTGTTTAAAATTTAGGCCGGTTATTGTCAACTCAACCTCAATAACGCAATTAATACCAAGCAACAATCTAAATCTTTCTTGTCTTTTTGAGCCAAACGTAAAAGAAAATCACCGAAAGTATAAAGAACATATACGCTTTGCCAGCTACAAAATCTTCTAAAATGGCTACCAAGAACCCAATGATTAATGCGGATATGGCCAAAATAAGCCAATTTCTAAGTATCCATTTATCCATTATTGGTTCAGACTAATAATACCTGTAATATTTAATACCTTGAACTTGGTAAATGCCGTGTTCGACTCCAAGCCAGTTCCCATAATAATTCTATCTGGGGATGTAATGCGAACGGCTTTCTTCGAATAAATCTGATCTGTTTTCTCATCCCAAATCAACTCCTCGGTACGCAGCGTATCGCCTTTGTTGTTTACCACATTTACATCCTTGCGGGCAGTAATGGTTCTATCGCGCTCATTTCTGATGGCATATTTACTTTTAATATAGGAAGTTACCCTACCTTCTGCACTGTAAAAATAAGCCGTAATGCCATCACGCATCTCCGTTTCCATGCGCGTATCTGTTGCATAACGCTCCAAAACAGGTGCAAACAATTTTGCTTTTAAAAACCCACTATCGGTATAACTAATGGTTACGTTTGAACCCACCTCAACAGGTAAATCTGGCGCGGTACTCGATATTTTATTAAGGTCTACTTCTTTAGAACCACAGCTCGCCAATAACAGCGCCACTCCAAATATAAAAAAATAATTTCTGCTAGTCATAGCGGTAACGATAAAACCACTTGTCCGCAAAACTTATGCCTATAAAAAATCTTACATAATTTTCCTGAACCAATCCGTTTTCGGTGGTGCCACGCTTCTGTAATTCTAAACCCAAGTTAATTTTAGACCTACTCTTAGCCATGGGAATTCCTAGTCCAGCAGTAAACGACAACACATCTACACCTGTTCCCCTAAAAGACAAATTGCTTTTTTCGTAACGGCCTCCCACACGATAATCTATGCGTGAAAAGAAGTTTTTGCTTTTAAAATTAGGTGTAATGCTAGCACCCAAACTGGCTCCAAAACTATTCCTTAAAGAATCGGCTCCGCCAAAACTCCTGTAACCACTCCAATTAGTACCACGCAAATCTGCCGCCACAGTCCACATATCTTTCCTAGAAAAACTTAATCCGGTACGCCAAGAAAGCGGCGATGTTACCGATCCCATTTTACCCGATTCCGAAAAAATAGTATCCTTAATGCCCGTGGCACTTCCAATTGGCAGGGTTCTTAACAAATAACTTTGCTCGGCACTTAAATCAACCGCCGGTGTTACCGTAGCGCCCAAAACCCACTCATACTCACGCAACTCATTTTTCTTATAAACCGTAAAGGTATCGTGCACCTGCAAGCCATAATCTATTAACCAACCTCGCATATAAGTAGCCTTGTCTTCATTGGTGTTAAACATCTTATATTGAGACGGAATAAGCAATTGCGTGGTATTGGTGTTTTGACCAAAAATATAATTTCCGTTTACTCCTAAACTAACCATCCTATGCAGGCGCATGCCATATCCTAGGTAAAAACGCGATAATCCGCCCCTACCCACAAAATTGTTTAAGGCCGTTATGTTAAAAGTATCTTGTGGAATCTCCACGGTAGACTTAATATTATACCCCACCCCAGAAAATGGCGTGAGCCCAAACGAAACACCCATGCCTCTTTTTACATTGAGGGGCAAGGCAAAGTTAAAATAAGAAATCCAAGCATTGTTTACATCGTTGCTGCTTGAGCCACCTTTAAAAGTACCCTGACTGTAGGTAACACCTGCCTCAATATTGGTGGTAAACATTGCCGAGTACGAGGCAGGGTTGAGTATATTCACCGAAAAAGGATTGCGAATTCCCTGAGTGGTTTGTCCCATCGAATACGTGGTGGCATTGCCAGAATATACAATATCGCCTACGCCAATTATAGAATAAGGCGATTTGGTAATATTTTGTGCATTAAGCAAAGAAAGGCAACCCCAACTCCACAAGAAAAAAACAACAATGAGCCTTAGGGCGCTATTCTGCATGATGAGTCAATATTTTATTTAATCCGTATAACAATAGATGTTCGTCTACAAATATGCTTGTTTTTAGGCGCTTTGCCAACAATTGCGCGTCGCCCCCTGTTAAAATCACCTTTAATTGTGGCCAGTCCTGCTCGTAATGAGCAATAAAATAGGCCATTTCGCCAATCAATCCAAAGTATGCCCCAGTTAATAAACAACTTTGCGTATCCTGCCCCAAAACCTGCTCAGGCATTTCCCAATTGGGCAAAGGCAACTTTCCTGTAAACTCATTCATAGCGCGCAACCTCATGTGTAAACCGGGCGAAATATTTCCACCCAAGTACTCCTGAGACGCATTCACCACATCATAAGTTACACAAGTGCCAGCATCAATCACCAAACAGGCCTCGCCAGAAAAAAAATGCAAAGCCCCAGCCACCAATGCTTTTCTATCGGCCCCCAAAGTAGCCTTACTCAAATAAAAATTCTTAAATGGAAGCTCAGTTTTTGCGTTCAGATACTGCAATGAAACCGCCTCACCAAAATCAAAATCTTGTTGCTCCAAATGCCCATTTACATCGCTCACAAACACCTGCCCTACCCAATTTTCTTGCACCCAAAGGCTTATCATATTTCGGGCTGAACCAAACGCACATGAAGCAACTTTCTCTAATTTGCCTTCTTTAAATAAGCCCAACTTTACCCGGGAATTCCCGCTATCAACCACCAATGTTGCCATGCTAATTTGTCAATAATTTAATGAATACAACTTCCTTGTGCGCATAACTCTTTATATCGTCTCCTACCAATAAATGCAAACGCCCCCGCTTATCAATTCCCATTACTTGTGCCTCAAACTGCAATCCGCCTTCCTCAAACAAGGCCATTTGGCCTTTGCCCAACAAATGCTCATGGTACCCATCCCACAGCAAGGTATGTTGTTTTGCCTTGAGTAGGGCATAATAACGAGAAAGATGCTGGCAGAGTATATTTCTGGCTTCATTCAAATCAATGGGCCTGCCAGCAAAAGAGGCCAATGATGCGGCACGCAAATCTGTAAACGCAACTTGGTTTAGGTTCAGACCAATACCTGTTATGCATAATTTTATGCGCTGCCCTTGAAGCACGTTTTCAATTAAAATACCAGCCACTTTTTTGTCTTCAATAAAAATATCGTTAGGCCATTTTATGCTCACTTTCGCTGAACTTAATTCTTGGGCAGTGTCTCTTAAGGCCAAACTCACCATAATATTGAGCCAAATTTGCTCATCGGCAAACAAAAATTGGGGCTTTAAATACAGGCTCATAAGAAGATTTTGAGCCAACTCAGACTCCCACCCATTTCCTTGCATGCCCCTGCCCTTTGTTTGAAAATGGGTGTAAACCACCGCGCCTTCTGGCAAACTTTCGGCGTTTAGCAAGAGTTTGAGGCTGTCGTTGCTCGAGCTTGTCTCTTCTAAAAAGACAGAATATGCGCCAATATTTATGAGTTGCTGTGCCAAAGAAAAATGCTTATTTTGCGTCAAATTTAGAGGTAGAATTTAGATGGCAAACACACCAGCGAAAAAAATCGCAAAAAAAGCAGCAGCAAAAAAAATTCCTGCAGCAAAAAAAGTAAGCTGTAAAAGCTGTAGCTCCTAAAAAGGCAACGGCTAAAAAAGCAGCAGATCCTAAAAAAGTTGCAGCTCCTAAAAAGGCAACAGCTCCTAAAAAAGTTGCAGTTAATAAGGTTATAGCACCCAAAACGGCTGCTAAAAAAACAAGTGCAGCAAAAACCAGCGCCAGTAAAACCAGTCCTAAAAAGGTGGTTGAGCTTAAGAAAATGGAACCCGGACTTCTATTGGCTTATACCGTAGCCCAAGGAATGTATGAGCGCAAGGCAGAAAAAATTCGCATTTTAGACATGCGAAAAATTCACAGCGCCTCGGCCGATTTCTTTGTAATTTCTCATGCCGATAACGATAAAAAAGTAGAGGCCATTGCAAAAAGTGCGGAGGATGAAGTAAAAAAACGTTTGAATGAAAGTCCGCTTCACCGCGAGGGTTTCGAAAATTTGGAGTGGATTCTGTTGGATTATTTCAATGTAGTTGCACATGTTTTTATTGATGAAAAACGCACTTTTTACGGCATTGAACAATTATGGGGCGATGCAGAAGACATTGAATTTATAGGAAGATAATTTGTAACGCATTGCTCTTATTTTATGATTAAGAAACTCATACTTAGCATTTGTACCATAGGCCTATTCTTTGCTACTCAGGCACAAGACGGGGATAAAAAAATTGACAAGGGAGAATTCTCTGGTAATTTTCAAACTACCAATCAATTTTATGTAAAAGACAGCAGCATTGGGGCAACCACCACGCAATACCAAAAGGAATTGTCGTCTACCGATGCTTGGTTGCTTCTTAATTATAAAGTAAGTGGTTATACTTTTACAGTGCGTTACGATATGTTTAACAACTCGCCTTTGTTAAATCCACAAGAAGCTTATACCAAAAGTGGTTTGGGTATGTATAGTGTGCGCAAAGACATGGATAAAATGAGCATTACGGCTGGTTACTTTTACGACCAGTTTGCCAGTGGCATGGTGTTTAGATCGTATGAAGACAGAAACCTGGGGCTCGACTTTGCCATTCAGGGGGCACATATAAAGTATAGGCCCACAGAAAATACCACCATTAAGGCATTTACTGGCTTGCAAAAGTTTAGGTTCGACCTTAGGCCAATGGTGGTAAAAGGTGTAAATGCCGAACATCATTTTGATATAAGTGAATCGTTTAGTTTGGAGCCAGGCGCCAGTGTGGTTAATAGAACCATAGACCAACAAACTATGAATGTTATTGCATCTTCCATTAACAATTATAGCTTAGAGCAAAGATTCTATCCAAAATACAATGTGTTTGTCTATAATGTGTACAATACATTGCGTTACAAAAACTTTACTTGGTATTTAGAATTGGCGCAAAAAACACCTGAGGCCATCGTAAATCCCAATATAGATTTAATGGAATTGCAACCTGGTAAAGCCTACCTAACTTCTTTAAGTTACTCCACCAAGGGATTTGGCATTAATGCTCAATATAGGTATATCGATCGTTTCTCTTTTAGAACATCACCTTTAGAGAACCAGAATTTAGGAATGATTGCTTATCTGCCTTCCATTACCCGCCAAAATGTATATCGCTTATTGGCACGCTACAATGCCTTTACCCAAGAATGGGGCGAGAATGGTTTACAGGTAGATATTAGCTTTAAGCCAAAGGCACTTAAAAAACATGGAACACAGTTTAATTTTAACACCTCCATCTCAACACCACTGGGCTATTTTAAAGGTAAGACGGTTAATCCGATTAATTTTGAGGCAGACAGCAACCGTTATTTTAGAGAATATTATTTTGAGGTACAACATAAGTTTACCAAGAAGTTTAAAGTATTGCTTGGCTATCAATTGATAAACTATAACCAAAGTTTATTCGAAGCAAAACCAAGCGTTCCGTATGTAATTGCCAATACTGTTTTTGGAGAAGCTACCTATAAAATTACGCCAACAAAATCGATTCGCATAGAATCACAATACCTAAAAACAGAAGAAGACTTGGGTAGTTTTGTGAATGGCTTAGTAGAATTTAATATTGCCCCGCATTATTCATTTAGCTTTGGCGACATGGTAAATGTGCAGCCAGGGGCTAGGAACAAACCTGCTGGAGGAAAGCCATTTGAAATAGTACATTATTGGAACCTTTTTGGAGCCTTTACCCAAAAAAACACCCGCTTTACAGCTGGCTATATTCGCCAAGTTGAGGGCGTAAATTGTACTGGGGGTGTTTGTCGCGTGGAGCCCGCTTTTAGCGGAGTAAGATTAACCTTATCAACTAATTTTTAAGTCATGAAGAAAATAATTTATTCCTTATTCCTTTTTAGTTTCACCTTACTAATGAGCGCCTGTGAGGAAGAACCGCCGTATATTAATTATGCACCAGAAGCTACCATTGGTGATACTACTTTTATTCTTCTGCCTGCCCCAACCCCACAGCCAAAAAATGTATTAATAGAAGAAGTAACTGGCGTAAGATGTCCAAACTGCCCCAAGGCACAAGTGGAGGCAAAAACCATTTCCGAAAACAACCCAGGAAGAATTAATATAGTAACCATTCACCCTTTAAATAAACTTAATGCATTAACACGTCCGTTCAGCCAAGCTGTAGGCGATAAGCATACCAGCTTGTTTGATTTTAGAACCGAACCTGGTGCCCAAATCTTTGAAATGGTGGGTTTATCTGGTTCTTTGCCAATTGGAAATGTGAACAGAAAATTATTTGCAAGTGAAACCTCAAGGAACATAGATTACCAAAAATGGTCGGCTTATGTGAGCACTGAAATTATTCAGCCTACGCCAGTTAACATAAATATCTCGGCCAAAAACTTATCCGATTCTATTGAAATTGAAGTGACCCTAACCTATACAGAAGTAGTGGCCGATTCGAACTTTCTAACCTTAATGATTTTAGAAAGCGACATGGAAGATGTGCAAGAAAGTAAAGACGTAAACGGTTCTGTTATTTACGTAGAAAACTACATTCATAACCATGTTTTAAGAGGTGTGGTAACTGGTTATTATGGCGATTTGTTAAAGGCTTCTTATGAGCCAGGCAGAGTTTTTTATAAAAAATATAGGATCAAACGTGACTCTAAATGGAATGCAAAAAATTTAGATGCATTGGCCATTGTACATTTAAATACCACTAAAAAGAATGTTATTCATTCTAAAGATGCAAAAGTACAATAGCTACTGTTGATTGATTCAACACATGATGAGACCTACATTAGCCTTTTTTGCTGTATTTTTCTTGCTATTTGCTTGCGCAGATAATACAGAAGATGCTGCCTACAGGCAAGAGATAGCGGCAGAAAGAATGGCCATGAATGAGCACTTTTTCGATTCAAAAGAATCGCCACTCGATAGTGCCCTATTTGCTTCCTTTAAAGGATTGAAGTTTTTTCCTGTGAGTGAAAAATATCGGGTACAGGCTACCTTAACTTTATTGGCGCAACAAGCAATTTTTGACCTGCCACATTCACATGAGCGAAGCAAACCTTATAAGCAATATGCTAAAATTGCCTTCCAATTGGATGGCAAGCAATACGAATTAACGGTGTTGGAACAAGCACAAAAAAGACCAGGCTTAGAGAATTATTTATTGCTGCCTTTTACCGATGAAACCAGCGGTAAAACTAGCTATGGCGGCGGAAGATATATTGATCTAGATAAAAGTGCTGGCACAAAAATTACCCTCGACTTTAACCAATCTTACCATCCCTATTGTTTGTATAATGCAGCGTATACCTGTCCCATTCCGCCCAAAGAAAATCATTTGCCCATTACCATAGAAGCAGGTATCAAAGCTGAATTTTAAGCTAGCAATATCGGTTTGAACCGAAAATAAAATTGGTTTAGTATGATGCTAAATATTGCAGTAAAAAAAATGTTTTGTAATATTTTAATGCCCAAATACAGAAAGACAATCAGTAAAATGTAATAGCCTTTTTTAAATAAATCCTCTGTGAAATTTGACATATATCCTTAATAAAAATCACATCAAAATTACAGGCAAACCAAATCGGTTCAAACCGAAATAATACCATTGGTAAATGCCGATACAACACCATAATAATACAATGAGATATTTATCGAAATTGGACTATATATTTTGTGTAATCGGTACAAAAACCTTACTTTAACGATACATTGAATAGCTGATGCGGCCATCAAAAATGAAGGCTTTTTGCAAATTTGAATTGAGGTTAATACCCAGCATAAATCGCCTATTGAGTTTGTAGTTGATGCCCCAACGGTGGTAAACGAGGTTGATTAATTCGCCTGGAACTTCTTTATAAAGATACACGCCCAATTGCTGACTAAATATCATTCTATTAAACAAAAACTCGTGGCCAATTAAAAGTCCGAGCAGCTTGTTGTCTAAGTTTTTATCGTAATAAATATTACTCTTATCCATAGCCATGCGCATGCTTTGATCAACATAAGCCTCCATGCCAAGGGTAAATGCGTGAATGGGATGCACCTGATAGGATGCTTGCGTGTAAGCACCAAACGTCCAAAAACGCATATCGGGGAAATAAGGCAAGGACTTATTGCAGAGAAAAAAAGCAACATCAAAACGCCATGGTTCTGCATAGAATAATTGCTTACCAAGCGGTTTATTTTTGCTTGCCAAATTATACTCCAAACCTGCGCCAATATTGGGATAATTCATGCCCGAATTGGGATTATTTGTATTGCCATTAGAGAAATGAGAATAGGTGCCACTTAGCATCATTTGTAGCTTTGGCGTAAGGGTAAAATTAAGACTCATTCCCAAACCCAAATACCCATTGATATGCGCGCTATATGCATCGTTATCGGGGTTAGTTTGTTTATCGTAAGGATTGCTTCCATAATTAATTCCACCAGCCGCTTTTAAGCGAAATGACACCTTGCGCCGCTCTATTAAAAATGGTTCAAGAAAATAAAATAGGTTAGCCGCCTCGCCTAAATCGGGACTAGAAAATTTTACGTATTGAAAGCCAAATCCAGAATTAAAATGGCGGTGACCATATTGATAAGCCAGCGCGTCTTTTCTATAGCGGTTTAAATCTATTTGTATGCCTGCACCAATAACGCCTTTGTATTTTGCAATTGACTTGCTATGAGCAAACAGCGTTGCATGAATGGCCGCAGCCGATAAGGTATACGTAACATCTTTTTGCGTACTTTCCTGCGACCAAACAGGGGATTGGTTCAAACCGAAAAAAAAGAAAAGCAACGCTAGTTTTCTCATGCAGCCTTTGCCCTCATTGCATAATAAACCGGTACGCCCAAGAGCACAATTCCCAAACCAGATAGGCTATAATCTGGCTTATAAATTAACAAACTAATGCAAATGGTTAGCGCCAAAATAATATAAATTGCAGGCACCAATGGATAGGCAAAAACTTTGTAGGGCCTTGGCAAATTAGGTTGCTTATGGCGCAAAATAAATACACCTGCTACGGTTAAAATATAAAACAACAAAACAGCAAACACAACGTAATCTAGCAAGTCGCCATAAGACCCGCTAAGGCAAAGAATGCTGGTCCACACTGCTTGCATCACCAATGCCTTTTGCGGCGAATCGTTCTTGTTTAAATGCGCTGCCGATTTTAAAAATGCCCCATTTTGCGCCATGGCAAAATACACCCGTGCGCCACTTAAGGTTAATCCGTTTATACAACCAAATGTTGAAATCATAATCACAATGGCCATTAAAATTGCGCCCACTTGGCCAAAAACGGTGTTCATTAAAACTGTACCCACACGGTCAAATTCTGCCCCTTCAATTTGGTTCACAGACAGCGCTTTTACATAAATAATGTTGCAGGCAATGTATAACAAGGTAACGCTGCCTGTACCCAAAAGCAATGCACGAGGTAAGTTCTTCTCTGGTTTATCAATTTCGCCAGCCGTAAAAGTAATGTTGTTCCAAGCATCGCTAGAAAAAATGGAGCCAACCAAGGCAGCAGAAAACAATCCAATGCCCAAACCTTTTAAGCTTAAGCGCTCATTGCTCCACTCCCATTGGGTTACACTGCTATTGCTAATAAAATAAACGCCTGCTATAATGACAAAAATGAGTGCTAAAATTTTGCTTATGGTAAATACATTTTGCAGGAAGGCGCCCGATTTTACCGACCTAAAATTGCTAAAGGTGAGCAGCCAAATTACCACAATACCCAATAACTGAACCGTACTTAAGTGAAAATTACCTACCTGCAACAAAATATTTTTCTCTGAAACAACAGGAAACAACACCCCGGTGAATTTGGCAAAAGCCACCGCCACCGCTGCAATAGTTCCGGTTTGTATCACTGTAAAAAGTGTCCAGCCATATAAAAAGCCAAACAACTTTCCATAAGCCTCCTTTAAATATATGTATTGTCCGCCAGCCTTTGGCATAGCCGCCCCCAATTCTGCATAACTTAAAGCACCAAAAAGGGTTAGCACCCCAGTGATAATCCAAGCCATCAGCAGGTTTTCAACGCTACCAAGATCGCGCAGCATGCCCGCAGAAACAATAAATATGCCTGAACCAATCATGCTACCCACCACAATCATGGTGCTATCTAATAAATTGAGTTTTTTCTTCATGCGCTGAGCCTATCGTTTGCTAAAATTTTTTCTGTATGCGGAATCCAATCTTCGTTGGGTTCAATCAAAATGCCTTTAACACCAGCACCCTCCCCACAAACTATATCGCGCTCCTTATCTCCAATAAAATAAGATTGAGCGGCATCAATATGGTGTTTGCTAATGGCTTTTTCTACCAACAAGGAATCGGGCTTGCGACACAAACAATTTCCCGTAACAGGATGGTGAGAACAAAAATAAATATCGGTAAAATAAATGCCAGAAGGCGCCAATTCGGCACTTAAATAATCGTGCATTTGGTTAAGAGTTTCTATAGAATAAAGTTCTTTTGCCAACCCACCTTGGTTAGTCACAATGATTAAAAGATACCCTGCATCGCTCAATAATTTTAATCCATGGCGCACGTGTGGTAAAATTTCAAAATCTTCAAAACGCTGAATATAATCCCCTACTTCCTTGTTTATCACGCCATCACGATCTAAAAACACACATTTTTTTCCCTCATTCATTAGCGCTAATTAAGCAATTATTCGCATAATATTGAAAATTTGCCGTTGAAAACTTAATTTTGTAAACCTTGTCTAAAAAAATTGTCATCATACCTACCTATAACGAGTGCGAAAATATCGAGGAAATTTTGCGTGCTGTTTTGTCTTTACACCAAAGTTTTGATGTGCTTGTAGTGGATGATAATTCACCAGATGGAACAAGTAAAATAGTGAAGCAAATGCAAGAACATGAGTATAAACTCAATTTGCATTTAATGGAGCGCAAAGTAAAAAATGGATTAGGCACTGCTTATATCGATGGTTTTAAATGGTGTCTCAACCAAGGCTATGAATATATCTTTGAAATGGATGCAGATTTTTCGCATAACCCGAACGATTTACCCAAGTTATTTGAATCCCTTTTTGAAGGGGCCGATGTATCTATTGGCTCGCGCTATAAAACGGGCGTTAACGTGGTTAATTGGCCCATGAGCCGCGTAATGATGAGCTATTTTGCCTCCTCTTATGTGCGCTTTATTACTGGCATGAACATAAGAGATACCACTGCCGGCTTCGTTGGTTATAGAAGTCATGTGCTAAAAAATATCCAACTCGATCAAATTAAATTTAGGGGCTATGCCTTTCAAATTGAAATGAAATTTACCGCATGGAAACATGGGTTCAAGATTGAAGAAGTTCCCATTATTTTTACAGACCGCACCAAAGGCGAATCTAAAATTAGCAAAGGCATCATTCAAGAAGCCATTGGCGGCGTAATAAGCATGAAGCTTAAATCTTACTTCAAAAAATACCAATAATTCCAAACCACAAAATGTTTGGTCCCAAAATAATATTGGAAAAAACTTGATGTATATTCATATGAATTGAAACCACAATTGGCTTTCAAAACCTATTCATTAAACCTTACGCAAATGATTAATGTGGTTTCTAAGATAATTGTATTGCAGGCTTAAAAACAAACACTTAAACCTTACTTAATTGCATTTTATATCTTATTTTATCTATTTAACCCAAATTAATCATAGGAGGTTTGAAAAACCGAATTATTTGATTTAGTTAAGGTAACCCCGATTTAATGATATTTTTATTCCATAAATAAACAATTAACGATAAAAAACCAGACCATTTCGTCGACGTCAACAAAAGGGTCAAAATTGGATCTGGTGCAGTGAGGGAACAAGTAGACATTATGCTTACTTGTTATGCTTGCTATTTGATAGCTCAAAACGGTGATCCAAAAAAAGAACCCATTGCTTTTGCGCAAAGTTATTTTGCCATATAAACACGTAAACAAGAATTGCTTGAAGAAAGAATTCAACTCAATGAAAGAATAAAAGCAAGAGAAAAATTAGCTGCTACCGAAACAGAATTATTTAAAACCATTTTTGAAAGAGGTGTTGATTCCTTAGGATTTGCTAACATTCGCAGCAAAGGCGATGCGAGCTTGTTTGGCGGCAATAACACAAATGAAATGAAGCTTAAATTAGGTATTTCCGAAAAAAGACCTTTAGCAGATTTTCTACCCACAATTGCCATTTCTTCAAAACAGTTTGCAACAGAAATAACCAATTTCAATGAAAATAAAAACAACCTAAATGGCGAAAAAAACATTGCTAAAGAGCACGTGAAAAACAACCATGAAATCAGAGAATTATTGAGTAAAAGTGGCATCAGGCCAGAAAATCTTCCAGCAGAAGAAGATATTAAAAAATTAGAAAGGAGGGTAAAATTGGCCGATAAGGAAATTGCAAAGAAAAAACTGAAAGGAAATTAGGGAATTCTTATCTTTGTTGCCATGAATTTTCCTATTATAGCACCTTCCATGCTCTCTGCCGATTTTGCCAACTTAGGCCGCGATATCGAAATGATTAATCAAAGCGAAGCAGATTGGTTTCACGTAGATGTAATGGATGGCGTCTTTGTTCCCAATATTTCTTTTGGATTTCCAATCATTAAATCGCTCCAAAAACACGCCACAAAGCCTTTAGATGTGCACCTCATGATTGTGCAACCAGAAAGGTATATTAAAGACTTTAAGGAAGTTGGCGCTAACGTGCTTTCGGTTCATTACGAAGCCTGCACCCATTTACACCGCACCATTTATGCAATTAAAGAAGAAGGCATGAAAGCAGGTGTTGCCATTAACCCACACACTCCTATTCATTTGCTTAAAGATATCATCAAAGACATCGACCTCGTTTGTATGATGAGCGTAAATCCTGGCTTTGGCGGTCAAAAATTTATTGAACATACCTATACCAAATGCGCCGATTTAAAAGCCATGATTTTGGCTTCTCAATCGAATTGCCTCATAGAAATTGACGGCGGCGTAAACGAACATACTGCAACTAAACTATTAAATGCCGGCGCAGATGTACTTGTGGCGGGCAATTATGTTTTTGCCTCAAACAACCCAATTGCCACCATTGCCTCCCTAAAAAAATTAGGCGAACATAATACCATCACCGCCTAAGCGTTACTGTAAAATTGAAGTACTGTCTGAACCAATTAAGTAAACTCGTTATATTGCTGCTGGCAATTGTGCCGCTGCATGCCCAGGCTCAGCGGAACGGCATTATTTCTGGGCATATAACCGACTCTATTGGCAGAACCATTTCGGATGTAAACATTCAGGTAAAAAACCAAAACATCCTAGGTATGAGCGAATCCAATGGCTCCTATCAAATTCAAGTGCCGCCCAATAAAACACTCGAACTCATTTTTACTTACGTTGGCCGGCAACCTTACTTAATAACCCTTGAGCCATTAGTGCCAGGCGAAAAAAGAAAACTAGATATTCAAATGTCGTACGGACTTTCACTGCGCACCTTCGTAATTACCGAAGAAAGGGAAAGAGAAAAAGTATCGATGTATGTGATTGACCCCAAGAAAACAGAGGCCTTACCCAACGTAAGCGGCAGCTTTGAATCTATTTTAAAAACATTGCCGGGTGTTACCTCAAACACCGAACTCAGTTCGCAATACAATGTGCGCGGAGGCAATTACGACGAAAATTTAATCTACGTAAACGACATCGAAATATATCGTCCTTTTCTACCCCGCAGCGGGCAACAAGAAGGTTTAAGTTTTATTCATACCGAATTGGTTCAGAACGTAAAATTCTCTGCTGGCGGATTTGAAGCGCGATATGGCGATAAAATGAGCAGCGTACTCGACATTAAATACAAAGACCCAAAGAAGTTCGCAGCCTCTGTAAACGCAGGTTTATTAGGTGTGCAATCGCATGTAGAAGGTGCCAGCAAAAACCTAAGATTTACCTACCTCCTAGGCGCAAGATATTGGAGTAATAAATATGTTTTGGGCACATTAGATGTGCAAGGAGATTATCAACCTTCTTTTTACGATGTGCAAACCTTGCTAAATTTTCACCTCAAAGAAAACCTTACCTTAAGTGTTTTGGGTAGCTATGCGCAAAATAAATATTATTTTATTCCGCAAAACAGAGAAACCACCTTTGGAACCGTAAATCGCGCATACCGCCTAAACATCTATTTCGATGGTGCAGACCTTATGCAATACCAAACAAGCACAGGCGCAGCAACACTATCCTATAAACCCAATCCCTTTACCCAATTAAAATTAATTGCCTCCACCTTTTATTCCAACGAAAACGAAATCTTCACCGTAGAAGGCGCATACCGATTAAGTGACATTGAAACCGACCTTGGTTCAGACAATTTTGCACAAGCAAGAAACCTAAGAGGCGTGGGTTATTTTATAAACAATGCCAGAAACTCCGTTATCGCAAACGTGAGCAATATTGGTCACCGCGGGTCGCAAACCCTTGGCAAAAAACAACCTGCAATGGGGCGCCTTTTTTCAATCAGAGAAAATTCAAGACAAATTGCACGAGTGGTATTACGACGATTCTTCTGGATTCTCTCGCCCGCAACTAGATACCAATGGAAATTTTGTGTTAAGCAATTACCTCAATACCCGTTTAAACCTTAGCACATACAGGCTTCACGGCTACCTGCAAAACTCGCAAACGCTCAACAAAACCTACAATGCTGTTTTAACTTACGGCCTTAGGGCAAACTATTGGAGCTACAACCAACAACTGGTTTTTAGTCCACGCATGCAGTTTGGGTTCGAACCAAATAGAAAACATAACAAGCTAATAAAAGACAAAACTATAGAAGGCAAATTGCGCAAAGATTGGATGATTCGCATGGCTTATGGTTGGTATTATCAACCCCCCTTCTACCGCGAATTACGTGGATTCGACGGACAATTAAATCCAAATATTAAAGCACAACGTTCTATCCATTATGTATTAGGTGGCGATGTAAATTTTACCGCTTGGAGTAGGCCATTTAAATTTGTAACAGAAACATATTTCAAAAAACTAGACTACCTTATTCCTTACGAAATAGACAATGTGCGCATAAGGTATTTTGCCAACAACAACAGCAGCGGATATGCCTCAGGCATAGACTTTAGGGTAAATGGCGAGTTTGTAAAAGGGGCCGAAAGTTGGGCCAGCCTTAGCTTTATGAAAACGCAAGAAAAAATTACTGATGCCAAAGATGCTCAAGGTAACGCCATTACCCCAAGCTTTATCCCAAGACCTACCGACCAAAGAATGACCTTTGCCATTTACTTCCAAGATTACCTTAGAAACAACCCAAAAATTAGAATGAACCTCAACTTGGTTTATGGCAGTGGCTTGCCTTTTGGCGTGCCAGACCGCAACCGGTACAACGACTTAAGCCGCATGCCAGCATACCGCCGTGTGGATATTGGCATTAACCGCGTACTCATTTCTGAAGATACCAAAGAAAGAGACAACTTCTGGAAACGCAACTTTAAATCGGCCTGGGTTGGACTAGAAGTTTTTAACCTTTTGGGCGTAAACAATACCATCAGTTATATTTGGATTGAAGACGTAAGTGCCAACCGTTACGCCGTGCCAAATTACCTCACTAACCGCAGAATAAACTTGCGCGTGCTACTCAAATTCTAAGAAAAAAAATGAGCAAGCAACCAGAAAGCAAAATTTTAGATTGGGGTTTATTAGGTAAAATTTTCTCGCTCGCCCTACCCTATCGAACCAAGTTCATTTTGGCAGTTATTCTTACCATTTCTATGGCCATTTTAGGTCCGCTTAGGCCTTATCTTATTCAACATGCACTCGACAGTTATGTAGCTCAAAAAGACACAAGCGGACTGCTAAATTTTAGTTTATTAATTTTCTTCCTGCTCATCTTGCAATCTGTTATCCAATGGTGGAGCACCCTCCTTGCAAACTTCTTAGGACAACAAATTATCTACGATTTAAGAAACAAAGTTTATAGACATTTGCTTTCACTAAGACTAAAATATTTCGACAACACACCCGTGGGAACCCTTGTTACCAGGAGCATTAGCGACATTGAAACTATTAGTGAAGTGTTTAGCGAAGGCCTCATTAACATTGTGGGCGACTTGCTACAAATCATCTTCCTACTCATGCTCATGTTTGGCACCCACGTAAAACTCTCATTGGTCTGTTTATCTGTATTGCCTCTGCTATTTTATAGCGGTTACCTCTTTAAAGAAAAAATAAAAACAAGCTTCGAAGAAGTAAGAAATCAAGTAGCCAAATTAAACACCTTTGTACAAGAACACTTAAGCGGCATGCAATTGGTACAACTCTTTAACAGAGAAGAACGCGAATACCAAAACTTTAAAAAAATTAACGCCGTACATAGAGATGCAAATATCAAAAGTGTATTCTATTATTCCGTATTTTTTCCAGTAGTAGAAGTACTCTCTGCCATCTCCATTGGCCTCTTGGTTTGGTATGGTTCAAAAGGCGTGGTTGCACAAGAAGTAACCATTGGAACCCTCGTAGCATTTATCCTTTACATCAACTTATTCTTTCGCCCAATTAGACAATTAGCAGACAGGTTCAACAACTTGCAAATGGGCATGATTGCAGGCAGCAGAATTTTCCAACTTATAGAAGATCCATCGCCCATAGAACCTAGCGGCAAGGTATGTCTGAACCAAACCGATGGCAACATAAAATTTGAAAAGGTATGCTTCTCTTATATACCCGAGCAACCCGTTTTAAAGAACATTAGCTTTTTGGTTCAGAAAGGAAAAACCACCGCACTAGTTGGCGCCACAGGTGCTGGCAAATCTTCTATCATCAATTTATTGAGTAGATTTTACGAGATAGAATCGGGGCAAATTCTGATAGACAACATCAATATAAACACCTATACTTTACAAAGTCTGCGCAGCAAAATTAGCGTGGTAATGCAAGACGTATTTTTGTTTACCGGAACCATTATAGAAAACATTCAACTCTACGATAAAAGCATCAGCGAAGAGAAAATTGTGGCCACAGCAAAACTGCTGGGAGCGCACGATTTTATTGCACGCATGCCAAACCAATACCAACAATTAATTACAGAACGCGGGGCAAATTTATCTGTTGGGCAAAGACAATTAATTTCCTTTGTTAGGGCCATGGTGGTTAATCCCGCCATCTTGGTATTAGACGAAGCAACCTCTAGCATAGACCACGAAACAGAAGAAATTATTCAACATGCCATCCTTAAAATGCGCGAAGGAAGAAGCAGCATTGTTATTGCCCACCGCCTTTCTACCATTGCCAATGCAGATGAAATATTGGTATTAGACAAAGGCCAAATTGTGGAACGCGGCACCCACAACAGCCTACTAGAAAACAGCGGTTACTACCGCAATTTATACGACCATCAGTTTGCCGACTAAAAACCTTGAAAATTCCTATATTCGCAAAACCTTAATTTTATACGTATGAATTTAACTGGAAAAACAGTACTTGTAACTGGCGCATCGCGCGGAATTGGCAAAGGAATTGCAACAAGCTTGGCAAAAGCTGGTGCAAACATTGCCTTTACCTTTGTGAGCTCGGTAGAAAAAGCCAAATTATTCGAAGAGGAATTAAACACCTTAGGCATCAAAGCAAAAGGATATCAAAGCAATGCATCAGAATTTTCGGAAGCAGAAAAATTAGTGGAGGAAATTTTAAAAGAATTTGGCACCTTGGATGTGTTGGTAAACAATGCCGGCATCACCCGCGATAACTTGCTTATGCGCATGAGCGAGCTACAATGGGATGAAGTGCTCGACACCAATTTAAAATCGGCTTTTGCCATGACCAAAGCTGCCATGAAACCCATGATGAAGGCCAAAGCAGGTTCTATCATCAACATCACCTCTATTGTTGGAATTACTGGCAATGCTGGTCAGGCCAATTACGCGGCTTCCAAAGCAGGTATGATAGGCTTAACCAAATCGGTGGCAAAAGAATTGGGCTCAAGAAACATTCGCTGCAATGCCATTGCACCCGGATTTATTGAAACAGAAATGACCGAAAGCCTAAGCGAAGAAGTAAGAGCAGAATGGGTTAAAGGCATTCCTTTAAGACGTGGCGGCAAACCAGATGATGTGGCCAACTGTGTATTGTTTTTAGCAAGCGATGCCTCGGCTTATATTAGCGGACAAACCATCAACGTTTGTGGTGGCATGGTGATGTAATGATCAGCTATCATTAATGCATTTTAACGCAACGTATCCTTTTTTATGGCTATTGGCTAGTGCGCTTTTAGCTGCTGGGTTTAGTTTTCTATTATACCAGTTTAATCCGCTTAAACTTCCTAAAAAGTGGATGAATTATGGCATGATGTTCTTACGCTTCCTCAGCATTTTCTTTATTTGCTTTCTGCTCTTAGAACCCATGTTTAAATGGCTCTCGCAACGCAAAGAAAAACCGCTGCTTATATTGGCCATAGACAACAGCGAATCCATGGTGCAAGGCAAAGATTCGTCCTTTGTGCGCAGAACACTAATGCCACAAATAAAGCAATTTAAAGAAGCCTTAGCAGATCGGTTTCAAATAGAATCATACACCATAGGAGAGCAAACACAAAAATCGGAGGATTATTCTTTTAACGAAAAACTCACCAATATCAGCGATGCCTTGGTTCAAATAGAAAACGACCAATATAACCTAAACCATGCAGCCACTGTTTTAATAAGCGATGGCATCTACAACCAAGGTAGCAACCCCATTTATGCCTTAAATAAAAAAAGTGCCCCCGTATTTACCTTGGCAGTGGGCGATAGCGCCCAACACAGAGATGCCCTCATTAAAAAGGTAATTGCACCAACCCAAGTTTACGCAGAAAATGATTTTGAATTGTTGCTCGATCTTAAAGCACATTTTTGCAGCAACGAGCTGCTTCAAATTCAATTGCGAGAAGGTGATAAAATTTTATATGCAGGCAATATAAAGGCCACAGGCAACAACTATTTTGGTACGCAAAAAATCCTATTAAACAAAGCCTCCGAGGGAATTCATACCTATGAAGTAAGCATAAAGGAATTAAGCAAGGAAGCTAGCTACGCCAACAACAAAGCCTTGGTGCAAGTGAATGTTTTGCGCAGCAAACAAAAAGTAGTGCTCCTATATTTAAACGCACACCCAGATATTGCTGCCCTACAACATACCATGCAGGCCAATGCCAATTACGAAATCATAAGCAGTTCATTGGCCAATTTTCAATTGAACCAATTAGCAGAAGCCGCTGTGGTGGTTTTGCACCAAATACCGGGCGCCAGGGGAGAAGGAATGAAGTTAACCCAACAATTAAAACAAAGCAATACACCTGTTATTTATATCACTGGAAAACAAAGCGGACTCAATTATTTTAACCAGGTAAGTCCTATTAAAATTATTGCCACCACGCAGAATTTTAACGAATCGCAAGCTTGGGTAAACACCCAATTTAATTTGTTTCAATTGGATGATGACATGCTACAAACATTGCAAAAATTGTATCCACTTATTACGCCTTATGGGAACTACCAAGTGGCGGCAGATGCGCAAATATTATTCTACCAACAAGTGGGTTATGTGAAAACCAACACGCCTCTAATTGCCTTTGCCAATGCAGGCGGACAGCAGCAGGCGTTTATTTTTGGGGAAGGATTTTGGCGCTGGCGTTTACAAGATTATTTCCTAAATGGTAACCAACAAATTACCCAATCTTTAATTTCTAAAATGCTACAATGGACCTCAGGTAAAACAGATCGAAGCAAATTTAGGGTGAACCCAAGTAAGAAATTTTTTGATGAAAATGAACCCATCACCATCGATGCAGAATTGTATAACGACCTATACGAACGCATAAACAATGCCGACATTTCTTTGGAACTAAAGAACCAAGATGGCAAATTATTTAGCTATCAATTTAACAAAACAAACCAGGCTTACCAACTTAATGTGGGCAACCTAAAACCTGGCACTTATAGCTATGAAGCCAAGGTTAATGGAGGCGCTAAATTAGACCCTAAAAAAGGCAAGTTTATGGTGAAGGCTTTACAAACAGAAGCCCTGCAAACCCGCGCCAATTATGAGTCGCTAATGGGTATATCGGAAGAAACTGGAGGCAACTTTTACCTTTCTAATGAACTGCAAAAATTGCAAGAAAATTTATTGGCGAACCAAGAAATGAAAACAGTGGTTTACCAACAAGAAAGCCTGAAAGAATTGCTTAACCAAAAATGGCTGTTTTTTTTAATTGTGTTTCTATTAACTGCAGAATGGTTCATTAGAAAATGGAATGGATTTATTTAAACCCATTGCGCTATGCAAAAAACAGAAAACAAAATAGTTTTATCTAAATCAACTCTTTATGAGCAAACTTCTCTACTAAACTTTCTAATAAATCGATGCGCTTCCTCCAAGAATTATTGGCCGCATGTTGCAATCTAGCCGCAAGCAATATTTGTGGATCTTCTAACAAGGCAATTTTTACCATTTCAACAAACTCATTGTGGTTATTGGCCAAGTAAATAAATTGCTCAAAACCTGCAATATCCTTGCTAAAATTGCTCGATACCGTTGGAATTCCCGCCGCCAAATACTCGTTAATTTTTAGCGGATAAATGCCCTCGGTTAAGGTATTGCATTTATAAGGAATAATGGCAACCTTGGCATATTTTAAATAAGCGGGTAACTCTTCAATTTGCCTTGAACCAATAAAATGTAAATTAGGAATTTGGTTCAGACCGTATTTTTCTAAATCTGCTTGAATATAGGTGCCCACAAAAAGGATTTCATGAGAGGTAAACTCCTTTGTTAAACGAAGAACCAACTCGTGATCTAAACGCAAATCACTGTAATGACCTGTATAAATAATAACCGGTTTATCCCATTGTTTAAACTCAATTGGCATGGGCAAATTGCGGTTAATGGCCCCCTCAAACGTATGGTAATCGGCTGCGTTTGCCAGCAAATGAACTGGCCTACCACTGGCATTTGCATGACGCTCACATAATTTAGTGGAAGTGCCAATGGCAATATCGCACTGCTTTATAGCTACTGCTTCTGCCGCAATGCCATGACGGGCAATATAAGGCTCCTCGCTTATCTCATCCAACGATTGATAAATGCTTGCTAAAGGCTGCACCTTAAACGATTTTGGAATGGCTGGCACCAATACTGGATGAAAGGAATTGAAATACACATAATTCTCTACATCGAAGTCTATTATTACACGATGCATGGCTTCGAGAACCACATAATTATTGTATTGGTTAAGAAAATTATAGATTCCACCCTCGGGCAAAAAGTTAAGCGGCAACGAGATGCGCGGGGTAACTTGTATAAAAGATACATCGCCAATTTGCATGGCATGGTATCGGTTCAAACCGAATAAAATAGCTTTCTTGCGGTGCTCAAATTGCGGGTAATTCCAATCGTGTTGAATGTCTTTTAGGCTAAATGGCCGGTCAAAATAAAACACCCTATTGGTCTTTGCCCATTCTTTTGCCCAGGCCACAGATACCGACGATAAGGTATAATCTGAGCGCGTTAAACCAAACATAAATAAATCGTAAGCAGGTAATGCCATATAAATTACTTTAGCCTTTCTTTTAACAAATGACCCAAATGCGTAGCACGCTTTCCCCAGTTATTTTGTGCCGCCACATTAATGCGATTTACGATGCGCACTTCATTATCTTCTGTTATCGCTTGCTCAATAAAATTTAAAAAACTTTGATAGGTAGAAGCAATATAAATCACCTCGGCAAAACTGTCTAAATCGGAACTAAAATGCGTGGTAACAACAGGCTTACCCATTGCCAAATATTCATTTAACTTAAGCGGATAAACACTCTTATTTAATTCATTACATAGGTACGGAATAATGGCCACATGCGCACATTTTAAATAAGACGGAATGGCCTCATGGCGCCTATTGCCAAGCAAAATAAGGTTTGCAAAAGTATCCAATTTATGCTTAATTAAATCATTCTCTTCATAGGTGCCTATTACCACCACTAAGCAATTTTTAAACGACTCACAAACCAATTTCAACAGTTTGTAATCCATCCTAATCTCACTCACATATCCACAAAACATAATCACCTTCGTTGCCCTAATATTCATTAAATCGTAAGGCGCTGGAATGTCGTTTTGGTGGGCCAATTTAAACATCTCAAAATCTACCGCATTGGGGAAATAATGCATGTTAGCAGATTGCTTAAACAATCGCTTAAATTGGTTTTTTGAACTCACTAAAATCAAATCGGCTTTCTTTATGGCCTTCTTCTCTGCGGCCTCCCCATGCCTGCTCATATACTTAGACAAACGAATGTCTTGGGCATTATAATAAATATTGCCGTGGTTAATGGCTTGTCTCACCTTTAAAGTAGGCAAAATTACAGGATAATAATAATTGAGGTAAATATAATCGGCAATATTATACTTCCTTATCATGCGGTTTATGCAGGTTTTTACCACCCAATTGTTAAGAGAATTAAACAGTGAAAACAGCTTGCCACTAGGCAAAAAATTAATGGGCAAACTTAAACCAGGTGTAGCCACCACAAAACTAGAAAAACCAGTTTGTACTTCAATAAAAGGCTTCTTCCTAAATAAAATAGCGGGCAATCTCTTCTTCAGAGAATAACTCTCATAATCCAAAAATAAATCCTTTATAGAAAAAGGCCTGTCAACAAAAAACACCCTCCGAGTCTTGCTCAGTTCCATGGCCAATGCCACAGATGGGCCAGCATTTGGCTGATCCCAGCGGTTGGCAGATAATATAATAATGTCTCTTTGTAACTCTTTCATTTCTGCACAGTCATTCCTTTGTTAAAACAATGCCTGCACCGAGCCTCATACGCATCCGTCTCCCCTAACATAATCAACGCATCATGGTCCGATTTGCGAAAAGAATGCGTAGCCAAATCGCCACAAACCATACAAATAGCATGCACCTTAGTTACATATTCTGCCACAGCCATCAATTGTGGCATGGTGCCAAATGGCTTACCCAAATAATCCATATCCAAGCCTGCTACAATTACCCTAATGCCTTGCTCTGCCAAAGTCTCACACACATAAATCAACTGATCGTCAAAAAACTGTGCCTCATCAATGCCCACTACCGTGGCATCATTGGCCATTAATAAAATATTTAAGGAGCTGGCAACCGGTGTAGATAAAATGGCATTCTCATTGTGCGAAACCACCTTCTCATCATCGTAGCGCACATCCACCGCGGGTTTAAAAATCTCCACCTTCTGATTGGCAATTTTTGCCCTATTTATTCTGCGAATTAGCTCTTCGGTCTTTCCAGAAAACATAGACCCACAGATAACTTCTATCCAACCTTTTCGTTGTTGATTCTGATACCTAGGTTCTGTAAACATTTGCTCCGTCATTTGTGTTTGTTATTCTATGCTATTTGGCTTGTAAATATCTTAAATTGTTAATTAATCTTGGTCAAGAATGTTAAAATTTGTAAAAAATAATGGTGTAAGATATGAATTCTTTGCAGTTGGTCAGTAAAATAAGGTCTAAAGCAGACGACCTTTCCCTAAATATTTCAGAAATGCTTCACGCTAACCATCAGTTTAGCAGCATAGATAAGGCTCTTTTAAGCAAACAATGTCTCGATGTTTACGAACTAATTTTAAAATTAAAAACCGACAATGAAAGTTTAGAAGAAAAGCCAGAATCTTTGGTTCAGACCAAAAATTTCCAAGAAGTTATTAACTGGGCCGACGAAAATGCGGGCTCGCTCGATGAGGTTTCGTCAAAAGTCGACTTCGTTGATGCAACAGCAAAGCCAATTTTCCAAACCCCAGAAATCCAAATTCCGGTAAACCCAGCAACAAGTTACCCAACGCCAGTTAACCAAGAACCAGTTACCCCAGCGCCAATTACCCCAGCGCCAATTACAAAAGCCCTAGAAATCCCAACGTCCCAAATACCAAGGACCAATGCCCAAGAAACCCAAATTCCGGTAAACCCAGCAACAAGTTACCCAACACCCGTTAACCCAACACCCGTTAACCAACCGCCAATAACAAAAGCCCAAGAAATCCCAACGTCCCAAATACCAAGGACCAATGCCCAAGAAACCCAACCAACAGAAGTCAACCATCCTATCGAAATCAACATCAACAAGGCAACCGAAAACAAACGCATACAATATACCGTAATGCCCCCAATTGAAGAGCCTAAAACCGTTCCACTTAACGCCACCTTCGAAGGAAAAGAACTAAGCTATAACGATAAAATCGCACAAGTGAATCCACCAATAGCCATTCCATTGGCCGAAAAAACCATTGAAGCACCAATCGATAGCATCAAATCGGCCATCAACCTCAATAAAAAAATCGCCTTTGTAAACATCCTTTTCCACGAAAATGTAGTAGAATACGCAAAAGCCATCGAGCGCCTCAACCAAGCCCTCGACCGCAACGATGCCTTTAGAATTCACAACGAACTCAAACACCAACACAATTGGGAAAATTCCAACGAATTGGTTCAGGACTTAGAAAGATTAATTAAACGCAGATTTGCTTAAAAGCAAGGCATACAGATTCCGCTAAGCGCTAATCATTTTTGCAACTAAAAATACACAACAGCAACTCGCCCTATTACCTAATCAATCTTTTTCTCAAAGACTTGCAACAACAGCAACTCGCCCTATTACCTAATCAATCTTTTTCTCAAAGATTTGCAACAACAACACATCCAATTTCTGAATATCCAAAGGCAAATTGGGGTCGCTGGGATCCCATTTCCACTCCTGCAACTCAATGCCATTGCGCAAGCGCACAAAATGCGTTTTCTCGCCAATGTTATACATCGTATTATTACTCTGCTTCAATTGATTAACCATAGAATAAATAAACTCGGCATCCTTCTCCTTCACCTTCTTATACGCTGTATAACCCATGCTTATTGTACTCTTTTGAAACAACTGCCCATTCTTGGCCAAAATATAAGTATTGCTGCCCCCCGTCTTCTGATCCATATAGCCAAATTCTATGCGCAAATCTGGAATACGCTCACGGGTATATTTCTTAGAACTACACGCTATTAATACCAAACTAAGTACAAATAGCCCAATCAAATTTTTCCTCATTTTATAATCCTTATTAATTATGCTGAACCAAAATATTTTCGCTCTTCACACCCTTATCATTGCGCAACTGCAACCTATACAAACCATCCGCAAAAGCACTCAAATCTATTGCTGCCATGCCACTGCCCTCACCCTGCAACAACAACTTTCCATTTAAATCTAGCACAGAATAAGTAAACAATCCAGGCAAATCAATTTGCAACAATCCCCTACTCGGATTTGGATAAATTTTCGCATCTAAAACAATCAAATTAGCCAAAGCATTTACACTATTTACCCTCACTAAATAAGTCTTAGTACTGCCATCTTGCGCTTTCACTACATACGACAAAGGCGTTGCAGCAGAATTGCTATAATTATTAACCGTAACCCCACTAATTTGGGCAGTTGTACCTACCTTTATACTGGCAAAGGCACTCGCACTAAAAGTAGCAATCAACTTACTAAAATCTAAGGTAGTGCCAAAAGGAATGTCAACCGTAATATTAGTTCCACTTATTATACCCACCGCTGGCGGCACCAATGCAGGAAACGAAAATGCCGTAATATCCTTGCCACCACTCGTTAAATTACGCGTGCCCGTTGCATACCAAGTGCCCCAATACGCATCCGGAATCAATACCTTCGAATCATTTAAACCCGTAATTTTATTTAACTCCAAGCCAACTACCGCCAACCATTTTTGATTCTGAGTAGTTACCACATCATAAATAAGTTTATCATCCAATTTGCTATAATTTGGATAACCCACCTGATCGTTCAACGCAATAATATCATCCACATTGGTCAAAATATTCTTACCAATTATTGCAAACTTATTAGCCCCAATATCTATATAATCAAAAGCCATAATATAAGGCGAGTTCTTAGAAAAAGTTGGGTTCCCAATATTCACATCGGCCGGCAATTGCGAATACAATTTCTCCACCTTTCCCGTGCCATAACCATTGCCCGCATTGTTCCAAACTTGCATATACCCAATATCCCAATAATCAATGTCGGCACCACCCACATTTGTAATCACCGTGCGCGCATCATAAACCACTTTCTCCCCAGTATAATCAAACTCCAAGGCATCTGCATACAAAACACTTCCCGCATTTACCCCAGCCGAGTATGTGGGGTTATACAATTTAAACGGCTGCCAGGTCTGAACCGAAAAATCATACACATAAATGCTAGAATCTACCGATGTAGTAATTGCCGCAATGCGCTTGCCATCTTTCGAAATCGCCACATTATCCCAAATCGCTTCACTAGATATCACACTCTCCGTAACGCTGCCACTCAAGGTAAGTTTATATATCTTACTGTCTGAACCAACAAATACAGCAACAGTTCCGTCGTCGGTCACACTCGGTCTTCTCTTCATCGACCTCGACGATTTAGCCACATAATTTGTAGCCGTGGTACTCGATTGATACAAGGTAACCGGGTCTATGATGGAGGCATCATAAGATAAAATATAATCTTGCCCCGGGTTCACCTGCAAATCTATGGCCGTATTGGTGCCACCACCACCCGTGCCACCGCCACCACCCGGATCAGTAGCATAAATTCCAACCGCGTTAAACGCCGTTCTCGCAGCATTATACTCAGCCGAATTATCGCCATGCAAATCAATGCACGATTGCACCACTGCAATGCGCAAATCAACAAACTTAGAGGACTTTGTTAAATACTTAGACAAGGCCCTATAATAAACCTTCTCTGCCTTGTCTTTGCCAATAGCGGTGGCAAATTTATAAAAGGCCCAATTGGGTATGCCACTGTTAATATGAACTCCCCCATTATCTTGCGTGCCGCTATAATACTCAGACATAGCCCTAGGCTGATAACCATTGTCGTTTAAACTGCTGCCACCATTATGCGGGTCAGATAAACTGCGCAATGCACCAGTAGGAAAATATTGTGTCTTTACCACATCATCGCCCAACAACCAATCGTCTCTATCCATCATACATCCAAATACATCGGCCATAGATTCGTTTATAGCACCCGACTGACCTTGATATTCTAGGTTGGCGGTATTCTGTACCACACCATGCGTCATTTCATGTCCTGCCACATCCAAACTTCCTGCTAAGGGCTTAAAAGCAACCTTGCCATTGCCATAACACATCATCTCACCTGTCCAAAAAGCATTGTCCATGCCTTGTCCGTTTTGCTCACTTACATTAATAACCGAAATAATAGTACCGCCATTGCCATTAATGGAATTGCGGTTATGGGTGTTCTTATAATAATCAAAAGCCAAACCAGCATTATAATGAGCAGATACGCCCGCTGCAGGCCAATTGCTATTGGTGCTAGAGCTAATATGAACAATAGACTTTACGTAAGTGTTCTGAGCATTGATGGTCCAAACAGCTCCAATAGGATCATCTGGCAATTTGGAGGCAGCCAAGTTAAACATCGATTTAGTGCCATCAATCATATACGCCATGCCCGATTTTTCATAGGTATTGATGGTTCTAGAAACACTATTTAAATCACTGGCAGTGGCCACTTTTGAACCATCGGCCGTGCAAGCTTGGTTATACGCATTTACAATTTCTCCAGTTTCTGCATCCACAAAACAACGCCAAGTAGAAAGAATGTTAGGCTTGCAATCAACCAACCAACAAACTTGATTTTTGTCCTTAAAAGGATAAACAACTTTTCGTGCTTTAGGACCTACATATTGCGTTAAGCGAATTTGTGATTCACTTAAATCTTGCCATTCAGTCGCACCTTTTAAATAATATATCGCCTTAATAAGCGCATCAGATGAACTTAAAACCACTTTATTACTAATAATCGGTTCAGCCATAAAATGGCCATTTAAAAATTGTTCGCTGCCTTTTTCATGCAAAATCATTTCGGCACCCCATACCTCCATACCTTCATGCATTTGAACAAAGCGGGTATGTTGCATACCCAATTCATCCTTCAAAGTTTCTTTCACTAAAAACGAACCATCAACTTGGTTCAGGCCCAACTGCACTTGCACTTCGCCTAAGGCCAAAGCCACCTTTTGATTGGCTTGTAAAGCCGTCTTTGGCAATGCACTGGTTTTTGGTAAAACATAATATCCATTGGCCTGCCCATTTAAATGTTTAAATAAATCTAACGTCTTTAAACTGGGCAACTCTTCTCTTCCAACCGCAGAGCCATGGATGGGGTTAAGCGCTTTGGAAGGTCTTTGCACCTGCAATAGCTTGGTACTAGGTTTTCCGGGCACCAACCTTTGCGCCATAGTCTCATTTGAAAACAAAAGGACCGTAATGGCAAGAAAACAGGATTGAATAAGTTTATACATTTTTTTAAAGGAAAATATTTATAGAAATGAGACTAAGAGAAAAATTGATTTAGGTTATAAATTTTTGTAACGAATTGTCTTTGTAAAAAATCATACTAAGAGAAAAATTGATTTAGGTTATAAATTTTTGTAACGAATTGTCTTTGTAAAAAATAGAACTAACAGAATTATTGATTTAGGTTAAAAATTTTTGTAACGAATTGTCTTTGTATAAAATAGAACTAACAGAATTATTGATTTACGTTAAAAATTTTTGTAACGAATTGTCTTTATAAAAAATAGAACTAACAGAATAATTGATAAATATATTATACCGATACGCAATTTATAATAGTTAGAGACCGCAAAAACATTTGGACCAAACTCTTTGGCACTTACCATGCTTAAATAAAATTGTACTTGGGAATAATTTAACATAATTAATGGCATTATTTGGGTTGAACCGCGTTCGACAATAATTGATTAAGAACAGAAATACTGTCTGGAACAGATTTAAAACCGCCTGTTGGCCATTGCCACAAAAGCACTTCATTGTCTTTCTGGTATTCAATAAAATTAGTCATATTGCCTACCCTGTCAACAAGGAAATTAGTTGCCTTTACCTTTTCAATTTCAGCAAAAATTGCTTTAATCTGCTTGCGCTTAACCTTGTCTTGTTCGGCTGTATCGGTTCCCGATATATAAAATAACTGACCATTTTCAAATAACACAAATCTTTGTTGCGCACCCGTAAAACCACCATTGTTCCCAAATGTAATTCTATGGTTAGGCCATTGCCCAGACTTAACAGTTTGCGCTTTACACGCAAATAAAAAACTTAATAAAACAATAAATGAAATTTTGGTCATGCTTATAAAATCTAACTTCATACAAATATAATACCAATTGTAATTTTAAGCAGCCCCATGCTAAATGATTATTTTACTAGGGTTAAAAACAAGATAATAGCACAATAAGATATTTGTCGAAATACACCTATTATTTTGTTATTAAAACCTTTATTTCTGTGCTTCACCCAAGTGAAATTTGGCAGGAGACCGCAAAGGAAATTCAACCCAATTATTATTAGCAATCAAAGATAGCAACTTTTGAACTTTGCTTTGAAGAATTATATCGATTCGCAGGAGGAATTAGAAGGTTTATAAACAAAAAAAGCCCATCGCATGCGATGGGCTTTTTTTGTTATTCGATGAATTAATCCCTCAACAAGGTTATAGTTCCCCTTACAGTTTGCTCTGCTTGTGTTCTCAATTTATATTTAAACACAAAGTAGTAGGTTCCTTCAGGATTTTCAGCACCCGTATTGTTGGTCTTACCATTCCACATTTTGTTAGGATCGGTACTTTCAAATACCAAGCCACCCCAACGGTTCCAAATCTTCAATTCATATAATTCCTGACCTTTAATCTTGATTTTGAATACATCATTCACGCCATCTCCATTTGGAGAAAACACGTTTGGCATATCAATTTCAGTAGTAAAGTTATTTGAAATCATTTTACACGCAGAATCGTAACAATTGTCCAATCCTTCTGTTAGTGCCCAAATACATACAAGGAAGTTTCCTGTATCATTCTTCAAATCGAGCGGACCAAAATGGAAGTTTGGATCACCATTAGAAGGTACTATTTTTTCGATGTAGATACTACCGTCTGCATTAAAGATTCTCCAATAGTAAGAAGAGGACAAAGTACTGTCAGACTTATTCCAAATATAGAATTTAGGAAGTCCTAAACTGTCTATACTCAAATCGGCTTTTGCCTTCACTGCCTTTACTTGTACCGTATCTCTGCTTTCGCAAGGCGGCGTATTAGGAATGAACCTAGTACTATGCATCACCAAATTATACACACCCGTTTGATAGAACACATATTTAAATGCCGAGTCTTGGTCGAAATTGGTTTTGTATGCGGTATCTGCAATTGCTGTATAATCTTCATTAAAGGCATACATCCTAAACTTCGTAATGGTATCCATGTCAGACATATTGGAAACCTTAAACACCTCACCTACGCACACCTTATTCTTATCAGTAGTCATTTCTACCCTATAAGGGTTCTTCACATAAATCTTAATTGGCCGTTCAAAGCCATCCACGGTATCTGGCAATACAACTGGCGGACAAGTAGATAATACAGGAGGATTCTTATCATAACCTACTGCAGATACATAATAAATGCCTTCTACATCGTAGGTAATTGAAATGGTATCTGGGTTATTGGTAGAAATTGTATTCCAATTTCCATCTGCCCTACCAGAACGAATTAAAGTAGATCCTGTAGCCGCAATGCCACCCGAATCGTTCGGATAACTGATTACCCTAATCGTATAAGGTACACAACCCAATGTATCAGATATTAATTTGATTCTTGGTCGAGGTCCAGAGATAAAGATGTCTTTTCGTATGGTATCATAACAACCTTGCTGCGTTTGCACAACCTCCATCACATTATACCAACCATTTTTGCGGTAAGGATAGTATGGATTTAACAAAGTTGAACGGAAATCATTTTTGCCATAACCGTAATCACCAAACCACCACCTGCGTTCTACAATTTGATCGCATGGAAAACCTGTCATGGTAACGCAACCATCTATAATATAAGATGAATCATAGAATATGGTTGGATCACTACAGGCAAAGATTCCTTTGCTGGTAAAATTAGCCACCGGCCCAATTACCTCTTGCTCCATAATACAGGTGTCAAAATAACCCACGGTATCACGCGTAATCATCGATATAAAGTAATGCCCTGGCTTGCTAAACTGATGCGTTGGATTCTTGCCCGTAGCATCTATGATGCCGTCTGACTCAAAATCCCAGTAAATTCGTTCAAAGAAATTCGTATCTATTTTTACACAGAAATTCATCTGATTAGGTGCTGCACCCTGCTGTAAAAAATCCCAACCAACAGGACAACTATTGCCTAAAGTAGAATATACCTTGGTAATATTTGGCGCTGTTTTAATGGTATCTATTGGGTAACCAAACATGCCATTTCCATGCATATCCAAGAACCTTAACAAAGGCTCTTCACCTACTTGTAAAGGACGACTAGGATTGTACCTGCCTTGTGCTTTAGGATACCAGTAACGAATAGAGTCAATGAAAGTAACAGTCTGACCAACACATAAAATACCATCAGACAAATCTGCCCCTTCTCTCATATAGAAAGTATCCATAACCCCAATAACCAATTGCCTTACAACGTCATAATTACAGCCTGTTACAGACCTTACCGTATGTATAATTGGTGTAATTTCATTCGACTTAATGGTAGATGCTCTTTCAACCCTTTCACTAGACGAAATCTTAAATTGATGGCGCACAGGATGCAAGAAGAAACCAGTATCAATTAAAGTATTTACCAAATTAACCTTCAATGGCGGTAATTGGCGCAATGGATCTGTACACTGCCAAATGGTATCATACCTTACAGACTTATACACATTTACCCCAATTGCATAAGGTGTGGTCTTACTCAAAACAGTCCATGGGAAAGTATTGGTGTTAAACTCATAACGCTCACGTTTCAATGGATAAGAATCCTTTTCAAAAAATGAGTACACACCAGGGTAATTCACTGGATCTAATTGGATATTTGTATCAATTTTATTATAGAAGAATGAGTCAATGGTCATGGTTCCATCAGACCAATCCCAAACATCTACAGCCAAGAAATCTTGGTGTTTGGTAAATGCCTCAAACTCCAATATATCGCCTTTTCCATATAACCTACTCCATGGCTCACCATAGCCCCCATTGGCATTATATATAATACTTGATGGCGGCCCAACTACTCCTTGCATAAAGAATTTAGCCGTGTCGTATGTATAATCTTGACTAGGTAAACGACTAGGATTACCATATTGTGGATAGCCACCTACTTTGCGGTAGGTATAACTTCCATCCAAATTAATAAAATGGAAGAAATTATGGTACCATACGGTATCAGATAAACACGCAGGAATAGTACAAGGCGGATTAGCATTTGGATTTAAACAGCCCGATCCTAAAATAAGACCAACCGTTACATAACCTTTCTTGTCGATTGGTGCATTGGTATATGGCCAAGGTCCAGAAGGCTGATAGTGTGTCCAGTTCTCACCGCCGTTTGGATCGGTCCAAGGACCACCTGGGTTAAAATCAAAATTAATTCTGTTAAAGAATGGAGGCCACCTGTTACCACCCGGTGTAATAGCAGTACCCGTTATTGGCGATAATCCACCCCAATCCACAAATCCATCTAATTGACAAGGTAAACCATCCTTGGTATCTGCCAATGAATCATAGTTCAATAACACATAACTTCTCTTACCGCAAGGTGGGTAAGTACCAGGAGAACCATTGCCTGCATCAAACAATATGGTTGGGGTTCCTTTACCAAAATTATCTGGTCTTCCAGGGCATTCTAATCCTTTTTTACCCAAACCGTAAGCATCAATACCCACCAATGGCAATTGCAATTGGTCATCAAAGCCTCCGCAATCAAATGCGTCCACATGCTTCTCATCTACCTTAAACCAAATATGTTTTACCTTGGTTGTTGAGTCAATGTGAATTGGATACGGTTTAAAATTATACCACAATACTTCATGACAAGAATCTACTCGGAATTTGGCATTGCCACCACCACCAACAATGGTTACAGTATCTCCTACCCTATAACCCATGCCCGGACTATTTACACGAACATCTGTTACAATACTATCCACAGTGGTAATTCCCACACGCAATCCATTGCCCGAACCACCCGTGGTAGTTAGCATAGTTGCTAAAGCAGGATAATAACTTGTTCCTCCAGCAACAACATGCACGCCATAAACTGCAGAGTCAATAGACTTAGGCGTACTGGTATAATTAAACGTATCAGACTGGTGCACCACAGAAAATCCAGGAAGTGCATTCATTGGCGTATCGGTATTCTGGGTAATCACAATTCTGCCAGCTATCATGTCTATGCGCTGCAAAGTTTTATAAGGATCACCAGATTGGTTGTTAAAACTATCTCTTACAATTAAAGTAACAGTATAACAAGCTGCAATAGATCGATCAAAGAAATATTCGTACAAGGTTTTATTTGAACCCGGTAATTTCATATTTCCCCTATACTGACTCCTATCCGTTCCATCTGGCAATACATCATTTATTGGTGGTACCAAAAATCCATTGGTATCTACTCGCGTTCCTGGTGGAATATTATAGGTCCAATAGCCCCTTGCATTGGCAAATGGATCTGGTATTGCGGTATTGGCCAAAGTAATAGGACGGTTAGGGATCATATCTGCTGGCCACATTTTTAGTAAGGTATCTATCCTCGATGGCGATGAACCAGCAGAGAACAATGGCTTGCCCCATAAAGCCCTATCCAACAAAGGCACTAATTTTCTTCCTCCTACGGCCAATGCTGGGTCGCGTGTCCAACCTGTTGCAGATGAATCATAAGGTGGAAAATCATGTCCATAATAATACCACCTAAAAATATTCGACCATTTTTCGTATTGGTGAATTGGAAGGGTATCATTTGAGAAATTACAGTTTACACGCCCTGGGTAAACTACTCCCTCTGTTATAAACCTACCTAAGGTACGGTTAAACAAATCATTTGCATTGCCATAAGGCTCCATTCCAGCCCTAAAAGCACTTGGATCAGGCACAGAATAGGAAGTACACATTGGCGCCACCTGATCTGCAAAATCCCAACGGATATATAAATTATTAGACTGATAAGCCATCGAGGTATTCACAAATTCAACCGGCAAATCTGGTCCGCACTGCAACGACAACAATGGATTAATTTTAACAGGTGTAATTGGATCTTCGATGCGTGCTACCGGACCCATTATATTTACACCATAACCACGCAATTTGCTTTTTGGTATTCTAATATCCTTAGAAGCCACATTATCGGTAAAGAACTTCCAATTCCTAACAAGACTATCTCTAGCAATTGTAGGATTGCCATAGTTAATTTTCTCAAAACGATCTGTTCCGCCGGGTCCTCCTGGAATTAAATTAATGGCATCAAAATTAGGGGATGGCTCATAACTAATTTGAAAGGTATTGGGCGTTAATACTTTTACATAGTATTCATCGCAATTACTTAAACCAATTACATTGGCAATGCTGGTTAAAACAATTCTATCATCATCTTTTAAGCCATGTCCGTTTGCCGTAAATAAATCATTGACAACATCGGTAAAAGTAGAATTTCTGGTTGCACCGCGTGTATTATGAATCCACCTATAAGGAGAAAGACAATCGGTATTTCTAAAGAAATATCCATTAACGGTATTGATATTGGGATTAACCCTCGGTCCTGGCACATATTGCGAGTCGTTTAATTGCGCAGTGTCTATCCTCGACCAAAAATTAATCTGCTTAATAGGTTGGCCCGGACAAATAACCAATAAATCTGGGAAATAATGTCCCAAACCTTTGTATTGGTAACAAGGAGTGGTTTCATCTGGTTTTATATCTGAACCTGGAGGATCAGCTTTGGGGTCATTAAAACGCCATATCAACCTTATCTGACTATTTACCCCTTGCAAGGTATATTCGTTATAAAGACAAACTGTAGCCAAATTTCTATTCTGCATACAAACACTATCAGCCAAGGTATCATTGCTGTTGCTTCTTCTGCTCCTAATATCAAAACGCAATACAATATTCTCTGGCAATTGATTACCAGAAGTTGAGAAGGTAAAAGTATCAATACAATTGAATTTCTTATGACGAACAATTAACCTTGGATTAAACACCCCATTTTTGGTGTACTTATACGTAAAAAGTTCCCACCTATTGGTAGAGTCTGTTACCGATAAAAACTTGTTTATTTCTTGTGGCTTAATAGGAGTGGAAGATGTCCATGTACTATCGTCGCCATACTCCCACCTAAACCACAATAAATCTGCGGCATTCACTGGCGTTTGGTTCAAAAAAATATACGGCGTAGTATCGCACTTAGGAGTACCACTTACCGAGAAACGCGGATTAATATTGGGTGCAACATAGATAGACTTAGCGAACTTAGTTTGACAGCCACCAATATCAGTGGTTGTTAAGAACACATCAAACTTTCTACTCCCTTGTAAAAATTTGTGGCAAATAGTTTGGCTAGGCGTCATCAAATTACTGTCACCATCTCCATAAGATATCACCATAAAACTCAATGGCAAACTTGGCGCTGGCGCTTGTGTGGTAATGTCCTTAAAGCAATAATTGTTGTACTTAAAACACTGAGAATCCAAACTTGTTAGTTGGAAATTTGCAGCAGGCTTATTGTAAACCGTATCCCAATAAGAAGACGTAATGGGCGACCTGTTTTTAAACATGGCCGTAATCTTTACATTGTAAATTCCGGCACTTGCATACTGGTAAATACGGGTGTTAGATATGGGTGTTCCGCTGGTGTTTAAGTTTACCGCACCATCTCCCCATTCAAACCTAATGGAGTCAACATCGTTCACGTTCACACCCGTTAAATAGGCGGTAACCTGAACCGGACTTCCCAAGCAAATCACGCGCGGAAGTACATCCAGCGACATGGATTGCGAATAAGCGTTTGTAACGCTTAGCCATACTACAAGCATGACAACCAGTCTAGTAAATAATCGTTTCATCATATATTTTATTTGTCTATTTGTTTCTATTTAACCTCGCTAACCTACAATTTTTTTTCAATAAATTCCAATCTTACCTAATCAGGTTGATAAATCCTTGCTTTACTTTTATCTTTTCATTCTTTTCGAACTGATATTCAAGTATATAAGAATAAGTACCTACCTCACAATCCACACCCGTTTTGCCGTTTAATCCACTCCAAGATTTTTCGGGCTGATCAGACTCATATACCAATTGGCCCCTTCTATCAATAATGCGCAACAAGAAGTAAACAGGCTTGTCCATTCTAATTTCCCAAGTATCATTCTTTCCATCTCCATTTGGCGAAAAGGCATTGCCAAATTCTGGATCCAATTTAGGCACCGAAGTAATGGCCGCTTTTTCCTCAGGCACGGCTGGCTTTTCATCCATGGAACCAACATGATCCAATGCAGTTTTATCTGCCAAACCTAAATTTTCCTTAGAAGAACCTTGTCCCAATCTCTTATCCCCAACGCCACCTATAGCCACTTCGCCTTCTTGCTTATTCCCTTCTTGGTGTGTTAAATTCTTTGCAATTGGTTCAGAATAAGAATCTGTTTTTACATTTTCACCCTTTCCCAAGCCTTGCTCACGCTGTAAACCATTTTTTTGACCCTTGGTATTTGAAACTAAATTGTTGTTTTGGATAGGTAATTTTTTTGCCTTGCTCAATTTCTTTTCGGTCTGAACCAAATTGGCTTTCACCACTTCATTGATTGAATCAGCACTAGTAGAAGCTTGCACCATATCTTCATTGACAACTGGCATTTGTGCTACCTCAACCACATCACTGTTTGGCCAAAAGGCAATACCCAAACCCACAGAAACAGGCAGCAATAATCCTACACCCAATTTAACCCCTACACTTAAACCCTTTATGGCTTGCAATACCGAATTAACAGGCAACTTTGGAACCGTTGGCTGAGCAACCGGTGCGGTAGGCAATTGCTGTGCAATGGCATCCCAAGCATCGGGCGGAGCTAGCGGAGTAAAATCCGACATTCCTTGCTTAATGAGTTCGTCTATGTTTTCTATATCTTTCAAAATCTACTTTTTTTCTTTTTGTAATTTCTCCCAAGTCTGAATGAATATGGCACGTGCCCTAGATAATTGGCTTTTAGAAGTGCCTTCGCTTATGCCTAATATTTCGGCAATTTCGGCATGACTATAACCTTCTATCGCATACATATTTACCACCGTTCTGTAACCTGGCGCCATTTGGTTCAGCACGAAAAGAATTTCTTTTTGGGTAATCTTTTCTATGGCTACAGCCGACTCAGAAACAGAATACGCGGCTTCCACATCGCTTTGTTGCTGGTAAACTTTGTTTACCCTATAATGCTCCAAAGCGGTATTGATAAATATGCGTTTCATCCATCCTTCCAAAGAACCTTTGCCTGTAAACTGTTCCAACTTGCAAAAGACTTTTACAAATCCATCTTGTAATATATCTTTTGCGTCTTCCTTGGTATTGCTATACCGCAGACAAACAGCATACATGCTACTGCTAAAGTGCTGGTAAAATGCTTTTTGGGCTTTTACCTCTCTTTTTAAACACCCCTTGAATATGTGCTCATCAATGGCCTTGTTCACTTTCACTGTATAATACTTGGATGTAATCTCATGTTATAAGGTTGCAATGCTCCGATTTTTTTTCTTAATTATTCGTTAATCCACCGCAAAAAATATTTTTTAAGAAATAAGACTTAATTTAGTGGGGTAAATGCAAGGCTTAAAACACCATTTTATTACGTTATTTTTTTTGTTGCTTTGGAACTCCTTGGTTCAAGCACAAAACCCGCAAGCACCCGTAAATAAAGACATTTACGAGTGGCGAGAAAATAAAGGTCAGTGGCATGCTGATATCTATTTTCGCTGCAATCAACAAAACCTAGATTTACAATTGGGGCGCAATTTTCTTTCCTATTACTTCTTTGATGCCGCCCAAATGGCGCGCTTAAGTGAGCATGGTCCAAAAAAATCAAGTCCGGTTTTAGCAGATAGTTTAATCAATGTATATGCCCTTACCTTCAAATTTATGGGGGCACAAGCCAATATGCCAATTATAAAGTCTGTAAAAAATCACTATTATAATTATTACCTCGGCAACAATCCGCAATATTGGGCAACCCAAGTAAGGGCTTCAAACCAAGTGGGAATTAGTGGGCTTTACAAAGGCATAGACCTGTGGGTAAATGCCAAAAACAACCAATTAAAATACGAATATTGGATTGAACCCTTTGCGCCTATTTCTCAAATAAAATTAGAAGTAAATGGTGCTTCAAAAATTTATATAGAATATGGCGATCTATTCATTGAAACGCCCGTGGGCATTATCAAAGAGCAAAGGCCATACGCCTATCAAATAATAGATAAAAAGGAAGTTCAAGTGGGCGTAGAATTTGTGTTACAAGGCAATCAAATTAGCTTTAAGGCAGAAGGCAGTTATAACCCCAATTTCCCTTTGGTTATTGACCCCGAAATTATTTTCCTTACCTACTCGGGTTCTACCGAAGACAATTTTGGCTGCACCGCAACCCATGGCGAAGATGGCACCTTATATGCCGCAGGTATTACCACTGGCGCCTCGCCGTCTTCTGGCAAATACCCCGCAACCGCAAATGCCTTCCAATTATCGTACGCTGGCGGCGGCGTTGCAGAAGGAGAAGGTCTTGCCCAATTCCCTTGCGACATTACCTTTAGCAAATATAGCAGCGATGGCAAAACCTTGCTCTATGCCACCTATCTTGGTGGTTCAAACAACGAAATTCCGCATACCATGGTGGTAGACGATAGCGCCAACCTCATTATCATGGGAAACACTTATTCTGCCAATTTCCCGTTTACTAAAAATGCCTACGATACCACGCACAACGGCAGACACGACATTATCGTTTCTAAGTTTAATAAACTTGGACAGCTTGTAGGTTCAACTTTTATTGGTGGCAGTGGCAACGATGGCATTAATTTTAACAACATTACGCGCTATTTCTTTGCAGACAGTTACCGCGGGGATGTTATTACCGACTCGGCACTTAATATTTATGTAGCCTCGGTTACCCAATCTACCAATTTTCCTACAACCGCTTTGGCCCTTCAAAAAACCATGTCGGGCGCACAAGATGGCGCTATCTTTAAATTAAGTCCCGACTTAAAAACAATGATTTGGAGCACCTATTTGGGCGGCAATCAAATTGACGCATTTTATAGTATTGACCTAGATGCGAGTGGCGGTATTTTTCTTTCTGGGGGCACCAATAGCACAGATTTTAAAGGCACTTCGGGCGGTCTGAACCCAAACTTTTTAGGCGGTGTGGCCGATGGCATTATTGCAGAAATAGACAACAATGGGCAGAACATCATTCGTGCTACCTATTTTGGAACCAGCCTTTACGACCAAATTATCTCACTCGAGAGAGACAAAGACGACCTAATTTATGTGGTAGGGCAAAGCAAGGGTACCATACCAGTTAGTGCCGGTAAATACAGCAACCCAAACTCCCACCAGTTTATTGCCTGTCTTACACCCGATTTAAAAACAACGGTTTGGTCAACGGTGTTTGGTTCAGGCCGAAACCAAATTGACCTTACCATTAATGCGTTTTTAGTAGATGATTGCAAGCGCATCTATGTAAGCAGTTGGGGTGGGCGCACTGCCACCAAAACGGATGGCACTTCCTCGTCTACCACCGGAATTCCAACCACGCCCGATGCTTTTCAATCCAGTACCGACGGCAGCGATTTTTACTTGCTGCTGCTCAATAAAAATGGGAATGGCTTGTTGTATGCCACGTTTATTGGCGGCGACAATGACAACAACACGGGCGATCATGTGGATGGTGGTACTAGCAGGTTCGACAAAAAAGGAGTTGTGTATCAAAGCATGTGTGCAAGTTGTCCTAATAATAACGTTCCATTTTCCGATTTAAAAACCACACCTTCCGATGTGTATGCGCCACTTAATTTGAGTCCGCGATGCAGCAATGCCGCCCTTAAATTCGATTTTAGCATTAACAATGCCTCTTTTAAATGGAAAGCCGACACCTGTACGTCTACCTTTACCTTTGAGAACCTCACCAACAATGCTACCAATTTTTATTGGAGTTTCCCCGATGGCGATTCAAGTTATGAAGAAAAACCCATTAAACAACTTGCCAGCAAATTCTATAACAAACCCATACGGTTAATCGTAGAATTTGGAACCAATTGTGCAGATACCGCCTATGGCACAGTAAGCCTCCCAGACTCCTTAGACAATCCTCGAATTCCCAATGTATTTACGCCCAATGGAGATGGCATCAACGATTATTTTAGAATGGAAGGCGTGTACGAACAATGCAATGAAACCACTGTTTCGGTGTTTAACCGCTGGGGACAATTGTACTTTGAAGACAAAGTGCCCCAATTTAAATGGGATGGCAAAAGTAAAGAAGGCATTCTTGCACCCGAAGGTGTTTACTACTATCTTATTACCACCAAGAAACTTAGCACCGGCCAACAAACCAACCTACACGGCACCATTACCCTCATAAGGTAGCTTTAAACATCCTTACCTGCCTCCAATAACAATTTTAGGCACTTACTTTAGGTGCTGTTGCCATTCGTGCAACCGTATGTTTAAGTGGTTAGCACTTGCGATTAAATATAGGCCATGCCCTCCCAAAATAACCCTCATGAGACTTGAAAGCCTGATGCCAGACCCACGCTTTCATTTTGGCTAATTAATTGCTCAGTAAATGGAGACAGATTAATTTTTCTGGAAATTCAATTTCGCACTAAAGCCAATGAATAATATCGATACAATACCCTTACTTAGATTATATTAATCTAAAGGGCAATTTTATTTAAGTATGGTAAAGGCAGATAGACAAGATGTTTCGTTCAAATGCTTTTGGACTATTGCCAATCGCTATAAATTGCAATCACATAAAAATAGAATCCCCGCCAAACAAGGGCATAAAAAAAATGCTGTTCCTTTGGAACAGCATTTTTCTATATTATCTAACTAAAAAACTTAGCCTATTTCTTGCCTTTTTTGGTCATCTCACCTACTCTATCCATTACACAACGGAAACCAATAGTTGCAGTAGCTTGATCTTGATCCATATACCTACGGGTACCTGGACTTAACCAATAAGCTCTATCTGCCCAGCTACCACCTTTATAAACACGGGCGGCATTGTCGATTAATGAAGTTGCGCCATACTCATATTTTTGCTCAATATCTGTATACACCAACTCATCCTTGAAACCAATATTATCGGCCTTCTTGTAGTTTCTGCGCTTTGCATTATCCTCTTCTGTTACATCTATATAAATCATGCGACCTAAGCTGTCTTTCTCAGAGATAAAACCATCGGCATCTGATTTGTATTTTTTGTACTCATTACCACGATAAGGATTAAAGCCAGTCATATCTTCCAAAGATAAAGGACGATACACATCGTTTGTCCACTCGCTTACATTTCCACCCATGTGATACAAACCAAAATCGTTAGGTAAGAATTTACCATCTTTAACCAAGGTAGTATATAAAGCACCGTCATTTAAGTTACCTGCAATACCTGCTCCATCACCTCTACCACGGGTATAATTAGCATACATTCTACCACGGTTTTTTTCAGTATCACTTCTACGTAAAGTTAACCCATTCCAAGGATAAATACGCTTTACATCAATGTTCTCATTGTAACCAGCAGATTTAAATGCACCCGCTGCATATTCCCACTCAGCTTCTGTTGGAAGGCGATAGCTTGGCAACAAAATACCATCTTCCATGCGTACCTGACGTGTTTTGCCACCTGGTGAATAATCACGTAATTCCTTCTTAACACTTGGTGTATATAAACCTAACAAGTAAGCTTCTGTATTAAAATTCTCTTCTCCTGTTTGCTTTTGAATGTCTAAATTAATAAACCCTTCACGCACCATAATCATTTCGTTTACACGATCTGTACGCCATTTGCAATACTCTGCAGCTTGTACCCAACTTACTCCTACAACAGGATAATCTCTGTAAGCAGGGTGACGTAAATAATACAATACATAAGGTTCGTTGTACGATAACTTGTCGCGCCATACCAAAGTATCTGGCAAAGCCTTTGTAAAAATGATAGGATTATCTGCGTACTGACGCATTAACCAATGTAAATATTCCAAGTAATGGAAATTGGTTACTTCAGTTTCATCCATATAGAAACTGCTCACAGAAATTCTGCGTTTAAAATTGTTATGGTCGTAGGTTAAATCTGTCTCAGAAGAACCCATTGTAAAGGAACCTCCCTCAACAAATACAAGGCCCGGACCAGTTTCTTGCTCCTTAAACTTATGTTTTTCGAAGCCACCCCATTTGGCATCGTTGTACTTCCAACCAGTAGTACTAGACTTACCTGCCTTATTACAAGAAGAGGTGTACATAACAGCCACCCCAAGGAGTGAAAATAGGAATAATTTTGAAAGCGTCTTCATCACTTTATCTTTATTTGGAATTTTCAAACATAACGAATATTTCTAAAAAATCATTCACGTCCACATTTTTTTGTGAAAATAAATAAAATTAAAAAGCCGGACAAACCAGTTTTTTGTTGTAACGAACCCCATTTCTCACCTTAGGCGTTAGCTCAAATACCAGCGAAATCTCATGAGAACCTACCGTAGCTTGCTTTGCTTTTGAAATGATGGCATCATAGCTATATCCAACTCTTACATTTGGAAAACGCAGACCAATCAAGAAAATTGCAGCATCGGCATTATTAGAGGTCTGTCTGAACCAAGTTCCTATCGTTAACGACCTTTGCTTGATGTAAAAACCAAGGTTCATCTGATAAAAATCACGCTGCTGCATAAACAATAAATTAGGAGAGAAAATGATTCGCTCCTCTTCGTAACGCGTTTTATTTAAGTATAGATTTACCCCTGCATGAGCCGTATATCTTCTAGGCAATTTTAAGGCAGCATCGTCCTTGTCTCTATAATAATAACTCATATTAGGTTCCATCAAATTGTGGATGGCAGCCCCAAAAAACATGCGGCTATTATATAACAAAACCCCAGTAGAAAAATTAGGAACCGTAATTTGTTCTAAACCCTTTGCCTCTGCTGTTGGCAAAACCGCACCACGCGTAGGGTCGAGCTGATCGTAAAAAACAAACTTCGAAAAATCGTATCGCCTTTGTAAAATACCACCTTGCAAGGCTGCATTAAAAGCCCATTCCCTATTTATTTCCAAGTTATAAGAATAAATTCCGCTAATGGAAGTAGAAGTTACAAAACCATCTCCTGCTACATCATACATGCTCACCAAACCCAAGCCACTTTTTATTTTTCCCATGTAGGCATCCAAGCCAAGTACACCCGTTTTATAATTGTTCTGAAGCGCTGTGTATTGATTTCTCGCATTCATGCTCAGCCTAATTTTTCTGGAGGCCCCAGCCATTGCCGGATTGGTAAATAAAGGCGAAGAGTAGTATTGACTTAATTGCGGATCTTGTGCAAAATTACTTTGTGCACTTACAACAATTAACATTAAAAATAGTAAGACTTTCTTCATGAACCAAATTTATAATTGGCCGTAAATTAACGATAAAATTATGAATTGCAAGTTATCTAAAAAATAAAATGACGCATTAAAAATGCCTTAAAGAAAACAGGCCTAAAAATCTGGACAAGTAACCTTGCGAATTTTTGTTTTAGGAACGCGCTTTTTTAATTCGAGGCCAATAGAAACTTCATGGGAATTTACAGCGCCCGTTTTGGCTTCGCTCACTGTGGCATCATAAGAATATCCAACTTTAATTTTAGGTGTACGCAGGCCAACCAAAAAGATGAAAGCATCTGCGTTAACCGTGTTCTGGCGAAAATAAGCACCCGCAATATATGGCCCTTTATTGATGTACATACCCAAGTTAATTTGGTTAAATTGCCTCTGAGATTTAACAATTACATTGGGGTACAAATTCACCTGATTCTTCTCGTTGCGGTCTCTCACGATTGGAATAACCAAGCCCATGTGGCCTGTATATCTTCTGGGGATTGGACTAGCACTACCCACAAAAAAAGACTGACTGGGTTCAAACAAGTTATGTGCCGCAAAGCCGCCATAAAAACTCTTAGAATATCCAATGATTCCAGCAGCAAAATTGGGTGTAAAGATAGTACCATTGCCATTTGGCTCGCTGGTAGGGTTAATGAAACCTTGGGTAATAACAATTTGATCGAACCACAACAACTTACTAAAATCTAATGTCTTTTGCATAAAACCAGCCTGAACGGCGGCTTGTATGGTAAATTTACGGTTTACAGGAATCTGGTAAGCGTAGATTAAATTTACTGCAGAGGTTCTTAAAGTACCCACACCTTGCTCATCAAAACTAGCTTGAATAGCAAAACCACCGTTAATTTTTTCATAACGCTCGTCGTAAGTAAACGACCCCGTTGTAAAGGCTCCAGATATACTTGGCCACTGGTTACGCACATTCATTACAACACGGCCATGGTTTACACTGCCCGCAAAAGCAGGATTGGTGTATACTGGATTTGCGTAAAATTGCGAGAATTGAGGGTCCTGCGACCACGCTTCTGCCCTTATAAGCAGCAACATGAATACAATTATGTTTACCCTAAACCCAGAGCTCTTTTTTAAATTCATTTATCTTTTTAAAGGTTCAATCTAAATGCCTTAGAAATGCAATATTAGTAATTTGTTTTTACAAATTTCACATTAACCAATACAATTTGTTTTAATTTGTTGTCGTTTATAAATCGGATTAACGAATTTTCAATAATAAGTATTTTGTCTTGAACCATGCAATTATTAAAAAAATTAAGAATTTTTGACATAAAACCGCTGATTATCACAAGCGTTTTTTGCCTTTTTGGAGCAATTTCCTATGCCCAAATTAAAAGCAGCGCCCAATCAATTAAATGGTATGAGCCAAATTCCGCCCAAAAAATCTTCCAAGACCAAACTTTTTTACCTCAAAATCCATCCACTCCGCTGTTACAAGGAACCTTTTTTTTAGGGCAAAACAGTGTAAGTGACCTAAAAATAATTCCATTATCTGAGTCAGATTTTCAAAATACGCCATTATTATCGGGGACGCAAATTGGTTCAGACTATCAACTAAATTATCAAATTGGCATAGAACGAGGCAAATATGTTTTGCAATATTTTATCACCCCTTTTAGAAAAGTAGGCAATCAAATCAAAAAATTAAACAGCTTTCAATTCTCTTATATAAACGCAAACGCTATTGGTTCGAACCGAAAAAAACAAAGCTATGCCGCAAACTCTGTTTTGGCCACTGGAGAATGGATTAAAATTGGAACCACCCAAAACGGCTTTTATAGAATAGACTTTGCCACCCTAAAAAATTTAGGCATTAATCCCGATTTGATAGACCCTAGAAACCTCAAATTATATGGAAGAGGCGCAGGCATGGTGCCGCAAAGCAATGATGTGCCTAGGATTGACGACCTAAAAGAAATTTCGATAAGCGTGCAGGGCGAAAACGATGGGCGCCTTAATCCGGGTGATTTTTTATTGTTTTATGGCGAATCTCAGGCCAATCAGTGGAATTATGATGAGAATACACAAACCTATTCTTTTGTTTCGAACTACTATTGCGATACCACCTATTACTTTTTAACAGCCAATGGTGGGCCCGGCAAACGCATCCAAAATGCCAATTTATATAGCGGTGAAAACGCGGTAATAAATACCTATACCTATTTAAGTTTTTACAACAACGAAAGGGTTAATTTAATAAAATCTGGCAAGGTATGGTTGGGCGAAGAATTCGATAGAATTACACAACAAAATTTCAATGTAAGTATACCAAATTTGGTTCTGGCTGAACCTATTAAACTTAGAAGCTCTGTTACCGCTCGGTCTTTTGTGAGCAGCACCTTTACCATAAAGGCCAATAATACCAATATTCTTACGCAAACGATGGGCCCTGTAAATTCTGGATTTGAAAATCCTTTTACCAATGGATTAAGCGTTGGCCAAACCACATTCTTGAGCAACAGTGCCAACTTTACACTTAACTACTCATACAATAAACCCATAAGTGGTAGCTTGGGTTGGCTAGATTTTTTTGAAATACAAGCCAAGGCAGAATTAAAGAATTTAGGCGGCAATTTTATCTTCAAGGATGCGGCTAATATTGGCGCTGGTAAAAAAACTAAATACGAAATTGGTTCAAACCGAAGCCTAACGGTGATGGATGTAACAGACCCTCTTGCGCCCCAAATTATTGTTGGCACATTTGCGGCCAATACCTACTCATTTGTGTATGCCACAGATAGCTTAAAAACTTTTGCTGCCTATGATGGATCCAACTATTTGCAGGTCTCTAACTTTGGAAAAATTGCCAATCAGAACCTGCATGCTTTAAATAATCCAGATGGATTTATTATTGCTCACCCCTTGTTTTTAACAGAGGCAAAACGCTTGGCAGATCACCATAAAAAATTCGACAACATGGATATTCATGTGGTGAATGTGCAAGATATTTACAATGAATTTTCTTCTGGCGCGCAAGACTTATGTGCCATTAGAGATTTCTTTCGCATGTTTTATGATAGAGCAACTTCTCCAGATGATATGCCTAGGTATGCAGCTATTTTTGGAAGGGCATCTTACGACTATAAATACCGCCAAAATCCCAATACCAATTTTGTTCCTACCTTTGAATCGTGGGAGTCTTTTGCCCCAACAGGGAGCTATTGTTCTGACGACTTTTTAGGCTTCTTAGATGCCAATGAAGGTAAGTGGGATATTGGGGCAAATTCAAATGAATTATTGGATCTTGGTATAGGTCGAATTCCGGTTACGAATGAGTCGGAAGCGGCATTAATGGTAGATAAATTTATTTCTTATAATTCTGCCTCTGCCTTTGGTCCTTGGCGCAATAAAATTGTGTTTGCGGCCGACGATGAAGACGGAAACATTCATCAAAATCAGGTGGAGAGTTTAGCCAATGATATCTTGGCAAAATACCCCGAATTTAACGTAGACAAGATTTATTTAGATGCCTATAAAAAGGAAAGTACCGCGGGTGGTGCACGTTTTCCTGATGCACAAAAAGCCATAAACAATTCCATTCAAAGTGGCGCGCTTATTTTTAACTATACAGGGCATGGTGGGGAGGTTGGACTCACAGCAGAGCGGGTAATGGGTTTGGATGATATCAATAAATGGACCAATGGCTTGGCAGCAAATGGCATTAAATTGCCTTTGTTCTTAACTGCCACTTGTGAATTTAGTCGCTTCGACGACCCCTCTCGTTATGCCGCAGGTGAACAAGTATTGCTGAACCCAATTGGCGGTGGAATTGGCTTGTTTACCACGGTACGCTTGGTTTATTCTGGCCAAAATGAGGTGCTCAATAGAAAGTTTTATGAAAATGTGGGTTTCGATTCTATTTCGCAATTAGTGCCGCCACATTTGGGAGATGTAGTGCGTAAAACCAAAAATGCGTATAATTTGGGTGATGCCAATACCCGAAATTTTACTTTGTTGGGCGACCCCTTTTTAACGTTGGCGTATACACAATATAACATAAAGACTACTGAAATAAATGGAACTAATTTTGCTTTGTTTCAAGATACCTTAAAGGCCTTAAAAAAGTTTGAAATTAAAGGAGAAATTTTAGATAAAAACGGCAATAAGGCATCTAATTTTAATGGCGTAATTTACCCAATTGTATATGATAAATTTACCAATTATGTAACCTTAGGCAACAACCCTCCCCAAAGCACGCCCATGAATTTTTACATGCAGAACAATGTGCTTTATCGCGGAAAATCGAGCGTGAATAAGGGAGATTTTAGCTTTAGCTTTGTGGTACCTAAGGATATTGCTTACGAATATGGCAATGGTAAAGTTAGTTATTATGGCGACAATAAAACCTTGGATGGAAATGGCTATACCAAAAACATCTTAATTGGTGGAACGGCAGATAGCGCGGGAATTGACAATAAAGGTCCAGAAATAAAATTATACCTAAACGACGAAAAGTTCGTTAACGGGGGTACCACCAATGAAAGTCCTAAATTAATAGCCAAATTATTTGATGAGAATGGAATCAATACTACGGGAAGAGGAATTGGCCGAGATTTGCTTATAGTGCTCGATAACAACCAAACGCAGGCTGTAATTGTGAATGATTATTACCAATCTACCTTAAACACCTATCAAAGTGGGGAAGTTGCCTATGAAATGAGTGCCTTGGCAGCTGGCAAGCATCAATTAACTTTTAGGGCTTACGATGTTTACAACAATATTTCGGAGTCGAGCATCGATTTTGAGGTAAAAAGTTCGGACAAACCTAGCATCGACCATTTATTAAATTACCCCAATCCATTTAACAATGCAACTACATTTCATTTCGACCACAACCTAAGAGGGCAAGAAATGCAGGTGATGATTCAAATATTTACGGTAAGTGGAAAACTTGCCAAGACCTTATCTGTTAATGTGATAAGTGAAGGTACACATTTCGACCAATTGTTCTGGGATGGCAAAGACGATTATGGAGATAAGTTGGCAAATGGCGTGTATATTTACAAGTGTAAAGTTAAATCGCCTGGAAATAAATCGATAGATAAGACAGAAAAATTGGTAATCTTAAATTAATTCATAAAATTGAGCCACGAAATATTGTGCAGAGAAGTAACATGAGAAAAAACAGATCATTAGGTTCTATAATAATAATAAGCCTGCTATCAGGCGGATTAAGCTATAATTCTAAGGCCCAAATTGCTGGTAGCAACTCCCAATTAGATGGTAGACAAAATACCATAACCACCGCAGTTCCTTTTTTAATGATTACGCCAGATGCCAGAGGTGGCGGAATGGGCGATGTGGGTGCGGCCACACCAAACGACGCAAATGCCATGCATTGGAACCTTTCAAAGGTTGTTTTTAACGAAAAAGCTGGTGCAGTCTCTCTAAGCTATACACCTTGGTTAAGAAGTTTAGTGCCAGATATATCGCTCGCTTATATGAGTGGTTACGCAAAGGTAGGCGATAGGTCTGCGGTTTCTGGCTCATTGCGTTATTTCTCTTTAGGGCAAATTCAGTTTACCGATCAATTTGGAAACAGTACGGGTAATTACAACCCAAATGAGTTGGCGGTAGATTTGGGTTATGCTTCTAAATTGTCTGAACATTTTTCGCTGGGTATAGCATTTAGGTATATTAGAAGCGATTTAGCTGGTGCCTTTAATCAGGGTCAGACTCCAGTGCGCGCAGGTAATGCTTTTGCGGGCGATATTACTTCGTACTATACCAACAAAACCAAAATAAAAATTGAAGGTAAAAAGTATAATTTAAATTACGGCATCGGTGCTGCCATAACCAATATTGGTTCAAAAATTTCTTATACCAGCCAGCAATTTCAAAACTTTATTCCCATTAACTTAAGGGTTGGAGGATATGGCCAATTGGAAATAGACAAGTACAATACCATAGCCTTAGCGGTAGACTTTAATAAATTAATGGTGCCTTCAAACCCTGTTTATTCGCGCGATTCATCTGGGGTTATTATCATAAAAGACGGTAAACCCGTAATTGCCGATGGCTATGATCCAGATGTTCCTTTGATTCAAGGAATGCTACAAAGTTTTTATGATGCACCCAATGGCCTAAAAGAGGAACTACAGGAAATTAATATTTCAACAGGCTTAGAATATTGGTACGACAAACAATTTGCTTTGCGTACTGGTTTCTTCTATGAAAGTCAGAATAAGGGTGCCCGTAAATTCTTAACTTTTGGTGCAGGATTTAGGTTCAATGTATTTGGTTTAGATTTATCTTATTTGGTGCCTATCGAAAATAGAAATCCCTTAGAGCGTACTTTAAGGTTTACTTTAATATTCGATTTGGATGCTTTTGCTAGTCAGAATAAGGAAGATCAAGCTCCACCTCAAAACAAAGATTTCTAATGCGAGTAGGGTTTGGATTTGATGTACACCAATTAGTAGTTGCACGAGATTTTATTTTAGGGGGCGTACACATTCCCACAGAAAAAGGCATATTGGGTCACAGCGATGCGGATGTGCTCTTACACGCTATTTCGGATGCTATTTTGGGCGCTTTGGCTTTAGGTGATATTGGGGTTCATTTTCCAGATACGAGTACAAGCAACAAAGGAATAGACAGCAAACTTATCTTGGCAAAATGCTTAAGTCTTGCCAAAGAAAAAGGTTATGTTCTGGGCAACTTAGATTCTACTGTGGTGTGCGAGCAACCTAAAATTATGCCCTATGCTTTGGCCATGCGTCAATGCATAGCGCAATTATGTGAGGTAAGCATCGACGATATTTCAATTAAAGCCACTACCAACGAAAAACTTGGTTTTATTGGTCGCGCAGAAGGCATTGTAGCGTATGCGATTGTGACGATGCAGAAAGCATAATTTTTAGGAATAAAAAAAATAATTTTGATACAAAATAGCTTTGTGTAGGCCCTGAAAAAATGGGGCAATTAATAGAACAAAAAAAATAATTTTGTTACAAAATAGCTTTGTGCAGGCCTTGAAAAAATGGGACAATTAATAGAATAAAAAAAAATCTTGCTACAAAATAGCTTTGTGTAGGCCTTGAAAAAATGGGACAAT